>Ga0114932_10002491_pt1 | contig 19315 bp, 13 predicted proteins | sample 2SBtaG_2_FD_87286 | JGI IMG/M metagenome (GOLD analysis project Ga0114932, IMG submission 87286) | Deep subsurface microbial communities from Kolumbo volcano to uncover new lineages of life (NeLLi) - 2SBTROV12_ACTIVE470 metaG | ecosystem: Environmental > Aquatic > Marine > Volcanic ... | reverse complement strand
TCCTTCAGCACTTTCTTCCAGCGCTTCGGGTCGTACTGAGCCAGCAGGTCATCGCCCTTGGCCCTCCAGTCGACGATTTCGTACTCGACCTTGTTCTCGTCGAGGTGACCCTCGAGGAAGCTCAGCGGTCCCTGCATGGTGATGATGGCGTGCTCGGTGCAGCCCTGCATGACCTGCTTCATCTGGTCTTCTGTGACCGACGCGATGGCCTGGGCGCGCTTTCCGAGGTCCTTGGGGTCTTGTTCCCACAAGATGGCTTCGACAATCGAGTTGCTCATGCCCGCAGCAGACTGCTCGGACAGGCCCAGCTGGCGAATGATGCGCAGCTTGGCTTGGTTGATCTTGTTCTTGTCGAAGTTGCCGGCCTCGGCCTCGGAGGCCAGGTCCAAGAACACCTGAGCGGTCAGTGCAGCGCCCGTGTTCTGGCTCTGGGACTGCATGCTCAGGGTCGCGACTCCGGACGGGTCACCGCTTCCGCCGGCATAGGCGCCATAGGTCACACCGTGCGTGACACGCAGGGTGAGGAAGTTGTCGTCCGAGAGCATCTTGGTGACGACCCGGCGTGCAGGCTCAAGCTCGACACTGGTGGTGTTGAGTGGGCAGGCCATCTGCACGACAGTCTGCGTATTCTTGGGGGCGTCATAGACCAGGATGGACGGCTCGCCGCCGGGGGTGGGCGGCGGCAGCTTGGGCATGGGGCCGACCTCGACACCGGAGTCGGCCTTCCAGTTGTCGAAGAACTGTTTGGCAGACGCGTTTGTCTTGTCGACATCGACCGGCCCGACCACGATGAGCGTGGCGTTTGCGGGCTGCAGCTGTCGGTCGAGGAAGGCCTTGACGTCGCCGAAGCTGAAGCCGTTCTGTTCGGCGAGCTCGGTGTAGCCGTCGTAGATGCCGAGCGGGTGTTCGCCATAGACGGCCTGCTTTGCGTACCAAGCGTGCCAGCCGCGGCTGCGCCAGTCCCTTCGGACTTCCTTCTTCTGGTATCGGTACCAGTCGTACTTGAAGTCGAGGTCTGGGCTGGTGGTCTCGATGCTCTCGCGCAGCATCCACATGGCACCGTCGACGTTGCCCGATGATGCGCGAACGAACATTTGTCTTCCGCCGCTCCAGCTGCCATCGCCTCGGAACCCGCCGATCTGAAGGGCGTTGGATACCTCTGAGCTCGAGAAGTTGGGTGCAAAGCTTCCAATGCCATGAGGCGCGGCCAGATCGCCGCCACCGAAGACCATCGTGGTCTGCACCACTGGCGCTTCGCCGAGCGGCATGACGATGACGCGCAGGCCATTGTCGAGGGTGACATCACTCATGCGTTCCCAGTCGAACTGCAGGGACTCTTTGGACAGGCGCTCGGGTCCGAGCTTGGCGACATCTTCCTGCAGGGTCACGTCATCGCCGCGCTGTGCGCCGTGGTACGCCGATTCGGAGTTGTCGGTGAGGATCTCGTCCTCGGGCAGTGGGATGAGCGTCACGGCCACCGCCCGGTCCCGGGTCATGTACTTGAGCGCATTGCGCTGCACATCGAAGAAATCCATGTTCATGATTTCATTCATTTGTGCGGAGTGAGCACGGGCATCGCCTTGCAGGTGAGCGTGCACCACGATGTCCTCGGTGCGGCCACCAAAGACGCTGGCGACGTTGTCGAGGGAGGTCATGGTGCCGGCCAGCCCCTGCATGCGGGACGAGAACGCACGGCGCTCCTGTTGCGCGGCCAGCTCGGGATTGAAGATGGGAGCCAGCTGATCGATCGCCTTTTCGGCGACACGCTGGCCGTCGAGCTTGTCGTTCTTGAGCTCGATGAAGCAAACGACGGAGCCGTTGTAGCGGCCTTCCATGTAGAAGCAGCCCACGTCGCCATAGTCGGGGTGGTTCGAGCTGTCCTGGTCGGTGTCGAGCATGACTTCGTGCAGACCGAATGACATGTAGCCACCGGCAATTTGGGCCATGTTGTTCCACATCAGGTCGTCGCCGTGGAAGCTGCCTGGCAGCGTCCAGCCGATCATGACTTGACGGGCGCTGACCGGAGCGTCGTACTCGCCGTAGGACGAGATTCCGCCCTTGTCCGGAGGCGGAGCAGCTTCACCACCCATGCGAACCGGAGGGGTGTTCAGCACGTTGAGCCACTTGGTCGGGTCGTCCGGGTCCTTGGCGGCGAACAAGAAGTGGTCCGGGTTGCCGGGGTCGGCCTCGACGTATTCGCCGCCCAGCAGGTTCTTGCCGGGATTGTCGGGGTCTTCTTGGAACTCGCGCTTGGTGATCCAGACCAAGTGTTCTTCGGTCAGATCAGGGTGCAGCAGATCGAGCTGGAAGTTCTTGTAGATCAGCGACAGGCCTTCGTCCTGGTCGAAGTCCCCGGTCACCATGATCGTCGTATTGGTGGGGATGTAGTGATCTTTGGTGAACTTGTCGATGTCCTCAAGGTGACAGTTGTCGAGGGCCTCGTGGGTACCGATAGTCAGTCGTGCATAGGGATGGTCAGACGCCCACAGGTGCTGGTTGAGGTAGGCCATGGCCGACCGGTCGCCTTGCTCCATGCTGCCGCGAAGCTCGTTGCGAACAACCTCGCGCTCGGTGGTGATGTGGTCTTCCGTGACGTTGGCCAGCGTATCGGTCATGCGCAGGGACTCGAGCCGCAACATGATGTCGATCTTGTCGGACGAGCAGACTGTGCGCCAGTCGGTCCAGTCAGGGCGGGTGGTAGCGTTGAAGTCGCAGCCCAGGTCGCGGATCAGGTCCATGACGGGAGGGAGGTCGCCGTGCTTGCTACGGAACCACGCGTGCTCGACGAAGTGAGCGATGCCCTCTTTGCCGATCGGGTCGTCGGTCGAGCCCTTGTCGGTCACGCTCATGATGGTGACGATGGGGTAGCTGCGGTCCGACTGCATCAGAATGCGCAGGCCGCTAGGGAAGTTGTAGTCCTGGGTGACCAAGCTGTAGTTGGGGAACTTGATCTGAAGATCGGGCTTTTCGGGTCGCTTCTGCGCCAGGGCGGGGTTCCCGACGAGTCCGAGTCCGAGTGCGCAGAGCAGCTTGATGACGGTGTTCATAGACATTCTCCCAAGGGGCCGGCATTTAACACGCGAACCCCCCCTTGATCGTTCCATCGATGAGGTTTCGCAGGTCTCTGACGGGTACGCAGTTGCGTTAGGGTTGGCTCAGGAGGACCCACATGGAAGCCATCGGTGTGGGGGTACTGACATCGCTGACCGTCGGCCTAGGGCTGATTCTCTGGTATTTAATGGTCAGTCCGGAGCTGATGCTGTCGCTGTTCGACGACGAGGCTGCGACTGGCGATGGCTTCTTTGACCGACAGCCAGGGCTGCTGGCGGCACTGCGCTGGAGTCTTGGCGTCGCGCTGGTGCTGATGGCCTTTCTGACGGGCCTGGCAACCGCCTTTCTGGGCATCACCACCTAAAAACAAGAGGCCAGCCCCGATGTGGGACTGGCCTCTGTGACTGGTGGCTGGGGGCGGATTCGAACCGCCGACAACCCGGGTATGAACCGAGCGCTCTAACCAACTGAGCTACCCAGCCGAACGGCGCCGCTCTAACTGCGACACGAAGCGCTGCCAACACTCAGGGGTATCGAAGTCTGAAGCAACGTCCGGGTCCGCGACCTCGATCGTCGGAGCCTCGGCCAGCAACGCCCGAAGTCCGCCACTCGGTGCACGGGCACGAACCGACATCACTTCGTCGACTCCGAGCAGGACCGGGTGACCTCGGCGGCCGCGACGGTCAACGGGAACGGCTGGAGCACCCACATTGATCATTCGCTCGATGGTCTGGGCGCCGGCGGGTGGCGTGTCGACCGGAGTGACCCACGCATGCCCGCGGTGATCGAGTGCGTCGAGAGCGAGCTTGAGGCTGTCGGCGGGCCAGGTAGTGGCCCAGTCGGGGTTGTGCACAGCGCGGACGCCCGCGGGCAGTGCGGGCTGGGTCGCACCGGTCACCACGACGACCTGTTCGCAGTGGTCTGCAAAGGCGGCACAGTGGGCGGCCAGCAGCGTGCGGCCGTCGGGCAGGACCAGCCCACTCTTTGGGCTGCCCATGCGCCGAGATTGCCCGGCCGCCAGGATGATCGCGACAGTCTGGTGCATGACGTCGTATAAGATGCGCCATGCGTATTTTCCTCCCGATCGCTCTGTTCGCGGTGACAGCGTGCGACACCGTCGCCGACATCGAGACCGACGATTCGTTCAGCGCCGCGCCGGATATTGCCGGCAGCTACACGGTGGCGATCACGGGAGCCAGTGGCTGCACAAGCAACGACGCCGTCGATGCCTTTGCGGGCACTCTGACGGTGTCTGGCGACGCTGACGCCCTGTCTTTTGCTTTTGAAAACGGTGAATCGGTTCCCGGTTCAGTGGACGACTCATTCTTCTTTGAGTTCGGCGGAACGGTCGGCGCGGGCAACCTCTTCGCCGATGGTGCGGCGAGTGAATCCGCCGAGTTGTGGACGCTTAGTGGAGACTTTGGTCTCACTCTTGCCGACGACGCATGCGAAGTCGTGGCAGAATTCACCGCGAACGAGGTGGCTCGGTGAGGTTCTTGGTCCTGCCAATCATTGCGATGCTCTCGACGCCAGCGCTGGCGGCCGAGGCTGGCGACATGGGGTTTGGACTCTCTGTCGGCTACCAGAACGACTTTGCCGACGCTGCAGGCACCACGACCCAATTCGGCGGGCCATCCTTCTCGATTCCGGTCGAGATGAGTCTGACACCCATGGTTCGGGTCGGCGCTGAGCCGCGCTTTGATTTCGGATGGGGCAGCGATCGTGTCACATGGTTGGGCGAGGGTGGCGGCTTTCGCTACTACGACGACGACCACTTCAGCATGCTGGTCGGCGCCACCATGTTGATCGCCGGCGAGTTCGACCTGACTCAGGGAACAGGCCTGCGCCCACACATCGGCGCGGCGGTCGGACCCGCCTGGGTCGGCACCTACCACTCGTTCGGCGGTCCGACTCAGCCGTTGTTCGGCGACGAAAACAACTTGGAGAGCAGCGGCAACGTCGATCCCTATACGACGCAATTGACGTTTGTGACAGATCTTCGCGTCGGTGCGAGGCTTCCCGCCGGAGATGCGCTGGCCCTCGACTTCGATCTGGGCTACTCAACGGCCTTTCTCGGCGCCACGGGGTTGAACAAGACCCCTCCCGGGCTCGACGCACGTCGCGAGGCCTACGGATGGAACGCCCTTCGCTTCGGCGTCGGCATGGTGTTCTCTCTGTAAAGTCCCTCGAGGGTCGGAACTGGGCTGCACAACCGGCGTCGGACACAGAGGGTGCGCACATGAAGTTGTACAAGGCCAAAGTGCCAGAAATCGCTACCGAAACCATCGCGGCTCTTGTCCGTGACGGCGACATCGATGTTGAGCACGAGAACTTCGAAGAGGCCGAAAAAGACCTGATTGCGATCATGGAAGAGTACCTGCGTCAGGACTACGGCTTCCGGAACAAGATCAAGGACTACATGTCCGATCACGCCATCCCGTACGGTGACTACGGGCGCGTCCGCAGCGCTCTTGCCGACGAGCTGCGCCACCCGCTCGGAAACGATGTGACCAGCTTCTTGGCTCGTCAGTTCGTCGAGAACATGATGATCAGCCGCTTTGTCGAAGAGGTCTACGCCGAGGACAAAGACATCTACAAGAAGATCAAAGAGATCTTGAACAGCCACCACGTCAACGAGCGCGAGATTCGCGAAGAGGCGCAGGGCAAAATCAAGAACATCAAAGAGGGCACGGTCGACTACGAAATCGCTCTGCAAAAGGCGATGAAGGCCGAAAAGAAGCGCCGAGGCCTCATCTGACAAAGGGGCTGCTGTTCGGGTTGGCGCTCTGCGGGCTTGTGTCCTGTACAGCCGAGCCCGAAGACACCGTTCCCGAACCCTCCATCGTCGTGCCCCCCGAAGAGGCCGAGCACACGGTGACCACGCTGCCCGGCGGCACCGATGCCGCGGCAGTCGAGCTGCGCTTCTACAACATCTCGGACCTGCATCGGGGCTTCTTTGCCGACCCTCGCTTTTCATCAAAGCTGGGCACTGAGCTTGGAGTCTGCGTCACAGGGACCGCCCAGGTGGTCATCTCCTATGACTCCGACAAGTGGCTCGGACGCATGGTTCTGAAGATTCCGCCAGATCAGCTGCGTGCCGAGTGCCTGCCCAAGGTGACCGGCTCGACCGTTGACCTGACGCCCCTGCAGCCCGTCGGAGTGGCTCTGGCCAACTACCGAGATGTGGTCTCTGCGAACACTGACTTCCGCCTGGCTAGCTTTCGTGTGGGCACCTCGTTCACTCGCGGCGCCAACCAGTGCGTGCTGCAGATTGCAGGCCAGTACCCCCCGGACGGCAGGCGCTGGTCGCCTTGTGTGGCTTTCGCCGGCATCGATCGCTGTGGGGCTGGCGACAAGATCAAGGGTGTGACAACGCTGGAGTTCACCGAGCAGCGGGACGCCGCCGCCCTCTCTGCCTGCTTTTCGCGCTAAAAAGCCGCATTTGGCGAGCGAATCGGGGCGAACTACGGCGTCGTGACCGCCGCGGCACCCTCGGTCTTTAGGGCTTCTTCGGGCTCGGCTGCCGTGACCAGACCGGCTCTTGCGATGTCAGACACGCTGTTCTCGCTGCCCTCGAAGTCCCAGCGCTCGACGCCCATGATCGTGTCGCCGCGCTCGATGTTGCGCAGGCGGTCCGAGATGTTTCCGAGCACGATGTTTCGGTTGTACTCCTTGCCCTCAAATCCCCAGAGAATCAGGCTGGTGTAGTACGGCTGCGCCTCGTACCACTGCAGGTCGTGCCCCATGAAGCCGGTGAAGACCCAGCGCTCTCCGCTCTTGAGATCGACCACCGACAGCATCGGGGGATTGACCTCTTTGGGGTACCAATCGGGCAGGCGGTCCTCGAACCGCTGCGCACGGGCCAGCTCGCGGGCGCGTGCGTTCTCGGACAGCTCGTCCCAGTGCCGCTGATAGAAGATCGAGATGGCCTCGCCGTTGTGCTCCAGCCCCATCCATCGACCGTCGGGGTGCAGGGTGCCTCGGGTTGCGGGAGCCCAGTTGCCAAGCTGCATGCCATCGCTGACGCGGTACAGGGTGACGCGGTTGTCGGAGCCAATCGAGACCGCATTGGCCGTCGCTGTGTAGGTCATGGACTCGACGGAGCCTTTGTGCCAGTCGAATGCAGGGGTGACCGTGCCCAGATCGAGGTCGAGATGGAAGGCTCGGCGCTCTCCGGCTGCGTTCTTGGCGGTGAACAACACGTCGCTCGGTGAGCTGCCGACCTGCACTTCGTCGATCTCGACGAGGTCGGGGATGGTCTGGGTGATCAGGCTGTTCTGTTCGATGTCGTAGACGGCGATGCGCTCGGAGCTGTCTGCGTCGTTGTCAGGGCGCCCGATTGGGATGGCAATTCGCGCCTTGTTGAGCCAGCCCGCAGAACCGGTGGGAGACTCGGTCGGGACGGTGATGGTGGCCTTGTTATCCGCCTCGGCATTCATGATGTGGTGGGTCATCGTGAGCTGGAAGTACAGATGGGTCCCTGTGGGCGACCACGTGTAGCTCTTGAAGTGGTTCGACCCGCAGTTCTCGAACGCGGTCATGAAGTTGTGCTTGCCCGCCAGGAATCGAATTTCGGCGGGGTTGCACTGGGCGAAGGAGTCTCCAACATTCTCGGAGAACGTGGCCTTTCCGGGCTCTGAGCTGCATGAGGTCATCAGCAGCAAGCCGACGAGTGCGAAGATTCTCATGATTCCTCTCTTCTTCGTTTGAGCCACAACAGCCCGATCAGCCACGAGCTGAATCCGCTGGGCATCCCTGTAGAGGATGTGCAGCTGCAGGTTCCTCGAACGCGCTCGTCCCCGGTGTCGGGAACAACCGGTTCACCGGAATCCGGCGGGTCAGTATCTTGGCCGAGGCCTGTGTCCAGGTTCATGCTGTGTCGGACATCACCTAGGCCAATCCAGGTTCCGTTGGTGATGATGATTAGGTCCACTGTGTCGTCTAAACCAATGGAAGAAACGTCAATTTCGAGAGAAGTATCGCTCTCGTCAAGAACATTCAGTGGCTCGAGTGCGCGCACAGGCTCTCGAAGCACAAACGCCCTGCTGCCCTCTGCAAATCCGCTCCCAGACAGGGTCAGGGCCGAGGGATCGACCTCGCTCGCGGTCGCTCTGGCCGCGCCATCGGGGTCGACCACAAACAGACCATTTGGCCACGCGCGGCCATCTGGGGCTACGACGGTCCACGGACCGGGCATCAGGCTGTCGCTGACGATGAAGGCGCCGTCTGCGACCGACACTCGGTGGTCCGGGACTCCGACGCGAACCAGGACCAGCTCCCCGTTCACGTCCGATGCGGGCAGCTGTACGCTCTGGGATGCGCGGGCCCGAAATGGCCACAGGCCGCCTCCCTGCAGGCCGTCTCGCTCGAGAGCCACCGTCAAGTCGTCGCTGACCAGCGTCTCGATGCCCGTGAACCCGGGCACCGTCACCTGCATGACCGGCGGAAGCTGCCCTGTGAGCAGGCGGTGGTAGCGTCCGGTGATGGCGCTGCTGTGAAAGCTCCTTGCCGCTCGATCGCCATCGCCGTCGAACAGCTCGATTCGGGCTTGCAGCGGGGCTCCGCTGGTCGCATCGACGACGGTTCCGGTCAGGGCGATGGGGGTCGTCAGAAAGCCGATGACCGCGTCGCGGTGCTGTGCGGTAAATGAGGGAATCTCACTCGCAGGCGGTGTCTTTTCATCCGTCACCTCGACCGTAAAGTCCAGCCCTCCATAGCGGCCGTAGCTCCAGTCATTGGTGTCGCCGTTGGTCTCGTACCAGGCCGCGCCGTTGGTGACCCAGAATTCGGGGACGGTGGCCAGGGAGCCATAGGCAAGGGCGAGCTCGAGCAGCAGCGAGTTGTCGTCCGAGGGGGTCTGTGTGTGATTCCAGACGTAGCCGATGTTGGCGGCGCCGGCGTGCAGTGACAGGCTCGCATGGGGCAGGTCAAGCAGGGACGCTGTGCGCACAGCGCGGCTCTCTGGTTCCGAGAACGGGTTGTCACCGGGGGCCCAACTGGTCGAGCCCCACTCGTAGTCGTAGTTCCGGTTGATATCGACCAGGTTGGCGTTGAACCTCGAGCCACGGACGACGCCATCGGGATTCACGTACGGCACCACCCACACCGTGCTTTGGTCGAGCAGGGAGGTGATGGCCGAGTCGGTGCCATCGCCGTCGACGAGTGTGGAGGCGACGTCGAGGGCAACTTCAAATGCCGACCACTCGTCGCCGTGGTGCCCGGCGAGCAGTCTCCATACGGGGCCGCCGCTGTCTGGAGCTTGGCCGATCCACAGGGCCATGATTGGGGCCTCGTCGACCGATTCGCCCCATTGGGCGAGGCCGGCCCGCGGGTTGTCGAGTGCGAGTGCACGCATGTGCAATTCGCCTTCGTCGGGGGTGCGGTAGCCATCACGCGGAGCGCCGCGGCGGTGATCGGGCCGGGTGCGAAGCACTGAATGCCCTGATCGGCGCAGCTTCGTTTCAGCAGATTGTGTCAGCAGGACACGGGTTGCCCATTCGTCATTGATGCGTCGACGCCCCTCGGCGAAAACCACGCCGTCTGTGGCAAGGATGCGCAGTTCATGCGGTTCGGCGGTGACCCAAGCCTCAGAAAGAACGACTCTGGTGTCCGGCGACTCGGCCCTGGCGTCCGGCATGAACCCCACCACAATCGCCGCAGACAAGCTGCAGGCAACAAGACTGGTGAGCCGGTGATAGAGTCCCGGTCGTATGCGCACGCTCACTTTCAACCGCCTGGTAGGTGCCGGGGCGATGGGTTCGGTGTATCACGCCGAACTAAGAACCCCCGGTGGGTTCTCCCGTACTTGCGCGGTCAAGGTGATGAAGCAAGCCGCGGCCGACCACGAGCACTTCCTTGCACGAATGCGAGACGAGGCCCGTCTGCTGGGCATGTTGCAGGACGAATCAGTCCTTGGCGTGTCAGAACTCGTCGCAGTCGAAGGCCGTGATGCGGTCATCATGGAGTTCGTCGAGGGTGTCGACCTCGCCGACATCGTCGAGGGGCTCGACAACGGCGTGCCGCCAAAGGCGCTCGCAGAGCTCGGCGCTGAGCTCGCTGGCACCTTGTACCGAGCCCACGGCGCGACGCACCCCAATACCGGCGCCCCGCTCGCGGTCATCCACCGTGACGTCAAGCCTGCCAACGTGATGATCACCAGCCGAGGCAGCGTAAAATTGCTGGACTTCGGTGTGGCTCGTGCAGCCTTCGACAGCCGCGAGAGCCAGACTCAGGGCTTGGTATTGGGCACGCTGAACTACTTCCCGCCCGAGATCTTGGCTGGCCAGGACCCGACGCCTGCTGTCGATATCTACGGCTTGGGCCTGACCATGTGGGAGTGCGCCGCCGCCAAGCAATGGGGCGCTCCGCGAGTCCAGCAAAAGCGATTCAACGAACGCGTCGCGCGCCGGATGTCCGAGCTGCCGCCCAACTACTCCCCGTTGCTGCCTGTCCTTCGAAAGGTCTTTGCCTGGGATCCGGCCGAGCGCCCCGATGGCAAGGAGCTCGAGGGCATGTTGCTCGACGCCGCCGAGAACGCATCAGGCCAGGGCCTGCGCACGTGGTCCCGGGCGGTTGTGCCCGGGCTGCTCAAGCAACGCCTGGCCCTGTCGGTCGCCGAAAAAGACAACTTGGTTGGGCGCACCATCCAGGTTCAAGGCTTGATTCTGCAGGGCGATGACGAAGACGCCTTCGCCGAGGGAAGCACGGCGCAAGATGGCGACAAGGCTCCGAGTACGCCCCCTCCCAAGCCACAGTCTGAAGCCGCCGCTCCCGCTAGCGGACGGTCCTATGACGACCTCGGTCCTCCGGCGGCTGCCAAGCGAGAACCGGCCGCTGCGCCATCTGGCGGCAGCAAAAAGGCGGGCGGTGGCTCGAATGCAGTCGTCGGCCAATCCACTGGCGGGACCAAGAAGAAAAAGAAGAAAAGCGGGCCTTCTGTCCTGGTCATGGCCGGGGTGGGCGTGCTTGTGGGTGGTGTGCTTGGCATTGCTGGGCTGGGCATCATGGGGCTAGTGGTGTTGGTACTCAGGTAGAGATCGTGGGATCATGAAGTCCCCCCGACTGCGCGTCCCTCGCCGGTCACTTCTCTCCCATCGCGAGCCCTCGCATGAAACGTCCATTGATAGCGATAGCGCTGTTTGGAGTGGTGGCATCAGCCGTCCTTCTGAGCGTCCCTTCCGCCCCAGAGCTGGTCATCGAGCCCGCTCCGGCCGCCCCTGCGGCGCTCGAGGCCGACCGCACGACCGTCGCCCTGCCCATTCGACGCGGCAGCACCTTCGGAAAGATCTTGGGGGACGCGGGCTTGCCGGCGACGGCCATTCGCAGCGCGGCCCTGGACCACTATGACCTGGCTCGAATCCGCCCAGACCGCGACTTGCAGGTCGTCTACACCGATGGGAAGTCTGACGTAGTCGAAGTCCGTTACGCCGTCGATGGCGACCACACCGTTGTGGTCGAGCGAACCGATGCTGGCTGGCAGTCTCATATGTACGAGATCGCCTACAGCAGCTCTCTGGTGACTCGCCAGGTGGTGCTCACTCGCTCGTTGTGGGCCGATGGGCTCGACGCCGGCCTGCGCCCCGAGGACTTGGCGCTACTGGCCCAGATCTTCGAGTACGAGCTCGACTTCAACAGTGAACTGCAGAGTGGCGCTGTGCTGTCCATCGTCGCCGAACAGATGCAGAGCGAGACTGGCAAGACCCGACTGGGCGCCGTCCATGCCGTGCGCATCGTGAACAAGGGCAAGGAGTACACAGCACTTCGGCATGTCGTCGGCGACAAAGAGGGCTTCTATCACCCGGACGGCACGGGCATGCAGCGGCCGTTCCTGCGCTCTCCACTCGCGTTCTCGGCCCGGGTGACGTCGAGCTTCAATCCGAACCGGTTCCACCCGGTGCTCAAGAAACGTCGGCCGCACAATGGCACCGATTTTGGTGCTCCGACCGGCACCAAGGTGCGCACCGTAGCTTCTGGCACGGTCACCTACGCCGCCAGAAACGGCGGCCATGGCAACTACGTGAAGGTTCGCCACGACAATGGCTACGAGACCTCCTACAGCCACCTGTCGCGCATTCTCGTGCGCAGGGGGCAGCGGGTAGGGCAGGGAGCCTGGGTTGGCAAGGTCGGCTCAACCGGCATGTCCACCGGGCCGCACCTGCACTGGCAGATGTGGCGAGGCGGCCGCTATGTCGATGCCATGAAGACCCGCATGCCCGTCAGCACGCCCATTCCACGCAGTGAACGCGCAGCCTTCGAGGCGTTGGTCAGCAAGTGGATGCCTATGCTCGACGAGGACGGAGTCGCGGACAGCAACCCGTAGCGCTCACTCGTCGATGGGCTGCATCCACACTTGGTGCTCTTTGAGTCCGAGCGCGCCCAGAGCGAGCTCGTACAGATGCTCGGGGTCTTCGGTGAACACGAGCTTGGGGTCGGCGTCGACGTACAGCCAGCCACCTTTCTGGATCTCTTGGTCAAGCTGACCCGGCCCCCAGCCCGCGTAGCCTAGGCACAGAATGACCGGCTCGCCGGCCCCCAGCAGCCGATGCAGGGCGTCTTGAGAGCGAGTGATGTTGATGCCGCACTCAAGGGTCCAGCCCTCAGCTTCTTCGACGCTCCCACTGGTCACGACGGTGCCAGAGGTCGTCTCGACCGGTCCGCCCCAGCTGACGCGGTTGTGGCGATGGTCGATGACTTGCACGCCGTCTTCGGCTGAAATGACCTCGCTGATGGCGTGGTCGAGGTGTCGATTGACGACCACTCCAATCGCACCCTCATCGTCGTGGTGCCAAAGCAGGACCACTGTGCGCTCAAAGAACGGGTCGGCCATCTGGGGCGATGCGATGAGGATGGTTGGTTTCATCGGGTCAGGATGGCACGCCGAGTTCTTGGGTCAGGACGTAGTGTGGTTCACCCTCGCCCGTGACGACGTCTTCGCCGATGACGACCTCGGAGACACCCTCGACCGAGGGGACCTCGTACATGACTTCGAGCATGACGGTCTCGATGATGGCGCGCAGACCACGCGCGCCAGACTTGCGGTCGATGGCCTTTTCGGCGATCGCGCGAATGGCCTCTTCGTCGAACCGAAGCTTCACCTTCTCGAACTTCATCAGCTTTTGGTACTGCTTGATGAGCGCATTCTTGGGCTCGACCAAGATGTGGACCAGGTCTTCGACGGCCAGGGGATTCATGACGGCGACCACCGGCAGGCGGCCGATGAACTCGGGGATCAGCCCGAACTTTTCGAGGTCTTCGGTGGTGACCTTCTGCAGCAGCTCGCGCTCTGCGGTTTTCTTGTCTCCCGTGGCGTCCTCTTCGCGCTTGAAGCCCACGGATCGTTTGCCCAAACGCTGATCGATCACTTTGCCCAGGCCTTCGAAGCTGCCTCCGCAGATGAACAGGATGTTCGACGTGTCGATTTGGATCGTCTCTTGGTTGGGCAGGCGCTTGTTGCCGCGAACCTGAATGTTGGCCACGGTGCCTTCGAGGATCTTCAGCAGTGCTTGCTGCACGCCCTCGCCGGACACGTCTCGGGACACCGAAGAGGTGAAGTTCTTCTTGGTGACCTTGTCGATCTCGTCGACATAGACGATTCCGCGCAGCGTGCGCTCGAGGCTGTTGTTCGACGCTTGGTACAGGTGCAGGATGATGTTTTCGACGTCTTCGCCGACGTAGCCAGCCTCGGTCAGTGACGTCGCATCTGCGATGACGAATGGCACGTCGAGAAAGCGCGCGAGAGTCTGGGCGATGAGCGTCTTGCCCGTGCCGGTCGGCCCGATGAGCAGCACATTGCTCTTTTGGACTTCAACATCGCCCTCGGTCGCCTTTTGATTGGCCTCGAGACGCTTGTAGTGGTTGTAGACCGCGACGGCGATCTTGCGCTTGGCAAGGTCCTGGCCGACCACGTACTGGTCCAAGAAGGCCTTGATCTTGGCCGGGGCTGGAACGCCGCTGTGGCCCCACGAGACGGGCTTGTGCTGGCTGTTGTCGCGGATGATGTCCAAGCACAGCCGAATGCACTCTGAGCAGATGTACACATTCGGTCCGGCAACGATCTTGTCCACTTCTCGCTGCGGCTTGTGGCAGAAGGAGCAGGAGAGTCCCGCTGGGTTTGTGTACTTGCCCATATTCACGCCTCTTGCGGACCCACCAGGAACCACAGTCTTATCATCGTAACTTTGAGGTAGTCTGTCCACCATGAACCTTGACGGAGTTCGTAGATAGGGAGCTCCGGGGAGCGCATGGCGGCGGATTACTACAGCATGCTGGGCGTCGGAAATACGGCTACCCCGCAGGAAATCAAGCGTGCCTTTCGTCAGATTGCTCGCGAATGTCACCCGGACGTGGCCGGTGACGATCCTGATGCGGCAGATCGATTCAAGGCTGCTCGCAAGGCGTACGAGACCTTGATGGATCCAGTCACTCGCGCGCGGTACGACCGGCGGAGCTCCAAAAAGATTCCCCGTGGCGGTGATTTTTTCGACGCCTTCTACAACCACGTCAGCAACCAATTTGGTGACGAGGCGACGCGCAAGACAGGTGGTGAGGACGCATCGAGCGCCCCCAAGTCCGCCCCTCGAAATACCGGCGCCCATGCTGCCGGCGGCCACCCATCCTCTGGTGGCGGACGCAGCAACGTCGGCAACGACCTAGACCTCGACGACCTGTTCAAGGATTTCGGCGACTTCGGCTTTGGAACCAGCAAGCGTGGACGCCGCCGAGGGCCTGGGCAGCCGGATCAGCCTCGCACCGGGGCCCATGCCGGTGAAGACGTGCACATCGAGCTCGACGTGCCGGCGACAGTGGCCCGTGACGGCGGCACGGTCACCGCGGTCTACTACCGCATGCAGCGGGCAGATAGCTGGCGCCCCGGCAGCAACGACCCCGGAGTGGTCCGCATTCAGGACATCGCGGACATTCGGGTGATGCCGAGCACTCGCGATGGCGAAGTTCTCAGGGAGCGAGGACTCGGCGATGCCGGACCCCATGGCGGGCCCTACGGATCACTGGTGGTTCGAGTGCGGGTCATCGGCAAGGCGGCGCGCAAGCCCGACCCACCGCCTCCACCTCCACCGCCGTCACCACCACCGAAACAGGCACCGCCGGTGGAAGAGCCGCCGATCGATCCTCCCAAGAGTCAGACGGCCACCGACGCTCGTGGGGTCACACCTCGTGCGGACTCGGCTGGCGAGGCGACCTTGGACATCAGCTTGGTCGAGGCACTGCTCGGAGGCAGGGTCTCGGTTCGGCTGACGACCGGTAAGGTCCGCCTCACCATTCCCGCAGGGACCAGCGGTGGCACGCGAATGCGCCTGAAGGGCAAGGCGTCAGACGGCGGCGACCTCTACCTGACGGTGCGCATTGTTGTGCCGAAGCAGCTCGACGACGAGTCTCGCGCGCTCATCGAGTCGTTCGCGGAGCTCAATCCGGGCGACGGTGATTGAGCTCGGCCAGCACTTCTTCGACGGCCTGAACCATCGGCTGAAGTCCATAGGCTCTTGCCTCCTGCAGAGCGGCCTCGAGGCGCTCTTTGCCGCTTGAAGCCTCGCCGTGTTCGAGCAACCACTTGCCCGAGAGCCACAGTCCGGTGGTGGAGATTGAACTGTCTCCGATGCGTTCGGCGGTCTGCGTCGCCTCTTCGATCTTGGCCAATCCCGAGACTGGGTCTCCGTTGACCGCATCGATGTAGCCCATGTAGACGTCGTTGAGCACTGTGCCCCGGTCCCAGCCCATCTCGATGGCCAGCTCACGGCTGCGCTCAAACGCGACCCACGCCTTTGCCCAATGACCCATGTTGAAGTGGGCGTCGCCGATGTTGTGGTGGTTGATGGCGACGCCGCGTGTGTAGCCAATGCCCTCACGCACCTGCAGTGCCTCGCGGAACCACACGATGGCATCCTCGTGGTCCCCGACTGTGCTGTGCAGCAGGCCCACATTGTTCAGCACCCGGCCCTCGAGGATGCGGTCACCGGCGCGGCGGGCGGCCTCGAGCGCGCGGTTGAGCAGCGGAGCGGCCTGATCATTCTCGCCTGAGCGCAGGTAGCGGTTTGCCAGACCCAACAGGCAGCGGGCTTCGGCCGCGGGCGTTCCCTTGGCCAGCGCTAGCGCGTCATGCCACAGGTCTTCGGCGGCTTCGTTCTTGCCCTCCTCAAAGGCCAAGACGGCGGACGCTTCGAGCGTCTCGAGCTCAAGCTCCGGGTCCCGGTCAAGGACCAACAGATCGTGGGCCAGATCGAGGTGGGCGCGCGCCAGGACCATGCGCCCGCGATGCAGGTAGCTGCGGCCGAGCTCGACATGGGCGCGAACCTCGATCCAGGGCAGGGCGCAGTCCGAAGCAATGTCGACCGCGACGTGCAGAGCCCGGGCTCCCGCGACGCTGTCTCCCAGCAACAGGCTTGTCGCGCCGTAGCGGAAGTTGAGCATGGCTTCACCCTGAACCCGTGCATCCCACGTGCTCGGACTCTCGGGAACGGCGCGAATCCAGGCCAGGCCCCGTACCAAGATCTCTCTGGCTCGCTCGAGGTACTGCTCGCGCTCGAGTCGTTGCGCGGCGATGTGGGCAAAACGCGCCGCGTCGATAAGACGGCCACCCTCAGCACAATGGGTCGCAAGACTCTCGGCCCAGCCCTCGGTCGCGCCTTGGTGGATGGTCTCAATCGCTGCGGCCACCATTCGGTGGTAGTCCCGCCGTTGCACTCCAAGGATTCCGCGAAGGGCGGCTTCCTGGATGAGCTCTGAGCCAAAGGCCCAGTCGTCGCCCCCACCGTCGGTGCGCACAATCAGGCCATGACTCGCCAGGTCCGACACCAAAGGGGTCGGGTCATCGAGTCCCGCCGCCTCGCCCAGCAGCTGCGCCGAAAATGTCAGGCCGATGATGGCCGCGAGCTGCAGGGCGCCCTTTGAGGCCGGGTCCAGCGCGTCGATGCGGGCAGCAATCAGTCCAGCCATGCTGTCGGGAATGTCGACAGACGCGTTCTCATCGACCAGCTCGGCACGGCCCTTGTCGATGCGGAGTCGCCCGGACTGCACCAAATACTTCACCATCTGCTCGAGGTACAGCGGGTTGCCCTCGCAGGTACGGTCGACCAGCGAGACCAGGCTCGCGGCCACAAAGCGCACCTCGAGCAAGTTTCGCAGCAGTCGATGCTGGGCTTTGGCGCCGAAGCGATCAAGGGCCACGATCTGTTGGCCTGCGAACTCGGTCTGAGCTTGACCTCGAGCGGTCATCAGGAAGACCACTGGCTGGTCGAGGGCGATGCGCACCATCTGTTGCAGCTGAATGAGCTCGGCCTGGCGCAGGTGTCCGATGTCCTCGAGGGCGACAATGACCGGACCCTCGCGAGGCAAGCCGCGAACGATTGCTCGCACGGCATTCCAGGTGGTGTCGCGGGCGCTCACCTCCTGACCCACACCCAACAAGCCGCCGGCTGCATCGATGTGAAGCTGTGACAGTCCCAGCTGGGTCAACCTGGGAAGCTGACGCACGATGGTCGCTTGTGGGGTGTCGCGCTCCACACCGAGAACCTCGCGGATGATGTCGCGGAACGGTTCCATCGGCGGGTCTTCACCGAAGGGTGTGCATCGAGCCAAATAGAAGGGCAGTCCGCGTCGATGCGCCCGGTCGCGGATCTCGCGAACCAGCCGCGACTTGCCCGTTCCGGCGCCCCCCGTCAGCACAATGACGGCGCCTGTGCCATGGCCGAGGCCCACCAGAGCCCGTCGAATGACGTCGAGCTCGTTGCCGCGCCTGAGCCAGGGACCCTTGCCGGTGGCGCGCAGGCCCCGCCGGCGCTCGATCACATGGTATCCGGGGGTTGGCGCCCGGCCTCCGCGGTTGGGCACGTCGGCGCCACGCTTGAGTCGGAAGCGTCCCTCGGTGGCTTCGAGCACGCGCTCAGAGACCAAGATCTCGCCGTGATCGGCCACAGCAGAGAGTCGACGCGCCAGCCGGGTTGTGTTTCCACGCGCGACATACTTGATGCGGCGAGCGTTTCGGCGTCCCACGGTCACTTCGCCGGCGTGCACTCCGATGGCCAGGCTGACGTTGATGCCCTTGTCGCGCACTTCATTGACCGTGCGATGAAGCTCAAGTGCACACTCGAGGGCGCGGGCCAAGTCGTCGTCTCGGGTTCGAGGCACACCGAACAGCGCCACCACGTGGTCGTCGACGGCACTTGTGATGATGCCCTTGTACGGGTCCACGTGCCTTCGGAACCAACGCAGCAGCTGGTAGTGGCGCTTCCACAGCATCTCGGGCTCAACGCGGCTGGACAGATCCGTCAGCCCGTCGATGTCGATGACCAGGACGGCCACAAACTTGCGTTCGCCATCTGACGATGCGCGCAGTCGCCCCGGTAGGGCGGACGTCCCGTCGGGGGGAGTGATGTTGGTGGGGTGTGACGCGAGAGTCGGCTCGGGGGCATCGAGCCTGTCTAGGTCAGCCACCATGCGGGCCAGGTCGATGTCTTCGCCGGTGCGGCCTGCCTCACTGGGAAAGGCGGCTCGCATCTGGGCTGCGATTTCGTTTCGACCCGCCATCTCGCCGCGATGAAATAGCCATGCGCGCAGATCCTCTTCGAACAGGGCGGCGCTTGCGTACCGCTCGCTCGCTTCTCGGGCCAGCGCCTTGCGCAGGATGGTCCACAGGGCATCGTCGATTTTGTTGCCCTCGTCTCGCGGATCGGGCACCACAGCCTCTTGGACGCGGCGCAGTTTCTCGGCCTGGTCCTTGGTCTGGAATAGCCGGTGCCCCGAAATTAGCTCCCAAAGTACGATTCCCGCGCTGAAGATGTCCGTCCGGTGGTCGACGACGTCGCCGCGTGCCTGCTCGGGACTCATGTACGCGTACTTGCCGCCGCCGGGTCGACCCGGGGCCAGGCGTTCGGCCTTTGCTTCGGCAGTATTCATCAACCTGGCGACGCCGAAATCCACCAGTTTCACTTCGCCGTCGAAGGTCACCATCAGGTTGTGGGGGGACACGTCTCGGTGAACCAAGCCCAACAGGTTGCCCCGGCTGTCTGTTCTGCTGTGCGCATAGGCCAAACCTCGACAGGCCTTTGCGACGATGGCCACCAGCACCGGAAGGGGCATCTTTTGCTCGCTGGCCCGCAATGTCTTGACCAAGCGGGTGAGGTCGCGCCCCTTGAGATGCTCCATCGCCATGTACCAGCTCGAGCCCACCCGTCCCAGATCGTAAACCTGCACCACATTGGGGTGATTCAGGTGCACTCCAATCTTGGCTTCATTGATGAACAGACTGATGAAG
>Ga0114932_10002490_pt1 | contig 19334 bp, 26 predicted proteins | sample 2SBtaG_2_FD_87286 | JGI IMG/M metagenome (GOLD analysis project Ga0114932, IMG submission 87286) | Deep subsurface microbial communities from Kolumbo volcano to uncover new lineages of life (NeLLi) - 2SBTROV12_ACTIVE470 metaG | ecosystem: Environmental > Aquatic > Marine > Volcanic ... | reverse complement strand
TTTGCCATAGCTACCCTGATTATCTCCGGTATCTTTTCCTGCATAGCCTCCTACCGGAGAGTAGGGAGCTGGCTCGTGAGTTCTGTCAATAGTCCTAGCAATCATATTTGCGATAACTAAAGCACTATACCTGTCTTTTCTCAGCCTTCCTTTTTTATTTCCGGGTAGCTTTACTTCTGGAGTATCCCATCTATCCCGACCGATAACCCCGGTTTGAGAATATTCTACGGTGGCAAGCTCATCCTTCAGCTCCTCAATTTCCATAACACAATCTTCTAGCGTGTCATAAAGCCTGTCTTGCTCTTTGTCCCTAATAATGGACTCACCAATACTCCAAGAATCAAAGTGGGGAAACAGGAGGATCTTGTCTTCGAAGTCTTTTCTCATTCCATGATTGGCTTGTGATGTCCAGTCGGATTTGGCAAACTGGACCATATGGAGTATATGCTTGCCCGGAAGTTTGTCTGTGGGTTTTTCTTTTTCCCACCAAAATGGGTCCTTATTCCCCTGAACTCTGTACGGCAGAAATGGATGTCCACCAACCTCAAACTTGTCTGGGTCTTGCAGTGCCTCCATAATCGCAATACCACCTCCTTGGGCATCAATGCCTATATGGTCAGTGGGAAACAAGCTCGCTAGTTGTCGTATCTTTCTAGCACAATATCCGTAGAAGTCCTGCTCCTCTGTAACATTTTTATTTACTCTGTCTTTGTACTTCTGTCTGGTGGTAGTCCAAGAATGAACGATCCTTCTATGATCGCTATGGACCTCCAAAATAACTATAGAGAAGTTATCTTTTTCTGATGCAGGATCTATGCCAAAAACATACCTACAATTTGGCAGGCCTGATGTCGTCGCGTGAAAATGAACGGGGCCACTGGGGAGCTGTATAGGCTCTTTGCATACGCAAGACTCCAGAAGAGATCTTTTAAAGAAGCCGTTTGAGTCTGTACAAAAACAGGCTCCGTACTCCATTTGGTAGATGGAACTGTGGATGGTTGCTTTAGCTCTTGCAACTTGAGTCTCATCCATAAAACCCTTTGGTAATTTATGGTAAGGTATTCTTATTATACTATATTTTCTCCAGTCAAAACTATCGGGAACAGATCCTCCAAAAATCTCCTCAAGTTTTTCTTGCTCTCCCCTACTTTCTATAATTGCTTTATATCGTTTAAAATAATCTGCAAAATGATTGAATGCATAATATGCCGTACCCGAAAGAATACTCTGGTTTCCTATTTCCTTTTGAATGTCCTTCTCGTTGTCTTCTGGAACCCACAAACCAAGAGACTTTAGAGCTTCTTCGCTAGCTCTGCCTTTTACACCTTCCACCGGAGTTGCACTGACTGAAGCAAAACCTTGAACAACCGTCTCATATATTTCTTGTGGAATAGAGGCAAACTCGTCTGCAATAATATAGTTAGCGCGTAAACCACGAATCTTGGAGCCATCACCCATAGGGATAGCAAGTATAACTGATTCTCCGACATAGAAAGTACATCTATCGACATCCCTCTTTGGGCCTTGATGTTTTCCCGAACCAACAATACTTCTTAGTATAGGGGCGTTTCTCCAAAAGGTTTCCATGTATTCAAACAAAAGCTTTGACTGCCTAAAAGCTGCACCCACAATAACTATTTTTGAGCCCGGACAAAGAAGAGCCCTTAGTATCGCATACACAGAAAGAATAAATGTCTTTCCTCCACCACGAGCAGCAACTAGCATTGGAAAGGTTCTCGTCCACAACTCTTTTATAATCGCTGACTGAAAGGGAAGGAGGTCTATGTTTAATATAGTCTTGCAAACCCAATGAAGGTAGTCTGGATTTCTAAAATGGCTACACAGCTCTAAAACCGGATTGCCAGCAAACTGACCCTCTAAAGAATCCAGTAGAGGGTTTTTGATTTCCAGTTTATCTGTATCTCCTAGGTTGAGGTATGCCTCGTCTAGAAGTCTTTTAATGTCTTGGTCCTTCAATTTCTATTATCCTCTTAAAAATACTATCTGCAACCTGCTTTCCGTGTTTTCCACAAAATAATATTCTTGGCTTATATTTTAATGATATTTCTAACATACGCTTTAATATAAAACTACCCCTAAGTCTTATCTTTTTCTTTTGGTGGTAATTTATTTTTAGACTGCTGGGGTAATTAATTAATTCATCCATATTAAACTCAAGCAAGATGTAGGAGTGCTTAATCGGATTCATCCTTTCCAGCTCTCTCTCAAATCTATCTTGGACTACATTTTTGGCAAACTCGGCTATAGACCCTTTTCTCTCTATGGTAAAAACATCTTCATAACCGTGTAGACTGTAATCTCCTGTGTCAAGCTTCTCTGAAACGGTTCCTTGACACGACCCGGAAGTACTAAAAGACCACCCCTCCTGCTCTCTTGTGTCTCTGATTACTGTGTATTTAGTTGTCATCTATTCTATCCAAAACAATGGGGATGATTGGGTTGCGAACAATGTCGTTCTTTTCTAGCCTGCAAACGCCTATTCCTTCAGCCCCAGACAGGCGGTCTAAAAAGAGTTGAAAACCACCTCTCCTGTCGTAGGGAAGATCTGACTGTGTTAAGTCTCCCGATATTACAAGCTTAGATTCCATACCCATTCTAGTCACAAACATCCTCATTTGTTCACGAGTGGCGTTTTGCATTTCGTCTCCGATGATAAACGACTTATGAAAATTTCTTCCTCGCATTAGAGCTAAAGGAACCACTTCGATTTTTTTATCTTCTTTTAATGCTATAATATCTGATTGGTCTAAAAAGTATGAGAACTCATCAAACACTGGATATAAATAAGGGTCTAGTTTCTGCTCCGCAGTGCCCGGAAGATACCCTATCCTTTCACCAGCCTGAACAATAGGTCTAGTAATTACTATCTTTTGTACTAGTCCTTTACGTAGATATTCGACTGCGGCCCCGACAGACAAGTGGGTTTTTCCTGATCCTGCTGGGCCAGAACATAGTGTAATATGGTTGTTTTTTATAGATCTAAGTATCTTCTTTTGGTTGGGACTTCTACCTGTCACGCCTCTTCTAGTGTTGTTTTTAGTCTGACTATTATTGGTGTTAGCTCTTTTTCTTGGCATTTCTGTGCGCTATCTTTATGAATAGCGGCTCCCATTGTTGTTCGTTGTTTGTAATCTTTCTATGGCACCCCCTACATAATGTTACACCGTTATTAACATCAAAACGAAGCTGAGGAAATTCTGACCATCTTTTTATATGGTGAGCTTCTAGTCTTTTTTTAGATTTACATAATTGACATTCAAATTTGTCTCTTTTATATACCTGAACCCTCCAGCTTTTATATAGTGGGTCGGAATAGTCTCGTCTTTCAAACATTTACCAGTCTAATACCCCTGATTTTTGTCGTATATCATGGTCTACCATGTCAGCGACAAGAGTTTGAAAAGCTATCTCTGGCTTCCATCCGAGAATAGCATTTGCCTTATGTGCTCTACCGCACAAGTAATCAACCTCAGCGGGGCGATAATACTTAGGATCAATAAAAACTAAATCTGACCATATATCTACTCCTATCATTTTAAATGCACAATCTAAAAAATCTCTAACGCTATATGACTCACCCGTCGCTAATATATAGTCATCGGGCTTATCGTGTTGCAGCATCATCCACATTCCTCTTACATAATCCTTTGCGTGACCCCAGTCTCTTTTGGCATCCAAATTTCCCAATCTTAATTTAGGCAAAGTTATTGGAGCAACAGCATCTATGAATCGGTCTCTGGGAACGCCGATAGTTTCTTTTGAGAACACAAGGTCTGCAACTCTAAGCTCAGAAGGGTGGATGTCAATATTTCTACACCAATGAAAAAATTCAGCAATCCATTTGGTTATCTTCCTTGTTACGAAAAGCTCCCCCCGCCTTTCGCTCTCATGATTAAACAATATTCCAGAGCAGGCAAAAAGACCATATGATTCTCGATAGTTGTCTACAAAATTATGAGCAGCTAGCTTTGCTATCGCGTAAGGGCTTTGGGGAACAAACCGAGTTTTTTCGTCTTGGTATTTTGTAACCTCTGGCTCACCCCAAACACTACTCTTTTCTGAACTGAAGGATCTGCCAAACATCTCGCTAGTAGAGGCTTGATAAAACTTGCTGTGGGGGGAATGTTTTTTTATGGCTTGCAAAATGTTTAGGGGGCCCCGAGCATTAACCTCTAGCGTGTAAAGAGGCTGATCAAAAGATGTCATGACATGGCTCTGAGCAGCAAGATTATATATTTCGTCGGCCTGATAGTCTTCGACTATATTAGATACTGAAACAAAATCAGATATGTCGCCCTCAATTAATCTCAGGCTTGAATTATTCAGGTGGTCTTTGATTCTTTCTGTGTTTGAAACACTAGATCTTCTAACAACACCAACTACCCCATACCCCTCTTTTAGGAGTAGGTCACATAAATAAGATCCATCCTGACCAGTGATCCCAAAAATAATGGCCTTCTTTTTATTCTTCATGTCTTTTCTCTATATCCTCTTCCTTTATGGTTTCGTGATTAAGAAATGGTTGGTCTACCGTTCCGTCTTCATACTCGGTATATTCAGAAAGATCCTCGACAGATCTGTTAGTGGCCAATCTCATAAGTTCCATATGGCGGCCTTCTTTTAGTCTAGACTCCTGCTCATCTAGGGTTTTCATTAAATCAAAGAAGCTTGTTCTGCTATCCTCTAACTGCTTGAACCTCTGGTCTCTCGTGGCTTTTAAGTCCTTAAACTTAGCGTCTTTCTTTTCCTGTAGCTTCATATGTTCTGTTGTTCTAGCGTTTTGAGAAGCCATCGCTGCGTTGAGCTGAGTTTCTATATTGAGCATCAGCCCCGTATCCTGATCATCAATAGGGCGGTCTTCCTCCATCTTCAATTGTTTCTCTAGTCTGCTAATAGTCGTAATTACTTTTTGTTTTTCTGAAAGAACACGATTGATTAATATCTCAAGAATAATAAGGTCTTTAATCTGCATCTGGTCTGTAGCTAAGACATCCTGAAACTGCTTATGTAAGACTACCCACCTCGCCTCGAAGCTTGATAGTTCAGAGTGTGTCAACTGTTCTTTTATTTCAACCCAAAAGTACAAGTTGTGTAACTTGGTTATTATTTCATCCTCATCGTCTGTAATAAATGTATGAGGCTGTATCTTTCTATAATTAGAAACAAAGCTAATGGTTCGGTCTAATCTTTCAGCTAGATCTTGATCCGTCATGTTTTCTAAGTTTGCATCGAGAAAGGCCTTCTCCTCGTCTGACATCCTACCACGCTTCGCCATCGTAGTTCTCCTTTATGATATCCCGAATGAGTTCTTCAATCACTACTCTTCTTGGCTTGGGTATATGAACACCCTCCATCATCTTTCTAAAATCTGATCGCATACTAACAGGAAGGTTTCTATCTATTATAGAAAAAAGCTCATCGGTAACAGTTTTTTCATGTACATTACCAAACCTTCTCATATTTCTTTCGTTTTCATCTCTAATATTAGAAATATCAAGGGGCTGCACAAGATTCTTTTTGGATTGATTTCTTTTCTCCCAGCCGGAAAACTTTTCACACTCAGACTTGTCTTCGAACGCAGAACACTGATTCTTGCTCTTCAGACAATCAGGGTCGAAAAAAGGGCACGATGGGCAAGGGGGTGTATGCCTAGACAGCTTATCTCTCTTTAAGTTGAGAAATCTGTTTCTGATGTGGCTACGTAGAAAGTTTTCTAATGGAGCTATGTCTGGCTTATAATTTGGCAATGCTTCTATTGCGTAAATCCAGCCTTGCTGTTTTATATCCTCAAGATCAAAATAGCCAAACCTAAAGCTATAAGATAATGTCCTTAATATTCCATCTACAATTTCAACGACTTGCTCTTCAGTCATTCCCTTGGGGACTTGCACTATCGCTCTCTTCCTCTTCTTCTGGTTCTTCTTGTTCTAGTAGGGCTTTAGCTATATCTAGCGGTGGATCGGGAACTTTTAGCTCTTCGGCAACTTTTTCCTTGCTTTTTGATGCCTCCGAGGTATATAATTTACTGTTGATGTTTTCAACCATTGGTAGGACCTTATAAAAACAATATACACTATAAGTATAATACACTTAAAACATAAAAAAGTACAGGAGATCTTGAGTATGAATACGGTTTGGAGCGAAGAAGAGAGGGAGTTTGTGCGGCAAAACGCCGCTATTTTAACTGATAAGGAGGGTTCTGAAAAACTATCCAAGATAACGGGGAGAAATATAACTCTTCATTCATGGAGAAAGCAAAGGCAAAAAATGGGTGTTTCAAAGATGCCCGGAAGAGGTGTGTGCAAGATAAGAAAAGAGGGTTAGACATGCTTGACGACAATATCAACAAAGATCCGTTTATCGCGTTTGATGCACTTCAGAAAATAGATGAAATAGTGAGGGTTTTTGTAGAAGAGTCTTCTAAAGAACAAGTAAGTGAATATTGTCAGGAATTTTTACATGACCTAAGACTGTTCTGTCGATCTATCTACTATAAAGAACCAAGCGAAATAGAAAAAGCTAAAACACTCATAGAAAAGGAAACCTTAAATGACTAAAGTATTTATAGGGTGGGATGCCAGAGAAACAGAGGCATATGATGTTTGTGTCCATACCTTAAAAAAACACTGTTCTGAAGATCTCGACATAATACCTCTTAAGAAACAAGAACTTATATCTCAGGAGCTGTACACAAGGCCTCAACCAGAAGCTGGGTCTGTCGAATTTACATATACGAGATTTTTAGTACCCTACCTGTGTGACTATAAAGGATGGGCTTTGTTCGTAGATTGCGACTTCTTATTTACTAAGGATGTTGCTGAGCTATTTGAGTGTCGGGCTGGAAATTATGCTCTCATGTGTGTGCAACACGAATATGCTCCAAAAAATTTGATTAAGATGGACGGACAAAAACAGGTCGCCTACCCCAGAAAAAACTGGTCTAGTTGTGTGTTATTTAACTGTGCACACCCCTCAAATAAAATACTAAGCCCTGAAGTCGTTAGCACAGAGACGGGAGCGTGGCTTCATAGATTCATGTGGCTGCATGATGATCAGGTGGGAGCTATTCCGGAGGAATGGAACTGGCTCGAAGGAGAATACGAAAAGCCAGAAAAGCCGCCAGCGGCAATACACTATACAAATGGAGGGCCTTGGTTCAAAAATTGCCAAGACGTAGACTATGCAGAATTGTGGAGGGAGGAATATGAAGAAGCCAACAAGATACGATAACCTTATATTAGAGGTTGAGAAGAGAAAGCCAAAAAGCATTATGGAAATAGGCACTTGGAATGGTGTCCATGCGGCAAAGATGTTTTCTGAAGCAAAAAAGCACAACGATAATGTTATATATTATGGATTCGATCTATTCGAGGGAAGAAACGACAAGATAAATAGAGAAGAGCATAATGTAAAACAAATATATAATAAGAATACAGTAGAGTCTCACTTAAAAAATGAAAAGGTAACATACGCATTGTTTCAAGGATTTTCTAGAGACACTGTTCCTGAATTTATTCCAGATATGCCTATAGACTTCCTTTACATAGACGGAGGTCATTCTATTCAGACAATATTCGATGACTGGAATAATTGTCAAAGATTAATAAATAAAGATACGGTGGTTATATTCGACGATTATTATCATCATAGAAGCGATACTGGTTGTAATGAAGTCATAGACTCTATTGACAAAACAAAATATAATGTAGAATTTCTAGAGCCTGTGGATTTCATTGACGAACAAGAAATACAGTTTGTTAAGGTTACGTGCAAGTAAATGATAGTTGGCGTCTGTCATACTAAGGTTCCCCATGTTTTGTATGACGCATTTATAGAAGGTATAAAAAAACACGGAGACACCCACTACGATATCGTAGAGCATCATCCAGAATGGAGGAAGGTGCTTAGAATGTGTGATGTGTCAATGCAGATTTGTGAAGGTCACTTGCGGTCTGAAGATGGGGGTGTTGTGGGAAACGCATTTAGATCTAAGATTAGAGAACAACAAATAAAGAACAAAAAGAGAAGGCTTGTCTTTGAAACTGGATTTATTAAGAACGACGCAACAAGTGGCGAATCTTATTTTCAGGTTGGGTATGATGGAATGAAGAGGTCTTCTGTTTTCTACGGAGAGAACAGCCCTAAAGATAGATGGGGGTATCTCGGCATAAAAGAAAAGCCTTGGAGAACGCGAGGAAGCCATATATTAATAATGGAACAAAATAAGCTTGGCCCCGGATCTTCTCATATTGATATAGTAAAATGGTGGAAGCAGTGTGTTAATAAGATAAGGGATATCAGTGACAGACCTATTAAAGTGAGGCCTCATCCAAGGTGTATTCCTTCGTTTCCAAAAAATTTAGGGGTTGAAGTGTTACAAAAGGGAAATCCTATAGAACAAGACCTCAAGGACTGTTGGTGTTCTGTTGTTAGAACAAGCAATAGCGCAGTTGACTCAATCATCAATGGCATACCAGTAATAACACCAGATGAGATGTGCATGTCCTATGATGTGTCCTCTCATTCCATAGAAGACATAAATGATCCAGTAACTCCCAACAGGACTCAGTGGTTATATAATCTGGCATACTCGCAATGGTCTCTCGATGAAATAAGAAAGGGAATTCCTTGGGGAAGACTCAGGGAGTTTGCAAGCGATTGAATATAAAATTAATAACTTTTTGTGGGACAGATTATGACCATAAAATACTACCCAGTTTTATCAAACACTACTACGACCTCGGAATAGAGGATATACTTATAACTTTGCAGTCGAATGAAAAAGGGGATAAGATTGAAGAGGCTAAGCATGTGTGTTCAACATTCGGGATTGATCCATATGATATATGGGTTGGTGAATATACTAGCCAAGAAATGCACGAAAGAAGACTAGCTGCAATTAAGCATACAAATCCTGAATGGATAATACATGCAGATATAGACGAACTTCACGAATGGCCCGACAAGCCCTTAAAGATTCTTAAGGAAACCAAAGCCAATGCTGTTCAGGGGGTATTTGTTGATAGGGTCTCTGAGAATGGGGAAATGTTAGAAATAGACAGCGGTCGCTGCATAAAGAAGCAGTTTCCTATAAAATGTAACTTGATGTCAAAATGGTTTCATGGTAGTTGGTCTCCCTCAACAGGGCTTGTTAAAATGATGGCTTACAGGCAGGGGTTGGAAATAAGTCGTGGAGGTCATGTTGCAGAAAGCCCAAAGACAAAATATATTCAAGGTGTTGACCTATCCAGCTACGCAGATATACGCACAACAAAGAGGAAAAGCTCTTCTCCTTATAAAGTTCATCACTTCAAATGGCATAGAGCAACGATAGAAAAACTAAGAAGAAGGATAAGGACATACAAAGAGAAAGATTATGGGTGGTGGCGACAATCTCAAAACTTCCTAGACTATCTAGACAGCAATAATGGAAAAATTGACATAGATAATTTGGAGATTATATGAACATACTTTATGTTACTACTTTTAATAGAAATTTTTATGAGCTATGTACTCACACATTATTAAGCAGTTTTATAAAAAATGCAGAGGGAACGCTTCTGGCCTGTTATGAAGAAGATATACCCAAAATGCCTAACCACGAAAAGATAATATATCAAAGGATTGATGACGACGAGTTTTTAACGTCTTGGATTCAAGATAATCTAGATATAATACCGAAGCAATATGGCGGTAAGGCGGAAAGTAAGTTTGTAAATGGAACCGTTGAAATGTTTAATTTCAGAGCTTCTAAGTGGTTTAGAAAGGTGGTTGCATTAAATAGGGCTCTTGATCTGTATGATGAATATGATGCTCTTGTTTTAATAGATGCGGACTCAAAAATAAAAAAACCCCTACCTTCTGCTAGAGTCAAAGAGATATTTAAAGACTCAGATATCATATATCATTTGGGGATGTTTAGAAAGAAGCAGCCTCTAGAGGGTGGTGCCGGAATAGAATCGGGCGTTGTTGGCTTTCGCGGAAAAGACGGAAAGGAATTATTGGGCAGGTTAGTTGACAAGTTTAAGAGTGGGGGCTTTAGGGAATACGAAAGGTGGGATGACGGGTATGTACTGAGAAAGGTCGTCGAAGAAAGTGAAGACTTGAATTGTCTAGATCTTGTAAAGAATGTCGCTATACCCAGCACTAGAGTTGTAGAGTTTGGTCCTTTTGATGAATTCATATTTCACGACAAAGGGAAGACTACCAGAGAAATTTTTAATCGTGGGGGTGTTTAGTGCCATTTTTGAAAATGGCAGAATACTGTCCGTATTCATAATATAAAAAGAAAAGGAGGATGAGGTGGGTCATAAAACATTAATAGGGGCAACACAGGGAAAGTTTTGGGGGACCACTAGATGTTTTTTTGAAAATGCTAGTAGCGAAGTCCATTATATAGAAGCGGAGGAGGGTGGATTTTGTTCTAGACATTATCATAAAGACAAGTGGAATAGATTTATAGTCCTAGAAGGAGAACTTAAGGTAACAATATACAGAGACAAAAGCGAGGATGTCACGATACTTACTGACGGTATGTTTTCAGATGTGCCGCCCGGAGTGGAACATAGATTTGAGGCATTATACAACACCAAAGCTCTGGAAGTGTATTGGACTAACGATCTAGATCCGGGAGACATTGTACGAAAAGACACTGGGGGTATGAGATGAACTTTTCTGTGCTGTGTAATGCAAAACCTGAAGACATTGTTCTAAAGCCGTATCCACACATAGTCATCCATAATGCCGTCGATGAGAGTCTGTATAGGAGGTTAGAATCGGAGTACCCAAGCACTAAAGAAATATTAGATAAGGACGTTGGTCCAAATGATGTGCTATTAAGTAATACTAGATATCAGGTTAGTGCGAACAAAGAGTTAGAGTCATACTGGTGGAATATGTTTGTGGCCTATCATTGCTCAAAACAATTCTTTAATGAGGTTGCAGACTTATTCGGTGAATATATAAATGTAAAAGACTCGCAGGGATATTATAAGGACTTTAAGTATATGACTTGCGGTAAGAGAAATGGCGGGGGGATGTTCACAGAGTCGGATTCTTCCAGATTTGATGTTGGTCTCGATTGTCAAGTTGGAATAAATACTCCTGTTGTGGAAACATCTAGAGTTATAGGTATGCATACAGATCAACCTAATAAAGCTTTTGTAGGTATGCTGTATATGAGAGATAAGCAAGATGACTCTACAGGAGGTCATTTGCAGATATATAAACACAAAGAAGGTCATGAAAAAAATATGGATATAAACAACATGGAAATACACAGCACAATAGAATATGCTAGAAATACAGCCGTATTCTTTGTTAACTCTCCATTGGCTATACATGCAGTCACCTTGAGACAACCCACCCAACATAGAAGGAGACTGGTCAATTTTATAGGGGAGGTTTCTAAGTGATAGAAGGCTTTGCAAATCTTATAAGCAATAATGGATTTTGTGTCGTCGGTAACTCTCCTAAAGAAGTTGGAACCGGAAATGGAAATCTTATAGATTCATATGACTTGGTTTTAAGATTCAAAAACTACGATGTGTCTGAAGAGTTTTCGGAAGATTATGGAAAGAGGACGGATCTATGGTCAACACCTTTTAACTTGACTCAATTTTATAGAGACCCATCGGAATACAAGGCTACGCTTTGCTGTTTGCCTCTAAATATACCTAGATGGAGACTACACTTTGGTAAGTGGAATATTGATTACGAAGTACTAGGGAGATACGAAGATATAGTCGAATACATACCGTTCAAGATATTTGAAGAGGTGTGGTATAGATACAAGGTAGGACAACCAAGCTCTGGCATTATAACTCTATACTGGATGTATAAGATACTAGGCAAAAAAATTAATAGAAAAGATATATTTGGTTTTTCTATGTTTGATCCAAGAGAGCCTCACCATTATTTCCTACACAAGGAAGACCATAGTATAAGCGAAGAATGGAGAATAAGCACCCCAACTACGCATCCGAGGGAGATGGAGATGACAATTTTCGAGGAGATAACAGAATGAACCTATTGACAACCTACTACCCCTGCCAAAACCCTGATAGAATGAAAGAATACATAGAGTGTTTGCAAAATAATATTGATAACAAATATATAGATAAAATATTCTTATTCTTGGAAGATGAAAACAGGCCATCTATTGAAGAGAATGAAAAAGTTCATATGTTTGAAAATTGTGGTAGAGTAACGTACAGTGAGCTGTTCCAATTTTGTAATGACAATCTTGTTGGGGAAACCTGCGCAATAGCAAACTCAGACATAGAATTTGACGAAACCCTGCAAGAGATATATGACAATGATGTGCTTGAGTGCTTTATCTGTCTAAGTAGATGGGAGATAACAGAAGAGGGAAAACTAGAATACGAAAGAGCGTCAGACTCACAAGACTGCTGGATATTCAAGAGTCCCGTTCCTCAATTAATGATTGATGAATCTTCTTTCTTTATGGGTCAACCCGGATGTGATAATAGAGTGGCCTATATATCTAAAAAAGCCGGATTAATACCAACAAACCCATCCCCAGTTATAAGAGCCATACATAGACATACATCTGATCACCGAACATATAGCTGGTGCGATAGGCTAAGTGGGCACTATCTGAGAGTTTATCCCTGTGATGACTGGGAAGTTAGTAGGCTAGGCTTTGATGTAAATAGGTATGAGGAGTATTAGATGAAATTATCAATATGCTCCGTGTGTTCAGATGATATTGAGGGGGAAAAGTCTAGGACACTATATACGGAATACTTAAATGCAAATCTGGGTATGACTAGAGATGAAAACATGGATTTTGAATGGGTCGTAGTAAGTGGTAAGAATCCATACCAAAGACCTACGCATAGACCATTTAAAAAAGCGGAGATGGACCCCTTTTTTAGTAAAAACGAAATAGACCACAACAATTCAATAAAACCACAACGCCTGATTCCGGGAAGCAAAGCAGCTAGTTATATAGGAGATATGGTCGGGCCCGTCAGCGTATGTCATAGTGCTGAATTAAACCATGTAGTAAAGTATATAGATCCTAAATCTAAGTATGTGTTATTGTTGGACGCAGATTTCTATATAGTCCCTCCTCTGCACGCAGTTATAAATTTTATAGAAGAAAGGGGTCTGGCGTTTTTTGGGGCATCATATTCATGCTCAAAGCTTCCTACGATAAGAGACTTCCCTGTTCTTTTCTGCATGTTTATTAATACTGAAATGATAGATATACAATCATTAGATTTCAGTTCTGGATATGGCGAGGATAGCGTTAATCCAGACATCTATCCAGATACTGGTTATAAGGTTTTTAATAAATATAAAGGATCGAAGGTTCCTTATGATGTAGCCTATCCCACAGTCCTGCCGGATAATCCATTTCTGTCACATCACCCAAAATTTAAATATACTAGAAATACAGTACTAGGAAGAAAAAAAATAGATGAATACTGGTTTAATGACCAGATATTTGCCTTCCACGCAAGAGCAAAGATGAATTCAGGCAAGATGACCGCCGCAGCAAAGGTAGAAAAAATGTCAAAACAAATAGGTCTAATAGAGGAAACGGTGCACAGTATAAGAAAAAGTGGTCTATATAGTCTGAGAGAATATGAAGACGACCCAAGATAAGGTGTATATTATAGTGTAAGCTAGTATTGATTTATCTGTGGGGTAAAGCCATGCCAAAAGACGTATCTCAAAGGGGAACAATTCTCCATGATTTGCACGAATATAACATAAACTGTGAAACCAGAGAAATATACCTTCATGGGTATATAGGTTCTGAAGAAGACGAGCCGGGAGTTGACTACAGAATGGCTGTTAGGTTCGAAAAAAACCTCATGTTCTTAGCCAATAATTCTAAGGCCCCAATCACAATACATATGCATACCATCGGAGGCATGTGGCACGACGGTATGGGGATGTTCGACCTCATCAAGGCTGTAGACTGTGAAACAACAATCATAGGATACGCCGAGGTCTCGTCTATGAGCAGCGTTGTCATGCAGGCGGCCACCAGACGCCTTCTAATGCCAAACACAAGGTTTATGGTACATTATGGCGATATGTCTATAGAGTCCAACAGCGTGTCCGTGAAGTCCGCTGTAGACGAAAATGAGAAGCTTAATAAACTAATGCTTGAAATATACTCCGACAGGTGTTCTAAAGGAACCCGATTTAAGGACTTTTCCAAAACCCGCGTAAAAAAATTCCTAGATACTAAAATGAGACATAAACAAGAATGGTACATGTCAGCAGACGAGGCCGTCGAGTGTGGCTTTGTTGATGGCATCTTTAAAGGGAGACAAAAATGAATTGGGAAAAATTGCACCACGACAGCACCCTAGTTGATCTACATAATCACGCCACCATGAAACAGAACCTCATGTTCCGAGGCCTCGGAGGAAAGAACGAAAGGTTTTTAACAAAGATTTTCAAGAGGTCCTTCTGGCCTTTCTCCGCCCGTTCAACATTCGACAAGATGATCACTGGCGGCATGGATGTTGTCTTATCGACCAACTATGTCCCTGAACAAGAATGGTTAGATGACCAAGGTCTAGTGAAGTTCGCATTGTGGTTCGCTCCTAAAACGAGAAAGCATGTTTTTGAACCTTCCTATTTCCAATCTACTCTCAATTCAATGGACGAGATGGAAAGGGAAATGAAAAAATGGAATGATGATGAACCAGAAAGAAAATGTATATTAGTAAAAAATGTAAATGAATTGGAACACGCCCTGAGTGCAGAGGACAAACCGATAGTCTTCCTACATGCGGTAGAAGGCGCTCATAGTCTGCAAGGGGATTTGGCAGGGAAAAAAGGGAGTACAGAGAATGTCTCAGAGGCGAGAGTCGAGATACTGGAGAATCTGGAGGCGTTGGCAGAGCGTGGGGTGGCGTATCTTACTCTAGCTCACTTCTATCCCAATCAGTGTGTGCATCCTGTGTTTCCTTATCCTGAGTATGGGATTAAAAGGGGGAACTGGGAACATCTGATGGAAGGGTGGGATATGACTAAGGGATTAAGTGAATTAGGGGAGGAAGTGGTGGAGAGAATGATGGATCTGAAAATGATCATAGATATCTGTCACTGTACTCCTTCGGCTAGAAAGAGAATATATGAAATAGCTGAGAGTAAGGGTGTTCAGGGAGGCGTCATGTCTACACATACTGGGGTGTTCGAGATAAATCCTGATCCGTATAATCTGGAAGACTGGGAGATCAAGTGGATGGCGGATAATGGGGGGTGTATGGGAATTATCTTCATGAACTACTGGTTGAGTCCGATAGACACGGACTTGGGAATGAAATACATAGAAAGAACAATAAATCACGTAATAAAGGTGGGGGGCGATACTGTGCCTGCGATTGGTACAGACTTTGATGGATTTACAGATCCTCCGGACGAAATGGTGGATGTGAGCCAAATGCCTAGGTTAACAAGATATCTGGCTGCTCTCGGTTATAGCGATGAGGTTATAAGAAAAGTGTTGGGAGGAAACGCAATGGAAGTATTAAAGAAAGGATGGAAAAATGCCGATTAAAATAGAAGAGGATCTAGAAAACTATTTTTTAGATACCCTAAAGGCTACGGGGACAAAGCACTTAGTGTTAGGTAAGCAAGGAAGTCCGTGCTGTGGAGCTAATTACTCAATGGAACTAGCTTCAGAGGTGAATACGAATGAATATATGATCTATGAACAAGAAGGAGGGCTTTCGGCTTGTATCAGATATGAACATGATGACGATGATGTTGAAATTCTGTACAACTCAGATGGAGATATCTGTATCAAAGATCGTCATGGATTGGGGTAAAGCATGATACTAATAGCTGGTCCGTGTGTCATAGAGACGGAAGACATTGTTTTAAGGATTGCCGAGGAGTTGAGGGCAATTTCTGACGATCTAGGCATAGAAATAATATTTAAGGCCTCTTTCGATAAGGCAAATAGGACTAGCATTAGCTCTTATAGGGGGCTTGGTATTGATAGAGGGGTTGAAATACTCGAAAAAGTGAAAAAAGAGACTGGAATGAGGATACTTACAGACATACATCTTCCAAACCAAGCTATGCTTGTTCGTGATGTAGTGGATGTGATACAGATTCCAGCGTTCCTGTGTCGTCAAACTGATATGTTGTCCGCTGCGGCAGCAACGGGGAAGATAGTAAATGTAAAGAAGGGCCAATTTATGGCTCCCGAAGACATGGGAAATGTAGTCAACAAGCTAGAATCGTTCGCGGCAGACGAAATATGGTTGACCGAGAGAGGAACTAGCTTTGGGTATAACCGTCTCGTCGTAGATTTTACTGGTATTCCTGTTATGCAGGGAATTGGCAAGTCTGTTATATTTGATGCGACTCATAGCGTTCAGAGACCGGGAGGTATGGGTGATAAGAGTGGGGGAAATAGGGAGTTTGTGGAACCATTGGCTAAGGCTGCTGTAGCAGTTGGTGCTGATGGTCTGTTCTTCGAAGTTCATCCAAGTCCTGATGATGCACTGAGTGATGGGCCGAATATGGTTCCTTTGGGGCAGTTCGGTGATATGTTAAGGAGAGTCTTGAGTTGTCGAAGTTAGTATATCTAGGAAGGCAGAGTAGATTCAAGCAGGGGATACAGACTTCTTTCTGTAAGGGCACGGGCGCTGAGATTTTGTATGGCGGATATGGGTTTGATAAAGAAGGAATCCATGACTTGGGGAGGATATCGTGTCCTACTGAGCTGTATAAAAGATTAGAAGAAGATGATATAAAGTTTAATATAGCCACATACGGAATAGTCACAAAAGATGCGAGATCACAAAACACGGCGAACTCTTGGCCTGTTGAGTACGACCAGTCTGTGATTAACTATAAGAAGATCTTATCCATGGCTGATAACTTCATCTTCATAGATCATGGCTATTTTAAGAGGTCTTCTGGGCCAGCTAGCTGGGATGGATGTTTTAGCGTCTCAGTTAATGAGAAGTGGGTGACAGATGAAAGAGATTATAACTGGAATAGGTTCAACTCTTTAGGTATAAAGCTTCGGCAGTGGAGAAAATCGGGTAGGCATATAGTATTGATACCGCCATCACACCATATAACAAACTATCTTGATCAGGGGAAAGAGGAGGGGGATATCCTTTCTTATGAAGTTGACGCTGATTGGGAGGCAAATGTGAGATCTGAGTTGTCAAAGTATACAGATAGAGACATTATAGTGTCTAGTAAGTCTGGTAAGCCTTTGGGGGTATGTATGGATAATGCTTGGTGTGTTGTTACGGCATTCTCTAATGCTGGTATAGAGGCTATGATAAATGGCATTCCGGCGATATTTACAAACTCTCAAAGGAAAACAGGGGAATTAAAGGATATAGAAGACCCTCCAAGAGATAGGGAGTTCTTTAAGGTGCTCGCAAACTATCAGTGGAACATAAAAGAGATAGAGAATGGAAACATGTGGGAACAGATTAAGGAAAGATATCCGTGTTTAAGCTAATTATCTTATTGGTGATGTCTGCGTTTCTCTTTATTCCAGATATAGATACAGGGTGTATAAAAGATACGTGCGATTTCATAGAAATAAACGAATTTGGGCAAACCTACGGCTCTCGCACACAAATAATTTTCTGGGAGTGGCGAGATTCTGGGGTTGCTCATATTCAAAGAAAAAGAACGGGTGAACCTACGGGCCTAATCCAGTATGGAGGCGGGTTTGTCGTTGTTGACTACAAGATGATGAAGTGCGAGACACATTCAGGTGGCGTCAGACCTCTCGTAAGCCATAAAAAAAAGGGCGTAACAGTAGTTTTCTGGGATAGAAGTGACGATGTGGTAAGAGAAGTGAGCGCAAAGTGGATAGTCTATACAAAACGCCGCGATCCTGAGCAAGCTAATCTCAAAATCTTTGCTAGTGAGCATCGAAAAGGGCTAACAGACCCTAAGAATCTAAAATAAAAGTGGTCATTTGCTATAATGCTGCTATCTGATATAAAAGTGGTCGTTTAGGTATTTCCTCACTTACTTTTTCTGCACCACCATACCCTTTTCCGCGATGATCGCAGCTATCTAAAATTGTTTGAAAAAACCCCCCCAATAATATTACAATAAAATATTCATATTAGTATTGACACATTAAACTATTTGTGTTAGAATGCCGATATAAGAAGTAAGTGATTTTGTTATTTGTTAAGGAGATTGTTATGGGTTTTATTGCATTGATTATCTTGGTTGCTCCAGCTGTTCTTATGGTTGGATTAGTTACTCATGATGTGATTGATTCTTTTAATTAATTCAGAAAAAATTAAAGTTTAGTATTGACAAGTACCGATAAGTATATTATACTTGAGACATAACGATTAGGAAATTTCACCCAAAGGAAAAGATTATGGCATTCTCAAAATTCGACACAATGGTTACGCTTGAAGAAACTTTCTGCGAAGAGTGGGATCTTCTGTGTAAGGCTGATTGGTTTGCCGCTCAGGAGGCAATGGAGACGGATGACGCCATTGCTGAGGCCAACGCCGAGATGGTGGAGGAGCTTGAGGAGTGGGGCGATGATGGCGATTACTACGCCGATCCCATTGACCTATACGGGGCTGAGTGGGAAAACCACGCCGTGAGGGAGTGGGACTAGGCGGGTGGCCCCCGGCCCAATCGGCTGTAAGTGCTTGCTACATAAGGACTTACGACGACAAAATACTTTGGTTTTTTTTCAATATTTTACTCAAGATCTATTGACAAATATGCCGATATATATTACAATGGGGACAAGTTAAAAGGATAAGATATAATGACACTTGCAAGATTCATCACCTATATTCAATACAGTACAGATTGCCCCGCTGGTATCAATCCTATGCGATGGAATGCCATGATTAAATGTGCAAAAATAAATGGATATATTCTTTAAATAATTAAAGGATGCTATTGACAAATGCCGATATATATGGTATACTTAAGGCATAACGAAAAGGAAATAATATGAGCTACACACCATACAAACAACTAAGAAAAAAACACACACGCACCGGACTGATCTATATGGTGAAATCTTACACAACCGGCAAGTATTCTATATGTACTTGGATCGGAAAGACTGGCGTAGCAATCGGCGGAATTCAGCATTGTGGCAAGCTGGACTACATAATAAAACAGTGGAATAAAATTGTATAAAAAGTTGAGATTGCTCTTGACAAATACCGATAAGTATGGTATAATACAAGCATCTTAAACGAAAGGAAAATAAGATGATTCAATTAGGAACTGCTAACGGTTGGAAGACACAACCAGAAGCGTACACAAAGCATCTTGCTGAGTGTGGTACT
>Ga0114932_10002485_pt1 | contig 19354 bp, 15 predicted proteins | sample 2SBtaG_2_FD_87286 | JGI IMG/M metagenome (GOLD analysis project Ga0114932, IMG submission 87286) | Deep subsurface microbial communities from Kolumbo volcano to uncover new lineages of life (NeLLi) - 2SBTROV12_ACTIVE470 metaG | ecosystem: Environmental > Aquatic > Marine > Volcanic ... | reverse complement strand
ATGTTGTATTTAATGCAGAATTTACTGTTCTGCCGAATTCCCAACTTGTATGCTCGTTAAAGAATTCTCTAATCCTATCAAATACCACCACAGTATCATTTAACGAATATCCAATAACTGTTAGAATTGCAGCGATAAAGGCTTGGTCAATTTCCATATCAAAAGGCATATATTTCCAAGTAAGAGAATATATTCCTAACACAATTAACACATCATGAAATACAGCAACTACAGCTCCTAAGGAGAATTGCCATTTTTTAAAACGTAATAAGATATATAGAAATACTACTACTAGCGAGCCTAAAACTGCCCAAATTGATGATTTTTTAATATCATCGGCAATGGTTGGACTTACTTTACCAGAATACATTTTACCAATTTTTTTATTCCCAGAACCTACTTTAAACTCATCATAAGTTATACCATCAGGTAAGAATGGTTTTAAAGACTCAAACAATTTACTTTGTACTTCTTCGTCTGCTTCTGCTGAATTTTCATCAACTTTATATTTTGTAGAAATTTTTAATTGATTTGCACTACCAATAGTTTTAACCTCAGCACTTTCAAAAACAGCATGAACAGCGGTCTTTACTTCCTCAGTATTTACATCTTGTGCAAAACGTACTTGGTATGTTCTACCTCCTACAAAATCAATACCTTCATCTAATCCCGTTGTAAATAACGACATTAGTCCACCAATAATAATAAGCCCTGAAACTACATACGCTATTTTACGCTTTCTTAAGAAATCTATATTGATATTTCTAAATAACCCTTTAGTAATAGTTGTAGCAAAGTTTAATTTCCCACCTCTGTTTGCATCCCAATCTATCAATAATCTTGAAATAAATATGGCTGTAAATAATGAAGTAACAATACCTATTAGTAATGTTGTTGCAAATCCTTTAATTGGTCCTGTACCAAATATGAATAAAATTAAAGCCGTTAACCCTGTTGTAATATTGGCATCTAAAATTGAAGATAATGCATTACTAAATCCATCTTTAATAGCTTCTTTTTGACCTTTACCTTTTGTTAATTCTTCGCGAATACGCTCATAAATAAGTACGTTCGCATCAACTGCAATACCTATAGTTAACACAATACCTGCAATTCCAGGAAGCGTTAATACTGCGCCCAAACCTGATAAAATACCAAAGATTAAAAGGATATTTAACAATAAAGCAATATCTGAATAGATACCTGCTTTACCATAATAAAAAAGCATCCATAATAAAACTAATACCAATGCAATTAAGAACGACTTCATACCACTATCAATAGCTTCTTGACCTAATGATGGTCCAACTTCATCTGCTTGAACAATATCTGCTGATGCTGGTAATTTACCTGCACGTAATACGTTTGCTAAATCCACTGCTTCATTTAATGTAAACGTCCCTGATATCTCAGAGTTTCCACCTGAAATAGCACCTGTAGACACGCCTGGTGCAGAATATACAATATCATCTAAAACAATCGCAATCTGACTGCCTTGTGTAAATGCTCTCCCTGTCATTGCCTCCCAAATTTTAGCACCTTTACCGTTCATTTGCATGGTTACCGTTGGTTTACTATTTGGAGAATACGATTGACGTGCATCTACAATAACAGCACCACTTAATTCTGGCGTATTATCTCTATTTCCTTTTAAAGCATATAACTCTACTATCTCACTTCCTTTTGGTTGAATACCCCAAGCAAATTTCACATAACGTAGTTCTGCTGGTAATAGACTTCTCACTTCAGGTTTGTTTAAATAATCTAAAACCGTTTGCTTATCCTTAGCATTAAACATTGCTAAAACGGGTTGACCTTGTACACCTGGAGCTTGTATTAAATCAAATAATGGTCCTTGTGAATTATCTACACTGGTTGAATCTGTTGATGTTTTACCTAATAACTCATCTATTTGGCTATCTTCAGAATCTTGAGACTCAACATCATCATCAGCTTCAGTGGTAGGCTTAACATTAACAAGACCTTTTAAAGTTTCGTTGGCTTGATTTAAGAATCCGCCTAACTCTTCAGCTTTATAAGCATCCCAAAACTCTAATTGTGCTGTACTTTGTAATAGTCCTTTAACACGCTCAATATCTTTAGCTCCAGGTAACTCTACCAAAATACGTCCAGAATTCCCTAAACGTTGTATATTAGGTTGGGTTACACCAAACTTATCAATACGTTTACGTAATACTTCAAAAGCTGAAACAATAGATTCATCAATTTTTCTTTTTAAGATAGGCTGTACCTGATTGTCAGTCATATCAAAAGTAATCTCCTCACTTAAAGTTCTATTCGCAAAAATATCAGGAGAAGCTAATTTTGTATCGCCTTTAATAGCATCAAAAGCTACAAAGAAATCTTCTAAATAGGTATTTTGACTATTCTTTTGAATCTCTTCGGCATCGTCTAGCGCTTTTCTAAAAACAGGGTCCTTGCTATTGTTTGCTAGTCCCTTTAATATATCTTTTACAGATATTTGAAGAATCACATTAATACCTCCTTTAAGGTCAAGCCCAAGGTTCATAGCCTTATCTTTTACCTCATTATAAGTATAATCTGCTACACCAATATCAAATACTTTTTCATTAGAAATAGAATCTAAGTATTTTGCTTCTTCTAGCTTTCTCTTTGAATCATACTCACTATCAGTCGCTGGAATTTTATTTATTGCAAACTCCTTTGCATTTGCATCAATCTGATTTGCTTTAAATGTAAATGATAATTGATATATACTTACCAATCCAAATAACAGTGCAAACAACTTTACTAATCCTTTATTTTGCATTATGTAATAATTTAATCTATTCTATTTTAAAAACGAGCAAATATATGATTTACGTTAAGATTTGACAATAGAATTGGGATATTTATATAAAAAGTAAATACTTTTTTACACGATTACCGATAGAAAGAACATATGTTCGGTAAAATAAAATATTTTATAAAGGGCGAACCAAATAATTATCATTTTAATTATTTTTACACCTGCAAAGCTTTAGTGCATACTAAAAGCTTTATAGCTAATGGTTATTATATGTAATTTAACTACATTAGACCACTAAAATTTAAACCCGACAAAGAATGGCGTATTTATCTGATATCGAAATCGCTCAGGCAAATGATATTGTACACATAAAAAATATTGCAATAAAATTAAACATTACTGAAGATAATTTAGAAATGTATGGTAAATACAAAGCTAAACTACCTTTAGATTTGATTGATGAACAAAAGATAAAACAGAACAACTTAATACTCGTTACGGCTTTAACACCAACGCCTGCAGGTGAAGGAAAAACTACAGTTTCTATTGGATTAACTGAAGGCTTGAATAAAATAAATAAACAGGCAACTGTAGTATTACGCGAACCGTCTTTGGGACCTGTTTTTGGAATTAAAGGTGGAGCCGCTGGTGGTGGTTATTCACAAGTAGTACCAATGGAAGATATCAATTTGCATTTTACAGGAGATTTCAATGCCATAGAAAAGGCCAACAATTTATTATCGGCTTTGATTGATAATAACCTTCAGAGTAAAACTCAGAATCTGAATATTGACCCTCGCACTATTTTATGGAAGCGTGTTATTGACATGAATGATAGAGCATTGCGTCAAATAACTATTGGTTTGGGTGGTACTGCAAACGGAATTCCTAGAGAAGATGGTTTTAATATTACACCTGCTTCTGAAGTAATGGCTATTTTATGTATGGCTAAAGATTTTGAAGACTTAAAACAACGTCTCGGAGATATTTTTATAGGATTTACTTTTGATAAAGCTCCCATTTTTGCAAGAGATTTAAAAGTAGAAAATGCCATGGCAATTTTATTAAAAGATGCCATTAAGCCTAATCTAGTGCAAACACTCGAAGAGAATCCAGCCATTATACATGGTGGTCCTTTTGCAAATATTGCCCAAGGCACTAATACTATTATTGCGACTAAAATGGGGCTTTCTTTATCTAATTATGTTGTAACCGAAGCTGGTTTCGGTGCCGATTTGGGTGCAGAAAAATTCTTAAATATTAAATCGACTTATGCAGGATTAAATCCTAAGGCGGTAGTACTTGTCGTAACTATTAGAGCACTACGTCATCACGGAGGTGTTCAAAAAGAAGATTACAATACACCAAATTTAGTAGCAGTAAAAGCTGGTTTTGAAAACCTAGAAAAGCACATTGAAAACATAAGAAAGTTTAATATTGAACCTGTAGTTGCTGTAAATGCTTTTATTTCGGACTCTGACGAAGAAATTAATTTTGTAAAAGCCGCTTGCGAAAATTTAGGCGTGCAAGCATTACTCTCTGACGGCTGGGCTAAAGGCGGTGAAGGCACCAAAGCGCTAGCTGAAGCTGTTGTGAATGTAGTAGAACATAAGGCTACTCAGTTTAAACCACTATACGATTGGAAAAGTCCTGTAAAGGAAAAAATTGAAACCATTGCCAGAGAAATTTATGGTGCCGATGGTGTAGTTTATGATAAAAAAGCGGAATTAAATTTACGACGTATTGATCGTTTAGGTTTTAATGATTTTGCAATTTGTATGGCAAAAACACAAAAATCGATTTCAGATGATGATAAATTAATTGGAAGACCAACTGGGTTTAAGGTTACTGTTAGAGAGATTGAGATTGCTGCTGGAGCACAATTTATCATTCCTATTTTGGGGAAAATGATGCGTATGCCTGGGTTACCTGTTATTCCTGCTTCCGAAGGTATGTCTATAGATAATAACGGTGTTATTTCTGGATTATCATAATTACCTAACAATATATTAAAGCATAAAAAAACCAGCCCTATGGCTGGTTTTTTTATTTATTATAAGGGTATTATAATTCTAATAAACCATTTGTTTTTTTAACTCCTTCAGCACTTTCTTGCATATGGGCTTTTTCAGCACTGCTTAATTCTATTTCTACGATACTTTCAATACCGTTTTTACCTAAAATAACTGGCACTCCTATACATAAATCATTCAAGCCATATTCTCCATCTAACAATGTAGAACACGGAAACATTTTCTTTTGGTCGCAAGCAATAGCTTGTACCAATCCGCTAACAGCTGCTCCAGGCGCATACCAAGCGGAAGTGCCTAATAATTTAGTAAGTGTTGCGCCTCCTACTTTAGTATCTTCTTTAACTTGATTTAAACGCTTTTCTGATAAAAATTCAGACACTTTTAAACTATTTCTAGTAGCATGAGATGTTAATGGCACCATACCCTTATCACTATGCCCGCCAATTACCATTCCATCTACATCACTAATTGGAGCTTCTAAAGCTTCAGCCAATCTATATTTAAAACGTGCAGAATCTAAAGCACCTCCCATTCCAATAATTCTGTTCTTTGGTAAGCCTGTAGTTTTGTGTACCAAGTACGTCATAGTATCCATAGGGTTACTTACTACAATAATAATTGCATTTGGAGAATGCTCTAATAGGCTTGAAGACACAGTTTTTACAATACCTGCATTAATTCCAATTAGCTCCTCACGAGTCATTCCTGGTTTACGTGGAATACCAGATGTGATAACACAAATATTACTATTTTCCGTTTTAGAATAATCACTTGTTGTTCCTGTAATTTTGGTGTCAAAACCATTGAGTGAAGCTGTTTGCATTAAATCCATTGCTTTCCCTTCGGCATAGCCTTCTTTAATGTCTAATATAACAACCTCTGAAGCAAAATTTTTAATAGCTATATATTCTGCACAACTTGCACCTACAGCTCCTGCTCCTACTACTGTTACTTTCATTTTATATATATTTATGTTGTGTGGATTTTAAGACTACAAAATTAAGTATAATTATGGTCTAAATAAAGAAAGCGTAAGATTAAATCTTACGCTTTTCCTTCTTTATATTTCTTTTGGTTTTTATCTAAAACTAAAAGCAATTCCAGCCGAAGCCGTATTGTATTCTTGTATTGTGTAATCGGCAAATATTTTAAAAAAGGCAAGGTTTAAACGCGCACCTAGTGTTGCTCTTGTTCCATTTGCGTCAAAAGATAAATTAATGGGATCTGTAAATGTTTCGCTTACCGTTTGAATTACGTTTCCATTGCCATCTTGTAAATCATAGGTGACATTATAATCTCCTTTCATCTTCATTGTAGAACTTCCATTATTATAGCCCAAACTTCCATAAAAAGTAATAATCTTAAAATCTAATGAGGCAAGTACTTGTACTGTCCATGTATTCAATTTAAACTCTGCAACTCCATTAGTAACAGTTACTTCATTAAGACCACTAATACTATCTACGTTATAATTAACATCCATCTTAGTATAAGCCGCCAAAATAGAAACACTTAATGGTAGATTATCTAAAGGACCAAGATATTGCATCAAATCGTGTTGCAAACCAATTCCAAAAAGGCTTGCATCTAAATTATTATCAAAGTTTAATTTAGGTACAATTCTCAATTTAACATCTGTTTTAAAAGGCAAACCCACGCCTAGCTGAACCATTGGTGAAGGAACCGCATTTATAGGTAAATCATTTGCAATACCACCAGGCATTTCAAAGCTTGCTACTTTGAATGTTCCATCACCAACTGGTACGGAAACATCTACAATAGCTCCGTTACTATTTTCGCTCATAACGGTAGGCAGTAAAGTTTCTCCATTAGGAAGCGATAGAAATGAATAATCACTTGGAACAAATGCAAATAATAAATCTTTACTAGGAACAAAAGAAGCGTTTGCTGTAATAGTAATATCAAACCCTAACTTCTTATGTGTTTTGGCAGTTGTAAACCAACCTCCATTCATGCTATACATTAGACCCTTTATTCCAGGTCTGATATAATTCTCTGTAAGTAGGCTCGCATCTTCTGCAGCCGTTAATATACTTCCTAAATCTTGTGCTTGAGTAATCTGTGAAGTAGTACACAGCAATAGTAATACTATAATCTTTTTCATCTGTTTGTAAATTTGGGTATTACAAAAATAGAAAAAGATTTCAAAAAACAACCATTAATCGATAAATATTTACATTTAATCGGTAATATGTGTTAATTTTGACAAAAAAAGAGCCCAATTATTACAATAAAAAGGCTCTCGTTTATTTTTTTTATCCCTACTTACGCATCTATATTCGCATAAATAGCGTTTTTCTCAATAAACTCTCTACGCGGTGGTACATCGTCTCCCATTAACATAGAGAAAATACGATCGGCTTCACTTCCATTTTCAATCACAACCTGACGCAACGTTCTAAAATCTGGATTCATAGTAGTATCCCAAAGTTGAGAGGCATTCATTTCTCCAAGACCTTTATAACGTTGTATTTTAGAACCATCTCCAAAATTAGAAACAATCTCATCACGCTCTTTATCACTCCAAGCATATTGTTTCTTAGCTCCTCTTTTAACCAAATACAAAGGTGGAGTTGCAATATAAATATGCCCATTTTCAATGAGTTCTTTCATATATCTAAAGAAGAATGTTAGAATTAATGTAGCAATATGACTCCCATCAATATCGGCATCACACATAATAACTACTTTGTGGTAACGTAATTTTGACAAGTTCAGGGCTTTACTATCTTCTTCGGTACCAATGGTAACTCCAAGTGCTGTAAAGATATTTTTGATTTCTTCATTTTCAAACACTTTATGTTGCATTGCTTTTTCAACATTAAGAATCTTTCCTCTTAAAGGTAAAATGGCTTGAAACAATCTATCTCGCCCTTGCTTTGCTGTTCCACCAGCCGAATCTCCCTCAACAAGAAATACTTCACATTTTGCAGGATCTTGTTCAGAGCAGTCGCTTAATTTCCCTGGTAAACCACCAATACTCATTACGGTTTTACGTTGCACCATTTCACGTGCTTTTTGAGCTGCATGTCGTGCTTGAGCTGCCAGAATTACTTTTTGAACTATAGTTTTGGCATCATCTGGATGCTCTTCAAGATAATCGGTTAACATTTCGGATACTGCCTGACTTACAGATGCAGATACTTCTCTGTTTCCTAATTTCGTTTTGGTTTGCCCTTCAAATTGAGGTTCTGCTACTTTTACCGAAATTATTGCCGTTAGTCCTTCTCGAAAATCATCTCCAGCAATATCAAACTTTAGCTTATCTAACATGCCAGAATTATCAGCAAACTTTTTTAAGGTGTGAGTTAATCCACGTCTAAACCCTGAAAGGTGCGTTCCTCCTTCATGTGTATTGATATTATTTACATAAGAATGCAAGTTTTCGGCATATGACGTGTTATAAATCATTGCAACTTCAACAGGAACTCCATTTTTTTCACCTTCAAAGGCTATAACGTCTTTCATTAAAGGATCACGAGTTGCATCTAAGTATTTTATAAATTCTGGAAGTCCTTCATCTGAATAAAACGATTCGGTTTCAAATTCGCCTTTATCATTTTTATGTCGCTTATCTGTAATAGTAATTGTAATTCCTTTATTTAAATATGACAACTCACGCAAACGACTTGCTAAAGTATCGTAACTATACTCTAAGGTTAATTGAAAAATAGTAGAATCTGGCTTAAAAGTAACTACAGTTCCTTTTTTATCGGATTCTCCAACAGCCTTAACAGGGTACATTACTTTTCCTCTTTCATATTCTTGCTCCCAGATTTTACCATCTCTATATACTGTAGCCTTTAAATGCTCTGACAAAGCATTAACTACACTGACACCTACACCATGAAGCCCTCCAGATACTTTATAAGAATCTTTATCGAATTTACCTCCAGCACCAATTTTGGTCATAACCACTTCCAAAGCTGAAACGCCTTCTTTTTTATGTAAATCTACTGGAATACCACGGCCATTGTCTTCGGTAGTTATAGAATTATCTTCATTAATAATTACGTCTATTCGATCGCAATGTCCTGCCATTGCTTCATCAATAGAATTATCTACAACTTCATATACCAAATGGTGTAATCCTCTAGTACCAACATCTCCAATATACATTGATGGACGCATGCGTACATGTTCCATGCCCTCTAATGCTTGAATACTATCGGCTCCGTAATTTCCTTTTTGTTGCTTTTCGCTCATATTTTATTTCTTTAATTTCTGAATTATTTTCATAAAAAAAATGACGCTAATGCATCATTTTACGATACCATCAAAGATACAAAAAAGAGATGCTATCTGAAAGGTTTTGGCTCTCTAAACTCAATAATTATTAACATTTGTTAATTACTAAAAAGTGGCTTAAAACGCTTAAAACATGCCTTAAAATGGATTTCTACTGATAAATTTAAATTAAAAAACTGAAAAATTAAATAAACTTCTTACAACCTTTTATTCAACTTTATCAAAGCTTTTATATTCTACTCCAGAACCATTTTTTGAACTAAAAATGATATTCCCATCGACTAGTTTTACACCTTCAGCAAAATCTTCTTTTAAAAGCATGGCACCATCAGCATCTATATAATCTAAAAGTGGTGCAATTTGTACCAAACTGGAAATTCCGATTGATGATTCCGTCATACATCCAGCCATAACTTTTAGGTTTAGCTGTCTTGCTTTTTTAATCATTTTAAGTGCTGGCGTAAGACCTCCACATTTCATGAGTTTTATATTAATTCCATGAAACACTTTAGCACAAGGTTCTACATCTTCAAGACGTTGACAACTTTCGTCTGCTATCAAAGGCAACACACATTCTTTCTTTAAATGTTTCATTCCCTCCCAATCATCTGCCTTTAATGGTTGCTCTATAAATTCAACTCCAAGTTCTTTTAGTTGAATTGCATTTTGTATAGTTTCTTCTACTGTCCATGCACAATTGGCATCAATTCTAAAAATAGCATTTGTAATCTTCCGAAGCTCTGAAACAATTGCAACATCATGTTCAGTACCAAGTTTAATCTTATAAATAGGCCAAGGAGTTTCCAAAATTTTCTGCTTCATTTTTTCGATAGCATCAATACCAATAGTGAAATTACTTTGAGGCATATACATAATATCATCGCTCCAAAAACTTCTTATAGTTCTACTTTTAAGCTTAGCGTAAAAATCCCAAAAAGCGCAATCTATAGCACACAAAGCAAAATAGTCCTCTTTTAATTTTGGTTCCAGTAATTGCCATAATTTCTCTGGCAGAATATCATTAGCATTTTCAATTATTGCTTTTACGCTTTCAATAGAAGTTTGCAATCTCTCAACTGTACTATTATAATACGGATTTACTGTGGCTTCACCATAACCTGTAAAATCTCCATTTGTAATAGAAACTATTACGGTATTTTGAACTGTAACAGTATACCTTGACGTTGTAAATGAATGCTGTAAAGGGAGTTGAAAAGCTTTGAAAGAAATTCTGAGATTCATGTTGTAAATATAAAAAAAGACCAACAATTTGTTGATCTTTTTTAACTAACTAAACTATAAAATTTATTAATCTAAATATGCATCCTCATGCACTTTAGCCACCGCTCTACCACTTGGGTCATTCATATTTTTAAAGGCTTCATCCCATTCTAAAGCTATTTCGGTACTACAAGCAACACTTGGTTCTTGTGGTACACAAAGTGCTGCAGCATCACTAGGGAAATGTTCTGCAAAAATGGAACGATAATAAAACTCTTCTTTTGCTGTTGGAGTTTGTAAAGGAAATTTATACTTAGCATTTGCCAATTGCTCGTCAGTAACTGCACATTCTACCACGTCTTTTAAAGTATCAATCCAGCTATAACCAACGCCATCACTAAATTGTTCTTTTTGTCGCCATGCAACACTTTCTGGCAACATATCTTCAAAGGCTTTACGGATTACCCATTTTTCCATGCGCTCTCCATTAATCATTTTGTCTTGTGGGTTAATTCGCATAGCAACATCTATAAATTCTTTATCTAAGAAAGGCACACGACCTTCGATTCCCCAAGCAGCTAAACTTTTGTTCGCTCTTAAACAATCGTACATATGTAACTTATCTAATTTTCTTACAGTTTCTTCATGAAACTCTCTAGCATTTGGTGCTTTATGAAAATATAAATAGCCTCCAAACAACTCGTCGGCTCCTTCTCCTGAAAGCACCATTTTAATTCCCATAGATTTAATAACTCTCGCCATTAAATACATAGGTGTTGAAGCTCTAATCGTTGTAATGTCATAGGTTTCTAATTGATATATTACATCCTTAATGGCGTCTAACCCTTCTTGAATAGTGAATTTAATTTCATGATGAACAGTACCAATATGGTCTGCTACTTTTCGAGCTGCAGCCAAATCTGGAGAGCCTTCTAGTCCAACCGAAAAACTATGCAATTGTGGCCACCAAGCTTCAGTTTTATCGTCAGCTTCTATACGTCGTTGTGCATACTTCTTTGCGATGGCAGAGGTAACAGATGAGTCTAACCCACCAGACAATAAAACCCCATAAGGCACATCACTCATTAGTTGCCTATGTACTGCGTCTTCAAGAGCTTGTCTTACTTCTTCGATTTCTGTTGCGTTTTCTTTTACAACTTCATAATCTGACCATTCTCGCTGATACCATTTTATAAATTGTCCATCTTTACTAGACATATAATGTCCTGGAGGAAAGAGTTCAATTTTTGTACAAATACCTTCTAGTGCTTTCAATTCTGAAGCCACATAAAATGTTCCATGTTGATCCCAACCAATATACAGTGGAATAATTCCCATGTGATCACGAGCTACAAAATATTCATCTTTTTCAACATCGTAAATAGCGAATCCAAAAATGCCATTCATTTCGTCTAAAAAATCAACACCTTTTTTTTGGTATAATGCTAAAATAACTTCACAGTCACTTTCTGTTTGAAAGTTGTAATCTGGAAATTGCGCTCTAAGTTCTTTATGATTGTAAATTTCGCCATTAGCAGCTAGAATTAGTTTTTTATCTTCACTAAACAGAGGTTGCTTACCAGAAGCAGGGTCTACAATTGCTAAACGCTCGTGCGCCAAAATAGCCTTGTCGCTACTATATATACCACTCCAGTCTGGTCCACGATGACGAATTTTTTTCGCCATTTCTAAAATTTGAGGTCTTAATACTTCTGATTTTTGTTTCAAATCGAACGCACATACTATTCCACACATAATCTTTTTTTTAACTATATAGTACAAACTTCAATATTATGTTTCATATTATAAATATATAATGCTATATTGATTACATTTTATAACTATAATATTTAAATTACATTATTTTTTAAACGAAAAGTCATGTATTTTCAAGATTAATTTCCAATCTGTAAAGTTTAACAAAACCTTGCGACTTTTACGTTATATATTCTATACTTTTAAAGTCACTAAAAATTAAAAACAATATGAAAAAATCAACATTTATTACAACCATAGCATTTGCCTTTGTAATGCTATTATCGACCAATGTAAACGCACAAAAATTTCCTGGTCTTGACAAAAGCCCAATGGACGCTGCTTCTTTTCCAAGCAGTTACAAAAACTCAAATAAAATAGTTAAAGTTGTTTATGGTAGACCTCAATTAAAAGGGCGTTCGTTAAGCGAACTTGCGCCTAATGGTAAACAATGGCGTACTGGAGCTAATGAAGCTACTGAAATTACTTTTTACAAGGACACAAATGTTGTTGGTAAATTGATAAAAGCCGGAACTTATACCTTATCTACCATCCCAGGAGAAGATGAATGGACATTAATTTTTAGTTCAGATCTTAATGTTTGGGGTGCTTATTTTTATAATGAAGCCCATGATGTTGCCAGAATTACTGTTCCTGCTTCAACAACTGATGAATCTTTAGAAGCATTTTCTATTATGTTTGATGAAGAAGGAACCATGCATATGGGTTGGGGCAACGTACGTGTTGCAGTACATATGAAATAATAATATATAGATTTAATCAAAAAAAAAGCCTTGAGAAATCAAGGCTTTTTTTATGGTATATTTAAATACTTATGTGTTTGTAAGGATACTTTCCATTTAGGGTTTTGCATAACATAATCTACAATTAAGGGAATTACTTTATCGCGTTTACTCCACTCAGGTTGTAAATATAAAATACAATTTTATTAACTTTTGCAGCTTGCTCTTCGGCAAATTTTAAATCACTTTTATTATATACTATCATTTTAAGTTCATGAGCTTTTTTGTAAATATCTTCTGTAGGTAATTTTAGTTTTTTTGGTGATAAACAAATCCAATCCCAAGTCCCTGTTAACTTATAAGCACCTGAGGTTTCAATATGAACATTCATCCCTTTAGATTTAAATCCCTTAGTTAAGTTAGTCATATCCCAAGTTAGAGGCTCTCCTCCTGTTACCACAACTGTATTACTATATTTTGTTGCATTTTCTACAATTACAGACGTTTGCGTAGGCGGATGTAAATCGGCATTCCAACTTTCTTTTACATCACACCAATGACAGCCAACATCGCAGCCACCAATTCTAACAAAATAGGCGGCAGTTCCCTTGTGATACCCTTCGCCTTGTATGGTGTAAAATTCTTCCATTAAAGGCAACATTTCACCTTTATTAACCAATTCCCGAATCTCTTTCTTCATAGTTAGCAAAGATAGTTTACAGTTTCTACTTAGCTCAAAAAAGTTAAATAAATTTTCATATTGAATTGCTTAAGATTACTTATTTTTATGCAAATATTTAAGATAATGGGCAGAAAAGAAACATTCTTTAACCATATTACAAAAGGCAATCAAACCAAAGGTGATTTTTTAACACTTGGTGCCGCTATTCTAGATGGTGAAACCATAAAAGAGGCTTTTGTAAAAGTCCCTTTAAAAACCATGAATAGACATGGCTTAATTGCAGGAGCTACAGGAACTGGAAAAACAAAAACACTTCAAGTGCTTGCTGAAAATTTGAGTGAAAAAGGAATTCCTGTTTTATTGATGGATATTAAAGGAGATTTAAGTGGGTTGGCAGAACCAAGTCCTGGACATCCTAAAATTGACGAACGTCATGAGAAAATTGGTTTGCCCTTTGATGCTAAAAAATTTCCAGTTGAAATTATGTCGCTCTCTGAAGAAGAGGGTGTTCGCCTTCGTGCTACTGTAAGTGAATTTGGTCCTGTTTTATTATCACGAATTCTTGATCTTTCACAAGCACAATCTGGCGTTGTAGCTGTTGTTTTTAAGTATTGTGACGACAACAAATTACCACTTCTCGATCTTAAAGATTTTAAAAAAGTATTGCAATATGCCACCAAGCAAGGTAAAAAAGAGTTTGATGAAGAATATGGCAGAATCTCCACAGCATCAACAGGTGCTATTTTACGAAAAGTAGTTGAACTTGAACAACAAGGTGCTGATTTGTTTTTTGGCGAAAAAAGTTTTGATGTTGAAGACCTCTTAAGGACCACACGCGATGGCCGTGGGTATATAAATATTATTCGCCTAACAGACATTCAAGATAGACCTAAACTATTCTCCACATTTATGTTGAGTCTTTTGGCCGAAATCTACGAAACACTCCCTGAACAAGGCGATTCTGGACGACCTGAACTCATTATGTTTATAGATGAAGCTCACCTTATCTTTAACGAAGCTTCCAAAGCGCTTTTAAGTCAAATTGAAAGTATTGTAAAATTAATTAGAAGTAAAGGCGTAGGTCTTTATTTTGTAACACAAAACCCAACAGATGTTCCTGAATCAGTTTTGAGCCAATTAGGATTAAAAGTACAACATGCTTTACGTGCATTTACAGCTAAAGACCGAAAAGCTATTAAACTAACTGCGCAAAACTACCCAGACACCCAATATTATGATACTGAAAGCGTTTTAACATCGTTAGGAATTGGAGAAGCTTTGATTTCAGCCTTAGACGAAAAAGGACGACCAACGCCTTTAGCTGCAACAATGCTACGTGCACCAATGAGTAGAATGGACGTATTGACCAACCAAGAACTCAATGTGCTTTATGACGACTCAAGACTTGTAATGAAGTATAATGAAGATATTGATCGTGAAAGTGCTTACGAAATGCTTAACGAAAAGATTAAAAAAGCTGAAGCTCTTAAAGCCAAAGAAGATGATAGATTAGCACTTAAAAAAGATAAAAAGCGAACTGGTAGACGACGTAGCTCTAGTAGTTACAAGCGTCAAAGTCCAATAGTAAAAGTGCTTACAAGTGCTACCTTTATTAGAGCCGTATTTGGTATTCTTAAAAAAGTAATGAAATAAATTATGACTAACGATTGAAAAACAACTTTACAAATAACAATTAAATAAACAATAAGAGATTCTTTCTTCACTTCGACTACGCTAAGTGTTACACAAAGAATCACAAAAAAACATTCAATGAAAAAAAACATCTTACTACTTGCCATTATAGTTTTATTTTTTAGCTCATGTAAAAAAGAAATTGACCCCTTTTTAGTCTCCAAACAAAGCATTGGACTTTTAAATGATTCCACCCAAGTAAAAGATTTAGAAACTGTGTTTGTAAACGACTCTATTGTTAAATATGTAACTGGGGATGAATTTACTGGTAGCATTAATGATATTACTATTTACGATAAAGCGGGCAACCAATTATTAATCCTTACACCTTCGCAATCTTTAGATTCAACCTCAACTATAAAAGATATTAGAATTGTAGACAATCGCTATAAGACTTCAAAAGGGTTAACTGCAAATAGCTCCTTTAAAGCCATAAAGGATAATTATAAAATTTCAAATATTCAAAACACTCTACGTAGTATTATAGTTTCTGTTAATGATATTAATGCCTATTTCATCATTGATAAAGAAGAGTTACCTGCAAGTATGCGTTTTGATATGAACTTAAAAATTGAAGCCATTCAGATTCCAGATGACTCAAAAATAAAAAATTTCTATCTGTATTGGGCAGGAAAATAACCGTTTCTACTAGCTTTAAAGTAAAAAATATATCAATGAAAAAATACATCATTCAAAAATCACCTTTTGTAGTTCCAACTACTGATGGTAAGCTTATAGAAGAGCATTTTGGTCAAGTAACTGATGGCAATACAAAAGTAAGTATAGCTCACATGATTGCTCCTCCAGGTTGGAGTGAACCTTTTCAAACTCCTGAATTTGAAGAATACACCTATATTATTAAAGGCAAAAAGCAATTTGTTATTGATGGAGACACTATTGTTCTTGAAGCTGGTCAATCTATAAAAATAAATAAAAACACAAGGGTTCAATATTCAAACCCTTTTGATTTACCCTGTGTATATCTTGCTGTTTGTTTGCCCGCATTTTCAATAGACGCTGTACATAGAGAGGCTTAAATGAAAACATTTCTTGTTAAAATAATTGGTTCTTACTTTAACATATTAAGCCTTTTTTCTTTAAAGTATGCTGCAAAAAAAGCGCTAAACTTATTTTCAACACCTAGAAAAGGCAACGTAACAAAGTCTCAATCTGATTTTTTAGATGCTGCAATCAAAGACGTATTGTTATATGATAATTTGAAGATTACGACTTATCACTGGGAAGGAAACAAAGAAACTATGCTTCTCGCTCATGGTTGGGAAAGCAACGCTGCTCGTTGGAAAAAAACTGTTAAATCATTACAACAATTAGACTATAACATCATTGCTTTAGATGCTCCTACGCATGGAAATTCTAGTGGTAAACAGTTTAATGCATTGCTATATTCTGAATGTATTAATGAAGTTGTCAAAAAATTTAATCCTACTATTTTTATAGGCCATTCGGTTGGTGGTATGGCAATTGTTTTTTATTATCACAACTATAAGTTTGCGAATATTAAAAAAATGATTTTGTTAGGTATGCCATCAGAATTAAAAGATGTATTTAAAAGATATGTCCTTATGATGAATTATAATAAACGTATAGAAAAACAAATAAACGAGATGACTTTTGAACGTTTTGGAAAGTATCCTAAAGCGTTTTCAACTGCCAGCTTTCTTGAAGATGCTACATTTGAAGGCTTGATTATTCATGATAAAAAAGACCCTATAATTCCTTATAATGAGGCTTTATTAATTCATGAAAAATTTAAAAACAGTACTTTGGTTACAACTCAAAACTTTGGACATTCTCTTGTAAGCAATGATGTAACCAATCATATTACTAACTTTATAACTAGCTAAAGATTATTGTATTTTTGCTATATGGAAAATAAACTTACACGCCTTAATAAATATTTAAGTGAAGCTGGTTTTTGTTCGCGTCGTGCAGCCGATAAACTTATTGATGCCGGTCGTGTAACTATTAACGGAAAAGTTCCAGAAATGGGAACAAAAGTAGCTCCAAGCGATGAAATTCATGTTGATGGCAAACCTATAAAAAACACAAAAGAGGCCTTTGTTTACTTAGCATTTAATAAACCTATTGGTATTGTTTGCACAACTGATACACGTGTAGAAAAAGATAATATTATAGATTTTATAAATTACCCTAAACGCATTTTCCCTATTGGAAGATTAGACAAACCCAGCGAAGGTTTAATATTGCTTACTGATGATGGAGATATTGTCAATAAAATTCTTCGTGCCAGCAATAATCATGAAAAAGAGTATTTGGTAATGGTTGATACACCAATTTCTCAAACTTTCATCGAACGAATGGCTAATGGCATTCCAATTTTAGATACTGTTACTCGTAAATGTGAAGTTAAAAAATTAAGCACTTACGAATTTAAAATTATTTTAACTCAAGGATTAAACCGGCAAATTAGACGTATGTGTGAGTATTTAAGTTATGAAGTAACACATTTAAAACGTGTACGTATTATGAATATTAATTTAGATACTCCAGTTGGTGAATATCGTGAACTTACAAAAGAAGAACTAGTTGCTCTTAATGGTTTAATTGAAGATTCAACAAAGAATCATTTTCCTTCAACTTTTAAAAAGAATAAAAGTTAATTTATTCTTAATTGAATATTATTAATTCCATTTCATAATTAACTTTAGAATCTAAAACATTAATTATGAAATTTATACAAGTCTTATTCTTTCTATTTTCAAGTTTAGTTTTTTCTCAATATGATTTTGATGCTTCAAAAGAACATCCATTTGGACAACCCAATCCAAAAGCACCTGAACAAATTAAAGATTTTCAACCCATGATTGGCTTATGCAATTGTAAATCTGAATCAAGAAAACAAGACGGAACTTGGGCTGAAGCAGTTGATATGACATGGGAATGGAATTATATTTTAAATGGAATGGCTGTTAGAGATGAAACTCTAAAATCAGACGGTACACATTCTGGAAGTATAAGGCAATTTAACGCAGATAGTAGTAGGTGGTATGTTCATTATTACACATCAAGACGAGTTGTAACATCTCTACCCGTTTGGGAAGGAAATAAAACTGAAGATGGAAAAATTATTTTATATCGTGATCAAAAAGCTCCAAATGGTATGGAAGGTTTTTATCGATTAACATTTTATGATATAAGTGAATTAGGTTATAAATGGGTTGGAGAATGGGTCGATAAAGCAGAAACAATTATATATCCGACTTGGAAAATTGATTGTATTAAAAGAAAAATGTAGATTTACCTTTTATATTAAACCATGTCACAAATTCCTCCTTTTCATCTTGCTATTCCTGTAAATAATTTGGAATTATGTAGAGTTTTTTATAGAGAAACTTTAGGTTGCGTCGAAGGAAGAAGCAGTAAACATTGGGTAGATTTTAATTTTTATGGTCATCAATTGGTTATTCATTATAAACCAAACGAAGAAAAAGACAATTTGCACACCAATTCTGTAGATGGTAAAGATGTTCCTGTACCACATTTTGGAGTTGTTTTACCTTGGGATACTTTTCATGATTTAGCCACACAATTAAAGCAAAAAAACATCAAATTTATAATTGAACCTTATACTAGATTTGAAGGCGAAATTGGTGAACAGGCAACGATGTTTTTTAAAGACCCTTCAGGAAATGCATTAGAGTTTAAATCTTTTAAAAATATAAATCAACTCTTTGCAAAATAATAAATTCACCTATTTCTTTCTCTTGCAAGCAAAGTATTTTTAAGTAACATTGCAATGGTCATTGGTCCAACTCCACCAGGAACAGGAGTTATATAGCCTGCTTTTTTACTCACACTTTCAAAATGCACATCGCCTGCAAGTCGGTAACCTCTTTGTTTTGTTTCATCAGGAACACGTGTAATACCTACATCTATAATTGTAACGCCTTCTTTTACCATATCACCAGTTAAAAATTCAGGAATACCAAGTGCAGCGATAATAATATCTGCTCTTTTAGTAACTTCACTTAAGTTTTTTGTACGACTATGAGCAACTGTAACAGTTGCATTTCCCGCTTTACGTTTTTGACTCATTAAAATACTCATCGGACGACCTACAATATGACTTCTACCAATAACTACAACATCTTTTCCTGATGTTTCAACATTATAACGTTCTAACAATTCTAAAATACCAAAAGGTGTT
>Ga0114932_10002483_pt1 | contig 19361 bp, 15 predicted proteins | sample 2SBtaG_2_FD_87286 | JGI IMG/M metagenome (GOLD analysis project Ga0114932, IMG submission 87286) | Deep subsurface microbial communities from Kolumbo volcano to uncover new lineages of life (NeLLi) - 2SBTROV12_ACTIVE470 metaG | ecosystem: Environmental > Aquatic > Marine > Volcanic ... | reverse complement strand
GGGGTGCTCGGTGGCCGTGCTGTCCGGACGCGTGATCAGGTAGCCCGTCTCGTCGGTCTGCAACCACTTCTCGAAGGGCTGGCTGTTGGGCACGTGACCGATGGCCAGGAACACGCCGGTCAGCTCGACGTCGGCCTCCTCCTGGGTCTTGTTGTTCTTCGTCCGGATGCCGGTCACCGCCGACTCGCCCAGCACGTCGATCATCTCGGTGTTCCAGAGCACCTCGATCTTGGCGTTCTCGAAGACCCGCTGCTGCATGATCTTGGACGCCCGGAGCTCATCGCGGCGCACCAGGAGGTAGACCTTGGACGCGAACTTCGTGAGGAAGGAGGCTTCCTCCGCGGCCGAGTCCCCTCCTCCGACCACGCACACCACCTGGTCCCGGTAGAAGAAGCCGTCGCAGGTGGCGCAGGCGCTCACCCCGTAGCCCTGGAGCCGGATCTCGTTCTCGAGCCCGAGGTACTTGGCGCTGGCGCCCGTGGCGATGATCACGGTCTGCGCGTAGCCTTCCTCCAGGCCAGCCTTGAAGCGGTACGGCCAGCTGTCGAGGTCGATGGACTCGATGGAGTCCAGCTTGTAGGTGGCGCCGAAGCGCTCGCACTGCGCCTTCATCCGATCCATCAGCTCGGGCCCCATGATGCCTTCCGGGAAGCCCGGGTAGTTGTCGACATCGGTGGTGATGGTGAGCTGGCCGCCAGGCTGCAGGCCCTCGAAGATGAGCGGCTCGAGGTCCGCGCGCGAGGTGTAGAGCGCCGCGGTGTGACCGGCGGGACCGCTGCCGAAGATGACGACCTTGTGGGGGTTCTCGGAACTGCCCTGCTGCACGATGACTCCCGATGCTTGGACGGCCGGTGCTCCTATCCCGATAGAGAGGCGCGTGGACCTCCGGCGGCACATCGAGACACTGGCGGCGCGGCACGGCTTCGTGCACCTCCGGGCGGCGACGGTCGACGGCACCACCCCGGACATCGACCGCTACGATGCCTTCCTGGCCGGTGGCTTCCATGGCGAGATGGCCTGGATGGGCACGGGTCGGGCAGTTCGAGCCGATCCGGGCCTGCGCGTGCCCGGCGTCCGCAGCGCCGTGGTCCTGGCCCTCGAGCACCACCACCGACGCCCCCCAGACCCCGGTGGGCTCACCGGGCAGGTGGCGCGCTACGCCTGGGGGCGCGACTACCACAACCTCGTCGGGAAGCGGCTCCGCAAGGTGATCCGGAGCCTTCGACGCGACGGGGTCGCCTGCTGGGGCGGCGTCGACACCGCGCCGATCTTCGAGCGGGCCTGGGCACGGGAGTCCGGGCTCGGCTACCGCGGCAAGAACGCTGTGCAGATCCTCCCTGCCCGCGGGAGCTGGATGTTCCTGGCCGTGGTGTTCCTGGCCGAGCCGCTGGAGCCCGATCGGCCACTGAACGACCACTGCGGGAGCTGCACACGCTGCCTGACCGCGTGCCCGACGGACGCCTTCGTCGGCCCCTACCAGCTCGACCCGCGCGCCTGCATCGCCTACTGGACCATCGAGGCGCGGGGCTCGATCCCCGAGCACCTTCGACCTTCTTTCGGGCGATGGGTGTTCGGCTGCGACGCCTGCCAGGAGGTGTGTCCGCACAACGCCGCGCCCCCCGAGCCCGACGAAGACGAGCTGCGGCCCCGCCACGCCTGGCTCGACCTCCCCTGGCTGCTCGAGGCCACCGACGAGGCCCTCCGGAGCCGCTTCACCGGCACGCCGCTCCGGCGACCGGGAGCCGATGGGCTCCGACGCAACGCCTGCGTGGTCTTGGGAAACCTCGGCGATCGCTCTGCGGTTCCCTTGCTCCGGCGCTCGGCCGACGGGGGCTCACCCCTGGTGGCAGAACATGCCCGGTGGGCCCTGCAGCGCCTCGGCGGCTGACGCGGGTACCCTTTCGACGTGAGCGTCGAGATCGACAGCGCGGAGGGCGTGGTCGCGCTGCCCTTCGAGGAGTTCGAAGAACGCGTGCGCCGCGGCCTCGTGCCGGCGCACACGAAGGTGCGCGTCGAGGTGCTCACCGGCCGCCGCTTCGTGCCCGCGGGGGAGCTGGAGTTCTACCATGCCCTCGCCGATCCCTCGTACGTCGCCTTCCGGAGGCGCCTGACCACGCGCGCCGTGCCCTTCGTGACCGCCGCGCTCGTCGGCCTCCAGGTTCGCATCCACCTGTGGAGTCGCGTCCCCGAGGTGTCCGACATGCTCGTCACGCACCTCACGAACTGGGCGCCCGGTGCGCTGGAGAACGGCGAGATCCACCGGCTCTGGAGCTATGGCTTCCTGCACCTGGACTTCACGCACCTGCTCCTGAACATGCTCTTCCTCTGCTACTTCGGGTACCACCTCGAGCGCGGTCTCGGGCGCTGGAACCTGGTGGCCATCTACCTGTTCAGCGTGTTCTGCGGGGCGCTCTTGAGCATGGAGATGAGCCCGGGCCGTCCGAGCCTGGGCGCGAGCGGAGGTGACTTCGGCTTGTTGGCGGCATCGGTGCTGTTCGGGTGGAAATTCAATGACTTGATACCAAGACGCTCACGCCGATTCTATGGGTGGGCAGTCTTCGTCTACCCGGTGGTGCTGCTGCTGCTCGGCTGGTCGTCGAACCAGACGGTCGACAACGCAGGGCACCTGGGAGGCCTGCTCGGTGGCCTCGCCATCGCGGCGCTGCTTCAACCCGCGGGCTGGACCCACCACGACGCGGACAACCGGAGGGTGCGACGCGGCACCGCCGTGGTGATGGTCGCTGTCGCCGCCGCGATCTGGCTTCGGGGCCCCTGGTTCTTGCACCTCTCCGCTTGGGAGGACGCCGAGTACGGGCTCACCGTCGAGCACCCCGAGTATTGGGACCAAGGCTGGTCGTTCACGGGGGACAAGGGGTGGCGGTCGCCCACCGAGACGGCGTGGCTGGTCGCGAGGACGCGCCGGGACCGGCCGATGACCCTCGCTGACGCCGAGGAAGCCTTCCTGGACCAGCTCCAGGTCCACGGCGCGCGCGTGTCGGTCGAAGCGACCTGGGACCTGGAGGTCGCCGGCTCCCCGGCCCGCGAGCTCACGCTCACCTACACCCAGCTCGGCAGCGAGGGGGAGATGCGCGCGCTGCTGATCGCGCGCGGCGCCTTTGTGCACCGGCTCTACCTCCACTACCGGGCCGACCGCGCCTACCGCTACCGCCAGCTCTGGGAGCGTGTGAAGGCCACCCTCGATCTGGACGTGCCGGTGGGCCTGCAGCTCGCCAGGGCCGCCGCACGCGACTATCCGCGGCGCCCGCAGATCCTGCTCAGCCTGGGCCGCGCCGCCGCGCTCGCTGGCTACCCGGACGAAGCGGCCGAAGCGCTCACGACCGCCCACGAGCTGGCCCGAAGCGACGAGCAACGCAGCGACATCGCCGTGGAGCTGCTGGAGTTGTACGTGGACTACGGCGTGTGGGGGACCTGGAAGACGGTCGACGCCCTCGTCCACCAGCACGAAGACGACCTCGATGTCCTGGTCGTCGCAGCCGCCGCGTACCTGCGCGCAGGTGCCGAAGCGGACGCAGCGCTCGCCCTCGAGACCGCATGGCGGCTGGCGCCCGGTCACTTCACCGTCCGCCGAGCCTACGAGACGCTGGGCTTCGGCGTGCCGTCGACCCCGTCGGAGGACGAGGAAGGCGCGTGGTAGCGTCCGCGCACTGGAGGATGTCTGTCGACCGACTGGCTCGCCACCGTTCAACACCTGCGCGTCGCGCAGGCGCGGGCTCGTCGGGAACCGTGGGCCGCTTGGGTCGCTGCCGGACTGGGCTGCCTGCTGGAGCGCATCCCGGAGGCTGAGTCGCTGCCCGATCCACTCGGCAGTGGGGAACCTCCCCGGGCGGGCGAGCTGGCCGGCCTGTTCGAGGCCATCTGCACCCACCAGGACCGCCTCGTGCAGGCGGAGGGGCCGCACCTCCAGGACCTGGCCCGCTGGACCGCTTACGGGCACCTCGCTTGCCGGTTCCACAGCCCCGAGGTGGTGTGGCTCGGTCAAGGCGGGCTCGGGCACCTGAGCACGCCCTTCGAGGTTCGCTGGCTGCCTCGTCCTGGGCTCTCCCTCCCGGTCGCCGAGGACGTGGTGGAGCTCGAGCACCGCACGACGACCTTCCGGTGCGACCCGAGCCTGCGGCACGACGTCGACGCAACCGACGACCGCGAGCAGCTCCGGGTGCTGGGCTGGGACGACCACGACGTGGGCCTGCGGGTCACGGCCTCCCGGTGCGCGTCCGCCGACGTTCGGGCCACCCACGGTCAGTTGTCCGCCCGAGCGCCCTCGTCGTGCGAGGCCCTCTGGAACACCTTCGACAGCGGCATCGGGCAGCCGCTCCCCCTCGCCGCCACGTCCCGGCTCCCCAACGGGCTGAGCGTGCACGGCCTCGTGGTCGTCGGCGACGCCCTCCCCCTTCCCCTGCGGCGGGACGAGAGCTTCCCGCTCGTGCTCCCCCCCGTGTCCGGCCCGGCCCTGCCCGGCCGCTCCCTCACCGAGAGCGCACGGCACGCCACAGTGACGAGCCTGGGTGTCGAGGAGGGGCAGATCGGCACACCCCGGCTGCTCGGCTTCGCACGCAACCACCTGCGGGGTGGGGAGCCCCACGCGTTCTTCCTCATCCCCCTGGCCGTCGGGGCCGACCGCTTCGACGCACTCCCGGGCGGCGTGACCTGGGTGAAGGCCGCCGCCGCCGCCGACCTGAGTGAGCGCTACCCCGAGTACCAGCAGCGCGTCTCCGATCTCCGCTCGTGGACCCTGCCTCGGCGGTCCGTGCTTCGCTCGGTCTCCGCCGAGATGCGCGCCATCCTGCTGCTCTACCTGCGGCACCTGGACGACTTCGCGGCCTGACTCACGAGCGCGCGGCCCGCCACACGCCGCGCAGGCTCTTCTGCAGGTTCACCAACCCCGCGACGCCATCGTGCATCGACCGGCCGGCTGGCCGGGCCGACACGGCGACCGGCAGCTCCAGGGTGACCAGCCCGGCGCGGGAGGCGGACAGCCTGAGGTTGGCGTCGGCGACCTCCGGGTCGAGCCGCTCCCCGAGCACGGCGAGGGCGTGCCGATCCCATGCGTGGAAGCCGCTGGTCACGTCGCCCCAGCGGCCGCCGCCGGCGAGTGCCACCAGGCTGGCCAGCGCACGGTTCGCGACACGCCGTCGCATGCTGGACGGGCTCCGAGTTCCGGCCCGGCTCGCCGTGACCCAGTTGGCGTGTGCGAGTCCAGCCAGCAGCTCGGGGGCGGCCTCCGGCGGGTGCTGCCCGTCACCGTCGAGCACGACGAGCCGGTGGGCTCCCATCGCCCGCGCGGCCTGCACGCCCTCCAAGAGGGCACCGGGGTAGCCGCTCGTCTGTTGGCTCAGGACCTGTGCGCCCTCGCCCAGCGCCACCTCCGCGGTGTCGTCTCGACTCCCGCTGTCGACCACGAGCAGCACCGCGTCGGGCAGGGTGGCGCGGCAGCGCTGCAGCACACCACCGATGCGGTCGCGCTCGTCCTGTGCCGGCACGACGACGACGAGCACGCTCCCTCAGCGCCGCGGCATCGGGTAGGTCTTGCCGCCTCGGAACTGCGGAGCCTGCTGTCGACCACCCGGGCCGCCCTGCTGCACGTGCTCCGGGTAGAACTGGTACCAGCCCTGACCGAACACGTTCCACTTGAACTTCTTCATGCGGTCGTTGGCCAGCGCCTGCTGCAGCTCCTTGAGCGGACCACTGTCCGGGAGCACCTTGCGCGCCTCCGCCACGGTCTTGAGCGCGGACTCGGCTCCTTCGGCCTTCAAGCGGATGTAGGTGGTCACGCCCCACATCAGCGGCTCCTTCCTGCCCAACAGCTTCATCTTTCCGAGGCGCTCGAGCGCCGCGTCCTGCTTGCCCTGCCGGAGATCGAGCGCTGCGAGCATCGCGGACGCCTGCCAGTTCCGCGACCACGCCTTCCCGAGCAGCGGTCGCGCCTTGGACCAGTGTTGCTGGATGTATTCCAGCGCGCCGAGCTGCGCGTAGATCTGCTGACTCACGAGGAGCTGCCACGTCCCCAGCGGGAGGGCCTCTTCGAGGATCTTCTTGGCCGGCTTGACCTTGCCCTTCGACAAGGACTCCTGCACCCGGGCCATCACCTGTTCGAGCTGGCGGCCCGTGCGCCTTGCGAGCAGGACGTAGGCGATGCCGAAGACGAGCACCGCTGGGAAGATGCCGTAGGTCCAGCTTCCAGCGAGCCACCCGGCCCCGAAGGCCAAGACGGAGACGCCGCCGGCGATGAGCAGGTTGTACATGAACCCGCTCTAACCCACCGGCGGGATCCGCTGACCTACGGCAGCCACTCGCCCGACAGCCGACCCGCTGCCCCGACGAGGTCGAGGAGGGCGACCTGGTCCGGCTCCGAGGTGCGCACCGCGCCGCGGAGCACGTCCTGCACGCGTCCGTAGGTGGCGTCGGAGGTGTGTTGGGAGCCGCGGAGCAGCTCCGCGAAGCTCGCGAGCCCGAAGGCCATGCGCAGGTCAGCGCTCGCCTGGGCGAAGGTCTTCTTCACCAACCGAGCCGGCAGGTCGGTGAGCCACTCGCGAGCTGGGCGGTCCGCTCCGCGTGGCTTCGCTCGGAGCGAGAGGCGGGCCAGCAGTCCGTCCGGCGGCGCGTCGTCGCGGAGGCGGAGCTCGTACACGGCGGTGGCCTGCCCTCCCGCATGCAGCTCCCCGGACGCAACGGTGTCGTCTCGGAAGTCACGGGTCGAGAGCGTGCGGCGCTCGTAGCCGACGAGACGGTAGTGGCTGACGACGGCCGGGTCGAAGGCCACCTGCAGCTTCACGTCGCGCGCGACCACGCGCAGGGTCCGGCCGAGCTCCCGGTCCATCAGCGCACGTGCCTCGGTGAGCGTGGAGACGTGGTGCCACGAACCGTCGCCGAACACCGCCAGGTCCTCGAGGAGCGCGTCGCTGCCGCGATCCCCGCCGATGCCGACCGCCGTGAACGTGACGCCGCGGCGAGCGTACCCGTCGATCTCGTGGAGCAGCGCAGCGTCACGCGCCCGAGCCAGGTCGGACGCGCCGTCGGTGAAGAGCACGACGCGGTTCTCGACGCCCGGAAGGAAGGCCTCCCAGGACTGGGCGTAGGCGAGGCGGAGCCCGGCGGCCAGATCGCTCGTGCCCCGGGGCGTCAAGGCCTCGACCGCGGCGTGCACCTCGCCCAGGCGGCTGGTGGGGGTGGCATCGAGCACCAACTCGGGAACCTGCCCGCTGCGAACGATCGAGATCGTGTCCTCGTCACCGAGGGACGCGACCAGCTCGTGCAGGCTGGTCTTGACCAGCTCCATGCGGTCGTCCTGGGCCATGGAGCCGCTGCCGTCCACCAGCAGCGTGACGTGCATCGGCTCGCTACGCACGTTGGTCGGTGCGGCGGCCTGCACGCCGACGCGCATGACGTGGTGACCGGCCTTCCAGGGATGGGGGGCCGCCTCCAGGTCCACGGCGAAGGGATCCCCGGCGGCCGGGCGCGGGTAGCCATAGGTCACCGCGTTCAGCAGCGCCTCGGGCCGAACCCCTTGGGGCGGCGGCAGCAGCCCGCGCTCCACGTAGCCCCGAGCGATGCCCATCGACGCCGTGTCGGCCGCCACGGAGAACGCGGAGCTCGGGTGGTCGAGGGTGGGGAGCTCGTCGGACAGCGGCCGGTCGAGCACGAAGACCGGATCGAGGCGTGGCCGGACGGGACGATCGGTCGACTCCCATCCGCCATCGACGCTCGGGGCGGTCTTCGCGGACGCGGCCCTGGCGCCCGGCAGGAGCAGATCGACCGGTTCGAGCGGCGCGGCCGGCAGGCCGAGCACCACCCGCGCCGCGGCCGGCGCGTCCTCGCCCAGCATCGCCTCGCCGACGCGCTCGGTGACATGGACCACCCGAACATCACCGCGATCCGGCAGGGTGAACATCAACAGACAGCCCCCCAGCAGGCTCGAGAGGCCAACGAGCGCCACCGATCCTGCGGTCATGTGAACGGGCGATCCTTCATGGAAGGGCGCGTGGGGCATGGGGGCTCCTGGGGTGTGTGCCAGCGGCACACAGGTGCGACGCTCGCCGCGGCTGGGTGCTTACACCCCGATCATGTCCCCGGACCGGCTCGTTTGGCCATCGATTCCAGCAGGTGATCCACGGCGGCTTCGAGCTGGAGGTCACGCTCGCGCGGCGTCCCCGGCGGGTGCATGACCTCCACGTCGGGCTCCACCCCGTGGTTCTCCATGCCGAGTCCCCCTTCGGTGTAGTCCGTGAAGAACTCGGGCTGGGTGGTCACGGTCCCGTCGACCAGGCGCTGCTGCGGCCAGATCCCCACCACGCCACCCCAGGTTCGCGTGCCGAAGATGGTGGCCAGCCCGTACCGCTGCACAGCGTTGCAGAAGATGTCGCCGTCGCTGCCGCAGTGGGCGTTGGTGACCACCACGAGCTGCGAGGGCGGAGCGTAGCGCGGGTAGCTGCCGTCCATGCCCCAACGAGAGCTGCTGACGCCCAGCCGCGCCTGACGGAGCTGCTGCAGCACGAGGGTGGAGACGTGGCCGCCGCGGTTGTAGCGCACGTCCACGACCAGCCCTTCGCGATGACGCTCGGCAGCCAGTCCTCGGTGGAGGGCTCCGAGCCCGCCAGCGCCCATGTCGGGCAGGTGGACATAGCCCAGCCGCCCACCGGACCGATCGTGCACCCACGCGCGGCGCTCAGCCACCCACGTGGCGTAGCGCGCAGGCTGCTCGCTGCGTGCCGCGTAGGTGCGTACGATCCGCACCGCTCCATCCACGCCACGCACCTCGAGCGCGATCTCGCGGCCCGCGCGACCCACGAGAAGCGCCTGGACAGGCCGCTCTTCGCTCACCGGTCGGCCGTCGACCGAGAGGATCACTTCTCCCACGGCGACGTTCGAGCCGGGCAACGCGAGCGGTGACGCGTCGGCGCGGCTCCAGCGGTCCCCCGACGCGACGTGCTCGACCACCGCCCCGCCGGCGTCGGGCGACCAGCTGAGATCCGCAGCGAGGCGCCCTTGCCTCAGGCTCGGCGTGGCGGTCTTGTCGCCGCCCATCTCGTAGGCGTGGCTCGTGGCCAGCTCGCCGTTCAAGCACCACAGCAGATCCCCGAGCTCCTCGCGGGTGGCGAGCCGATCGACCAGCGGCTCGTAGCGCTCCCACACCGCGTCCCAGTCCACGCCGCCCATGTCGCTCCGGTAGAACTGGTCGCGCAGCAGACGCCACGTCTCGCGGAGCATCTGTCGCCACTCGGCCCTCGGCTCGACGTCGACGCCGATGCGCGCCAGGTCGATCCAGCCGGACTTCTTGCCGGACTTGGAGGACTTGCCCTTGTCCTTCTCCACCTTGTGGCTCGTGGGCACCGCCCGGTAGCGCCAGCGCCGACGCACCAGCAGGGTCTTCAGGTCGGCACCGAGGGCGACGTCGCTGATGCCGCGTTGCACCACCACCTCCACACGCTCGTCCAGATCCCAGCACTTGAGGGTGGCGTCCATGCGCGGCGGCGTGAAGTGGCCGCGGCCCTTGCCACCGACGGTCGGGAGGCTCGTGTAGAACACCCGCCGGCTCGTCGCGAGCACGCGGCCATACACACCTGGAGGCGCGGGGATGAGGACCACGCGGTCCGCGAGCCCCTCGCGATCGACGCGAACGGCCACCGGGTCCTTGACCTTGGGCTCCGACGCGGCCGCCGCAGTGCGTGGCTGGGGAAACGACGGGTGTGGACCATCGGCCTGCAGCAACACCGCGCACACGCGCATGCCCCGGGGAAAGCCGTAGCCGAAGCCCAGGGTGTCCATGCTGGGGTCGAAGTGTCGGTGCGACAGGAAGTAGAGCCAGCGCCCCTCGGGATCGAAGCACGGCTGCACATCCCGGAACTCGGGCCGGGTGACCTCGAAGGTCTCTCCGCTGGCCAGCTCCCCCATGCGCAGGCTCCAGACCCCCTGGGTGTCGCCGCGGGACCAGGCCAACCAGCGACCGTCGGGGGACCACGCCACGCCGGCCGGTCGGCCGCCCCTCCCCTGGTCCCACCGTCGGTGTTGCCCGGCGTCCAGATCCACGGTGAGCACCTCGTGCCGGTGGTTCGAGAGCGCGACGACGTTGGCCACGGGCGATGGGCGCAGATCGCCGACACGCCCGATGTCCACGCCACCGATGCGCCGCGGCTCACCCCTGCCGTCGAGGCGGCGCACCTCCAGGGCCTCTTCCCCACCAGCGTCACTGACCACCACGTAGTGCTCGCCATCTGCGAGGTGTCTCGACAAGCGGAGCCGCACGCCCGGTGTGCCCGCCACGTACGCCGGGCCCTCCCAGAGCCCCATCGACGCAACGCTCCCACGCGCGTCGACGAGCACGCTGTGGCCAGCCGGATGCAGGTGCATGCCGTGCACGTCGGAGGTCACGCCCACGAGCTTGCGGGTGCCCTCGGCGTGCCCGCCTCGCCACGCCACGGGCACCAGCTCCGGCTCCTTGGCCACGCGGTAGAGGTCGCCCCCCTGGACGTAGAAGAGATCGTCGCCATCGCCACAGAGGAAGCGCAGCGCGTGGCCCGTCGTGCTGGTCAGCTGCTGGGGCGTTCCACCTGGGACGACGCGCCAGACCTCCGTGCGTCCGCTCGCCTCGCTCAGGAAGGCCACGCCATCTCCATGCCAGCACGGCAGGACCTGGCTCTCCGGTGCGCGCACCAGCTCGGCCCACGGCGCCTCGGCCGTTGCCCTCCACCACAAGGCTCCGGCACGGCCCCCACGGTAGTTCCGCCAACGCGCCGGATCGTCGGCGAACCAGCCGAGCACTGCGCGGCCATCCGCCCGTTCGTCGAGTGCGGTCACGTGGCCCAGATCGAGCGGCCGCGACGGGCCACCCGCTACGGGCACGGAGAAGCCGGTCGCGCGGCCAAAGGGATCGCGCGCGGTCGACGTGAAGCGGATCGCCTCCCCGTCGGGCGAGAAGCCGAGCACCTTGACGCAACCACCGTCCCAGGTCAGTCGCCGTGCGGTGCCGCCGGTCGCAGGGCAGGCGTAGACCTCGGGGATGCCCTCATCGCGCCCGACGAAGGCCACGCGGTGCCCGTCCGGGGAGACCGCCAGGCTTCCGATGGGGCCGCGAAGCCGCACGATCTCGTGCACGGGGCCACCGTCGATCGAGGTGCGCCAGAGACGCCCCTCACAGGCGAAGAAGAGTGCGCGCCCGCGCACTGAGGGGTGCATCAGCCAGGGCTTCATCGGCCGAGTCTACCGAGGGGCCAGCACCCACACCTGCAGCCCGAACCCGCCGAGCAGGGCGGCGAGCTGCTCGGCGTGGCTGGGGTCCTCTGCGAGCCCGAGCACCGAACCATCGCCCCCAGCGCCGCTGAACTTGGCGCCGAGGGCCCCGGCCGCCCTCAAAGCAGCACAAACCGCGACCAGCCCCGGCGCTGCGAGCGCCTCGACGCGGGCCGCTGCGCGCTCGTAGTGAGCCTGCGCTTCGTCCATGAGCCGACCGAGCGCCACGCGATCGCCGCCTCGCAGGGCGTGGGCTCCGCGGGGCGCGGCGTCGCCCCACGCGGCGATTGCGCCGCGCACGGTGTCGACGGCCGCGCGCTCTCCGCGGCCCGCATGGTGGGCTGCGAGCGCTCCCAGGATGCCGGCGGTGTCCCGCGGCCTCGGAAACACGCCCGCGACCAGCGGCGGCAGGGGCACCTCGAGCACCGTCACGTCCGGCCGGTCGTGCCAGTGGACCAAGAGCGGCTTGCCCCACGCCACGGCCAGCTGGTCGAGCAGACCGCACGGCACACCCACCCGGTGCCGCTCGGCGCGGTACGCCACATCGGCGGCCTCGGACGGGTCGAGTGACGGAACGAGCGCACGCGCACAAGCCACACACACAGCGGCCGAGCTGGAGAAGCCTCGCCCGGCAGGGAGCGAGCTCTCGAGGCTGAGCGCACCGCCGGACACCGCCATGCCGCGCGCACTCAGCTCGGCGAGCACCGCCTCGACGAAGCGAAGCGGACCCGCCCCGAGCGCCACCGGCGCGACCGGGAACTCGGCTCGCGCGGGCAGGACCCCGAAGCTCTCGACCTGAAGCACGTCGCTGCCATCGGGGGTGAACCGGGCGTCGATGTGCAGGCCTGGTAGCGGCGCCACCAACGAGGAACCGCCTGCCCAGTCGCAATGCTCGCCCAACAGGGCGATGCGGCCGGGCACGCGGTGGCGCAACGTCAGCCGCCGAGACGGACGAGGCAGTTCTCCGCGCTGGAGACGCCGATGTCCTTGGCGGGCTCGACGTCGATGCTGGTGATCCTGCCGTCCTCGACGACCGCCATGAAGCGCTTGCAGCGCGTGCCGAGGCAGGCCGCGCCGAGGTCGACGGACAGGCCGATCGCAGCGGTGAGCTCGCCGTTGCCGTCGGGCAGCGCGTCGATCTTGCCCGCGCCACCGGCGCCCGAGATCCACGCGTCCATCACCCACGGATCGTTCACGGCGAGGCAGGCGATGGCGTCGACGCCGCCAGCCTTGATCGAGTCGGCGGTGGCGACGAAGCCCGGGAGGTGCACCTTGGAGCAGCCCGGCGTGTAGGCGCCGGGGACGCCGAAGACCACGACCTTGCGGCCGGCGAAGTAGGCACCGGTCTCCAGGGCCTCCAGCCCGGCCTCCCCGAGGGTCTTGAGGGTGATGTTGGGGACGGACTCACCGACCTGGATGCTCATGGGATCTCCTGTTCGAGGTGCGGAGCGTCACGTTCCGCGGTCCAGCCGTCTATCCGTCGGCGTCGAGCCAGTCGCGCAGTTCTTCGCAGGCCTGTAGCGCGTCTCCCGCAAGGCTCGGGCACGCCCGGTCGAGCAACGGTCCTGCCTCCGCCCGTCGGTCCGCGCGCGCCAGCTTGCCCGCGAGCGCGAGCAAGGTGACGGGGTCGGCTTGCGGACTGCGGGCGTGGGTCAGCGCCGTGTCCAGGTCGTCGTGCTCGACGGCGAGCCAGAGGGCCACGCCGTCCACAGCGACCTGCAGGTCCGCGTCGTCGGTGTCGATCCGCGCCAGCACGGCCGCGCCCTGCGTCAGGTCCCCCGCCTCCAGCAGCGCCACGGTGTGGTTGTACAGAGCGGACGCCTCCACGCGGTGTCCGGCTGCATCCATCGAGGCGAGCAGGCGCCCGGCGGTGTCCAGCAGGCGCCCTCGGGCCGCGCACCCGTACCCCATGCGGAGCAGATCCCCGTGGCGCTCCTCGAGCTCGGTGCCCGTCAACGTGGGCGCCAGCGCCTCGGCCTGCTCGGCGCACGCCTCGAAGACCTCGCCGTTCGCCAGCGCCACGACGTTGTTGAAGCGCACCATGACGTCGTCGCTGTCGAGCAGCGGCGCGAGCCGGGGGTCGTCCCGCCAGGCGGGGTGTTCCGCCACGAACTCGCCCGCGAACACGGGTCGGTCGAGCTCGACCAGCAGCTGGACCGCGCCCTCGAGATCGACTCGAGCCTCCAGCAGGCGCAACGCAGCGCGCCCGACAGAGTCCTCCACGAGGTAGCGCTCGTCCACACCCGCGAGGACCACCGCGGCGTCGTCGACGCGCAGCTCATCGAGGTAGATCAAGGCGAGCAGACCACGAGCCCTCGCCTGCGAGAGCTCGAGCTTCTCCTGCCCGGCGTGGGTCACGATGCCGCTCATCGCCCCCGTGGTCGCGACGTCGATCCAGGTGCCGCTGGCGTGCAGGGTCTCGAGGTCCTGCTTCGCGCCCTCGCGGTCGCCGAGGTCCCAGCGCGCACCGGCACGAATGGCCCGGGCGTCGGCGGCCTCGGGGGTGGCGGCGAGGATGGTGTCGCAGAGCGCCGCGGCCTCCGCTGCCTCCCCAGCCTCCATCAGCGCCGACGCGCGCACGATCCCGGACATGCTGCCCAGCCCGAGATCCGCCGCCGCTCGCGCCAAGGCCTCGTGGTCGCCGGTGGCGGTGGCGTAGGCCGAGCGCGCATCGGCCACCAGGTCGGGACGCACCGACGCGGTGCACGCCTGCAGCCAGTCAGCGGCCCGAGCCGCGTCGTCGGCCTCGGACCACAGCCGGACCGCGAGGCAGGCCCGGTCGGCGCCAGGAAGATCGGGGGCGGCCACCTCGAGCGCGCGCGCCGCGTCGTCGATCGCGCCCAGGCGCAGCAAGACCAGCTGGTAGGTGCGCTGCACGTCGACCTCGGCCGGCGCGAGGGCCACGGCGGCGGCGGCATGGGTGCGGGCCCGATCGAAGTCCTGGGCCGCAAAGTAGGCCTGCGCGAGCCCCCCCTGGATCTCCCATCGCTGGCCGTGGTCCTCGAGCGCCGCGACGAGCGTGGAGATGCCTTCGGCGGGCCGGTTCATGCGGACCTGGGTGAGCGCCAGGGCGTGTTGGCACATCCCACAGCGCGGGTCGTCGTCCAGGACCGCTGCAAACAGCCCCTGCGCCGACACCAGATCGCCGGCCTCGAGGCGCGTCACGCCCTCGTTGTAGCGCTCGCTCACCGACGCCGACGGCTCCCAGCGCGCTCTCCGCGCTTCCACATCCGCGACCAGGAGCCAGCTCAGCCACACAGGGACCGCCGCATGCGCTGGTGGCTCCGGCCGTGGACCGTCTCGGGGTCGCCGACGGTCCTGTACCCACGGGCCCGGTAGAACGGGACCGCCAGGGCGTCGGCGAGCACCTCGATCTCCAGGTGTCCCCGTCGGAGGGCCTCCGACTCGAGGCTGGCGACCAGACCGGTGCCCACACCCTGACCCCGGAAGTGCGCGTCCACGCACACCTGCTCGCCTGTGGCCCTGTCGTCCAGCATCAACCGCGCCGCTCCCACGACGTGCTCGGTGGGGCCTTCGTCGAAGATCGCGACCACGTGGACGCCGTCCTCGTCCCATCCGAGCACGGCGTCCGGAAGCCCGAGCTCCCCGCAGAAGACCCGCTGGCGGACCGCCCGGCCTCCCCTGGTCAGCCGCGGCCCTGCGACTCGGATGCGTACCGGACGTGTGTCCACTCAGACCTCGATGCCTGCCCAACGTCCGCGCTGCCAGATCACGGCGAAGACGCCCGCCTGGAGCACACGATAGCCGACCTGGGCGAGCCAGATGGCGGTGAGGCCGTGGCCGAGCACCGGCCCGACGAGCACGGCGGCCGGAAGAAAGAGGCCCCACTGCAAGCCGATGGACACCACCATCACCGAGCGCGCGGCCCCCGCACCGAGCAGCGCGTTGAGCAGCACCAGCCCCACCGCGTCGGCGGCGATGAAGCCTCCCACGATCTGCAGCGGGAGGCGCGCGAGGTCCAGGGTGGTCGGGTCACGCAAGAACACGCCGAGCACGAGATCCGGCGCGAGCACCATCGGCAGCCCGGCCACGCCCATGCCCACCGCGGCCACCTTGACCACGTCCCAACCCCACCGCCTCGCGTCGTCGGGGTCCTTCCGCCCGAGCGCCTGCCCGACGAGCGACGCGGCGGCGAGCCCCAACCCGAGCCCCGGCAGGATCGCGACGAGGGTCACGTTGATCAGCACGTTGGCGGCGGCCAGCTCGGCGGTTCCGACGAGCCCGATGATCACGAACAGGGCGGTGAAGCCGGCGGCGAAGAAGAGCTGCTGGAACCCAGAGGGAATGCTGAGTCGCAACATCGTCCGCACGGTCGCCGCGTCGGGAAGCCCTCTCAGGAAGCCGCCCCGGCGGGCATGGGTGAAGCCCAGGACCACGTAGGTGCCGGTGCCCACCCACGTGGCGATCGCGGTGCCGAGCCCCGCGCCGTAGGAGCCCAGCTCTGGAAAGCCGAAGCTCCCGAAGATGAGCAGGTAGTTCAGCACGACGTTGACGGTGTGCATCACTACGAGCGTCCGGAGGTAGAGCTTCGAGAGGTTGACGCCGTTCCAGTAGCCGCGGAAGGCGAAGTTCATGCCGACCGCCACCATCGCGAACAGGCGCGCGCGGAAGTACGGCACGCCTTCCGACACCACGTCCGCGTCGTCCACGAGGTACGGAAACAGGTGCGGGGCGAGGACGTAGAGGGCCACGCTCAGGGGCACGGCCACTCCGATCGCGAGCAGCAGTCCGCCGTTCAGCGGCACGGCGGTCTCGGTGTCCCGCTCCTCGCCGAGTCGCCGGGCCGCCATCGCCTGGACCCCCGAGCCGAGTCCGGTGACGAAGGCCTGCGACATGAAGTTGGCGAAGCTCGCCATGCCGACGGCCGCGAGCGCCACGTCCCCCAGCGCGCCCACCATCGCCGTGTCGACGAGGTTCAGCACGTTCTGGGAGATCATGCCGCCGATGATCGGCAGGCTCAGGCCGAAGATGACGGTGAGGCGACGACGCTCGATCAGAGGCCCCCCAATCCTGCGCGCGTGAGAGAGGCCCAACGATATCCTGTGGCGTGATCCTCTCCGTGCTCGCCTGCCTCCCTGCGCTGCCATCACCGCCCGGGGATGCCTGCGCAGACTGGCTGGCACCAGGGGCGTACAGCCTGGCGATCGCCCATGACGGACGCCGCCGGACCGCCCGTGTGGATGTGCCCCGAGGGCCGGGACCCCGGTCGCTCGTCGTCAACCTGCACGGCTACACCTCGAGCGCGGAGGAACAGCTCAGCTACACCGCCTACGACGCGCTCGCGCTCGCCGAGGGCTTCGTGGTGGCCCACCCCCAGGGCACCGGCTGGGCGCGTGCCTTCAACGGCGGCGACTGCTGCGGGGCGGCGAGCGACGACGCCGTCGATGACGTGGGCTTCCTCGATGCCCTCGCCGCCGAGCTCGACGAGCGCCTCTGCGTCGACGAGGTGCTCGCCACGGGCATGTCGAACGGCGCGATCATGGCGCAGGCCTGGGCCTGCGAGAGCGCGTGGCCGGACGCCGTGGTCTCGGTCGCTGGGAGCCTCGAGGTCGACCGGTGCGCTGGCGAGCCGCTCCCGGTGCTGCACGTGCACGGCACCGCCGACACCATCGTGCCCTACGCGGGGGGTGTCGGGAACCTGAAGGGCCAGGGCAGCTTCCTCGGTGTGAAGGACACGCTCGCGGTCTGGCAGGCGCGCAACGGCTGTTCGGGCGAGCCGGAGCAGCGCTGGCACGGCGAGGTGCTCTGCGAGCGGTGGTCGTGTGTGGCCGACACCTGGCTCTGCACCGTGTACGGCGGCGGCCACCAGTGGCCAGGAGCCGCCTGGCCCTTGGAGCGGGGCGGCTTCCTCAGCGACGACTGGTCCGCGACCGAGCAGGGCTGGGCCTGGTTCCAGGGCGACGAGCAGGGCCGCTGACGGAACCGCGACCGGCGTGCGGCATCCTCTCGGCATGCTCAGCCTCGCCCTCAGCCTCGCCTGCACCGAAGCGCCCTGCGCAGCCGGCTATGGACGCACCGACGCCGGCCACTGCGTGCCACTCGACGACGGCTCCGGGACCGACACCAGCGCGCCCCTCGAGACCGCCCCGATCGACACCGGACCGACGGAGGACACCTTCGATCCCGGTGAGCAGATCACCGGCGACTGCGAAGCCCCCGACGAGCTGCCGGACGACCCCATCACGCTGTCGTGGACCTGGTCGAGCCAGGATCATGGCACCTTCGTGGAGTGGGTCGAGGCCGCGCTGTCCGCAGGCGGGGAGAGGGCCTTCTTCGTAGGCCACGGGGGGCTCTACGCCTTCGACGTGGGCGACGACGGGCTGTCGAACCCCATCGGTCGGAGCTCCAGCTACGGCTACAACGGCCGCTACCACGAGGTCCTGGTGCTCGACGAGGACCTGCTGGTCGCCTCGAGCCGGGACGGAGGCTGGCACAGCTACGACATCGCGTCGGGCGGCCTGTCCCAGGTGAGCGGTCGACAGCTCGAGGGTGCGGGCGCGATGGCCGCCGGCGACGGCGTGCTCTATGTCACCACCTTCGAGGGCGACCTCTACACCTACGAGGTCACCGCCTCCGACGTCACGGAGCTCGGTCGCGTCAGCGAGGTGCTGGCGAGCCCGTGGGAGGCGGTGGTCGTCGGAGACCGGCTCTATGTCGCCGACAACAGCCTCGGCGTGGCGGTGTTCGACGTCAGCACACCGAGCGAGCCGAGCCTCGTGGGCAGCGTCGCCGTCGACGGCAGCGCGCAGGACCTGGTCGCGGGTGACGGGGTGTTGTACGTCGCCGCCGGATCGGCGGGCCTGCAGGTCTTCTCGCTGGCGGACCCGGACGCGCCCTCCTCGATCGGACTGCTGGACTACGGCACGGCCCTGACGAACCTCGCCATCGTGGCGGACGTGCTGTACGCCGTGAGCCACGAGGACCTGGTGCTCTACGACGTGAGCGAGCCGGAGGCGCCGGTGCCGCTCGGAAGCGAGCAGACCGAGCAGTACGCGCTGGCCGTGGTGGCGGACGAAGACAAGGCGCTGGTCGCCGACTGGGGCAACATCCCTCGCTACGCGGTCGAGCCGGGCGTTCGAAGCCCCGAAGCCGACCCCAGCCGCAACGCGCTCTACTTCTACGACGGCAGCCGCAGCGCCACGGTGGAGGTCGTCAACCGGGGCGCCGACACGCTCCAGCTCCTGGGGGCGAGCACCGACGACGCACGCTTCACCATCAAGGCGACGTCCACCAGCGTCCCCGCGGGCGAGAGCACCACGGTCACGGTGGTGTTCGAGGACGACGGCGAGCCGGTCGACAGCTCCTTGTGCCTGGCCACCAACGACCCCGACCAGCCCCTGATGGAGCTCCCGCTCTCGGAGTCCGAGTCGGTGGACGCGAGCGTCGGCGTCGGCGAACAGGCGCCAGACTTCACCGCCTCCGATCTCGACGGCACGAGCCACCGGCTGAGCGAACAGCTGGGGCACCCGGTGCTGCTCGTCTACTTCGCCACCTGGTGACCGATCTGCCCGTCCGAGGTCTCGGACATCGAGCAGACCCTGTGGCAGCAGTACCAGGACCAGGGGGTCGTCATCTGGGCCATCGCCACCAACGAGAGCCAGGAGACCCTCGAGAGCTTCCGCGACGCGCTCGGACTCACCTTCCCCATCCTCGTGGACGAGGGCGGCCAGATCCAGGGGCAGTATCGGGTCACCGCCGACGTGCCGAACGCGGCCTATCCGCAGGAGTTCATCGTCGATCCAGACGGCTACATCGCCTACGTCAACAACGCCTACGAGCCGGACGAGATCGCTGCGATCTTCGACGAACTGCTCGCCGACTGAAGCCCCTCAGTCCGTGACGTGCTCGCGCATCCAGGCGAGCAGCGGCGCGACGGCACGGAAGTGCGCGTCGCACCAACCGACGAAGCCCACGCCCCCGAGGCCTGGAGGGTGCGGCGTGTCGCTGGCGGCGAAGAGCGCCGAGTGCCGCAGGAGGTCCGCGCGCTCGTGGTTCGGGTCGTAGCCACGCGGCACCCGCTTGTAGGTTTGGCCGCCGACCTCGTAGCCGGCGCCGCGCAGGTCCTCGACGAGGGCCTGCAGGGCCACCCCCGGCCCGCC
>Ga0114932_10002482_pt1 | contig 19364 bp, 11 predicted proteins | sample 2SBtaG_2_FD_87286 | JGI IMG/M metagenome (GOLD analysis project Ga0114932, IMG submission 87286) | Deep subsurface microbial communities from Kolumbo volcano to uncover new lineages of life (NeLLi) - 2SBTROV12_ACTIVE470 metaG | ecosystem: Environmental > Aquatic > Marine > Volcanic ... | reverse complement strand
GCCGGCCTCGTCGCCGTCGAGCAGGCCGTCGTCGTCGGTGTCGTCGTCGAGCGGGTCGGTGCCTGCGTCGTCTTCCGCACCGTCGGAGAGCCCGTCGTCGTCGGAGTCCGCGTCGGTGGGGTCGGTGCCGTTGGCGATCTCGTCGCCGTCGCTCACGCCGTCGTCGTCGGTGTCATCGTCGAGCGGGTCGCAGCCGTAGCCGGCCTCGTCGCCATCGAGCAGGCCGTCGTCGTCGGTGTCGTCGTCGAGCGGGTCGGTGCCTGCGTCGGCTTCCTCACCGTCGTCGAGCCCGTCGTCGTCGGAGTCTGCATCGGTGGGATCGGTGCCGTTGGCGACCTCGTCGCCGTCGCTGACGCCGTCGTCGTCGGTGTCGTCGTCGAGGGGGTCGCAGCCGTAGCCGGCCTCGTCGCCGTCGAGCAGGCCGTCGTCGTCGGTGTCGTCGTCGAGCGGGTCGGTGCCTGCGTCGGCTTCTTCACCGTCGTCGAGCCCGTCGTCGTCGGAGTCGGCGTCGGTGGGATCGGTGCCGTCGGCGACCTCGTCGCCGTCGTTGACGCCGTCGTCGTCGGTGTCGTCGTCGAGGGGGTCGCAGCCGTGGCCGGCCTCGTCGCCGTCGTCGAGGCCGTCGTCGTCGCTGTCGCTGTCGTCGGGGTCCGTGCCCTCGTCGCAGACCTCTTCGACGTCGAGCAGGCCATCCTCGTCGCCGTCGGCCGCGGCGTCGTAGATCGTGATGGTGACCGGATCGCTCTGCACCTCGTCGACCGCCGTGTAGGTGTCGAGCCAGGCCTGGTTGCCCTTGCCGGAGTTGGCCCACTCGCCCCAGGAGCGCGCGTTCACGTTGGCGTCGGGCGCGTCGGCGTAGGCGCCGGGATCGAGCCCGTCGGGCCCCGGGGTGGACAGCCCGAGATCGCCGTTGTCCATCGCCTGGGCGTTGGCCTGCACCTGCTCGTCGTTCCAGTACATCGGCAGGCCGGTGCGGTTGCCGTCGGCGTCGACGTCGAACATGCGGAAGCCCTCGTACGAGGTCTCCACGTCCCACGCGACGTAGTGGTACTCGCCCACGGCCACGCTCACGACACAGTCGTACTCGCCGGGCGCGATGGCGTTGCCGTCGTTGTCGGTGCCGTCCCAGAGGATGGTGTTGGCGCCGGAGGTGGTGTCCGCCAGGAGGTGCACGTCGTCGTCGGTGCAGCGGTCGTAGTCGCCGTTGCCGTCGAGGTCGCAGATGAGGTGCACCACGCCGTCGACGTTGGTGGTGAACTCCCAGGTGCCCTCGCGGCCCTCGGCCAGGGCCTCGCAGTCCGCGTCGCCGCCGTCGAAGACCTCCGCCGAGACGGTGGGCACGACCCAGTCGTAGCTCGCCTGGGACGGGGGGTTCAGGTAGATCGGGTAGGTGGCGTCGGGCAGGGTGTAGGGCATGCCGCTGACGTACGGGATGCTCCGGCCGGGGTCGTCCGGGTGGCCGACGGCGTTGGCGGTGAGCTCGAAGTTGGCGCCCGCCAGGCCGTCGAAGCTCGCCTCGATGACCGGGGAGTAGCCCGTGGCGCCGCCGTGCACGACCATGTAGAGGCTGCCGTCGAAGGCGTCGGTCTCGTAGAACCCGTCGGGATCGTAGAACTGCCAGCGGTAGGACCAGACGCGCCCGCCGGTGTCGCTGGGGTTGTTCACGGTGACGTCCCAGTCGAGCTCGTCGGCGCTCAGCTGGATCTCGTAGGCGCCGTCGAGGAGCGGCGAGATGGTGTCGCCGCCCAGGTAGACGCCCATGTAGGCGCCGCCCGGGCCGTACACGGCGACCGGGTTGTCGCCGTTCCAGGTGAAGTCCTCCGTCGCGGCGTCGAGGATGTCGACGTAGATGGACTGCTGGGTGTTGTAGAAGGCGGCGAGCACCCGCCCGCCGAGCTCGTCGGTGCCTTCCGCGTGAGCCAGGGCGATCCAGAGGGTCCACATGAGCACCTACCGAGCGTGACGATCCGTTCCGGATCGTCTGCAAGGGTTGTTCCAACGTGATTTCAATGGGTTGTCGGATCCGGTTGGGATCTGGATCACCCAGGTGCGACGGGCCGGCGGGACACGATTGTCGCGGCCGACAGGCTGGCCTCAGGGCAGCCCGTACCAGTGCAGGGGCTGGTTCGTGCCCTCGCCGCCGGTGTAGTAGCCGCTCCCGTCGTGGGCGAAGGCGATGGCCTCGCCCTTCTCCTCGTCGACCTCGGGTGTGGCGCAGACCGGGGTGTCGAAGGCCGTGTGCAGCGGCTGGTCCGGGTCGCGCACGAAGGCGAACACGCGGTCGTGGCTGCGCACCATGGCGAGGGTGCCGTCGGGCGAGACGTCGGCCCCGACCGCGTCGACGTCGCCGTCGAGCGGCGGGGTGCCGAAGACCAGGGTGCCCACCTTGGTGAGCTCGGTGGGCGCGTCGGTGGAGAGCGGCGCCTCCGCCAGGTAGATGCCCGAGACGCCCTCGTCGGCCCGGTCGCGCTCCACGAGCACGAGGTCGCCGGTGAGGGGATCGACCATCAGGGACTCCGCGTCGCGCGGGCCGTCCGGGTAGGTCAGCTCGAGGGTCTCCACGCCGCCGATGGGCCCGCCCGAGACGTCGGTGGGCTCCTCGAAGCGGTAGATCTGCACGCTGCTCCGGGACTCGCTGTTGTCCCCGGTGTCGCCGACGTAGAGGTAGGAGACGCCCTCCTCGGGGCCCGGGCCGCGGGCGATGTCTTCGAAGTCGTAGGCGTTGACGCCGCCCAGGGTGAAGGTGCCGAGCAGGGCGGCGCCGGTGCTGATGGCGTAGACCACCGCGCCGGCCCCCTGGGCGTCGGAGTGGGCCCAGAGCACGCCCTCGGTGGAGGCCGCGGCCAGCCCCGACACCTCGCCCCAGCTCATGATGCCTGCCACCGTGGCCGCGTCGACCGTAGGACACTCCTGCTCGGTCTCGACCTCGACCTCGACCTCGACGACCGCCTGGTCGCTCCGGCCCCCCTCGTCGGTGACGGTCAGCGTGAAGCTGTGCAGGCCCTCGTCCGCCAGGCTGGTGGTGACGGTCTCCCCCTCGACGGTGGAGCCGTCGGAGAGCAGCCACGCGAAGTGCTCGAGCGGTTGGCTGCCCGCGGTCGAGCCCGTGCCGGACAGGGTGACCTCCAGGGGCGCCACCCCCGAGGTGGGATCGGCGGTGGCGACCGCGGTCGGGCCTGCGGCGGTGTCGGTCGTGGGGTCCGAGTCGGTGGTCGATGCCGAGTCGGTCGTTGCCGCCGTGTCGGTTCCAGGGGTGGATTCGATGGTGGGGGCGGTGCAAGCGATCAGCGGGAGGACGAGCGGTGTGAAGAGCATGGCCCCACCTTGACCCGATGCGTGGTCCGAAGGCAATGCCGACCGTCGTCGTGCCTCTGGAGTTCGCCGGAGCAGGGCTCGCCGCCATACGCTCCACAGGGAGGTCCCATGTGGTTTCTGCTCGCCCTCGCCTGCACCGACAAGCCCGGCGGCCACGACACCAACGCACGCGTTCACGACACCGAGGTCGAGGTGGCGCCGCCCGACAGCGCCGCCGACACGGAGGGCGACAGCGGAGCCGCGGACACGAGCGCCTCGGACTCGGGCGACACGGCATCGTGGACCGTCTGGTACGCGGACGCGGACGCCGACGGCTTCGGCGACCCCCAGACGACGCGTCGTTCTGCCAGCGCGCCGAAGGGCTACGTGGCGGATGCCACCGACTGCGACGACACCGACGGCCGGGTGTACCCCGGCGCCGACGAGCCCTGCGACGGGGTGGACCAGGACTGCGACGGCGGCGAGGAGGGAGCGGTCAGCCTCGACGATGGGAGCGTGTTCACCAGCGTGCAGGCGGCGGTGGACGCGGCCACCCCTGGTGCGGTCGTGAGCCTCTGCGAGGGCACCTACACCGAGCAGGTCGTCATCCGCACCGATCTCACCCTGCAGGGCGTCGACGCGGCCCTCGTCACCCTCGACGCGGGCGACCCCCTCCCCAGTGGCTCGACCGTGGTGGTGAACCGGAACGTGGCGGCCACCCTGACCGGGTTGACCATCACCGGAGGCACCGGCACGAACAACGACGGTGGCACCTGGGGGGGCGGGGTCTACGCCGGGCAGTCGGCCGGGGTGACCCTCGAGGACTGTGTCATCGAGGGCAACACCGCCTCCTTCGGCGGCGGCCTGGTGGGCACGGGGATCTACCCGAACCGCGACGTGCTGATCGACACGGTCATCCGCGACAACCTCGCCACGGAGGGCGCCGGCGGCTTTGTGCTCTTTCACGCCGACCTCACCGGCGTGGAGGTCAGCGGCAACGTCGCCGCTTACGGGGGCGGTGCCAGCGCCTGGTACTGGGAGGTCGTGACCGACGCGAGCACGGTGGTGGAGGGCAACGCGGCCACGGTCGGGGGCGGGCTCTTGATCTTCGACGAGGGCACGTGGACCGGTGGCGTGATCCGGGACAACGTGGCGAGCGAGCAGGGAGGCGCGGTGTACGTGATGGGCGACGGGGCGCTCCTCGACGCCACCCTGAGCGGCAACCAGGCGATCGACGGCGGCGCGGTGGCGATCGAAGACGGACAGCTCGAGCTCGACGGCGTCACGGCGAGCAGCAACACGGCTGCCGACCGGGGCGGGGCGTTCTTCGTGGCCGACCGGAGCAGGGTCGACGCCACGGGCGTGACCTTCACGACGAACACGGCGGCGAGCGGCGGCGGACTGTTCCTGGACGGCAGCAGCATGAGCTGCAGCGGGTGCGACGGTGGCGACGGCAAGACCGACAACAGCCCCGACGACGTCTACGTCGACGCCCTCGGCGGCGGCGAGAGCTTCACCGTCGGGTCGAGCGCGAGCTTCACCTGCGACGAGAGCGGGTGCGCGGTGGAGGGGTAGGGTTCGGAGGTCCGGATCGTGGGCCACACGCCTGCCGCTACCAGTACTCCGGGTCGTCCCAGGGGATGTCCCAGCCCGGAAGGATCGCGAAGCCGCCGGGGCCATCGACCTGGCTCCACTGGTAGTTCGGCACCACCAGATCCTCGAATCCGTCGCCGTTCCAGTCTCCGCTTGCGAGCTCGCGACCGTAGAGCGTGTAGTCGGCCGAGAGGACGTACTCGAGATCGCCCTCGAAGCTGGCGGTGCCCTCGGGGAGTCCGAGGTCGGAGCGGACGACGAAGTGCGCGAACGTGGTGTCGCTATCGGTCGAGCGTCCCAGGACGACGGCCTCGTCTTCGCCCGTCCCGTCGAGATCTGCTGGCAGGCACATGCCACCCAGCTCCTGCTCCGCGTAGCCGTAGGCATGGCCGGTGGCGTCCTGGGAGAGCGACATCGACTCGGTGTCGCCCGAGCCCGCCACGAAGTGGAGCACGCCCCCCTCATCCGCCCAGTCGTCGGCGTCGTCGTCGCCGCCCAGCCAGTCGGGGTAGCCGTCGCCGTTCCAGTCTCCGAGGACGGCGAGGCAGTCGGGCGGGTCGGTCCAGGTCTGCCAGGCGAGGTCGTTGATGCCCGCTCCGTCGCCCGTCGCGAGGTCGGGGCCCGAGACGATCCAGAGGTCCTCGCCGCGCACGAAGAGGTCGACGAATCCGTCTCCGTCCAGGTCGGTCGAGGCGTAGCTGGTGGTCGTTCCTGGCAGGTCGATGGCCACCTCATCGCCAACGACCAACTCCGTCGATGCGCCCGTGGTGCCACGCCCCAGGAACACCCACAGGTTGTAGTCGACAGCTGTCGAGCCCTCGACGCCGCCTTGGATGGCGAAGTCGTCAAGGCCATCTGCATCGAGATCGCCCGTGGCGGCCACCCGCGCACCGAGGCCCGTCACACCCTCCTGCGAGAACCACTGGAATGCAGCGCTATCAGACAGCGAGAGCCTTGTCCCCCAATCCGACGCGGGTCCGGTGGCGAGGTAGACTGCTCCACTGGACCACATGTTGCAACCGGCAGCTACAACCAGGTCGGACAGGCCGTCTCCGTCGAAGTCGCCCACCCCGCCGTCTGGATATTGGAGTTCGTCTTGCTCCCATCCACCGTCCTCGACGGCGACCTGTGTCACTTCGGTGTGGGGGATGTCCCGCCCCTCGAGCGGCCCCTCGAACAGGTAGTACTGCCAGCCCATCGACCCATCGGAGGTCTCACACCACGCGCAGTGAGTGTACAGTTCGTCGTGGCCATTGAGGTCCAGGTCACCACTGAAGACCGTGAAGTACTCGAACGCCCCCTCGGAGCCATCGACGTCGCCCACGACTGTGAGTGAGGCCAGCGCGAGCGCATCCTGAGGGTCGCCACAGACCCCCTCCTCGAGCGTCTCGCCATCGCAGTTCCGATCGACCTCGTCGCAGCTCTCCGCCATGTGAGGTCCGATCCAGGCGTCCTCGTCGTCGCAGTCGCCACCATCGCAGGCCTCCGTGGCTTCGCCGTCGCCGTCCTGGTCGTCATCGTCGCCGCCGTCGCAGTCCTGGTCGAGGCCGTCGCACGCCGGGTCGGCGGCGCTCGGGTTCACCTCCGGGTCCTGGTCGTCGCAGTCGTCGCCCTCGTAGTCTTCGTGCCGATGGCCATCGGCGTCGGCGTCGTAGTCGTCGTCGCCGGCGCAGTCCCAGTCCTCGCCGTCGTACCAGACCTCGTGGGCGCCGGGCCAGGCGTTGGCGTTGTCGTCGTCGCAGTCCTCGGACGCCGGCCAGCCGTCGCCGTCGCCGTCCGGATCCGGGTCGATGGCGGTGTCGTCGGGTGCAGGAACATCGGTGTCGTCCGCCGCAGGCACGGTGTCGGAGGGCGACTTGCTGTCGCTGCAGGCGAGCAGGACGAGGAGCGTCACGGGTTCGGCCAGGTCCTGGCCCTGTCGTAGACGCCGCTGCCGGCGGTCGAGACCCAGATGCGCTCGACGCTGTACGGCTCGGCGCTCTCATCGACGTCGAAGGCGATGCCGTTGACGTTCTGGTTCGAGAGCCCGATGTCGGGGAACTTGCGCCAGTCGGGTCGGACGAGGCCGCTGAACCCACCCAGCCGCCAGGCCGCCTGGTAGAGCTGAGGTGGACCCCACACTGTAGAGGTCGTCGCATTCTGGACCGCGACACCCACCAACAGCGTCTCGGCGAGGTGGGGGTGGGGCTCGACGCGCTTGACGAGGCGCTTCTTGGTGTCGGTCTTCGCCAGCGGGTCCCAGGTCGTGGAGGCGCCGCCGACGGCGATCTCGCAGAGGGCGTCGGGGCCGGTGGCGCTGCCCCAGGCGAAGACGGTGTCCGGGGCCCACGGTGCGGTGGTCAGGCCGTGGACGTCGCCTTCGCCGAGGGTGGTGCCGACCACCGAGCCACCGTAGCCGCCGCCGGGAAAGCCAGCCTCGTCGAAGTCGAGCTGCTGGTCGGAGGGGTAGGGCCACTGGTAGTCGCCGTTGAGCACGCTGACGTAGTCGATCAGCGGCGTTCCGACACCGGCGGGGCCGGCAGCGACCTCGCACTCGATCTCGAGGCGGTCGACCGAGAAGGGCGGCAGCAGGCCGTCGAGCGCCAGGTTCCACTGCCAGCCGTTGGCGGCGCCGTCGTCGAGGTCGAAGGTGGCGTGATCGGTGCCGCCCACGTCGGTGTCGACGCTGACGGTGCAGATCGGAGCCTCCGTCGCGCCGTAGACCTGCTCCTTGACACCGACCGCGACGTGGAGCTCACCGCGCGACCAGGCGAAGCCGCTCTTCAGCTCGATCCAGGCCCCGTCGGCGGGGGTGGGGGCCAGCCGGGCGGTGTCGCCGGGCCACGTGGTGCGGTAGCTGTCCCACCATGCGCCTGTGCTCATGCCGGCCTCGAGCAGCTGGTACAGCTCGAGGTAGCCGTCGCAGTCGTCGTCGTCGTCGGTCGAGAGGTACTCCGGCATCGCCGGGTTCACGAAGTCGCCGTTCTTGGCGAGGTCGTCGTTGCAGTCCAGCGCGACACAGCCGGTGTCGGTGCCGGTGTCGTAACCGTCGTCGTCGTTGTCCACGCAGGCTGCGCGGGCATCAGGGGCGGTCAGCCCGAGGGCGGCCCCCCGTCAAGAAGCGTGCCAAGATGGCGAGATGTCGAGCGTTCATCGTCCCTCCCAGAGTCCGAGATGCCGTCGTCGTCGTGGCTCGTGGCTGCCTCCAGCCTCCCATCCTTGGCGAGTCGGCACAAGGGGTTCCGGAACACCGAGACCGGGCCGTGCCGGCTCCAGCCGACCGAGTCTCACGAGGTGAGCGGATGGGCCGGTGATGCGCTACGCTGGCGTGATGAGTCGTTCTGCCCATGAGGTTGCCACCCGAGCGCTCGGCCTCCCCGAGGAGGAGCGGCTGGCTCTGGCCGCAGAGTTGATCGACAGCGTCGAGGGACCGGCAGATGAGGAGTGGGAGCGTGCCTGGCTGGACGAGCTCGCTCGGCGCCAGGCCCAGGGCACCGAGGGCGCGCGGCCCTGGTCCGAAGTGCGCTCGCGGATCCTGCGTCGCCTCGGCGGGTCGTGACGCGCGCAGTCGTCGTACACGTCGATGCAGAGACGGAGATCGAGGAAGCCGCCGTCTGGTACGAGGCGCGACGCCCGGGTCTTGGCCTGGAGTTCGTTTGCGGCGGTCGACCGGGTGGTGCTCGAGATCGGCGACGCCGCCGAGCGGTCTCCCGTCTGGACGAGCCCCTGGCGGCGCGCCGTGCTCCGGCGCTTCCCGTACGTGGTGTTCTTCGAGGCGCGTGGAGAACATGTCACCGTCATGGCGGTGGCCCATGCCCGGCGGCGCCCCGGGTACTGGGTCGCTCGCCGACCACCGGACTGACATCGTGGCGCCCGACCTTAAGGGCGCGCTCCTCCAGAGAGAGGCCGTCTGTGGCGGGGGTCTCGGCAGAGTGCTGGCGCCCCCGACCTTCTACGTGGGGGCGGAGACCAAGCGGCTCGAGACCTGCGCCACCTGCGACGACCCGGGCATCTTCGTGGTGGGGCAGCCCTACCGGGCGGATCTGGGCACCTGGGTGTGCCGGCGACCCGGCTGAGCATGAGCGGCTCCGGCATGCCCTCGCGGCAGGCCTCCTCGATCGACTTCGCGGAAACACACCTGTCGTATCGTCCAGGAAACTGGACGATGCGACAGGCCGACCGTCCAGGAGTCCTGGACGATCGCTTCGCCTTGCGACGCGACCCGTGCTTCCGGCATCCACCCTCCCATGACCGCAACCCTGTGGCTCTGGGCCTGCACCGCCCCTGTTCCCTGCATGCCCGGCTACGGCCGGCACGCGAACGGGGACTGCGTGGCTCTGGCGGGGGACGGTCCCGACAGCGCGGGCCCCCGCTCCGACAGCGGGCAGCGGCCCGACACGAGCAACCCCGTCGACTCGGGCAGCGCTGGCACGCCGCGGACCCCGATGCCCGACTGGGTGCTGGGCGACGTGTTGGTCGAGACCAGCAACACCGACCTCGAGGACGAGCACTTCTTCGAGGGGGTGGACGCGCTGGCACTTGACGACGCCCGCGCCATCCTCACCGGCCAGGGCGGCTGGGCCGTGGTCGACATGGAGCTCGGTGAGGTGCTCCGGGTCCGCGCTGGCGAGCGCGGCTACGACCTGGCCTACGACCCGAGCCTCCAGCGCGTGTGGATCGGCACCCGGTACAGCACCGTGTACTGCCTGGACGTGTCGGATCCCGACGACATCGTGCAGGGGAGCTGCGGGATCGCCGGGCCGCCGGGCGGTGCCTACGAAGACCTCGCCGCCGACGAGGGCTACGCTCTCCTCGCCTCCCACGGCCAGGGGGCGCGGCTCTACGACCAGGTGGGCGAGTACCTGCTCACCCTCGACGACGGCGACGCGAGCGGCGTGGGGCTGGTCGGGGACCGGGCCGTGGTGGCGTCGGGGGAGGCGCTGGTGCTCTGGGACCTGAGCGACCGCGGGTCACCGGTGGAGCTGGACCGCGCGGACCTGCCCGGCACCGGCGGGGACGTGGCCTTCGACGGCGCCCGCGTGCTCGTGGGGCTGGGCGCCGAGGGCGTGGCGGTGTTCGACCTGGCTGGCGACGCCCTGACCGACCGCGGCCACTACGCCGTGCAGGGCTCCACCAACGCGGTGGCGCTGGACGGCGACTACGCGTACAGCGCGAGCTGGACGGGCTACGAGGTGGCCTGGGTCGGCGAGGGCGGGCCGCTGGTCCTGGGGCACGAGGACGCCGAACAGCTGGCCTTCGGCATCGCCGCCAGCGGCGGGAACGTGGCCACCGCCGACTGGTTCCACGCCCGCACCTTCCGCCACGAGCCCGGCGTGGCCGGACCCGAGATCGACGCGCCGCCCTACGTGTACTTCACCGAGGCCGACGCGAGCGAGGCGCTCACCCTGGCGAACGGCGGCGCGATGGACCTGTCGGTGAGCCTGACGACGGGGAGTGGCTACGCCCTGGCCCCCGACAGCCTGACCCTCGCGCCGGGCGAGACCGGCGTGGTGGTGGTGACCGCCGATGGACAGCCCGCCGAGGACACGATCGTGCTCTCGACCAACGACCCCGACGAGCCCGAGCTCGAGGTCCTGGCGACCTGGGGCCAGACCCTGCTCGGCGCCGAGGCCGCGGACTTCGAGCTCAGCGGCTTCAGATGGCCCGACAAGAGCACCGACGCCTACCGCCTCTCGGACTACGCCGGCCAGGTGGTGTTCCTGTCGTTCTGGGCCGAGTACTGACCGGTCTGCAGTCTGGAGGTTCCAGACATCGAGCCGAGCATCACCAGCCACTACGACCCCGCCGACGTGCAGGGCCTGCTGATCAACTCGAACGACAGCCTGGACACGGCCTGGCACTTCATCTCGCAGGCCGAGGTGGGCCTGCCGGTGCTGATGGACACGGACGGCGCCGTGTACCTGAGCTGGTCGGCCGCCGACAACCTCGGCGTGGCCTCGTCGCCCTACCCGGTGCAGGCCGTGATCGATCGCGAGGGCGTGATCGTGTACCTCTCGCGCACCCACGACCCCGGGGCGGTGCGGGCGGCGATCGATGGAGCGCTGTAGACGCTACAGCTTGCCTTGGAGGGCCTTCAGCGCCACCAGCGCCTTGCGGAAGTCCACCAGGGCGCTCACCAGCCCGGCTTCGGCGGCATCACGTGCCCGGATGGCTTCCAGCACGTCCTTCTGGATCGCCCGGCCCACGTCCTGACGCGCCTTCTCGGCCGCCAGGGTTTCCTCGGCGAGCCGCAGGTTCAGCTCGGCCAGCTCCACGGTGCTGTAGGCGTTCTCGATCGTGCGCACCTGGGCCGCCACCTGCTGCGCCACGCTGCGCTCGGCCGCTTCCAGGTCGCGCCGCGCCCGCTCCAGCCCGGCCCCGGCCGACAGCACCTGGCCCCGCTCGACTCGGAAGCCCAGCGGCGTGGACAGCTCCAGGCCGAGGTAGTTGTTGCGGTAGTCCAGGCTGAACAGCTTGTCGCGCGCGGCCGCGGCCCCCGTGGACCAGCCCACGTCGAAGGCGGGATCGGTCTCCTGCTCGACCAGGATGTCGTACTCGCGATAGCCGTTGAAACCCAGGCTGCCGGTGACGGCGAGCGAAGGGAGTCGACCGTGACGGGCGACCAGCAGGTCGTCATCGGCCCCATCGACGCCCAGCTGCGCCAGCTGCAGCGCCGGGCTGCCGTCCATCGCCGCGCTCACCGCGTCGGCGACCGGGATCTCCAGGCCCTGCGGCACCTCGCCCGGTCCGGTCTCGGGGGTGATGCGTTCGGTGGCCGACCGGCCCAGGACCAACGCCAGGGTGTCGCTGGCCGCGTCGGCCGCCTGGCGCGAGGTGATCTGGTCGAGCCGCGCCTGCGCCAGCGCCGCTTCCACCCGGGTGGCTTCGATCGGGGCCATGTTGCCCGCCGCGACCTGCGCCTCCACGATGCGGTGCTCTTCTGTGGCCACCTCCACCGCCCGGTCGGCCGTGGCTTCCCCGCGCCAGGCCGCGTAGAGATCCCAGTAGGCGGCCGCGGCCGCGGCCAGCACGTCCTGGCGGGCCTGCAGCTGGGCCGCTTCGGCCGACGTGACGGCGCGCTGCGACGCCCGCACGGTGGCCAGGTTCGACGCGAGGCGCACGCCGTCCAGCAGCTGCTGGGTGAGGCTCAGCGACAGGCCGTTCTGGAAGTACTTGGTGAGCTGCTCGTCGGAGCCGCCGGTGGCCAGCGGCTCGCCCTCGGTGGTGTAGAAGCCGTACGCGTTCGTGGCGTAGGTGCTGTCCCACCCGACCGACCACGCCGTGCCGGTCCAGAAGCTCTGGGACAGGTCGAGGTTCCAGCCGTTGACGTCGGTGTCCTGGAGGGACACGGCGCCCGGGAAGCCGAAGCGCGCGAGGGAGTCCTCCGAGGTGTTGGCCGAGGTGTACAGGCTCGCGCCCAGGATCGGGTCGTAGACGCCGCGGGTGGACAGCAGCGAGCCTTCGGCGGCGCGCACGTCGGCCTGTGCGCCCAGCAGGTCGGCGTTGGCCCGCAGGGCTTCGTCGAGCGCGTCGTCGTAGGTCAACGGGGTGGCGAGGGCCGCCGTCAGGGTCCACAGCATCAGGTCTCCGCCGCCGGACGCGAGCGCGTGGCGTAGGCGAGCACCCGGGTCGAGGCACCGCGGAGGTCGTCGAGCAGGGTGTAGAGGAAGGGCACGAAGAACAGGGTCAGCAGGGTGGCGGCCGCGAGGCCTCCGCCGACCACGCGTCCGAGGGGAGCATAGGGGATGCCGATGAAGCTGGACGAGCCGACCGCCATCGGCAAGAGCCCGAAGAGCGTGGTCAGCGCGGTCATCAGGATCGGGCGCATGCGGCGACCGCCGGCCTCGACGAGCGCTTCGGTGCGCGACAGGCCCTCGCGCCGGAGCTGGGTGACGAGGTCGACGAGCACGATCCCGTTGTTCACCACCACGCCCACCAGCACCACCAGCCCCACCCCGCCCATGGTGTCGAGCGGCGTGCCGGTGGCCCACAGGGTCCAGTAGACGCCGAGCAGCGCCATCGGGATGGTGGTGATGATGCTCATGGGCAACAGGAAGCTCTCGAAGAGCACGCCCATGAGCAGGAAGACGAAGGTGATGCTCAAGAGCAACGCCTTGGCCTGGGCCTCCTCGCTGGCCGCCTGCTCGTCGATGCGCCGCCCCTGGGAGAAGGAGTAGCCGCGGGGCAGCTGCATGTCGCCGACCGCACGCTCGATGATGGCCCCCGACTGCATCAGGTCGAGGTCCTTGTCGAGGTCGACGGTGATGTCGAGGTTGGTCTTGCGGTTCTTGCGGTAGATCGAGTCGTAGCCGCGGCTGACCTCGGGCTGGACCAGCGCCCGCAAGGGCACCGGCGCCTGCACGTTCTGGCCCCACATCTCGAAGTCGAGCAGGGTGTCGAGGTCCTGGCGGTCCTCGAGCCCGAAGCGCGCCCAGACCTCCACGTCGTGCTCGCCTTCGCGGTAGTCCGCGAGCCGCGAGCCGCGCATCGCGAACGCCAGGGTGCGGCCGATGGACTGGCTGGACACGCCGTAGCGGCTGGACGCGTCGCGATCCACGTGCAGGCGCAGCTCCTCGCTGCCTTCTTCGTCGATCTCGGTGCTGGCGGAGAGCACGCCGTCGGTGGTGCGCAGGCGCTCGAGCACGTCTTCCGCGATCACCGCGAGGGTCTCGGAGTCGTCGCCCCAGAGCTCCAGCTCCATGGTGTTGCCCTCGCCGGGCCGCCCCTCGCCGCCCCAGCCGATCCGGAACTCCACACCGGGCAGGTCGGGCACCTCGCGCTGGGCCTGCTCCAGCACCTTTTCGCGCTCGACCTCTACCTCGTCGGGGTTCAGGTACACGTACACCCGGCCGTGGTCGGAGCCGTAGTTGAGCTGGCTGCGGTGCACGCGCACGCCCCACTCCTGGCGGTGGCTGTCGACCATCGCCTCCACCTGCTCGATCACGTCGAGGCGCTCGCTCAGGCGGTACTCGGGCGGCACCTCGAAGCGGATCACGAAGTCGTCGAGGTTGCCATCGACGCTGTCGGTGCAGCTGACCGACTCCAGCGGCACCACGACGGTGAGGAAGACGAACGCGCAGAGCCCGAGGAAGCTGTCGAAGCGACGGGACAAGACCCAGCGCAAGCTTCGCTGGTAGCGGTCCTCGAGCCACACGAGCCAGCGGATCGGCTTGTCCTCCTTGCCGCCCGGGACCCAGAGGGTGGCCAGCGGCGTGAGCACGAGCGCGACGAAGAGCGAGGCCGCCAGCGCAAAGACCACCGGGAAGCCCAGCGCCCCCATGAAGAAGCTGAACATCTCGTCGCCGCTCATCAGGATGAGCGGGAGGAAGACCACCATCGTGGTGGCCGTGGACAGGGTGATGGCGAGGTTCACCTCGCCCGTGCCCTCGATGGCGGCGGTCTCCTTGCCGACCCCGAGGCGTCTTCGTCGGTAGATGGTCTCGACGACCACGACCGCGTTGTCGACCACCATGCCGACGGCGATCATCAGGCCCATCAACGACAGCAGGTTCAGGGTGCTGCCCGTGGCCCACAGCATGGTGATGGAGAGCAGGATCGACAGCGGCATCGCCGACGCGATCAGCAGGGTGAGGCGCACGTTCCGCAGGAACACGAAGAGCACCACGACCGCGAAGCTCCCGCCCCACAGCGCGCTCGACAGCAGCGTGTCGATGCTGTCCTGGATGATTTCGCCCTGGTCGAAGAAGGTGTGGAAGCCGACCTGGAAGAGCCGCGGGTCGTTCCCGAGGGCGTCGAGCGTGGCCTGCACGCCCTGGGAGACCTGCACCGTGTTGGCCGACGATTCCTTGTAGATCGCCAGGCCCATGCCGGCGTGGCCGTCGAGCCGGTTGATGTCGAGGTCTTCGTCGGCTCGGTAGCTGATGTCGGCGATGTCTTCGAGCACCAGCGTGTCGCGCACGGGGTAGCGCTTGATCTGCTCGAGGTCCTCGAAGCGCGCCATCGAGCGCACGAAGCGCACCGACCCCCGGTCGTCGAGCTTGCCCGAGCTGAGCTGGAAGTTGTCGCTGGAGAGCTCGCCGATGAGCTGCCCGAGATCGATGCCGTGGCTGAACAGCCGCTCGCGGTCGAAGTCGAGGAACACCGCGCGCTGCAGGCCGCCCCAGACCTCGACCTTGCCCACCCCCGGGATGCGCTCCATCTCGCTGCCCACGATCTGCTCGACCAGGTCCTGCTGGTCCTCGAGGTAGGCGGGGATGGTCATGCCCACCCAGACGATGGGCTCGTCGTCGGGATCGTAGCGGTACACGCCGTAGTCCCGGACCTCGTCCGGCAGCTCCGGCATCGTGCGCTCCATGGCGTCGATGACGTCGTTGTAGGCGCTGTCGAGGTCGGTGGACTGGTGGAACTCGAGGCTGAGCCAGCCGTAGTCCTCCGAGCTGCGGGTGCGCATCTGCTTGATGCCGCTGACCGTGGCGATGCGTTCTTCGAGCGGACGGATGACCTGCCGCTCGGTCTCCACCGGGCTCGCGCCCTCGTGCGGCACCCACACCCACAGGAAGGGGTAGTCGAAGCCCTGCGGCATCATCTGGAGCGGGATGCGAGCGAAGGCGATGGCGCCCAGCACCATGAGCGCCAGGAAGGTCATGCCGACGGTCACCGGTCGACGGACCGCGAAGGCCGGCAGCCAGTGCCTCATGCCGGCTCACCGTCCAGCGGCGCGGCGGCGGGTCGTCGCGCGGCGGCCACCGCGCGGGTGACCAGCAGGTAGATCACCGGCACCACGACCAGGGTGAGCAGCGTGGAGCTGACCAGGCCGCCGATGACCGTGAGCGCGAGCGGCTGCTGGATCTCGGAACCTTCGCCGACACCGACCGCCAGGGGCAAGAGCCCCAGGACCGTGGTGGTGGTGGTGATGAGGATCGGACGCAGCCGGAGGGTGCCGGCCTGCAGCACCGCTTCGGAGGGCGCGAGGCCCCTGGATCGCAGCCGGTTCACGTAGTCGACCAGCACGATGGCGTTGTTGACCACCACGCCGGCGAGCACGATGACGCCGATGACCGCCACCACGCTCAGGGTGGTGCCCGTGAGCGCGAGCGTGCCCACGACCCCGACCGCGGCCAGGGGCAGCGAGAAGAGGATGACGAAGGGGTGGACCAGGCTCTCGAAGGTGGAGGCCATGATCGCGTAGACCAGGAAGACCGCGAGGGCGAGCGCGAAGCCCAGCGACGCCAGGCTGCGCTCCATCTCCTGGGCTTGCCCGGTGATGGTGTAGTCGTAGCCGGCGGGCCAGCTCATGCTGTCCAGCGAGCTGGCGATGTCCTGGCCGGCGCTGGCGAGGTCGAAGCCATCGAGGCTGGCCGAGAGCACGGCCGCGCGCTGCTGACCCACCCGCCGGATCTCGCTGGGGCCCACGCCTTCGTCGAGCACGGCGACGCTGGAGAGCGGGATCGGCGGCACGAGCTTGGGGTTGACGTTGAGGTCCGCGAGGTCCTGGATCGTGCCGCGGTCCTGCTCCTGCAGTCGGAGCAGCATGTCGAGGCGGCGCTCGCCCCGCACGAGCCGGCCGGCGTCGGCGCCCTGCACCTTGTCGCGCACCATGCCGGCCACCCCGCTGGTGGACAGGCCGAAGCGGTGCAACATCAGCCGGTCGTAGCGGATCCTCACCTCGGGGTAGCCCTTGGCCAGCGAGGTGGAGACGTCGCGCAGGCCTGCAGTGCGCTCCAGGCGGCCCAGGGCCTGGCCGGAGAGCTCGCCGAGCACGTCGAGGTCGCGTCCGGTGAGCACCACCTCGATGGGGGTCTTGAAGGAGAACAGGCTGGGGGTGGTGAAGCGGGTGTCGAGCCGCTCGATCACGTCCAGCTCCTGGCGGAGGTCGGCCATCACCTGGCGCTCGCGGGCCACCAGGTCGCCGCCTTCGGAGAGCTGCACGAGGAACTTGGCGCTGTGCTCGCCTTCGTCGGACCGGGAGTCGGCCCGGCGCTCGGAGCCGATGGCGGCGTACACCCGCTCCACGTCGGGGTGGGCGGCCACGAGCCGCTCGGCCTCCTCCAGGATGGCGACGTTGCGCACCAGAGGCGTGCCAACGGGCAGGGCGGTCTCGATGGCGAAGCGCCCCTGGTGCACCTCGGGGATGAGCTCCTTGCCCACGGTGCCGGAGAGCCCCCAGGAAGCCAGCAGGGCCAGGGCGGCGAGCCCCAGCACGGCGCCGGGGCGGCGCAGCGCTCCACGGAGCAGCGGGCGGTACTGGCCTGCCAAGCGGTCGTAGAGGCCACCGAAGCGCTCGGCGGTCCACAGGGCGAGCCGGTGGGCGCGGCCTCCGAAGAGCCCCCAGGACACCGCGGCCACGCGCGCGCCGAGGGCCACGGGCACGAGCACGAGCATGGCGACGAGCTCCAGGACCACGTTCACCAGGAAGCGCATCAGCTGGTAGGGGGCGAACAGCAGCCGCCAGCCCTTGTCGAGGTCCCACGCGGCGCTGTCGAGCACCGTGCGCACGCTCTTGAAGCGGACCGGATCGGTGAGCTCGCGGAGGCCGCCCCGCACCGCGGGCAGCTTCACCTCGCGGGCTGCGAGCATGGGCACGAAGACGAGCGCGACCACCAGGCTCGCGAGCAGGGAGAAGACCACCGCTGTGGCGAGGTCGCCGAAGAGCTGGCCGGCGATGCCCTCCACGAAGCCGATGGGCCCGAAGACCGCCACGGTGGTGAGGGTGGAGGCGGTGACCGCAGCGGCCACCTCGCGCACGCCGAGCAGGGCCGCTTCCCGACGCCCTGACCCGGCTTCCCGCTGCACCTGGATGCTCTCGAGCACCACGACGGCGTTGTCGACCAGCATGCCGATGCCGAGCGCGAGCCCGCCCAGGCTCATCAGGTTGAGGCTGACCCCGCCCAGGTAGAGCGCGGCGAAGCTGCCCACCACGCTGATCGGGATGGCGGTGGCGATGATGGCCGTGGAGCGCACGTCCCGGAGGAAGAGGAAGAGCACGATCACGGCGAGGAAGCCGCCGAAGATCGCCGTGCTGCGCAGGTTGTTGATGGCGGCTTCGATGAAGGCCGCCTGGTCGTCGAGCGCTTCGAGCACGATGCCGTCGGGCAGGTCGTCGACCAGGCTGGGCGCGGGTGGACCGCCGCCTCCGCCGCCGCCGCGTGCGCGCCCTCCACCGCGTCGGCCGCCATGACCGCCGCCGCCGTGCTGCTCCAGCGCTTCGGGCACGACCGGAACGCCGAGCCCCAGCGCGGTCTTCACCCGGCGGGAGACCTCGACGATGTTGGCGTCGGCTTCCTTGAAGATCTCGATCTCGACCGCCTCGCGGCCGTCGAGGTGCGAGACCACCTTGCGCTCGGCCGAGGCCTCCCGGACGCTGGCCACCTCGGAGATGGCGACCCGGGTGCCGTCCTGGCGCGCGATCTCGAGGCTCCGGATGTCGTCGAGGCCCCGCAGCTCGCCGAGGGTGCGGATGAGGTACTCGGTCTGGCCTTCGAGGATCTTGCCGCCCGCGAGGTTCACGTTCTCGGACTGCAGGGCCATGCGGACCTGGTCCTGGGTGATGCCCCGCGCGGCGAGCCAGTCCTCCCGGACCTCGACGAGCACCTGCCGCTCCAGGCCGCCCTGCACGCGCGCCGCCGCCACGCCTTCCATGGCCTCGAGCGCCGGCTTGAGCTCCTGTTCGGCGATGTCGCGCAGGCCGTAGAGGTCGCCTTCGCCTTCGCGCGCCACCGCGACCCGCAGGATGGGGTCGAGGCTCGGGTCGTAGCGCAACAGCAGGGGCCGCTCGATGCCTTCGCCGAACCAGATCTGCTGCATGCGCTCGCGGATGGTCTGGCTGGCGGCGTCCATGTCGGAGCCCCAGGTGAACTCCAGCACCACGTCGCTCGACTCGGCGCGGCTGCGCGAGGTGATGTCGACCACCCCGTCGACCGTGGCGAGCTGTTCCTCGATGGGGCGGCTGACGCGGGACTCGACCTCTTCGGGCGCCGCCCCCGGGTACTCGGTGCGCACCGTGAGCGTGGGGTAGCTGATGTCGGGCATCAGCTCGAGCGGCAGGTTCGAGTAGCTGACCAGCCCGAACACCGCGGCGCCCAGGAAGAGCATCAGCACCGCCACCGGGCGGTCGACCACGAGCGCGAAGAAGCCCTTCGCGAGCTCGTCCGGAGAGCTGCGGCTCATCCGGCGGCCTCGTCCTCGCTCTCGGTGGCGTTGGCTGCTTCTTCGGCTGGCGCTGCTTCTTCGGCTGGCGCTGCTTCTTCGGCTGGCGCTGCTTCTTCGGCGGGCGCTTCGTCCGGGGTGGCTTCTCCGACCTTCAGGTCGCCCGGGTAGCGCACGCGGGCGCCGTCCCGGAGGGCCATGTGGCCGCGCACCACCACCTCGTCGCCCTGTTCGAGCCCTTCGACGACCTGCGCCACGTCCTGATCGAGGTAGCCGAGCTCGATCTCCAGCTTCCGCGCGATGCGGTATGGGCCGGGGTTCGCTTCCTCTGCTTCGGCGCCGGTGTCGCCATCTTCGTCGCCGCCGAAGAGCGGCGCGAACCAGCCGGGCTC
>Ga0114932_10002480_pt1 | contig 19367 bp, 18 predicted proteins | sample 2SBtaG_2_FD_87286 | JGI IMG/M metagenome (GOLD analysis project Ga0114932, IMG submission 87286) | Deep subsurface microbial communities from Kolumbo volcano to uncover new lineages of life (NeLLi) - 2SBTROV12_ACTIVE470 metaG | ecosystem: Environmental > Aquatic > Marine > Volcanic ... | reverse complement strand
ATCACCACCACCGCGCTACACCGCGCCGACCGGAGGAGTGGCAGAGTGGTCGAATGCACTGGTCTTGAAAACCAGCGAAGGTGCAAGTCTTCCGTGGGTTCGAATCCCACCTCCTCCGCCACTATCCTTTTTGAACCCGTTCTCCGCTTGTGGCTGATCCCGATTTTCTTGTTGTTTTCAAAGGTTGTAGCGGTTGGGCTGTTGAGTACGGGCTTGTTGGGTTGACCGAGAACGAGTCTCTTGCCCCAAATGTGTCCAAAACTGTTGCCTATATGCGGTTGAGTATACAGATTTAAGTACCTGATATTATGGGGTGTATTGTGGACCGCTATCGCGACAGTTTATCCGGTCAAGTCGCAGGACGGGGTCACTGGCGTTGTAGCCTCGTTTGGTACTCAATACACTTCGGCGTTGAGAGGCGCCCACTCTCGCGTAGCGCATAGAAAACTGAATGTGTGTAGGGTTGACACACACTGTTCACAGTAAGCGCTGGATACGTTTGCGCATCCTGCACGTGCCGAAGCTGAAACTGTATTGACGGCACTTTCTGATAGTAAAAAGCGGTTAAGGCGTGCCCGACACGACCGGGGCGGTGTGTATGGGCAGAAGCGGTCGTTGGGCGGGCTTGTCGCCATTCTGACACGTTGTCAGTCTGTGTGTTCGTTCAGGCTTTTTTCCAGCCTAATTTCGGCACATCGCGCATGACCAACCATGCCTTCGATGCGGCTAATTCGAGCCGTGGCCTCAGCCAAATCACGCATAGCGACAAGATCGGTGCGTTGCCACGTTACAGTTTTGGTAAATTTCTGCACCGACAGACCACCTGTATATCGCGCGGCACCACCGGTCGGCAAAACATGGTTCGGTCCGGACGATTTGTCCCCGAAGGGAACGGTTGTGTTCTCGCCCAGGAATAGCGAGCCATAAACCGACAGATTATCGCGCCACCAGTCAAGGTCATCCGCCTGCACATGCAGGTGCTCGGGGCCGTACCGGTCAGAAATCAGCACCATCTCGGCGCGATTGTCACACAGTACGATTTCGGCTCGCTCAGTCCACGAAACATGGGCCGCCTGAGCATTTGCTTGCGGCAATGTATCGATTAGTTGTGGCGCGCGCGCGATAACAGATTCCGCAAGTACGCGATCCGAGGTCACCAGCCACACTGGACTGTCCTGTCCGTGCTCTGCTTGTCCCACCAGATCCCAGGCAACAGTTTCGGCGCTTGCGGTGTGATCCGCAATCACTAACGAATCCGTCGGCCCGGCAAACATATCAATCCCAACCCGGCCAAAAAGCTGGCGCTTGGCCTCGGCTACATAGCTATTGCCGGGTCCGACCAGTATATCCGCCTCAGGAATGCCAAACAGCCCGAACGCCATGGCGGCAATGGCCTGAACGCCGCCCAGATTGAGGATCGTGTCCGCCCCGCACAGGTCCATCGCGTAGATTATGGCGTCGGGAATACCGATACCGGGCCGTGTAGGTGAAGCGGCAGTGATGTGCTTCACTCCCGCCACTTTCGCGGTTGTGACCGTCATCAATGCGCTGGCGATATGGCTGTAGCGACCGCCCGGAACATAGCAGCCAGCGGAATTGACTGGTATTTGCTTTTGACCGGCCCAGTGACCGGGCATCAGTTCGACCTCGCAATCGGTCAGGGTCGCCATTTGCGCCTCGGCAAAGCGGCGGATATTATCCTGCGCCAGGCCGATATCGTCTTTCAACTGCTGTGGCACCCGGGCAACCGCCGCTGCGCGCGCTGTATCGGAAAGAACGATATCACCTTCCCATTGGTCAAGCCCGCTTGCGTAACTGCGGGCAACATCCTCGCCTTGAGACTCGATCCGCTCCAGCATTTCTGTCACGCGCGCGCGAATATTGCCGTTTTCGCTTGTCGGGCGGCGGTCGGCAGATTTCAAATACGTGATCGTCATGAAACAGTTTCCGGTGCGCCGGTGAATTTCAGCGAAAAGTCGCGAATTGCGGTGACAAGCAGATCGAGAGTGTCGACAGCCCGCACGCCCGGTACAACGTTGTCGATCAGAAGTGAAAATTCAGAACACGCAACGAGTTGGAGCAAAGCCCCTTTGACGGCCAGTTCATGCGAAGCGGCGCAAAAAATCTTTTTTGCCTGTGCACAGGGACCTTCAGATTTGACCAGTTGGATTGCCTGCAACATTTCTGCGCTGTTTTTGGGCCAGACCGTCGTCAGTCCACGTTGCGCCAGTGCCTTGTCAAAAAGTTCTGTCATTTGCACGGCCGGCGACGCCAGAATGCCAACCCGCCCACCTTGCCCCAAGATTCTGTCGGCGTTTTCCACTGCAAGCGCAACCATATCCAGAAACGGCAGTGAAACCGCGTCCAGAATGGCATCGCTATAGCAATGCGCGGTGTTGCACGGCATCGCCAAGGCTTCAGCACCGGCGGCTTGCAACCGTTTGGCCATCACCACCAGAACCGGTGCCGGACTGTCGCCGCGCTTATGTATCAGGTGTTCGATCCGCGAGGGTACCTGCGGGTTCATGTCCACGATCAAAGGGATGTGATCACAATCATCGTCAGCCGTGACCGCGTCCAGAAGCTTTTGCTGCAACAGAATCGTCGCCTGCGGCCCCATGCCCCCCAGAATACCGATGCGACGCGGGACGTTCACGCCTGCACCCCGGCCACGACTTCGCAGATGATCCGCCCGATCACACTACAATCGTGCTCTGAAAATGTCAGCGGCAGACGCATGTCAAACAATGTTGCCGTGATCGCATCGGTGCGCGGCAGGTCTTGCGCTGCCATGTAGCGCCATGATCTGTGGTTCGAGGTAAATCCCGCGGGTTCCGTTTCACCGAACCATTTTAGCTCGACGCCACGTGCGACACAGAGATCAAGTAGTTTCTCGCAACGTTTCGGGTCAAATTCTGGCATACGAAACTGGATCGACGAGCCGACCATGTGCTCTGCCGCCGGTCGCATTGGCAGCACAATCTTGTTGGAGCGCATCAATTCCCGCGCCACCGCTTGATAGCGCCGGTTCCAGCGTTCGACCTTTGCGTCCAGCGTCGGTAGTTGAGGTCGCAACAGCGCGGCTCGCAAGTGATCCATACGTGCCGACAGGTTCGGCATGTCCAGACGGGGCTGCTCGAAGCAGCTAAGATCCGGTCTGGCGCCGTGGCGACCAAAATGCATGTAACTGCCCGACAGTATGGTGGCCCGCGCCATCAGTTTAGGGTCATCCGACACCAGCAATCCGCCCTCACCGGAATTCAGATGCTTGTAAGTTTGCGTTGAAAAACAGGCGGCAAGTCCAAAATTCCCCGACAGGACGCCGTTCCAGCGCGCACCCATTGTATGAGCGCAATCCTCGATCACCTGGATACCTGCCTGAGAGGCGATTTCCGTCAGTCGATCCATGTCGCATAAGTGCCCGCGCATATGGGACAACAAAAGATAGCGTGCGCCTGATATGGCCGCTTTCGCCATCAGATCATCCAGATCAATACGCAGATCTTCGGTGATTTCCACCAGAACAGGTGTGGCGGCAAGGGCGTGAATGGCACCGGGCACGGGTGCAAGGGTAAAGCCGTTAGTCAGAACCTTTTCACCGGCACCGACTCCCATGGCCCGCATGGCGATTTGCATCGCCTGACCTGCCGAGGCAAGGGCAAGACAAAACCTGCGCCCCTGCCAGTCAGCGTATTCTTTTTCAAGCTGTGCAACCTCGCCAATCTCACCCTCGGCCAGATTATACCGGTGGAGTCTTCCGCTTCGCATTACGGCTACCGCCGCGGCAATCGCGGCTTCTGGAATGGCTTCCTGTTGCGTAAAGCTGCCTGAATAGCGGACCTTTTCCATGACTTACAGGGTCACCCAACGCGCGTCATGATCAAAAGCAAAGTCATAGCCAAACAACCCCACAGCACCACCCGTATGCAGGAACACGATTGTCTGGTCCTTAAATTCTCCGTTGCGGGCCAGATCAATCAGGCCCGAGGCACCCTTTGCCGAATAAACCGGATCAAGCAATATGCCTTCCAGTTCGGCAAACATCCGGATCGCTTCGATCCCCGCGTCGGTTGGCAACCCGTAACCTTCACCCACATAATCCGAGTTGGCGACCACATCGTCGCGTTTGACGACGTCCGGACAGCCGATTTTGGCGGCGGTTTTCAGGGCCAGATCGTAAACCATCTGTTCCTGCTTTGGCTTTGGTGCCCGCGTCCCAATGCCAAGCAGCGGTACATTGGCATTCATGGCGCATAAACCAGTCACCAGACCCGCCTGTGTGCCCGATGACCCCGTTGCATGCACTAGCCGGTCAATCACCAGACCGCTGTCATTGGCTTGCCCCAGCAATTCAAACGCGCAATTCACGTAGCCCAGAGCGCCGGTCGGGTTGGAGCCGCCACCGGGGATGACATAAACTTTATAGCCCTCGTCCCGCTTTTGCTGGGCGGCTTTTTCCATTTCGGCCACCATATCGTGACCGCCAGCAAATTTTTCCGTGCTGGCCCCGTGCAAATGGTCCAGCAGCACATTGCCGTTGTGATTGTAATTGGCGTTGTTATAGCCGGTACGGTCCTCGAGCAAAATATGACAGGCAATGCCCAGTCGCGCCGCAAATGCAGCGGTCTGGCGGGCGTGATTTGACTGGGTCGCACCCTGAGTCATCACCATATCTGCGCCTTCGGCCTCGGCTTCGGCAAACAGAAACTCCAGCTTGCGGGTCTTGTTACCGCCCGTACTCATGCCGGTGCAGTCGTCACGCTTGATCCAGAGATTAACGCCAAGCTCTTTTGAAAGGCGCGGCATCCGTTCCAGCGGAGTTGGCAAATGTGCCAGACGAAGACGGGGAAACCGGGAAAGAAGCATGTATCGTCCTTTTAATTATTCCCGAATGAATCGAGAAGGTTAACGGCAGTTTGCGGGGCGGAAATATACCGGCGATCCGAAAATTACGGAATTCGCCCGCGCATCTGGTTACCGTGCAATTTTCAGGCCAATTAGAAACCGGCACGACACCGCATCCGGAAATCAGCTCCTGCAATTGTCGCCCTTTTGAGCGGAGATTCGTCCAATTCGTCAACAGCCTAGCCGTCAATCCTAATTAATCGAAACTATCCTTCTAAAAAAGCGTGTTCACCATTTTTTTGATTTTGCGCAAATGCTCTGTACTTGGCGAAGCAATCACAATTTAGCGCGCGACGGGCTAGATTTCACCTTCAGGCATCAGGAAAAACGAATCCGCCAGCCATGGCATTTCATTGATCGCGAACTTCATGAAATGAAGGTTGATTAGACGCCGCAACGTCGCCAATATCATTTCCGCCACCGACAAAACGTAAATTTCCGTCGTGAATAAAGACAAGGTACGCGAGAAACTTTTACCGGGAAACGGGTGCAAAGTGACTCTGCCGTGAAACCGTTTCGCGCGCAAATAACTTGCGGGCGTGGTAATCGCCCAACCGCTGCCTTCCGCCACCATACCGATGATCGACTGATTGCTTTCCAACTCAAACCGGTTGGGCAGGGTGACTCTGATTCGGCGTAGGTGCGCTTCGATCCGACCGCCAATGATTTGCGTGTGGGAATATCGCAATAGCGGAAGCTCGGATTTTGCAGCTAAAAAATCCTCGGGGGAGGTTTTGTCGTCGGCCGGCGCAGCCAGAACAAACGGGTCTCGCAGCAGGGGATATTCGATCAATCCCGGCAAATCATTCATTGGCCGTGTTGCCACTCCGACGTCCAGCTTGCCCTCGAGCAACAGCTGGATGATTTCATGGCTGGGCCTGGTATGATGGCGAAATGTGCATTTGGGCATGACGTCCGCTAAAAACTGGGCCAGTTCCGGTGAAATCTCGCTGTCGAAATCATCCACGATGCCCATACGAAGATCACGCGCGTCCGCCAGATTGCTCGAGGTCAACTGCGCCTCGCCCTTGCGGATCATACGCAACCCAAGTTCTATATAGCGCAAAAAATTGACACCAGAAGGGGTTAACACCATTGGACGGCGGGCATGATCCAGTAGTTTAACGTTCAGATTGTCTTCGAGACTGCGTAAGTGATGTGAAACAGTGCTGATTGACAAACCGGTCTCGGCAGCCACATTCTGTACCGAACCTGATTTAGCGAGGCGCTGGAAATCGATAAGACAAACACCAGCGATCTTGAAGGCAAGCGCGTGGGCGTGCCTATCGGTACTGCTGCCCATTATGGTTTTCTCAAGCAGATGGAGCATTTCGGCGTTGACATCAACACCATGGAAGTCGTGGATATGGCCCCCGCCGAAGGCGCTGCCGCCTTTGGCCAAGGAAATCTCGACATGGTCTGTGGCTGGGGTGGCGCGTTGCGCAGAATGACCGAATTTGGAAACGTGCTATTGACGGGCGCTGAAAAGACCGAGCTTGGTATCTTGGTGTTTGACGTGACAACCGTTCCTGCGTCATTCGCTGCGGAAGAACCTGAGTTGCTGGCTAAATTTCTAAAAGTGACGGCGGATGCCAACGCGACGTGGAATGCGGGCGGCGACGCTGCCAAGGCAATGATCCCCGTGATAGCCAAGGATGCCGGTATGGATGAGGAGGCGACAGCCGCCACCATGTCGACCTTCATCTTTCCAAGCGCGGATGCGCAGCTTTCCCAGACGTGGCTTGGTGGCAATGCCACAACATTCATGAAGGGTGTTGCCGAGGTCTTTGTAAACGCGGGTGCAATTCCTAAGGCACGCGACAGCTATGAAAGCGCGGTGAATGTTGGCCCGCTCGCTGCAGCTGCCAAATAGAGTCGTCACAATCTTAACAGTTCTCCGGGCGGTGCAGTCGCCCGGAGTTTGTTTTTAGGGGCAGGAAATGGCTGATAAATCTTCTGGATTGGCGATCGACGATATTTCGATGCGTTTTGAGTTGCCGAACGGCACCCATATTCAGGCGCTCGAAAACGTATCTCTCGATCTGAAGCCGGGCGATCTACTGTCCGTTCTCGGCCCCTCGGGCTGTGGAAAAACCACGCTTTAGAACATTGTAGCGGGGTTTCTTGCCCCGACTGAAGGCGCGGTCGTACTTAACGGCAGCCGTGTAAACGGCCCCGATGCCGCGCGCGGCATGGTCTTTCAGCAAGGGGCATTGTTTGAATGGATGTCGGTACGAGAAAACGTTAGTTTCGGTCGCCGCATGAAGGGGCATTCAGCCTCTCAGTACACTCCGAATGTCGATCACCTGCTTGATGTGGTCGGGCTTCAGGACTTTAAGGAAAAAGCTACATACGAGCTGTCCGGCGGTATGCAACAGCGCGTGGCCCTGGCCCGTTGTCTGGCCAATGACCCCGACGTGATCCTGATGGACGAACCGCTTGGCGCGCTTGACGCCCTGACCCGTGAAAAAATGCAGGGGCTGGTGCTGGACCTGTGGAAAGAGACGGGCAAAACTATCATCCTGATCACTCACTCGGTCGAGGAGGCTTTGCTCCTGGGCCAGCGACTGATCGTCATGGCTCCGCGCCCTGGTCGCATACACAAGGAATATCGCCTGCCCTTTGCCGAACGCGGTGTCGGCGCTGATTTGCGTGAAGTCAAAAAATCGGTAGGGTATCGAGAAACCCGGCAAGAGATTCTGTTGTTTCTGGCGGCTCTCTGGATCATGACCATAGCCGCAAGAGCAGGGGTGTCGGGCGTGAATATCACCAAGATACACGCCGCTTACAGCCTTGGGGCCTCGCGGAGGCAAATCATGCGCCATGTTATTGTGCCCAACTCGTTGCCGGAAATTTTCACCGGTGCGCGCGTGGCAATGGGCGTGTGTTGGGGTACCGTTGTGGCCGCCGAACTGGTGGCAGCCCAAAAAGGGGCCGGAATGATGATTATTGCCGCCTCGAAATTCCAGCTGACCGATATCGTCATCATGGGCATCATTCTGATCGGTGTCGTAGGATACACCATCGACATACTGATGCGAAAAGCTGAAAACTGGCTGGTCCCGTGGAAGGGCCGCAGTTGACGAACTGAGATCGCTTCAGGAGGCGCACCACAACCTGTTTTGTGGTTGGTCAAATGGCGCGGACGTGGTCTGCCACAATTCGAAAGTCTTGACGCTCCAGAGTCAATTCGGGCCTCCGCAATGCCCGCCGATCCTTAACGGAAACCGGGCCCGACGCCCTATGAAAAATTCGCAAAATCGATTATCTTCCGGGCATGTTTAGCAAAGGAATCGGGAGTAATGTAATATGTCACAAAGTCTAATTACCGGGTTTTTGGTGTCCCTGTTGCTGGGCACATCGGTCGCAGCGACGGAACACGAAGCAGGCGAGCAGGGCATCTGGACCAGTTGGGATACCGTGCTGACCGCGGGCGTCGATACCGGGTGGGCCGGTATCTGGACGCTGAGCACAGCCGTGGTCGATTCCGGCGGCAACTCGATTCAGTTTCCGGTGTCGGGTCACACACTCAGCATCGATAACCATGGGAATTTTACCATGAATTACGGAACTGCCCATATGCTGGAACAAAGCGAAGCCAACACGCCCGGATTCACCGGCACAATGGATTGGATACCCCCATCAGGTGTCATGCCGTCGGGCGTGCCGCTGTCCTGCGCCGAGACCGGGCAGATCAGTGGCATGGCCGGTGGCAGGTTGTATGCGCCATTCGATGTTGATCTGGACCATCTTGGCGACGACGGGCAGGCCTTGATGGGTCTGCCGTGGATGGAGGCGGCGTTTGACCCGTCGGTTGCAGTCAAGCCGACGATCATTTGTCCCGGTGCAGATACAGTCGTGGCCATCCGGGGTGTGGCAGCGGTGCCGCCGGTCGGGGCAGGGCGCGGGGCGGTCACCGAAAACGGGCCGGTTGTGATTTACGATTACCAAATGGACCCCAACCTGACCACGCTGATCATGGTTAGCCGCGGCAATCCCACGATTACCTATGTTTGGGTGAAATAGCCACGCCGGGTCGGTGCGTCCGATCTGGGACAACGAAAAACGCCTGTTTGGCAGTGCGCGTGGCGCGCGGTGTGCGACTTTCGCGAATAAACGTCAAAGCCATTTGCCCCATTCATCGGCGGCGTCTTTTTCGGCTACAGCTGATCGCTACAAGACCAGTGGGCACAGGTCCCAAGAGGGGCGACAAGGCGGTGGTAATTGCCCCGCACGACGCACGATGACCGTTCTTTTTCACCCTTAAGGTGGCCCAAACGCATGCGCCATGGACCCAGAGTTGACTCCGGTCACGCAAAGTCTAAGCTGCGCCTGCGATCCTATAATCGGACAAAACAACTGGGAGAATAACAATGAACAAATATACTTCTACACTGGCACTGGCTGCCGGGCTTTGCTTTGGTGGCGTCCCGGCCCTGTCGGCAGAGTTCTTTGCCATCGGAACCGGTGGCCCGACGGGCGTCTATTTCCAGGTGGGTAACGCCGTGTGCCAGATGGTTCACAAGGAAGCCGCCGAAGGCCGCTCCAGCGGCGCCAAACATGGCTACCGTTGCTCAGCCCCTTCGACAGCAGGTTCCACTTATAACATTTCGAACATTGCTTCGGGTGAGTTGCAATTCGGCGTGGCCCAGTCTGACTGGCAGTATCACGCGGTTCACGGCACGTCGAAATTCGAAGGCAACAAGATTGAAAAACTGCGGGCGGTGTTTTCTGTTCACCCCGAACCGTTCCAGATTCTGGCCGGAAAAGAGTCAGGCGTGCATACCTGGGAAGATCTTGCAGGCAAGCGCGTAAATATCGGCAATGAAGGTTCAGGCCAGCGCGGCACGTTTGAAGTGCTGCTTGAAGCCAACGGCGTTGACGACGGTTATTTTTCAGCGGCGACCGAATTTACATCGTCCGAACAATCCAGCGCGCTGTGCAACGGTGATATCGATGCTTACGGCTATACGGTCGGCATTCCCAATTCGGGTGTTGCGCAGGCTGCAGATGGTTGCGGTGCCACGATCATCAATCTCAATAACGACGCCGTGCAAAAACTGGTGGCGGACAACCCGTTTTACGCGTTTGCCAAAATACCGGCCGGCACGTATTCCACAATCAAGGAAGATGTAACGACGTTCGGCGTCATGGCAACCTTTGTAACCTCCGCGGATGTGTCCGACGACATGGTCTATCAGGTCGTCCGTTCGGTATTCGAAAATTTCGATGCGTTCCGTTCGCTGCACCCTGCGTTTGCGAACCTGACTCCCGAAGAAATGCTGACGCGCGGCATTTCCGCCCCCTTCCACCCCGGTGCGATCAAGTACTATAAAGAGCGGGGCTGGATGTAAGTTACATTCGCTTAACCTGACAAAACCAAACACCACCGAAGCAAAACTGTTTCGGTGGTGCTTTTTTATCTGGGGGACAAAAAATGACGGGTTCAGAGCAGAACGATCAGTCAGCCGAAACAGTTGAACAGGCGCTGGTCCGTGAAAGCGGTGAAATTGCGCTGACCGGTTCCGCAAATGTTTTGACGATTGCCATGCTGGCCGGGTGGTCTTTGTTCCAACTGTATCTTTCATCGGGGCTTGGCCCCTATCTGGCTTCGCATGTCGGATTTGGCATTATCAATGACATTTATGCGCGTGCGGCCCATGTGGCGTTTGGCGCATCTTTATGTTTTCTGCTGTTCGCCGGGGGCAAGGCAACCGACGGCCCGCGCCGCATTCCCTGGTACGACTATACCATCGCGCTGGTCATTATTCTGGCCTGTTTCTGGCAGGCGACATTTTTTAGTGAAATTATCGGCACCACCGGTGCCGCGCGTCCGGTGACTGTGCCGATTCTTGGTGAGATAGAGTTTGAATTCTTTCTGGGTTGGATCGCTATCGCGATAATATTGGAAGCGGCGCGCCGGGCGGTGGGTTTGCCGCTGGCGGTGATTGGCGTCTTTTTCATCCTTTATTCGCTTTACAACCACAACCTGCCCGAACCATTCGGGCTGTCCAAGGTCAGCCCGCTGCGCTACGTCACGACGCAGTGGTACGGTCAGGAGGGCATCTTCGGTATTCCGGTTGGCGTCTCCGTAAAGACCATTTTCCTGTTCGTATTGTTTGGTGCGTTGTTGGACAAAGGGGGCGCTGGCAAGTGGTTTATCGATATCGCATTCGCCAGTGTCGGTCATATGCGCGGCGGCCCGGCGAAATCGGCAGTTCTGGCCTCCGGCATGACCGGAATGATTTCAGGCTCGTCCATCGCCAACACGGTGACAACAGGCACGTTCACAATTCCGATCATGAAGAAAAATGGCTATCCACCGGTCAAGGCCGGTGCCATCGAAGTAGCCGCGTCGGTCAATGGTCAAATTATGCCACCGATCATGGGCGCGGCGGCATTCGTGATGGCCGAAGTGCTGGGCATTCAATATTTTGAGGTGGTCAAGCACGCCTTTATTCCGGCGATCATTTCGTACATCGCCCTGTTTTACATTGTTCATCTGGAGGCTCTGAAGCTTGGCCTGCAACCGGCCGAACGGCTGAACCGCGCGCTGGCCCTGCTCCGGGTTGGTTGGCAATATCTCATTCCCATCGTGGTGCTGATTTTTTCGCTGACGGTGCTGCTGAAATCACCGGACCGGGCGGTGTTCTTCAGCATTCTGACCTTGCTTGCGGTTTTTTGGGCCGAACGCATTTTGGAGTCCCGCGCCAGAGGTAACGGAAACTTTGTACTGGCCAGCCTTTGGGACACCGCACTGGTGATCTGGGAAGGATTGCTTTCAGGCGCACGCAACATGATCACGGTGTCAATCGCCGTGGCGGCGGCGGGTCTGGTCATGGGTTCGATCGGCGCAAGCGGTCTGTCCAACGCTTTGCAGGAAATCCTGACCGCGACAGCCGGTGACAACATTTTCCTGATCCTTGTTGCCACTGCAATCCTGTCGATCATCCTTGGAATGGGTTTGCCGACTACGGCCAATTATCTGATCGTTTCAACGCTGATGGTGGGTATCGTAGCGAACTCCGGTCTGGCGGCGGGCTATGAGTTTCCTCTCGTGGCGATCCATCTGTTCTGTTTTTACTTTGGGCTGATGGCGGACGTCACACCGCCTGTCGGGTTGGCCTCCTATGCGGCGGCCAGTATCAGCCGGGCAGACCCGATCAGGACCGGGATTCAGGCGTTTTGGTATTCGTCGCGCACGGCGATCCTGCCGTTTGTCTTTTTGTTCAACGCAGAATTGCTGCTGATTGGCGTTGACAGCTGGTTCATTGGTATTCTGGTATTTTGCATGAGCCTGTTGGCGGTGTTGTCCTTTACGGCAATTTCGCAGGGGTACATGCGGGTCCGGTTGAATATCGCCGAATATCTTTTGTTGGGGGTTGCGACGGTCATTCTGTTTGTACCGGAATTGCTGTTGAATCAGGTAGTGCCTGAAACACGAAAGGATGTCGCCATCACGCAATTCGAAGACGGCGTGGACGAATACCGCGTGACATTGAATATTGTCACGGCATTTGGCGATGAACGCAAAGTGACGATAAAACGCAAAGACATGGACGGTCAGGTGATTTCCTGGAAAACTCTGGGCGTTTCGGCGCGGCCTTCGCTCATTCAGGAAAGCGGTCTGCAGCTGAGCCTGACAAAATTTGCCGGCGCCGGTGCCAAGGCGGGGCTGTCCAACGGCATGACGGTCATGAGCGCCACATCCACACACGAACGCATCAGCAAACACTGGTTTTATTTACCGGGTTTCCTGATCGTCGTATTGGTATATCTCTGGCAGGGTTTTCGCGAGCGCCAACAACCCGCGGCGGCAACCTGACGGTTCGGGCGTTTTCAAAACGGTGACCGCCAGGAAGATGCCGCCAATGGTCAGCAACAATTCGTGGATTCAATTTGCCAGTGCAGACCGCATCTCTCTGGATCTGGTTGCGATCTTATAAGCCCGTGACCAGCGCGTGCGGCAGGTCCGGAACCTCGCTATCCGGAATGCCAAAGATGTGGCGACAACCGGCCTGAAACAGGCGCCGCGCGTTCAAGCGGATCGACGTTGTGCTCATGCCTTATCATCCAGACGCTCATTATGCGCGCGGGCGTTGCGCCGCGCATAACCGTCGCGCGTCTGAGGAAGTTTCATTGCAAGCAAAGAGGCGGCAACCTGCGTACGCAGCACCTGCGCGGTGCCGCCACCGATGGTGAACATGCGCGCGTCCCGCACCGTGCGTTCCAACGGATTGTCGCGGGAATAACCGGCAGCACCGTGCATCTGCAGCGCATCGGAAGTGACCTTGATCGCGGTTTCGGACGCAAGAATTTTCGCCTGCGCCGCTGCGCGGATGTCGGGAAATCCGTCAACCGTATTGGCCGCCGCGTTGTGGATCAGCGCCCGTGCTGCCGCCAGCCCGATGGACATGTCTGCCAGCATCCATTGCAGTCCCTGAAATTCGGCAATCGGTCGCCCGAATTGCTGGCGTGTTTTCAAATAGTCCAGCGCCAGATCAAACGCGCCCTGTGCAATGCCAAGCGCCACAGTGCCCGCACCGATCCGTTGGCCGTTATAAGCCCGCATCAGTCCGGCGAACCCGCGCTGCAATCCCTCGGGGGGAATGACGACCCGATCGTCGGCAATTTCCATATTTTCGAAAATCAGCTCTGTCTCGGGCAGGCCCCGCAGCCCCATGGCCGGTTCACGCCGCCCGACTTTCAGGCCACCGGCTTCACCGCGCACCGCGATGAACCCGCCAATGCCCATGTCCCGGCCGTTATCAAAAACCCGCGCAAAGATCAGGTGCAGCTTTGACACGCCGCCGCCGGTGATCCAGTGTTTTTTGCCGTTGATGATATAGCGGTCACCCTGTTTGACCGCCGTCGTCGTCATTTCTGTTGCCGCGGAACCCGCATCCGGTTCGGTGATGCAAATCGCCGGTTTGTCACCCGCCAAAACCAGCCCCGCCGCCAGTTCTTTTTGTGCGTGGCTACCGTATGTCATGATTGCGCCAAGCGCACCCATGTTGGCCTCGACCACGATACGCCCGGTCACACCGCAGACCTTGGCCATTTCCTCGACCACCAGAACCGCGTCAAGATACGAACGCCCCTGACCACCATATTCTTTTGGAATTGTCATGCCCATGAAACCGGCCTTTGTCAGCGATTCCACGTTGTCCCACGGGTATTGTTCGGTGCGGTCCACCTCTGCGGCGCGCGGTGCAAAGTCCTCTTGCGCCAAGGTGCGGGCGCGGGTGCGCAAATCTTGTTGGTCTGTATTCAGAGCGCTCATGTTTTGCCCTGCGTCTTTAGGCTTGCCAGAACTTCGGCGGTGTGCTGCCCGCAGGTCGGTGGCGCGCGGCGATAGGTGACGGGTGTTTTGCTGAACTTGACCGGATTGCCGATCAGATCGACACCTTTTTCTGTGCAGGGATGATCCATATGAATGCGCATGCCGCGCGCGCTGACCTGTTCGCTGGCAAAAACTTCGGGCACTGAATTGATCGGCCCACCGGGCACCGAAGCTTTGTCCATCGCCGCCATAAGGTCGTTGCGCCTGAACCGCCGGATGGCCGGGATCAGCAACGCGATCAGTGTGTCCTTGTTGGCGATACGCGCGATGTTGGTGGTAAAGCGCGGATCATCTGGCAGGCTGTCCAGCCCGAGCAACATACAGAAACGCGCGAATTGCGCATCGTTGCCCACCGCGATCACCATATGCCCGTCGCTTGTTTCAAACACCTGATACGGCACGATGTTGGGGTGCTGGTTGCCCAGTCGCGCCGGATTTTTGCCGTCCACCAGATAATTGACGCCCTGATTGGTCAGCCACGCGATTTGGGTGTCAAGCAACGCAATATCGATACACTGACCCTCGCCGGTCCGGGTGCGGTGATGCAGCGCCGCCAGAATGGCGGTGGACGCGTACATGCCGCACATGATATCGGCGATGCCGGTGCCGACTTTCATCGGTTCGCCGTCGGGTTCGCCCGTCAGCGCCATGAGTCCGCCCGCCGCCTGTGCCAAAAGATCGTACCCTGGTCGCGACGCGTTGGGTCCCGTCTGTCCAAAACCGGTGATCGAGCAATAAATCAGGGCGGGAAATTCGACCCTGAGATCATCGTAGGACAAGCCGTATTTTGCCAGGCCGCCCGCCTTGAAATTCTCCAGCAGAATATCACAGGTGGCCAGCAGGGCCCGCACGTCGCGCTGTCCCTCAGCCGTGGAAATGTCCAGCGCAACTGACCGTTTGTTGCGGTTGGAACTAAGGTAATAACCGGCCTCGTTGGTTTCACGCCCGCCATCATCCCGCAAATACGGCGGTCCCCAGCCGCGCGTATCGTCGCCCTGACCGGGGCGCTCGATTTTGATGATCTCGGCGCCGTAGTCACCCAAAAGCTGTGTGCAGGTCGGACCGGCAAGTATGCGCGACAGGTCAAGAACGCGCAGACCCGTAAGCGGCCCGGTCGGTAAAGGTGCGGTTTTCACAGGCATCATTTTGTCCGTCGGTTGGAAATCCCGACCAGTCTAATGCCTTTTGAACTTTGGAAAAGCCCATAGTTGTGTCGCGCGTGACTAACGAAAAATCTGCGGCCTGTATTTCAACCCTGTGCGTCTCCCCGGATCGAGATGTCGGTTCAGGTATCGGTTGGCCACCCCAAACAGCCCGATCAACAGCAGGGTAAAGATCACGAAATAAACCCCAACGATGGGATAAGGCACAAAGGGATTAAAAGTCTTGTCCGCGAAATAACTGGCGTAATAAAGCGCATCACCTTTTTGCCGCCACGCCGGAAAGCTGGAGAAAAATACCAGCGTCGTGGCGTGTGCCATGAAAATTGCTTCATTGGTATAAGACGGCCACGCGAGGCGCAGCATCGACGGCCAGATAATGCGGCGAAATTTCTTCCACCCGCCCAGTCCAATTGCGTCGGCGGCCTCGATATCGCCTTTGGGGATATTCATCAGCGCGCCATAAAAAATATTGGCAGAATACGCCGACGTGTTCAGAAACAGCACGATCAACGCACCAAGCCACGCCTTGGTCAGCCAGCGGGTCTGCGCCGTGATCTCGAAGAAATAGAAATTAAGATCGACGCCCACCTTGGGGATCAGAACAAAACTTTCGTAAACCAGAAAAAACTGGATGAACAAAGGTGAGCCGCGAAAAACAAAGATGAACGCCGAAGCGGGTGACGACAAAAACCGCCGGTCCGACGCTTTGGCCAGCGCCAGTGCAGTGGCGAACCAAAACCCGAAAAACATCGCCAAAGCGGCGAAATAAATGTTCCATATCATGCCGGATCCGATCAGCACGACCTGATCGCACAGCGTGATATCCGATTTGGGCAACAGCCGCGCCCCCAGGCCGATTGAGCGCAAACCGTAGTCGGCAAATGTTTCAGCGCAGCTCACACCGTGCCCCCGACTGTGGCCTGACCTTTGGAAACTTTGACCGTCAGCGCCGCAAAGGCCTTTTCGCTGATCCACGTCATGAACAGATAAAACACCAGCAGAAACGCGAAATAGCCCAGTCGCCAGTCGGCGTGCGGGTAAGAGAAAATGGCGGTTTTCGTGCCGCCAAGCTCACGCGCCCAATAAACGATGTCCTGAATGCCCAGCAGAAATAACAGCGGCGTGGCCTTGATGAAGATCATCCACAGGTTTGACAGGCCGGGCAGGGCGTAGACCCACATTTGCGGCAGGTGAATACGACGAAATATCTGGCGCGGGCTCATGCCAAAGGCAGCCGCAGTTTCCAGTTGTGCAGCAGGCACGGCGGCCAATGCACCGTAAAGCGTGTTGGCGGCAAACGCCCCAAACACCACTGCGAAGGCTACGGACGCCTGAAAAAACGCATAGGCTTTGTGCGCCCATGGCGGCGCCGTGCTGAGCGGCATTTTGGCTTTGGCGCAGACGATGAAGTCATTGCCCTGCCGCACCGGCGCGGTCACCTCGGGGCAAAGCGTTATATGGCGCAGATATTCGATCCCCTGATCCATAGCAATCAGTGCAAACAAAAAGAAAATGATGTCGGGCACACCGCGTACGATGGATGTGTATGCGATGCCCAGCCAGCGGACCGGTGGAAATTTTGTACGCCGTGCCAGTGCACCGGAAAAACCCAGCAGCAGAATGAAAGGTGTGGTGACAAACAAAAGCGCCAGTACCGTCACAAAGCTCAGGTAAAACCCCATGTGTTTGCCGCTAGACAGATAGCAGCTCCACCATTGAAGCCCTTCGATATTCTTGGGGTCGGCACAAAATTCAAACATGTGGGTTCAAGATCCGGATGCGGACGAATTAGGGCCGCACAAAAAGCGCGGCCCTGTGATGTATGGCAAAGCTGCGATCAGAAATTAACCACGCGACCGTCGAACCATTTGGCGATCATCGCCGACAGTGAACCGTCCTTTTTCATACTGTCGATGGCGGCGTTCATTTTGGCCTTGAGCTCGGTATCGCTTTCGCGGACGCCCATGCCGACACCACCTCCGATCGAGACACCTTCGCCGACAAACGCCAATTCCCCGTTAGAGGCGTCGACCAGCGGTGCCAGATAAGCGCGATCGGCAAGTACGGCATCCGCTTCGCCCGAACGTACCGCTGCCACGGTTTCCTCGGGCGTTGCAAATTCCACGACCGTTGCGCTGGACGCAGCCACATAAGCGGCCTGAATGGTTGCCGTTTGCGCAGCCACGACCCCGCCGGTGACCGACGCGGCGGCCCCGGTCAGCGCCACATAGGCAGAGGGGTCGGGTGGAAAGTATTCCTGCGTGAAATCAATAACTTCATCGCGTTCGTCCGTGATCGACATACCTGCGATAATGGTGTCGTAGTTGCTTGACACCAAATTTGGAATTATGCTGTCCCAGTCGTTTGTGACCCAGACGCAATCAAGCCCGGCGCGTTTGCACAGCTCATCGCCGACTTCGCGCTCGAACCCGTCGACCTCGCCTGCGTCGTTGATAAAGTTGTATGGGGGGTAGGCGCCTTCAGTGCCCATGCGCACTGTTTGCGCGCCGAGGGGTGCCGCGATCAAGGCCGCAAGCGTTGCCACCCCCGCCAGTTTCAGAAATGTTTTCATTTGTGTTCTCCCGGTTAAGTTACACTTCGTTGCTCAGAGCGTGCTGGCCAGAAAGGCGCGGCAGCGTTCTGATTTCGGGTTTCCAAACAGCGCGGCGGGTGGACCTTCTTCTTCCACCTGACCTTGATGCAGGAACATCGTTTTACTAGAGACCTCGCGGGCAAATCCCATTTCATGGGTCACGACGATCATCGTGCGGCCTTCCTCGGCCAGTGAACGGATGACTTTCAGAACTTCGCCCACAAGTTCGGGATCCAGCGCCGAAGTGGGTTCGTCGAACAACAGAACCTTGGGTTCCATCGCCAGCGCACGCGCGATGGCCACGCGTTGTTGCTGCCCGCCGGACAATTGACTTGGAAAACTATCAAATTTTGTCGCGATACCGACTTTTTCGAGAATGGCCATTGCTGCGTCTTTGACCTCGGCCTTATCACGGCCAAGAACCTGCACCGGGCCTTCCATGACGTTTTGCAAAACCGTCATATGCGACCACAGGTTAAAGCTTTGAAACACCATGCCCAACTGGCTGCGCAGACGCTGTATCTGTTTCGCGTCCGCTCCCAAAAGGCGACCGCTGCGGTCTTTATGGACGATCACTTCTTCACCGCCCAAAACGATCCGGCCGCTGTCAGGGGTCTCCAGAAAGTTAATGCATCGCAGAAACGTGCTTTTGCCGGAACCGGAACTGCCGATGATGGAAATCACGTCACCGTCGGTTGCGCTCAGGGACACGCCCTTAAGCACCTCGAGCGCGCCAAAGCTCTTGTGGATGTCGTCGGCGATCAACGCGGTTGGTTTCGTCAGCATATTCACCCGGAGAAAATCAATACTACACCAGAAACTCTATTTTTCGAACCCTTACAAGGCAATACTAAACTGCAGCGGCGTTAACCCGTCTATCTCAACAGTACAGCTGTCGCCTGCCACCATCGGCCCGACACCAGCGGGCGTGCCGGTAAAAACCAAATCGCCCGGACACAACGCCACGGAACGCGACAGGATCGAGATAATTTCCGGGACCGACCAGATCATGTCCGACAGGTGGGCTGACTGTTTTGTCTCGCCGTTTAGTTTCAGCCCAATGCCCGCGCCGTCAAGATGCCCGACCTGTTCAACGCTGTGCAGTGGCGCGCAGGGTGCCGAGCGGTCAAAAGCTTTGCCCCAGTCCCAGGGGCGTCCGGCATTTTTGGCCTGCGTTTGCAAATCCCGGCGTGTCAGATCGACGCCGCAAGCGTAACCCCAGACGTGGTCAAGCGCCTGTTCTTGCGAAATATTCACGCCGCCTGCGCCCATGGCGACGACCAGTTCAGCCTCGTAATGCAAATTCTGCGTCAAAGGCGGGTAGGGGATGGTGGCGCTGCTGTCGAGCACCGCGTCGGCAGGT
>Ga0114932_10002471_pt1 | contig 19407 bp, 19 predicted proteins | sample 2SBtaG_2_FD_87286 | JGI IMG/M metagenome (GOLD analysis project Ga0114932, IMG submission 87286) | Deep subsurface microbial communities from Kolumbo volcano to uncover new lineages of life (NeLLi) - 2SBTROV12_ACTIVE470 metaG | ecosystem: Environmental > Aquatic > Marine > Volcanic ... | reverse complement strand
GTACCGCACGCTATCGCCATCACCACCATCCAGGGAACAATCCAGCGCATGGGCCATCCTACGCCGATTCGTAGCGGTATCGCTGTCTGTTAGGCTTGCCTTCGCAACAAGGACGGTGAATGACTTGGCTCGCTCTGCTGTTGGCCTGTGGTGGCGGCACCTCAGACGGCCTCGACCACCTCGCTGACAAGGCACTCATCGAGTCCATCGACCTGGTCCGGGTCAAGGACTTCGTCGATGAGATCGCCGACGACGCCACTGGCGGCCGTCCACCCTGCTCGGTGGGCTCGACCATGGCGCGTGAAATGATTGAGGACCGCATGATGATCATGGGCCTCGAACCAAAAGGGACCGATGGCTTTCGCTTTGCCTACCCAGGCAGCGGCTCTGACGGCTTCATGCTCGACGCCGCCGGTGTGCCGGTCCCGCATGTCTGCAACGAGCACATCGCACTCGCGGGAACCATCGAGGGCAGCGACCCGCTGCTGAAAGATGAGTATGTCGTGCTGATGGCGCACTATGACCACCTAGGCGTCAAGGAAGAGGTCGCTGGCAGCCAGGACATCTTCAACGGGGCCTTTGACGACGCCGCGGGCGTAGGAGTGGTGCTAGAGGTCGCCGAGCTGCTGCTGGCGCACGATGGGGAGCGCCCGGGTCGCAGCATCTTGATCTTGATCACCGACGGCGAAGAGTTCGGGCTGACCACACCCTACGCATTCCTGGACAACCCGCTGCTTCCGCTCGATGACATTCACTTTGTGATCAGCGCCGATCCGCTTGGCAGAGCGTTCTTGCCGGACATGGGACTGCAGCTGATGATCGGTCTCGAGCGTCAACCCGGACTCAAGGCCCGCTGGAAAGAGGCTGCTCCGGCCTTCACAAAGGACTACATCGCCTACTTCCACCGCGATGTGGTGCCCATCTTTGCCAGCGACCAAGACCCGTTTATGCAATCCGGCATCCCAGGCGTTTGGTACGTAAACCTGGGCTTTTCGTTCTATCACCTGGCTGCCGACGACCCTGAGACCATCGACTACCGGGTCATCAACAAGGACGTGAAGTACCTGCTGGACGTGGCCTACCTCGTCGGTGATGACCCCGAGTCCTATGACTTCAACCCGAGCCCTCCCATCGACATCGACGCGATTGTCGAGGCCCGGGACTTCCTGCTGCGTGTTCACGAATCGAACGTCATCGAGGACTGGGAGCGAGAGCTGTGCACCAGCTACGTGGCCGAGCTCAATGCCGCGATCGACAGCGGAGAGGGAGTCGATGGCTTGGACAATGCCGAGGACTTCTTCCTGGTTGTGACGGCGTTCCTGCTCGGCATGACGCAGAGCCACCCCGGTCAAGTCCCGCCACCTTGGCCGGTACAGGAGTAGCCATGGCTCGACTGCAGCATCTTCGTGGGCTGCTGCAAGCCCACCCAACCACCGATGCTCTCGAAGCGGACTTCGTGCAGCAGATGCTCGCGCTGTGCGACGCGTCGGCAGACCCCTTTGCACGGGATCACTGGGACCCGGGACACTTCACCGCCAGCGCCTTTGTGTTGTCAGCCGACGGCCAGTCGCTGCTGTTGATCTTGCATGGCAAGCTCAACCGTTGGCTTCAGCCCGGTGGGCATGTCGAGCCTGGAGATGTCGATGTGTTGGCGGCGGCGTTGAGAGAGGTCGCTGAAGAGACCGACATCACCGACGCCGAGGTGGTGGGCGCTGGCCTGCTGGACGTGGACATTCACGTCATTCCCGCGATGAAGGGCAATCCGGCCCACAAGCACTTTGACGTGCGCATCTTGCTGCGTGCCCGCTCCGACCACTACGCGGCAGGCGACGATGCCGTGGACGCACGCTGGGTGCGTCTCGAGGACATCAACGCTGTCGAGAGCGACGCCAGCGTCATGCGGGCGGTCAGCAAGCTGATGACTCGCTAGGCGCGATTACTCGCGGCGACGCAAGCCAAGCAGTCCGAGCAGTCCGAAGACCAGCAGGCCCGAGGTGCCGCCGCCGCTGACGCTGCTGCAGCCGCAGCCGCTCTGGCCGCCCTGGCCGAACCCATCGGTGTCGTCGGTGTCGCCCGTTGCCGCTTCCATGCCGGTGCCGGCAACCTGAATGGTGACCTCACCCTGGACCGGGTCGTTGGTGGTGACCGTGACAGTGCCTGTGAAGTCGCCCGCGGAGTCTGGCTCGAAGATGACGGTGATCTTGTCGGCCGCGCCCTTCTGGGACGAGATGTCGGGCTGGTTGACGTCAAAGACTGCGTCGCCCGAGAGCACCGCTTCGCCGACGAGAACGATCTCGCCGAGGTTGTTGACGGTAATTTCCTGCTCGACGCTGTCGCCGATGGTGACGTCACCGAAGTCGACGACCGTGGCGCCCATGTTGATTGCGGGCAGGTCGTGCTCGTAGTCGGTGGGCTTGGTCTTGATCAGCTTTTCGTCGGTGGCGATGTTCCAGGGGTAGGTGTACTCGATGTCGGCACACAAGCCCTCGGCGATGCCGCCGGCGCCGCCGCAGATCTCGATGCCCGGGGTGAGGTCGAGGCCAAAGGAGCAGTTGTTGTCGCCTTCCCAGCGGGACTGCAGAGTCATGGCGCCCTGGTTGCTGGGCGGCACATCGACCATGGCTTCGGCATCGAAGGTGGCGAACTCTTCGCCGTCGGTGGTGATGCGCACGCCGGTCAGGGTGCAGTAGCTGTTGGGCTTGATGTCGCCGTAGAGCGCGACTTCGACGGGCTCGTTCAGGCCGGGAATCGTGAACGCGAAGTCCTCGTCGAAGGCGAAGATGTCGGTCGGGTCGATGGTGACGGTGACGCTCTCGGTGGCGGCACCGGGCAACAAGATGGAGTCGAAGTCCTGCTCGCCAGACCAGTCCATCTCGAGGGACCACAGCGCGTAGCTGAAGCTCAGGCCCAAGGCGTCGACGTGGATCTTGAGGTCCAGCTCGATGTCGGTGACCAGCTCGACGTTGCCGCCGTTGGCGATGCCATTCCAGCGCTGGCTGATGGCTTCGGGCCACCGCAGCTCGGATTCGCCCAGCAGGTTGATGTTCAACTTGGTGTCGACGTCGGCGGTGAATTCGATGCGGATGAACGCGTCTTCGGGCAGGGCGAAGGAGGCTTCGTTGCCGCGGAACAGCTGCTGTGCTGCGGTGAACAGGACCTGCTTTTTGCTGACCGTCTCTTCTTGGGCCATCGCCGTAGAGATGGGCATGAGGGCCATGACAAGAACAGCTGCAATTGGGGTGCGCATATCGGAGTCTCCACAAAGCTCTTCGCGGGCGTGGCCGCGGCCGGCCGACTACCGCTGTATACCGCGTCCGTCAAGGCACCGTAAACAACTATGCGCGATGCCCCTGATCAGCAGCGAGGTATCGAGGTCGCTAGTACGCTAGCTGCGATGACCATTGTGTCCCTGCTGCTGTGCTTGATTTCGTACTCATCGCACGCCGAGACCGGCGTTCGGGACATGACCCAGGTGCATTGGGCCGCGGGAACTCGGGTCCGCCTGCAGCAGACCGTCTCTGGCTTGCCGGTCGAGCTTGGCGATGTGGTCGTGGCGCGTGACCCCTGGGGGGTCCGGGTCGCCACCTATGGCCGCTGGCTGCCGGAATTGACCGTCGACACCGAGCCAGCCGTGCCCAGCGCGCAGGCCGAGATCTCTGCGCGCCGGGTTGCACAGGCCCTTGGTCGCGGTTCGCTGTGGCAGCCAAAGAGCGAGCTTGTGGTCTGGATCGACGCGGAGGACCGGCCACTGCTGGCCTGGGCGGTTGATGTCAGCGCGGCCTCGCCGCCACAGACCTTTCGGGTCGTCGTCGATGCCGGCAGTGGTGAGGTCCTGCACTCTCGGCCGACGTCCTTTTCCGCCGAGGCCAATGTCTTTGTGGGCAACCCCGAGACGAGCTCCCTCGAGCGGGTCGAGCTGGCCGGCTTGGTCTCGGATGAGCAGCTGCATGGGGAATACGCAACCGCCTGGTCCTGTGTGGACTGGACGGTGGACGACAGCTTATTTGGAGCCACCGAATGCCACGAGCTGGGGCAACAGGCGACGCCCGACGTCGATGGCGACTACCTGTACGACTTCGCCCCCGACTCCGACCCCGATCCTCTCGCCGAGGTCTTGGTCTACTTCCACACCGATCGCGTCAGCCGCTGGTTCTTTGATCGGTATGGGTTTGCTCTCGACCGGCCCATCGACACCATCGTCAACTTCGAGATGCGCAACGCCTTCTACGGGGACTTCGATGGCGATGGGGTGGCCGACCTGTCGTTTGGCCACGACCCACAAACGGGGATCGACTTTGGCTACGACGCCGATGTCGTCTACCACGAGTTCGGGCACGCCGTGGTCACCGAGACATCGCTGCTGGGCACCTTATCGGCCGATGAATACGGCATGGACTGGGCGGGCGGCTCGCTCAATGAAGGCAGCGCCGATGGTTTCGCACTGGTGTTGACTGGCGACCCGCTCATGGGGGAGTACGCGGGCTCTGGCAGTGATGACGGCCACATCCGAGACCTGAGCGCGGACCGGCGATGCCCAGACGATCTGCGCGGTGAGGTGCATGCAGACGGCGAGATCTGGGGCGCCTTGATGTGGAACCTCATCGAACACCCCGATGTGGGCGAGGACGTGACCGCTGACCTTCTGTTTGGCGCGGTCGGCACTTGGGTACCCAATCAAGACTGGCCCAAGGCGGGTGTCTCGCTGCTGGACACGGCAGGCGAGATGTTGGCGGTCGGGGCCATCGATGGTGTGTCCCACGACGCCATCGTCGCCGAAGTCGATGCGTTCAACCTCGTCGACTGCGGCCGGGTCGTGGGCCTTGAGCCTGGGCAATCAAGGGATCTGTTCATGGTCAACGCCGGGTTTGCCGGTGACTTTGAGCGCATGCCGCTGGGCGTGCAGTTCAAGACGACCATTCCCGAAGGCGTGGACTGGATTCGCTTCGAAGTGTCGCTGCCCGACGACGCCGAGATGGGCTGGGGCGCATATGGCCGACTCGACACCCATGTCGGCCATGAAGTCGCCTCGTTGCCCGTGCTGGGCCTTGCGGGCGCCTATCCGGTCGACTTCGATTGGTCGGTCGAGGGCGAGGGGACTGGAGCGCTCGAGCTTTCGGTGGGCGAGCAAGGCGATGTGATCGCGGGCGATGAGGTCTACTTCTCGGCGTCGTCACGCACGACGGTGCTGACTCCCTTCGACTTCACCATCGAGCGCGTGCAAGTCGCGGTCTCAACGGGTACCGATCCGGAGCCCGAGCGGTCTGGCAGCTGTTCCTGCCAGACCGGAGCATCGGGCCCAGGGCTGTGGGGACTGACCCTGATGGCTCTGTTGTGGCGCCGCAGGTCAACAGGGGGCTAGTCTGCGTCTGGATGGAGCATCTATGAGCAGAATCACCCTTTTTGCGGGCCTCTTCTTCCTCTTCTTCACGGGCTGCAAGGGCGACCCCGATGACACCGAAGTGGTGACTGGCGGAGGCGACGCGGAGTTCGGCGAGGCCTGTGACGGCCCAGGTCAGTGCGTCGAGGGCTTGGCATGCGCGGGCGACGCCGTGTGCCGACTCGGCGGTGACGATGGCACCCTGGGCATAGGGTCTGAGTGCGCCAGCAATGGCATCTGTGCCTATGGCTTGATCTGCTCCAACGATGGCACCTGCTCAAATGAGGGTTCCCCGGGCACCGCCGCCCACGGCGACACCTGCACCGTGGACACCGACTGCCAGATTGGCCTGAGCTGCCCCGATGGTGCCTGCGTTGGGGTGCAGATGCCGTTCTGGCCAGGCACCGAGTGCATGGACCCCGATGACGAGACCGGCGAGTTCCGCGTCTATTTCGAGGTCCCCGGCGAAGAGGCTGCCGCCGAGTTCTATCGCATGCCCTTTCCCAACAACACCCGCGTACTGGCAGACGGCACGCTGGACCTGAGTGGCCACGGTCGGCCCGGCGTGCTGATCGAGCAGCTCGGCGACGTGGTGGGCGACGCCTACTCGGCCATGGAGACTGGTTTTGATGGCTTCGGTCCGAACCAATCCGTCTTCTTCCGCACCAGCCACCGCATCGACTTCGAGACCGTCGCAATGGGGCTGCCCGGCGACGGCACCGCATCGATCGTCGACATCACGCCCGGCGATCCCAACTTTGGCGTCCGGGCAAGCGCCGGATGGCAGTCGCACACGGGTCGCCGGCAATACATCTGCAACAACTGGTTCGAACTGCATCCGACAACTGGGCGACCGCTCAAGCCGGGACACACTTACGCGGCGTTGCTGACGACGGGCATCCGCAAGCGTGGAACGAACATCGGGGCGGCGCGAGACCCCGACTTCGATGCCCTGCTCAGCGAGACCGCACCCGACGACGCCCGACTGCAGTACGCATGGGAGGCCTACCAGCCGCTGCGCGACTACATCGACACCACCTCGTGGCCGGCCACGGCACTGTCTTCGGCCACGGTCTTCACGGTCAGTGACCCGACGTCCTATCCACAGCGTCTTCGGGCTTCAGTGCGAAACCAAGCCGAACTGTCGGCCATCACGGGCCTGGTCAGCTGCGAGGACGACAACCAGTCCTACGGGTCTGCTGACGATCCCGACCGCGGCTGCACCCAGAACAACGCCTTCTATGAGCTGCAGGGCAACGTGAGCTTGCCCATCTACCAGACGGGCACAGCCCCGTTCAAAGAGGCGTCGGACGGCGGCAGCATCGACTTCAGCTTCACCGAGATGTACCCGGCGACAGTCGAGCAGGTGAACTTCAGCCTGACCATTCCAAAGAACGCCACCATGCCTGCCGAAGGTTGGCCGGTGGTTCTGTACGGGCACGGAACCGGGGGCATGTACCGCAACGCCTCGCTCAACGGTGTGGCCAGCAACCTGTCCAAGGTCACACTCGATGACGCCACCGAGGTCAACTTCGCCACGTTCACCATCGATCAGGTGCTGCACGGCCCGCGCGCACACAAAGAGAACTGGCGCGACGCCTGGCTTGAGCTCGATCCCACGGCCTACGACTCCGATGTGCTGTACTTCAATCCGCTGAATCCGACGGCGGCCCGCGACAACGGTCTGCAGTCGGCGGTCGATTGGTTCGCCATCACGCGCATGTTCTCAGAAGGCGTGACCGTGGACGACTCGTACATCGGAGACGAGATTCGCTTCGATACCAGCCACATCTACTACATGGGCCACTCTCAGGGCGGCGTCGCCGGCATGAACTACGCCCCTTACGAGGCTGATATTCAGGCGGTCGTGATGTCTGGCACAGGCGGCTTGCTCATCGAGTCTCTGCTGAACAAGACCAATCCATCCAACCTCGCTACGGCCATCAGCGTGGGCATCGCGGACTCCAAGCTCACCCGCTACCATCCGCTGCTGAACTTGGTGCAGGGCTATTCCGAGCGCGCCGACGGCATCAACCACGCGGTGCACATGTTCGCCGACCCGGTCGATGGGGTGCCCGCCAAGGACGTGCTGCATTCGTTCGGTGTCACCGACAGCTACTCGCCCGATGAGACCCAGCATGCCTTGGCTCGCGCTCTGCGCGTTCAGCAGGTGGCCGGAGTCAGCGTGCCGCTCGAGAACGTCACTGAGGCCACAGAGGAGCCCGTGACCGCCAACCACGCCGGTTCCGGCCAGACTGCGCTGGTTCGGTTGTACGAGCCCGTTGGCGGCGGAGATGGCCACTTCGTCATCTTTGACCGCGTGGACGCCGCACGTCAGTACAGCCACTTCCTGGCGACGGACGTCCGGGACGGCGTGCCGACGCTGGTGCCCGCCACCAGGTAGCCTCAATCCTTGCCGGCGGATTCCGGCTGTGAGGGGGCTTGAGGCAGAGTCATCACCTCGCTCTGCTTGCGGTTCAATTCCTGCTGTGCGACGGCAGCCATCACGCTCAACGCCAGCGCTGTCATGAGTGCGGCCAACCCCGCCACCGCGGCCATCTCCATGGTTCGCAATCCCACCCGAACAGGTGGGCGGTTTGTGGTGGCCGCCGGCCTGTGTTGGGGAGCATCGAGGCGGGGGGGCGTCGCACCAGGTGTCTGTGTGTCATCGGTCGTGGCCCCATGCCCGCCTGTGGTTGTCTGAAACTGCGTCGCGACCATGCGCACTTCAGGTCCACCGATCGGCGTCAGCTTGTCCGGGACGTCCCGGCGATGGTCGAGTGCCTTGTGGACCGCGTCGTCGATGGGCCCGTGGCGTGGAAGTCGATCGGCCAGAGCAAACCCTGCGTCTTGCAAGCGGCCGCGCATGGCCAGCGCCGACTCGATGCGGCCTGCAGGGTCGACGACGATGCTGTCATTGATGATGGCGCAGATGGCATCGGGCAGCTCGGGGCACACCTCTTTGGGGGGGCGCAGCTGCCCTTTGCTGACCGCTGTCATGACATCGAGCACGTTGTCGCCCGGGAAGGCGGTGGTGTTGGTGCACAGCTCGTACAGGAGCACTCCGAGGCTCCAGACATCGGCGCGAGCGTCCACGTGGCGGGCGTTGCGAATCTGTTCTGGAGCCATGTACGAGGGCGTGCCCAGAGTGGCGTTGGTGCCGGTCTTGCGGCGGTCGGACACCTCGGGATCGTCCAGCTCTTTGGCGATGCCGAAGTCGCAGACCAAGGGCACGATGGCGTCGTCCGTCAGCCGCAGCAGCACGTTGGTGGGCTTGAGGTCGCGGTGCACCAGGTCGCGGGCATGGGCGGCCTCGACGCCGCTGAGGACTCCGCCAAATAGTGCGAGGGCCTCATCGAGCGTCGGATTCTGCCGCGCGATGACGTCGTGCAGCGTCGGCCCATTGATGTGGTCCATGAGCAGCCCGACGAACCCCCCAATGTCCAAGATCTCGTGGACCGGCACCACGTTGTCGTGGCGAATGCGGGACTGAATGCGACCTTCTTTGAGCATGCGTCGTCGCACGTGCTCGTTGGGGATTGCCAGCAGCTTCAGCGCGCTGATGGTGCCGTTCGCCCGGTCGCGCACCCGGTAGACGCGACTCATGCCGCCCTCGCCGATCAGCGCTTCAACGACAAACCGATCGAACTTCTGGCCAATCTGCAGGAACAGTGATGCACCCCCGCCGTATCATAGCGGGCACAGGAGGCGGTTCACTGGCACCGGGTGCTGTCGATACGACCATGGATAGCGAGGCGACCGGCGAATCGGTGCGCCCCGTGCCCACGCTCAGGGTGTTGTACACCGGGGGACAGATCGTCTCGCAGGACCCGTTTGCCTTGGGCGCGGGGGCCACACTGGTCGGTCGCGACCCAAAGGGTGGCGGCGTGCGTCTTGCCGATGACCCGCGCATGTCTCGAACCCATGCCACGCTCACCGTCACCCCCTCGGGGCTGAAGCTCGTCGACAATGGCAGCCGGAATGGCACCAAGGTGAACGGCGCACCGATCTCTGAAGCGACCCTGCATGACGGAGACGTCGTGCGATTCGGGGACAGCATCACCCACATTCGCATGGAGCCCGTCGAGTGCGCCGATGCCGACCTGCCCGAGCTGGTGGGGGTGGCTCCGTCGATGCGTGAGCTTCGGGCGACCGTCGCCATGCTCGGTCCGCACGAGGTCGGCGTGTTGCTGTTGGGCGAGAGCGGCTGCGGCAAGAGCTTGGTGGCCCGGAGCATTCACCAGGCCAGCCGGCGCTCGGGGGACTTCGTCGCGGTGAACTGCGGTGCGATTCCCGAGGGCCTCGCCGAGAGCGCGTTCTTTGGTCACAAAGCAGGCTCGTTCACTGGCGCATCTGCGGACCAAAAGGGCTACTTCCGAGCTGCGATCGGCGGCACGCTGTTCATCGATGAAGTGGGTGACATGCCCGCAGCGCTGCAGCCGAAGCTGCTGCACGCGGTCGAGGACGGGGCGGTGACACCGGTTGGCGCGACCCGTCCGGTGCCGTGTGATGTGCGCATCGTGGCGGCGACCAATGTCGATGTTCGCGTGGCCATGCATGAGGGACGGTTCCGCGGTGATTTGTACGCCCGAATTGCCGAGATGGTCGTCAAGGTGCCGCCGCTGCGGGACCGCCGTGAAGACATCTTGCTGCTGCTTTCCAGTGCGCTCGAGGGCTTCGATAAGCCGCTGTCGCCGGACCTGGCCGAGGCCCTGATGGTCTATCGCTGGCCGTTCAATGTGCGCGAACTGCTGGCTACCGCGACCGAGCTCAAGGTGCGTGGTGCGGGCAAGAGCAGGCTGGAGTTGGACCTGGTCCGCGACCGCCTCGAGTCCTGGCAAGAGGTGACGGCACCACCGCCGCTCGCCCGCCGCTTTGAGCTGGCACCCAAGCGCGAAGAGATGCCAACCAAAGAAGAAGTGGAGACGCTGCTGCGCACGCACCGCGGGGTCGTCACCAAGGCCGCCGCCGCGAGCGGCCGATCACGGCAGCAGGTCTACCGATGGATTCGTCGCTACAGCCTCGATCCGGACCAATACCGAGGCTGACATGCTGATTTGGATGGACGAGGAACTCGGCTACACACTGGTCGCCCAGAACGGCTTTGAGCCTACGTCCAGCGCCAAGAAAGTCCGAAAGTGGGCGCTGAAAGGCTACTGAAGAAAGAGCACCGCGGCGACCAGCAGGCCGAAGGCCACGAGCGCTCCTCCGATGCCGACCGCGATCATGGGCATCATCGACGACGGCAGCTCAGTGGGGGGAGGCACGTCGTGCGGGTCTGCACCGATGTCTACTTTGCGGAGTGCCTGGGCCAGCTGCTTGGCGGTGGTGAACCGCAGCTTTGGATTTGGATGGGTGGCGTCGCGCACCACGGCGCGAAGCTGTCCCGAGAACTCTTCGCCGGGGTCGAGCGGAGCGGCCTCTTTCAGCTCCATCAGCGCGACGACCTTGTGGCGCCCCGACAGCTTGGGGTCGGTGCGGAATGCGCGCTTGCCGGTCAATGCCTCGCACAGCACCACACCCGTTGCATAGACATCGCCAAGGCGCGGCTGGTAGTTCTCGTCGGTGAATGCTTCAGGGGGCAGGTACGGGCCGGTGCCGGTGATCGAGCCGACATTGGTGAGCCTGGAATGGTCGTCATCGAGCGCGATGCCGAAGTCGAGAATCTTGGGGGCGCCCTCGTTGGTCAGCATCAGGTTCGCGGGCTTGATGTCGCGATGGGACAACCCCTGATCGTGGGCGTGCTGCAGTCCTTCTGCAATGAGCGCAAATGCCTCGACCGCAACACGCGCGGTCAGCGGACGACGGGCGAGCCGGACAGCGAGGTTGTCGCCTTCGAGCCACTCCATGGCCAGAAAGAGCATGTCGCTGTCTTCGTCCTCGCCCCACCCCAGCACGCGAACAATCGCTTGGTGCTGTAGCTTTGCCAGCGCTTCGATCTCACGGACAAAGCGCTCGCGTGGCGCGTCGAAGGGATTGGGCTTGAGGACTTTGACCGCGGCACGCAGGCGCTCGGACATGGTGGAGTGAGCCAGCCACACGTCGCCCATGGAGCCTTCGCCGATGCGCTTCTGCAGCACCCAGTCCCCCAGCTTTTTTCCACTCTGCAGCACTACTGGAAGCCCTCGATCTTGACGCCATTGCGCCAGATGTATCTGACGTACTGCCGCTTCCCGACCTTGATGGTCTGCTTGACCTCGACGCCATCTGGCCGGGTCATGCGGATTTTATGGCGTCCGACCGTCAAGGGCACGCTTCGAATTGGGGTCACGCCGATTTCCCTGCCGTCGACGAACACCCGTGCACCCTCGGGTGCGGAGTGGAAGTACATGGCCACTGTTGTGCCCGCGGGCTCGGGCTCGGTCACATTTGATGGGACGTCGGGTGGAGTGTCGGCGTTGGGGTTGGGCGGAGGTGGGGGAGGAGGAGGTGGAGGCGCAGGAAGATCTGGGCTCGGTGTGTCCACAACCGGCACGTCAGGTGTACCCGTGGGGACAGCGTCGGCGACGGGGGGCGTCGTGCCGGACTGTGTGGGTTGGGGAGCGAGTTGCGTCAGGTCGACCGCCAACAGACTGGCCACCAGTCCGGTGCTGGCCGCGAGGAAAATGCCGCCGCCCAGCAAGAGGACGACCCCGAGCACAGCGCCCCATTTGAGCACCCCGCCGACGGCCGAGCCGGCTCCGGCGGACTCTGCCAGCTTCAGTGCTGTGATGAACGCCCCGATGTCTTCGTAGCGCTCGGTCGGAAACGGATGCGTCGCGACCAGCACGACCTCACGCAGATTTGGGTGGACGCCGGGTCCGGGATCGTAGACGGCCACTTTCTCGTCGAGGATGTCAATCTCGGTGCCGGTGAGCGCTTCAAAGAGCAGCATGCCAAGCTCTTCGATGTCCTTTGGAATGGCAGCCTCGGCGGTGCGATGGTCGTCGAGGTGCATCGCGAGGCCGTTGAGCTTCGGTCCCGTGGCGGTGAAGACAATCGCCTCTCGGTTGAGCTTCCGGTGGGCAATTCCGCTGGCATGCGCGGTCTTCAATGCGCCGGCGATGGTCAGAAAGGTCTGAACGGCTTCGCGAGGCGCCATGGCTCCTTTCGCAATGCGGGTGGCCAGGGTGTCGCCGGTCAGAATCTCGGCGACTGCATAGATGTGCTCGTCGTCGCCCCCGCTGCCAAGCAGTGCGGGCAGCGCGGGGTGTTGTGCGCTCTCCAGCGCGTCGACAGCGTTGGCGAAGGACTCGATGTCCTGGGCAAAGGTCTGCAGGGCCTTGAGGTGCCCTTGAGTGCCCGTCTTGACGTTGGTGGCAAGCCACAACGATCCCGAGCCACCCTCTCGGATGCACTCCTCGAGTCGCCAGTCATCGAATTGATGCCCTTGATCCGCCACGGGCGTGAGTATCGCACGCATGGCCGCCTGTGGGTCTATGCTGTGCAACATGCAACGAACATTGACTGCTGCATTGGAATCCTATTTATCGGAGTTCGGTGCTTGCTATCTCAGGCGCATGCCGATGGTGGCTGTCGCATGAGGAGCCCACCGTACGGGGTACGGGTCGATGGCGACGTATTCGTAGCGACTCTGGTGGATATGGATGGCCCCTGCTTCGATCGAGACCCAGCCCCAACCTTGTTCCAGCCGTGCTTCGAGCCAGCCTGCGAGGATGTTGCCGGCCATGTGTGACTGGCGATGGATAGCCGTCTCATCGGGCCATCCCTCGCTTCCCCAACGGCTCGCGACCGTGGCTCGCCAGGTCGCCACTCCGCGGACATCAACGCCTCCAACCAGGCCCCCGGCACTGATCTGCGGTCCGAAGCGGGTGACGCCGAAGTTCCGCACGTGACCTGCCAAGAAGCGGCGGGAGCCCGGGGCGAAGCCGGTGCTGTCGAGGCCAAGACCGACACGCAGGTGGTCGGAGGCATTGACGCCAAGCCTCAACTCCAGCCGCTGCTCCCAGATTGGAGGCGCAGCCGGGTTCCAGGTCGCCGCGTCGAGGGTCGCGGCAACCCGTTCGAAGGGAACAGAGCTTCGTGTCATGCGTGCCCGGCCGACGACGTGGGCGAGCTGGAGCTCGACGTCAGCACCAGCCGCCGGGCGCATGTGCGTGCCCACAAGCAGCCCGACGCCGACAGAAGGTGCCTGCGGGGCTGCCGGAGTGTCCTGGGCGTGGGCGGTGAGCAGGAAAATGGCGGGGAGGGTCATCATCGGAGCAGGCTGGTTACCTATCGACCATGAGTCCAGCTGTCGGCTACGGTCCGCCCCAGAGCCCGAGCTACTTTCACGAATCCGTCATGAAGGCGCTGTTCATCACGGTCGGTGTCTGTTGCGTGGCTTCGGATGCCCATGCCCAGCCGTCTTGGCAACGGAACCTCTCTCCCGGCGCCTTTCTTGGTATCAGCCTACTGGGAAGCCTGGGCCCTGCTGCGGATCGCAGTCGCTTTGGCGTAGCCGTCGACGCCACAGCCGAGGCCATCTGGCACCGCTCGTCCTACTTGGATGCAGTGCAGAACCACGTGACACCAGTGGCGCGGACCAGCGCCCAGTTTGGCTGGATTCCTGCGAGGCCGCCCGCACCCGCGCCCGGGTCAGAGCCGACTACACCGGTTTTCTTCAATCAGCTCACAGTGCAGGGGGGCGCGATGTACCCAGCCCATGTTGCCGACGGAGGGTACATACATGGTGCGGGGCTGCTCGGCGGACTTGGCCTGGGCATGGCCACTGACGGCTCCGCAGGGCCGATCGTGACCGGCACCGCCCTCGCGCCTCTCTTTCAGGCCCGTATCGAGGCCACCCGCTGGCAGGAGAGGTGGCACGCTCCGAGGCTATCAATAGGCCCCCAACTGCCGATGAATTGTTGTTCATACTACCAATAGTCCTGGTGACCGCGGCCAGTGCCGAGTTTCCAGGTGATCGCTGGAACGAGTCCTTCGTGTTTGGAGGCAGCCTCACAATTTCTCTCGGGCAGCTCCCCGCCGGCCAGCGGCGTCTTGGAGCGGGGCTTGACGGCTGGTACCAGCTTCAGTGGTACACGCAACGATCCGGCACCTACGATGGAAACTTCGTGATGTGGGCCGAGGAACACCCATCGCCCAGCTACGGACCTGCGGTGCACATCTGGAAGGTACACGGAGACTGGCACAGCAGCCTAGGAGCCCGCTATGGCGTCACCTGGCCGCTGCGGGTGGGCCTTGGTGGCGGCTGGTGGCCAGGACCTGGTGCGACGGCCGAGCTCGGAGTGTCGATCAGCACTTCAGGACGAGCGGGACTCGATGCTTCCGCAGCGCTGGATGGACCGTGGCTGCAGACGCGCATTGGCACCTTCCTGACCCCTCGTGGGCTTGCCGGGAGTCGGGTCCACATGGGTGCGTTTATTCCGATCAGACAGCCCGTGGGATTGCCCGAGCCGGTGCGGGAATATTGGCGGGAGCCCGAGTAGACGTATGCGTACACAGAATTTCGACGGAAATCGCCTGGGCCCTCTGTTGTTGGCGCTCGCCATCGGGGCGGGGTGTGAAGGTCTGCCAGGGACATGCCTGACCGTCGGCGAGGCCTACGATGCCCGGAATCCGGGCCGCTGCTGTGGACAGCTGAGCAGCGTTAACGTCATGTACGTGCCGTCGGACGAGCCGATCGATGCGTTGGCAGAAGGTTGCGGCATTGGCGATGCTCCCCCTGCCATCATGGTCTGCGTGGATTGTGGCGATGGAAGCTGTGGTGAGGCTGAGCACTTCTGCAACTGTCCAGAGGATTGTTCACCGGAATAGGCGCGACCGGATCAGGTCCCGCCCCGACGAATGTGAAGAGTTCATCGACCCATGAACACCCGCCCTTCCACCCTTCGCGGCACACAGCGACTCCCGATCTTCTCTTTTCCTCTGCAGTGGTCACCGGTCAGAAGCGCAGCAGCTCGTGCTCGGCATCGACGGTCTCTGTGGGGTCTGCCGCGGTGATTTGCCCGCTCATCGCGCCCTCGTTCCAGGTGACGTGGAGTATCGCAGGCGGACTCGCCGGCTCGGGTCGGTCGGCCTGCTCGATCAAGCGGACCGCAGCGTCATCGTCGTAATGATTGCCCAACGCCCAGGACCGCTGCTCGGGGTTCACCTGCTGGGACCATGACAGATCGATCCGTGGATCTGTTGATGTGACCATCACATCGACCCCCAGGGCCCAGGTGTCCGGGCAGTCTGTCTGCTCTGAGCTGGGGGTGTAGGTCTGACGGTACAGGGTGGTGGCATCCACCTCGACGAGCACGGCGACCTCGGTGGTGTCACCGTTGAACCAGATCGCGTTGGCGGTGCGCTCTCCCGCGAGGGCAGCCGATTGGTCGACGTTGAAGCTGTCCTCGAACTGTTCTGGGGGCCCGTCGGTGACGTTCTCCAATGTGCAGGATTCGTCGTGGCGTGCTCCGGGATAGCTGACGACTGTTCGCGGGCTGCATGCGCTGGCAAGGAAGCAGAAAGCAATGATCGTTGGCGCGGTGCGACACATCCCCGGCTACCTGTGCGGGTCGAAGGCCGTGACCCTCCGCAAGAAGCTGGTGTTCAGGTGCTCGCGGATGATCACGTCAGCCATCTGCTCGGCAGTGGGGAACCGGTCGTAGTCGACGCTGATGACCGGAATCGTCTTGGAAATTTCGGTGATGAACTCTTGGTAGCCGGCGTGAAGAGCCTTCAGGTACTCGAGGCTGATTCCGCTCTCGACGCCGCGGTTGCGCATCTCGATGCGCTCGAAGCTGCGCTCGGGGGACACGTCGAGGTAGACGATGACGCTGGGCTTGCACATGAAGTTGGACATGTGGCTGAACAGCTGCTGGTAGGTGCGGTAGTCGCGTTCGTCCATCAGGTCGGTGGCAGCCAGCATCTTGGCAAAGACTGAGTCCTCGTAGATCGTGCGGTCTTGGACGGCGGGCCGGCCTTTCCAGATGATCTCCTGGTGTTGCTGAAAGCGTCTGTTCAGCAGGTACACCTGCATGCCAAATGAGTACTTGGCCGTGTCCCGGTAGAAGTCCTCAAGATACTCGTTGTCTTGGACGGGCTCGTAGTAGACGTCGATATCGAGGTGCTTGCCAAGCTCGGTGGCCAGCGTGGACTTGCCGGCGCCAATCATGCCGGCGATGCCGATGAACAGATTTCCGTATTGGGCCATGGGTCGCTCCAGTCGGCCGGTCTAACCCTACGCAGCGAGGAAGTCAGAGAGGTCGGCCATCGCGCGTCCGAACTCCGGGTGGTCGCGCTTGCGCAGCCAACCGTGGCCAGCTTCGTACCACTTGGTCTCGATCGGCAGGCCGCGCTCACGGCGTCGAGCCTCGAGGCGCTTGGCATTCTCGGGCACGACCAGTCGGTCAGCGGTGCCTGTCTGCACCAGCAGCGGCACATCGAGTTCGAAGTTCATGGGGGACTGCTGCATCCATTGGTCCGAATCACTGTGCTGAAACAACAGGCGCTGAGTCAGCGTCAGGCCGCCGCCGGGAACGAGCCGCCAGTCCATGGGACCGTGGATCGACACAACCTTGGCCACCGGACCCAGCTGTTCGGCCGCCAACATCATCAGTGCTGACCCAGCCGAGACACCGACCAGCGCCATCTTGGCCTCGTCAAGATGGAAGCGCTCGGCGTTGGCTCGCCACCAGGTCATGCCGGCGATCACATCTTCGATGCCCTCGCGCAGGCGGCCCCCACGAAAGGCGAGTCGGTAGTCGAAGGACGCGACCGCAAAGCCCTGACTGACCAGATGCAACGCTGTGTGCCGAACAGCACTCATGCGTCTGTGGCCCAAGATGAAGCCGCCGCCGTGGGTGACCAAGACCGGGGGATGCGGACCGGGACCGTCGGGCAACCAGACCTCGGCCAGCGGCGGACGGTGTCGTCCGTGATCGTCACAGTACAGTTCGGAGAGGACTTTCATGCCGGTTGGCGAGCACAGACTCGCCGCTCCTTGGGCTCGATCTCAGCACTTGCGAAAACCGTGAATACCATTTACTTTGTAATCATGACTCACGCAACTCCTCGACAGCGCCGCCGCGCCGCCAACCTCGAGCGCATCCTCGACACGGCGATGCGCATGGTGGTCGATGTGGGCTTTGACGGGCTGTCGGTCAACAAGCTGGCCAAGGAAGTGGACTACACGCCGGGCGCTCTGTACCGGTACTTCTCGAGCAAAGACGCTCTGATGATCGCGCTTGTGGCCCGGGCCATCCGTGACTTTCACCAAGAGGTCAGCGGCAATCTCGCCAGTGACCTCGATCCGATTCAGCGCATTCGGGCGTTTGCGCTGGCGTTCAAAGACGTCGCGCTGGCCCGGCCGAACCGCTTCGGCATGGTGGCCATGATGATGGCCCACCCGCGCATCTTGGTCGAAGATCGCGTCGAGGCCGAGCCGGCGATGGACGCGCTGACCGAGGCCTTGCAGCCGCTCGCACTGGCCTTTGCCGAGGCCCAGGCCAAGGGCTTGATTGACGAGGGCGACCCCATTTTGCGGGCGCTCACTATGTTTTCGGGCATCCAAGGCGTGCTTCAGCTTCGCAAGCAGGCTCGCTTTTCGCCTGGACTACTTGATCTGGACCGCATGTCCACAGAGATGGTGCACACCCTGTTGAGGGGTTGGGGCGCCAAGGGAGACTTCTCATGATGTCTGTTGTCGCGGCGCTCGCCGGTGTCTGCACCTGGTCCTTTCTGGAGTACTTCATCCACCGGTTCGCCGGTCACGACCGCCGGTTGCTCAAGTTCAAGGCCAATTTCTTTGGAAAGGAGCACACGCGTCACCACAGCGAGGGCAACTACTTCGCATCGCCCCAGATCAAGCTGCTGGGGGCCATGGTGGTTGTGCCCATCATCACGTGCTTGGTGTCGCTGGTTGCAGGCATCGCCATCGCCGCGCCATATGCCGTCGGATTTGTCGGCTTTTATCTGTACTATGAATGGCTGCACATGCGCCTGCACACTCACTCTGCCAAGACTCGATACGGCAGGTGGGCCCGCAAGAATCACTTCTTCCACCACTTCCACAATCCCGAGTCAAACCACGGTGTGACCAGCTCGATCTGGGACCAGGTGTTCGGTACGCACGTCGTGGTCGACGTCGTTCGGGTGCCCGAGAAGCTGCAGATGGATTGGCTGAGCGACCCCGAGACCGGTGACGTCTGGCCGGAGTTCGCGGCCCGTGGCTGGCAGCTTCGCAAGCTCAAGAAGAAGAAGGGAAAGCGCGCGGCCTAGGCGCCTAGCGCAGCAGCTTCTCGAACAGGGCGAAGTTCTCGACCTCGTCTTTGTCGATCACGCCGTCAGCGGCGACCATCTTGAGGGCGGCGTTGAGGAATACTTGGCGGTGGGCGACCGGAATGTCCTGGGGGTCGAGTTCTTCGGCACGCGGCGGGTGCTTGAGCCACTCTTCGACCTGAGTCTTGTCCTCTTCATCGAGCTCGAGCTGGGACACCAGATCGTGCACCAGCGCCCGCTCGGCGTCGACAATTTCGAGGTCGGCCCAGGCGAAGGAACAGACGAAGCGCATGAGCCTCATTCGGTCTTCGCGGGAGAGGTCCTGTAGAGACATGGTCGTTCCGCACTAAGAGAGACGGGGAGTGTACAGAGCGCTTATGTGCGGTACAACCCTTCGCATGAACACCGACGCGCTGATTGAACTCGCCCGCGCCTGGCAGGCACAAGACCCCGACCCCCAGACGCGGGCTCAGACCGACGACCTGATCGCCGCTGCAGACCCGGTGGCACTCCAAGCGCACTTTGGTGCCAGGCTGCAGTTCGGCACCGCCGGGCTTCGAGGGCGCATTGGCGCCGGTCCCAACGCCATGAATCGGGCCAATGTGCGGCAAGTGAGCGCGGGCCTGGCGGACTACCTGCTGACCGCCAGCGATACCGCAAAGGCTCGCGGAATCGTCATTGGCTACGACGGCCGCCACAACAGCCGCGTGTTTGCTGAAGACACGGCTTGCGTCTGTGCCGCTCGTGGACTCCAGGTCTACTTGTACGACGAGGTGACGCCGACACCGCAGCTGGCCCACGCGGTCCTAAAGCTGGGCTGTGCCGCT
>Ga0114932_10002467_pt1 | contig 19442 bp, 12 predicted proteins | sample 2SBtaG_2_FD_87286 | JGI IMG/M metagenome (GOLD analysis project Ga0114932, IMG submission 87286) | Deep subsurface microbial communities from Kolumbo volcano to uncover new lineages of life (NeLLi) - 2SBTROV12_ACTIVE470 metaG | ecosystem: Environmental > Aquatic > Marine > Volcanic ... | reverse complement strand
GTGGGATTGCCGCTGGCCCGAATCGATTCTCCGGTGGGACCCGGCTTGAAGCCGACCTGGGTAAAGAACGCCTGCATGCCCCAGTAATCGGTCTGTCCCCAGCGGTCGTAGGGGTGGTGGTGACACTGGGCACACTCGATCCGCATGCCGAGGAACACCTGCGAAACGACGGCGGCGCGGTCGCCGGCCTTGCCGATTGACTTGTAGAAGATCGCCTGGGGATTCTCTCGCAGTGGCCCGTTGGCCGTCAGCAACTGCCGCGTGAATTGGTCAAACGGCGTATTGGCTGCGAAGCGTTCACGGATCCAGCGGTAATAGTCGTAAGCCTGTTCATGTCCGAGTTTCAAGCGGTCCACCCGCAGCAGGTCCGACCACTTCAACGCCCAGAAGTCGGCGTATTCGGGTCGCTGCAACAGCTTGTCGACGAGCTTGGCTCGACGACTCGGACTCTTGTCCTCGAGAAACTTCCGAGACTCCTCGGCGGTCGGCAATCGGCCGATGATGTCGAGACTGGCACGACGGAGGAATGTGGCGTCATCGGTTCCGGCTGAGGGCAGGATGTGGAGTTTCTTGAGCTTGGCGTGGACGTGGGTGTCGATGAAGTTGGCTTCGGGAAGCCTGGGGTAGTTGGCGATTTGGTTTTTGCTGGGAATCATCGCCTGGAAGATCCCGACGGCTCCCATGTAGTTGGCCATCACGGCCACCTCGCCGGGGGCTTCGCTGATCGTCACCAATCCGAATTCGTCGACGGTGCCCAGTCCCTCGTTGTTGGACTGGAACTTGGAGTGCCCGGTCACGTCGGCTGTGCGGCCATCGGAAAACGTGGCCACGACACGCAACTGGTGGCGGCTCTTCATCTCGACCTGCCGTTCACCGGGAGTGAGCTTGATCGAGGTGACTTTCGGGTCGCCTGGTTCTCCAAAAGGCATGCCCTGGGCAATCCACTCGTACAGCGTCCGGTAGTCGCCGGAACTGCGGCGGATGCGGATGCCACCGCCATGCGGGACACCACCGGAGGCCTTGGTCAGCAGCAGGCTGGACGCCGGCAGCGTGGGCACGACGCGGCGTCCGCGTCCTTCTCGAGTCAACGCCACGTAATCGGCCATTGGGTCGAACCCGAACACCGACAGCTTGAAACCGTTCTGACCCTCGGCCTTGCCGTGGCAGCCGGACGTATTGCATGCGAAACGGCTCATCAACGGCACGATGTCGCGTTCGAAGTTGTAAGTCCGTGGAACCCGAGCCCGGCGAACGTCGACAGTGACCAGGTGGAGCTGATCGTTGAACCGGATTTCGACCGATCCGCGTCCATCGCTCACGCCGTGGACCACTCCGGTGGGAGAGACTTCCAGGATCTTTGGGGATTTTGAACGGAAGGTGGCTTGCCGGGTCAGATCGGCCTGGATCCCGGTGTCCGACAGCGAGGTGACCAGCAGTTGGTGCACCGCGTCGGGACCATCCAGTAGCACGCGTGTCGGGCTCACGCTGACCGACCCGGTTTCCTCACCGGCCGTTGTACCGGCCAAGCCGAGGCTCAGCAGGATTGCGATCGTGACAAGGGGGGGCGTGCGGAGCATTGTGTTGGTCGAGGAGGCAGGATGGATCGAGTTGCGCGAACGCCGTTCCACCCGGGAGGGTGGAGCAAACGCATCAGCAATCTCCGATTCTATCCAGCTGTCTCGGGTTCCAACAACCCACGTTGATTGGTGACTTGACGCTCGCCGCAGTGGGGCCCGGGAGGCCCCGTTCTGCGTACGGTGTCGTGCCGCCGACGGTTACTCCTGAGCCACTGGCTCTTCGGGAGGTGCCGGAGCGGCTGCCACGTCCTCTTGGTCATTCTCGCGTTGGATCGCGTCGAAGACTTCCTGGCGATGAACGGGGATCTCCTTGGGAGCATCGATTCCCAATCGGACCTTGTCGCCACGGATATCAACGATCGTGATCTTGATATTGTCCGCGATAATGATGCTCTCGTCGCGTTGTCTCGACAGAACAAGCATCGGTGAACTCCTTCTCCTTCGCGACCGTCCTGGTTCCGGCTTCGAGGTGGCCTTGTGAGGCCTCAACGAGTCCGGGGCGACGCATGGAGATATTTTTGGTTTGTCGTTTGGCAACTTACGATTCGGTTTACCGGCATCAACACGCGATGCCGTGTAACGCTCATCGTCGAATTGACCACCGTGTGCCGAGTCTCGAACCATCAAATTCCGTTCACGTGTCCGAGGCTCTGCCCGGATGTACCGTCTGTGACGGCGGTACCGGTTGTTCATCGTGATGGTCGCAGCTTGTTGCCAGAGGTGGCGAGGCTGGCTAACTTGAGTGGAACGTACATGTGGCGAGCCAATTCGTAGAATTGGCCGAATGGGTTGTCCGTCTGGGCGAACTGCAAAAAGCCTTCCACCGCGATCGGTACTCGACTCCGATTTCATCAGCCCGGTTTGAATTCTCAGGGACCCGTCACGATGCTGACGCTGTTGATCGCTGTCGGGGCGTTTGTTGGTTACCTGGTGGCCTACCACACCTACGGCCGCTGGTTGTCCCGGAAGATTTTCAAGCTCGACGCCGACGCGGTTGTGCCCAGCCACGAGCTGCGGGACGACGTGGATTTCGTGCCGACAAAAAAGGAAGTGATTTTCGGGCATCACTTCACGAGTATTGCCGGTACCGGCCCGATTGTCGGACCGGCCATCGCTGTCTTCTGGGGTTGGTTGCCGGCACTGGTGTGGGTCCTGGTCGGATCAATTTTCTTCGGTGCCGTGCACGATTTCGGTGCGCTGGTGGTATCACTCCGCAACCGTGGACAGACTGTCGGGGAGGTGGCCGGGCGGTTGATCAACACGCGGGCGCGGCTGTTGTTCCTGTTGATACTGTTCTTTGCGTTGACGATCGTGTTGGCCATCTTCGGCCTGGTCATTGCGTCGATCTTCAAGTCCTACCCCGAATCGGTGATCTCGGTCTGGATTGAGATCCCGATTGCGGTGGCTATCGGATTTTGGGTCTACCGCAAGCGGGGTGGCCTGTTGCTGCCATCGCTGGTTGCCCTGGCCTTGCTCTACGCGGGAATCTACGTCGGCGTCTATCACTTCAAGTTCACGTTTGATGCGGTCGGGCTGGACGTGTCCAACCCGATCATCACCTGGACGGTCATCCTGATGGGTTACTGCTTCGTGGCCTCGGTTCTACCCGTCTGGACCCTGTTACAACCACGCGATTACATCAACAGCCACCAGTTGATCGTGGCGCTGGGATTGCTGGGCCTGGGCCTGGTCGTGGCGTCTGTCACCGGCCAGGTCGACCTGGTTGCCAGTGCTCCGGCGGTGGCGGATACCGCTCCGGTGGGTGCCCCACCGATCTGGCCGTTTCTGTTCATCACCATCGCCTGCGGGGCGATCAGTGGTTTCCATTGCCTGGTCAGCAGCGGCACGAGCAGCAAGCAGTTGACCTGTGAAACTGACGCCCAGTTCGTGGGGTACGGCTCGATGCTGCTCGAGGGTGGCCTGGCGGTGATTGTCATCCTGGCCTGTTGTGCGGGGGTGGGGATGGGAGTCGAGTCTGGTGGAGACACGCTGACGGGGCTGGCGGCCTGGCAAACCAAGTACGACGCCTCGGGAGACTGGGCCAAGTTCGGCTTGTCCCAGAAGGTGGGAGCCTTCGTGGATGGGGGGGCCAACTTTGTCAGTTCCCTGGGCATCGCCAGGGAACTTGCCGTGGGAATCATTGCCGTGCTGGTTGCCAGTTTTGCCGCCACCACGCTGGACACCGCGACGCGGCTGCAGCGATATGTCATCCAGGAACTCGGATCGACGTTGCGGATCGCGCCGCTGACGAACAAGTACACCGCCACTGCTGTTGCTGTCGTCCTGGGCGCTGCGATGGCGACGATCCCCGCACCGGGGAAACCCATGGGAACCGGTGGCCTGATCCTCTGGCCGCTGTTCGGGGCCACCAATCAGTTGTTGGCCGGGCTGGCCTTGATGGTGATCGTGTTCTATCTCTGGCGACGCAACATCAACATCTGGTTCGCGGTGATTCCGATGTTGATCATGCTGGCCATGCCTGCGTGGGCCCTGTGCTGGCAGTTGTTCAATTCCGGTACGGGTTGGGCTCTACCGGTTTTGGCGATGGCCGCTGGCCGTGAGCCCTGGGCCTGGTCGAACACCCACTTGCTGTTCGCCATCGGCCTGGCCACGCTCGGCCTCCAGGTCTGGATGGTCATCGAGGGCCTGTTGCTCTGGCCACGAGCCCGTGGCGTTCTCGAGGAAACCTTGCCGGCACTTGGTACCAGCCGCGACACAATTGCTGCTAAAACAAGTCCTTGATCACCTGTCACCGGGAGAGACACCATGAGAAACTTGACACTGGCCCTGCTCGCCGTCGTGACCCTGCTGGTGACCGATGCGGCTGCCGCCGAGAAACTGAAGTTGCTGATCGTCGATGGTCAGAACAACCACAACTGGAAGTCGACCACCCCGGTATTGAAGTCGTTCCTCGAGAAGTCCGAACGGTTCACCGTCACGGTGGCCACCTCGCCGGGCCGTAACGGCAAAGCTGCCGACTGGGCCAAGTTCCGTCCGAATTTCGCGGCTGCCGACGTGGTGTTGTCGAATTACAATGGCCAGTTGTGGCCCAAGCCCGTGCAGACGTCGCTGGAGAAATATATCGCCGGGGGTGGGGGACTTGTGATTGTCCACGCGGCCAACAACGCGTTTCCCGGTTGGGGTGAATGGAACAAGATGATCGGCCTGGGCTGGCGAGGTGCCGGCTACGGCGCGCGGGTCACAGTGAATGATGCCGGCAAAGTGGTCCGGACGGTCAAGGGGCAGGGCCCGGGAGCCAGCCATGGTCCGCAGCACGCGTTTTCGGTCGTCGTACGGGATCGCCGGCACCCGGTGATGGAGGGAATCCCGGCCGAGTGGATGCACTTCAGGGACGAACTGTATCACGGCCAGCGTGGTCCGGCCCTGAACATGCACATCCTGGCGACGGCATTCTCGGCCAAGGGCAAACGGGGTACCGGGACACACGAGCCAATGGTCTGGTGGATTCCCTACGGCAAGGGAAAGGTTTTCACCACCGTGATGGGCCACGCCGACTACTCGATGAAGTGCGTCGGTTTCCAGACGATCGTCTCGCGTGGAGCCGAATGGTCGGCCACCGGCAAGGTGACCGTGTCGGTGCCCAAGTCGTTCCCGTCGGCGGGGAAGACCAGCGTGGCCGGCGAATGAGCCATTGGGGACGGGCGCGCCGCTAGTGCGGGAAACCCGTCCCCGGGCTGTCGCTTCGAGATCGACTCACCTGCCGCCTAGCGGAAGGTGGGCAGTGACTCGATGACCACCGGCGTCGTGGCCATCGGTGTGGTGGCAACCGAGGTTGGCAGGACGGTGACCGGTGTTGCCACCGGGACGCCTGGCATGGTGTTGAACCCGGTAGCGGGTACCGGTACCGGTGTCGGCATCATTTGGTTGGGCTGGCCGGGGGGGCACCCCAGGGGGAAGCCGGTTCCGCCGGCCCCGTAATAGGGCATGCAGTAGCAGCCGGTCGTTGTGCCGATCAGGGCCAGGCCCAGCAGTAGACTCGCAGTCCGTTTCATCGGGGGCATCCTTTCCGAACAGTCCGAAGCGATGGATTGTGTCGAGAGTGTCTGGTAATCGTGACGGGAAATGTGCTTGAGACGATGTGGTTCCGCTCGGCAACCGTCGGGGACGGACCGATCAGGGGGGGAGTCTGCGGGAGTGAAGGCACGAGTGTGAGAGCCGTGAGAGCGGCGGGACGATAGGACGTGCGGGATTGAGCGTCAAGAGGTGTTTGGGGGCGATTCACGACAGAGGGAAACCGGCGCGGTGCGGGTTCCGGTTTGTCCCCTGCGCTCGCTCACCTCGGGGAGCCCACCTATAATTTTCTGCACCATGCAGATCGTCCACTACCCCCATCCATCGCTCCGCTGGAAATCGCAACCGATCCAGAGCATCAACGAGTCGTTGCGCCGGGTGGTCCGCGAGATGTTCGAGTTGATGTACGAGGCCAAGGGGATTGGGTTGGCAGCCAACCAGGTCGCGTTGCCCTTCCGCTTCTTTATCATCAACGTCAGTGGTGATTCCGACCTGTCGGACCAGGAACACGTGTTTCTCAACCCGGAAATCTCCAACCAGTCCGGGTTGGTCGAGGGCGAGGAGGGATGCCTGAGCGTGCCCCAACTCTATGGACAGGTGAAGCGGTTCGAGACGATCACGGTGGAGGCCTACGACCTGGATGGCCAGGGTTTCGCCATGGATCTCGACGAACTGCCAGCCCGCGTGGTGCAGCACGAGACCGATCACTTGGATGGTGTGATGTTCTTCGATCGGATGGCCGACACCGACCTGCAGGCGATACAGCCACAGATCGATGAATTCGTGACGGTGTTTCGACACGACCAATCGACCGCTGCGGGTGTGTCCGACGAGGAGTTGACCGAACAACTCAAGAACCTGGAACGAGATGGACTCGGAGGTTGAGGTGGCGTTGAAGCTACTTCTGATGGGAACCGGCGAGTTTGCCTGTCCCACGTTCACCGCGCTGCTGGACGGCCCTCACCAGGTTGTCGGGCTGGTCACCCAGCCGGATCGCCGTGGTGCCGGACAGCACGATCACCGTCATCCGCTCGAGTCGCTCAAGGTGACCTGTGGCGAGCGAGACATCCCGGTGATGCAGCCGCGGAAGGTCAACGATCCTGAATCGATTGCCACGATTTCGGCACTGTCACCCGACCTGGCCGTCGTGGCTGCCTACGGCCAGATCCTGCGTCCGGAGTTGATCGAGGTGCCCCGGCTCGGGACGATCAACCTGCACGCGTCGTTGTTGCCTCGTCACCGTGGTGCCACACCGATTCACCATGCGATCCTCTCGGGTGACACCCGGACGGGGGTCAGCGTGTTCCAGATTGAACCGGCTGTCGACACCGGACCGGTGCTGGGGATGGTCCAGGCCGACATCGGGCCTGGTGAGACAACAGGGGAATTGCACGACCGGCTGGCTGAACTTGCCGTCGGTGTGTCGTTGGTCGTGGTTGACGACCTGGATGCGGGGACCACGACCCGGTTGGAGCAGGACGACACCAGGGCCACCCGTGCTCCTCGACTGACGAAGTCGGATGCCGAGATCGACTGGTCGGTCGACGTGGTGGCGATCGACCGGCACATCCGGGCGATGTTGCCCTGGCCCAATCCATTCACGTTTTTGCACTCCGATGATCAAGAACCACGCCGGTTGATCATCCAGGCGGTTGAAACGGGCCCGGCGTGTCCTGGAGCGAGTCCCGGTGAGGTTGTGGTTGGCGAGGAAATCGAGGGCCTGGTTGTCGGGTGTGAGGATGGCACCGTGCGGATATTGCGGTTGCAGCCCGAAGGTCGTCGTTCGATGGATTGCGAGGCGTTTCTGAGAGGAAGCGGTCGACTCGAGGGTGCCCACCTGGGCCCAATCGATGGATCGCGGTCGGACTGAACCCATCTTGCCCGGTCGTGGTCTTTCTGGGACTATCCGCGGCCCTCGGCCGGTCGATTCCGTCCTCCTGTTCATCATTTTCTCTCAGCATGCGCCGACTCACGACGCTCCTTTTTGGTATGGCACTGGGTGGTGGCCTGGTCTTCTCGGCGCACCATTACCACCTGGTCCGCACCGGCAAGCAGTTTCTGCTGATTCCCAAGATCGGTGTGTCCCTGGTCGATCCGTACGTGGACGTCCGTGATTGGCACCTGGACGACTGGGAAGAACACCCCGAATTGCTGGCAGCGATGAGGGACCATGGCCACGGCGACCTGTTGCCCGAGACCCGTTCGGGTGACGTGCGGTCCGAGCGACCTGCAGCGACTTCCGAAGACGATTCCAGTGACCACCTCGACGTGGTCCCCAGGCAGTTGTTTCCCCGTGGACTGATTCCGCGAAGTGGAGCAAACCTTCCGGACGCGACCCGACGCAACTGATTTCTCATTCCCCGTTCCCGGCACCCTGTCCTTCAACGATGTCTTTCACCAGCGACTCGAACCGCACCAGCAGACTCCAGCGAACCGGTGGTCTTGGATTTGCCTGGGACGTCAAGCCGTCGATGAACCAAGAGTTGTTCGAAGCGGGCCTGCCGGGGGATCCCAGGGCCTTGCCGTTGGACCGCTGGCAGGAGGAGGGGCGGCTCGAGGTGGTCAAGACCGGTCGGCATCGAACGGTGTATCGACTGGCACTTCCCGGAGCCGGGTCCGACACGACCGTCTATATCAAGCGGTACCGTGCCGCGGACTGGAAGGCCCGGTGGCGTCGCCGAATCCGTGGTGCGACGGCTCGACGTGAATACAAATCGATGCTCGCGGTGGCCGACCTGGGAATTCCCCTGGCCGAGGTGGTCGCGGTGGGCGGACCGCTGGGTCCGGGGCACAACCGGGACAGTTGGCTGCTGACCGTCGGGGTCAAGGACAGCAGGCCGCTGGATGAACTGCTGGGAGACCTGGAATTGGGTTTGAGTCCCGTGGAGCGGCGGCAGGTGGTTGGCCAGGCGGCCGAGATCATTGCCCGGCTGCATGATGGGGGCCTCTGGCACTGCGACCTGCACACCGGCAATTTTCTGGTGCAACAGTGCGAAGGGGCTCCGCCGCGACTGCTGTTGATCGACCTGCATCCGGTTGTCAGCCGGAAACCCACGACAGCCAGGCGGCTGGATGCACTGGCCCGGCTTGCCGCGTCATTGGGTTCGAGCGTGACGCCGTCTGAGCGTTGGTTGTTTCTCGAGCGATACCTCGAGGCAAGCGAACAAGTTGAGAACACCGGCCACGAACGTCGGAATTGGGCGGCCGCCTGGCGGCCCCTGTTTAGTCGTCATCGCGAGAGTACGTGGCGTCGGCTGGATCGGCACTGGTCACGCGGCAACCGTCGCTTGTTGATTGCCGATTCCGATCGGGCCACCTGTCGCGGTCTCGCGTTTCTTGGTCGACGGCAACTGGAACATCTCCGGGACCGGTTTGCAGCCGTACCGGCTCCCGAGGGAACCAGCGTGCCGCTGGCCACCGGGAGTGGTGCGGTGATGACACGTGTGCTGCGGTTCGATCGCTCGGTCGAGGGCGAGTCGGCTCGCGAGGCCTGGGAACTGGGCCACGCGCTGTGGCGCCGCGGCCTGCCGGTCGCCCGTCCATGGCTGTTTGTCGAGACGGATCGCCATGGCGTGTTGGCCGTGCCCGTGCCCGAGCAGGCGGTGCCGTTGACCGATTGGTCGGATCGCTCGTTGATCGAGCGAGATATTGACCTGTTGCTGGGGCGAATTGCCCGGGCCGGAGTGTCTGTCGATGACATCGGTAGTGAGCAGTTGCTGGTGGATCCAGGCAATCCCGAGCGGCCCCTGCTGCTGTTGCCGACCTGGACGGGCAAGTCCTCCAGCACCCAGACGGGGTCAAACGGGTTGCGAGCGGCGGGCTGGTTGTTGGCGGCGTCCCTGTTGACGACCGGGTGCCTGGCGAAGTCACCGCCGGCTGCAGAACCGCCCGTGCGGCACTCGGTCCGTTCCGAGCGGTTCACCCTGCTCAGTGATGTGCCGCTGAGAAAGGACCATTGGCTGATTGCCGACCTCGAGCGGCTCGAACGCGAGATTGTCGAGGGACTCTCATTACCAGAACCATCGCGGGACGTGGTGGTACACGTGTTTGCGAGTCGACGCGAGTACGAGTCGTTCATTTCCAGTTCCTATCCCGAGTTGCCCAATCGACGGGCCTATTTCCTGGGGACTCCCAAGCGGCTGGCCGTCTACACTTTCTGGGGGGACCGAATCCAGGAGGACCTCCGCCACGAGTTCACTCATGGGATCCTTCACTCGTCGCTCAAGCGGGTGCCGTTGTGGCTGGACGAGGGATTGGCCGAGTACTTTGAAGTGGTGGGCCCCAAGCCGGGCGGGATCAATACCGAGTACGCCGATCGATTGGCAGCTGCGATTGCCAATGGCTGGCGTCCGGATCTCGATCGCCTGGAACAGCTGGAACATGTCGCCGACATGCAACGGGTGGATTACGAGCAGGCCTGGGCCTGGGTGCATTTCTTACGGCACGGTCATCCGCGGGGTCCGGAGGTGTTGCAAGGTTACCTGGCCAGTCTGGGCAAACGTCCGTTCGTGGGTCTGCTGGGCGAGAAGATTCGCGAGGCAATCCCGGATGCGGATCAACGACTCGTCGCTTACATCAGGGGATTGCCCACCCTGGCGTTGCCGCCTGTCGCGCAGAATTGAGGCAGCCGGTGGCTGTCTTTCCCCGGCGAGTTCGCCACGGATCCGGCTACTCTCGAGGTTGTTCCCGTCGCCGAGGACGCAGTCGAGGGGACTCGGGCATTTCGGCCACCGTCACCTTGATCGACTGTGTCTTTCCAGCACGGAGGAGTTTCACGGGATAGGATTTCCCGACCTCGAGGCGTTCGACGATCGATTGCAGTTTTCTCGGTCCGTTGACCGATTGACCGTCGAACGTCTGGATGATGTCCTGTGGCGTGAGTCCGGCCTTGGCGGCTGGCGAGTCCTGCATGACCTGGCCGACGATGGCTCCAGAGCCGATCTTGATGTCGAATTGCCGGGCCAGCCGGGCGTCGATTGGTCGCACACCCACTCCCAGCCAGGCGCGTTTCACTCGTCCATCTTCGATCAGCTGGCGGCTGACCCAACGGACCATGTTGACTGGTACGGCAAAGCCGATGCCGGCCGAGCTGCGGGTGCTGGTGGCGATGGCGGTGTTCATGCCGACCATGCGACCATTCATGTCGACCAGCGGTCCCCCACTATTGCCGGGGTTGATTGCGGCATCGGTCTGCAGGAAATCCTCTCGCTCGGCAATTCCCGGACCTCGCCCCTTGGCACTGATGATGCCGGCGGTCACGGTGAGTTCGAGCCCGAAGGGACTGCCGAAGGCCAGGACCCAGTCACCCACCTGGACCGGATCGCTGTCGCCCAGTGGCAGGGCCTGCAGTGGGCCGGCGCCCTCGATCCGCACGATCGCCACGTCGGTGCGTGGGTCTCCTTTGAAGTCAGTGGCAGTGAACTCGCGGCCATCATGCAGTCGGACGATCACCTCCTCGGCGTCCTTCACAACATGGTAATTGGTGAGGATGATTCCACTGCGATCGATGATCGATCCCGATCCCATGCCCCCACGAGGCGTGGGTCCGCCCTGTCCACCGGGTCCTCGAAAGAACTCGCGGAATCGTTCAGGGATCTCGGGATTCTGTTCAAAGAACTTGTCGATCTCCTCGCGGTTGCCCTGGGCAGGAGCTTTCCGTTTCACCTGCAGCGAGACCACCGAGGGAAGAACATCCTTGGACACGTCCCGAAAAACGCTCGAGAGTGCGGTGACGTTCGCCGCAGTGGCCGGTTTGTTTGCGTCGGATCGCTGGCCGTAGCCGACGGCGGCCACCAGCGCGACACCACAGACCAATGAGAACAGCCAGGGAGTACTACTGCGGAGCAATTTCATCGTGATAATCCTCTCGGCATCGTGACGGGTCACTCCACGACGATTGTCTCGGAGCGTGTCGTCAAGCTGTCTATGGATGTCCAACTCTGTTTTCCAGTGTAAGTGCTTACGTCGCGGCTCTCCAGACGTGTTGGACACTCGTTGACTTTCGTCGGGGACCAACATAGTTTGCCAACCGCCATTGGGCGGGTTGGTTAACCGGGGTGGGCGAGAAAATTGGTGAGGTGTCACGCACGTGGTGTTTGAGAATGAGGCCATGACGTGGGAGGATCGGCTGGCCGGGTGCCAGCAAGCCACCGGTGTCCGCTTTGACGACCTCGAGATTCTTCGCCACTGCCTGACTCATTCCTCCACCGCAAACACCCGGCTGGAGAGCAACGAGCGGCTCGAGTTTCTCGGAGACGCGGTGCTGGGACTGGTTGTTTCCGATTACCTGTTCCGCACGTTTCCCGAGCGATCTGAGGGTGAAATGACCCGGATCAAGTCGGCCGTGGTCAGCCGGACGACCTGCGCCGAGGTCTGTGCCGAGTTGGGACTCGAGCAGTTTCTGAATCTTGGAAAGGGGCTTGTGCGGGGTACCGGCGAATCTCGCATCATTCCGTCCTCAATACTCGCCGCCGCCACCGAAGCGATCATCGCCGGAATCTATCTCGATGGTGGTTACGAGGTGGTTCGAGAGTTCATCGAACGGTGCCTGGTGGAACGGATCGAATTTGCGGCCGCCACCGAGTCTCGCAACTACAAGCACCTGCTGCAGCAATTGGCCCAGAAACGATACGGAGAAACTCCCGACTACCTGTTGCTGGATGAGCAGGGACCCGATCATGCCAAGTGTTTTGAAGTGGCCGCGCGGATTGTCGACGAAACGTTTCCCTCGGCGTGGGGGCCCAGCAAGAAGGAGGCCGAGCAGATGGCGGCCCAGCAGGCTCTGGACGAACTGCTGCCGAAGACGGCCAGTGATGACCAGGGGACGCTCGAATGAGGAGCCCGGGACTCCGGGTCAGGAGTCCTCGTCTCCACGGCTGGCCGCCAGGGCCTGCTGCAGATTCTCGTAACTTGTCCTGGCGATGTGTTCGGCACCGGGCTTGTAGTCAAACACCTCGACAGAGACCCAGCCGTCGTACTCGATCTCCTCGAGCGCACCAAGGATCGGGACAAAGTCTGTTTCGCCCATCCCCGGACCCAGCAGGTTGGTGTCGTTGACGTGGAAGTGGCCCAGGCGGTCGGCGTGACGATGGACCAGCTCCGGTACCGGGTCGGTTTCCTGGCCGACCATCGCCTTGACATCCTGGTGGAGTAGAAAGTTGTCGACTCCCGTGGACGACTCGACTCGCTCGATCAACTCGACCGCCTCGGCACACGTCCGGATGAAATCGGTTTCATTGGTCGTGAGCGGTTCCATACACAGGCTGACGCCCCGCTCGGCCAGCCGTGGCAATGCGCCGGCAAAGACGTCGGCCGCGTGGCCCATTGCCTCGTCACGCGAGACACCGTCCAGGAGATTTCTCTGGGCCGGTGAGCCAAAGACCATCAGGTCGCCACCGAGGTCGGCACACGCATCGCCGAGTGCGATCACGTAATCGCGGGTTGCCGCGCGGACCGAGGCGTCGGGCGAGGTCAGGTACAGGCCCTCGGTCTTGGCCAGCAACCAATGCAGTCCGATGATTGTCAGTCCATGGGCTTCGGCCTGCTGACGCAATTGGATCCGACGTTCGGGTTCGAGTTCGTAAATCGAGGACGCCAGCGTGAATGGTGCCGCCTCGATTCCCGTGTACCCGATCTCGGCGATCAACTCGCACTGACGGTCCCAGTCCCAGCCCTCGAACAATTCCTGGCAGATGGCAAATTTCATCGCCGCATCCCCGTAAAGCGGTGTGTGTGAGGCGGCCCATCCTATCAGGAACCCCGCAAACTGGCTGCCACCGCAGCCGATCCCCGTGTGTCAAAAGGGGTGTCAATCTGGGTGGTTTGGGACGAGGTTCAAGGTTTTCTGGATTCTAGCGGCAATCATGTCGAGAAAAGAAAGGACGGTTTCGCCGATTGGCGGGATTGTACTGGTTTCTTCGTGCCTGCTTTTCGCATTGCCAATGACCCCGGGATCGCATATCCGCCGCTGTTTCTTGCGAGGACGCCACGTGGTGTTGCTCGTGCTGGGCAGCACGTTGGTGATTGGCACTGGCCGTGCGGTCGAGGCGGGATATTGTGGAGCTGCCAGTTATCGTGCGTGTCCGACGAAGGCCTGCCGAGCCAGTGATGAGTACTGCACGGCCAAGGTTCGCTGTAAGACCGAATACCGGACGATGAAGGAAACGGTCTGGGAACCGAAGGAATTCACGGTCTACAAAACGGTTTTCGACACGGTCTCGGAGCGGATTCCGCTGCAGTGCACGCGAACCATCAACGAGACGAAGTACCGGCACGAGAACTACACCGTCAAGATTCCGACGTGCGAAACAAAGTACCGGACCGAGAAGTACACCGTCTGCCGCAAGGTGTCCGAGACGAAGTACAAGACGGTCAAGTGCGTCCACCGCTACGCGGTGCACAAGACGAAGTACCGGGAAGAATCCTACACGGTCTGTCGGCACGTGCCTGTTGAGAAGATCCGCGAGGTCAGTTACACGGTGTGCCGCAAGGTGCACGAGACGAAGTACCGCGAGGTCACCGAGACTCACTACAAGACGGTTCGTGAGACGCACTACAAGGACGTGACCTGGAAGGTCTGTAGGCCGGTGACCCTTGCCAAGGAAGTCGAGGTCGATGGGGGCGAGTGGAAGACGGTGAAGGTGCGTTGCCGGACGCCGGTCGTGCCCAAGTGCAGCGGCCCGCCGCGACCCGGTTGTGAGAAGCCCGCCCAGGTGGCGTGTGCTCCGCGAATGGTCAGCAAGCGGGTCTGGGTTCCCAAGCGGGTCAAGAAGAAGGTCTCGTGCACAACCCATGTCACCGAGATCAAGCACAAGCGGGTGCCCTACACGGTGTGTCGTCGCGAGCCGTATTGTGTCAAGAAGCGGGTGCCCTACACCGTCTGCAAGGTGATCCGCGAACGGAAGACCAGGAAGGTGCCCTACACCGTCTGCAAAGTCGTCCGTGAGTGTCGGACCCGGAAGGTGCCCTACACGGTTTGCGAGTGGAAAAAGAAGACCCACGAGAAGAAGGTGCCCTACACCGTCTGCAAGGTCGTCCGAGACGAAAAGACTCGGCGTGTGCCGTACACGGTTCACGGGCACCGGACCGAGACAAAGACCCGCTGCATTCCCTACTGTGCTCCTCGCAAGGTCTGCTACACCCGCTACGTCACTCGTCCCAAGAAGGTTCCTCGCCAGGTCGAGTACCAGGTGACCCGTTGCATTCCCAGGACCGTGACCCGCAAGGTGCCGGTGAAAGTGACGATTCCCTTGAAGATCAAATCGAGTTGTTCCAAGCCAAGAGATTGCGAGACCTGTAAGGACTAACCAGACACCGACGGCCGGGTTTCATCGTTTCCGGTTTGTTGGCAAACAGGGCCCTTCAACACTTGCCCTGACCAAACGGTCGTTTCGTGACGCGACCATGTTTCCGCGAGTCGGTCTCCTGCCCGGAGGCCGGCTCGCGGTTTCTTTTTTTGGCGACGACATCCGACTTGTCATTCCGGGTTGTTGTCGGGAACTTGGATACAGGTGATCGCGTCCAAAGGTGGGCGAGTTGTTCGGGCCTGGAGATTTCAAGGTGATGCAATCGGTACGTCCTCGGTTCGTTTTGGTCTTTGGCGGACTGGCCCCACTGTTTTTCATCGCGTGCTTCGCCAGTCTCTCCCTGGGGCTTCCAGCACATTCGGAGACCACCAACCAGGCGCGGGAAGAGGTGGGCCAGCGGACGCGTGCCCAGCAGTTGTTCAAAGCGGGGAATTTCCGCGAGTCGCTGGAGATTTACCGCCAGCTGGTTCTGCAGCCTGGCACGTCGCCGACACAAGTTGGCGGGGACCTGAAGCAGGCCATCAGTTGCCTGGGGCGGTTGAACCGGATCCCGGAAGTCGATGCCCTGCGGAACAAGGCGGTTGAGATCCACGGGCGGAACTGGAGATTCCTGCTGGCCGCTGCCCAGACGATGGCCAATGGCCAGCACTTTGGCCGGGTTGTTGCGGGGGAGTTTCAGCGTGGCAGTTCGCGTGGTCGTGTCAGTGGCCGTTTTGTCAACTCGATGCAAAGAGACCGCTCCATCGCACTGGGTTGGATGGAACGGGCTATCCCCCTGGTGGCTGCCGAAACCGGTAAGAATGGCCAGCAGGAACGAGGCCGGTTCCACGTCGAGCTGGCTCGGATCCTGATGCAGGGTCGGAACGGTGGGCAGTCGTGGCGACTGGCCAACTTGACTGACACCACAAAACTCATCGACCTGGAACAGAGCGGGTTTGGATATTTTGGGCGTGGCTCCGGAGGCGGTTCTCGGGGCGCAGCGGTCGATCGCAAAGGGCGTCCGCTGTATCACGACGATCCCGAGACGTTCAAAGCGGCAACGACCGATGGACAGCGATGGCGGTGGGCTCTCTCGCAGTCCGTTCGTGTCGATGCCGGACTGCGGGCCGAAATCCTGCTCAGCCGTGGCCGTTTTCTTTGGGGCCAATTTGGTGTCCAGACCATGCAGCAGGCCGGAATTCAGCCTCGCGAGGACGACGATGATGACCAACCGGCCGCGGGACCGTGGTCGGTCAGATCCTTGGCCGGGACCGAGACAATCGCGCGATTGGCGACGGGTGTGCAGCGATTCTCTCTTCCCCCCGAACACAACCACATCCTGTTGTTGACCCAGGCTGCCGCCGCGGGCCGTGGCTCTCATTCTTCTTCCGCGGCAGACCTCCTGGCTGGCATCTTCGAAAACCGCCAGCAATATCCGCGAGCGGCCACGGCCTGGCGTGATGCGATCGAGAAGTTTGGAGCGGGAAACAACGTGTACCGTCGCAAGCGGCTCGATCAGATCGTCGGCCGCTGGGGACAGTTCGAACGGGCCGTGGTCGCGCCCGCCGGAACCGCGACCACGCTCGACTTCCGTTTCCGGAACGGAAACGAAGTTCAGCTCGAGGCGTCCCGGGTACGAGTCGACCAGTTGCTGGCTGACGTGAAGGCCTACATCAAGCGGAAGCCGCTGAAGTTTGACTACAACCAGTTCAATGTCGAGAACATTGGTTTTCGACTGGTGCAGCAAAACCAGCAGAAATACATCGGTGAGAAGGTCGCCACGTGGACCCGGAAACTGAAACCCCGGCCCGAACATCTTGACCGCCTGGTCACACTCGAGACTCCGCTCAAACAGGCGGGTGCCTATCTGCTGACTGCCCGGATGACCGATGGCAACACCAGTCACATCCTGGTCTGGATCAGCGACACGGCGCTGGCACACAAACGGATCGGCGGTGGCGATTTGTATTTCGTTGCCGATGCGGTGACCGGTGCACCCATCCCGGGAGCCAAGGTCGAGTTCTTTGGATTCGAACAGCGTCGTGTTCAGAAGGGGAGGAAGGTCGAGATCAACGTCGACGAGTTTTCCCGGGTCACAGACAAGCAGGGACAACTGGTTCCTCCGGCCGACGATTCCAAGAAACGGTTTCGCTGGCTGGTGGTCGCCCGGACGGCTGATGGCCGACGAGCGTACCTCGGTTTTCGTTCGGCCTGGTTCGGCCGCCGCACCTCCCGGGTGTTCGACACGACTCGCGTGTACGTGATCACCGATCGTCCGGTGTATCGACCGGGTCAACCGGTTCGGTTCAAGTTCTGGATTCGCCAGGCGCGTTACGACAAGGACGAGCAGAGCGTGTACGCGGGGAAAAAAGTGACGGTTCGAGTCACCGATCCCCGGAACCAGGAAGTCATGGAACGCCAGTTCACGACCGACGCCTGGGGGGGGTTCGATGGTGCACTCGATTTGCCCGAGTCGGCCAACCTGGGCCAGTACAGCATTCGCATCAACACCAAGAAATCCGACCTGGTGATACCGGGGCTCAACAGGCGGGTGGTCGGCGGTGGCGGATCATTTCGGGTCGAGGAATACAAGAAGCCGGAGTACGAGGTGACCGTCGAGGCGCCCGAGCGACCGGTGTCGCTGGGCAAGACGATCAAGGCGAAGATTGTTGCCAAGTATTTCTTTGGTGGTCCGGTCAGCCGTGCGACGGTCAAGTACCGCGTGCAGCGCGAGATTCACAACGATCACTGGTTCCCGGTCGGTCGCTGGGACTGGCTCTACGGGTCGGGGTACGGATGGTTTGCAGACTCGTACCGCTGGTACCCCGGTTTCGGGGGCTGGGGTTGCGTGAGACCGTCACCGCCGTGGTTTGGCCGACCGCATCATCCTCCTGAACTGATCGTGGAGAACGAGGTTGAGATCGGTGAGGACGGGACGGTGGAACTGAAGATTGACACGTCGGTGGCCAAGCGATTCCACCCGGATTCGGATCACCGGTACCGGATCACCGCCGAGGTGGTGGACGCGTCGCGTCGGACGATCGTTGGTACCGGGTCGGTGATGGCCGCCCGGCGTCCATTCCGCGTTGTGACCTGGGTCGACCGGGGTTACTACCGGACCGGGGAAACAATCCAGGCCCATGTCCGGGCACGCACGCTGGACGGCCGGCCCGTTTCGGGCAAGGGCCGATTCGTGCTGTACCGGATCAGCTACGACAAACAGGGTCGTCCCGAGGAGAAGCGGGTGCGGAGATGGGACGCCGTCACCGATGCCCAGGGCGGTGCCGCCCTGACATTGAAGGCGACCGATGCAGGTCAGTACCGAATGTCCTGTGAAATCCAGGACGGTGAGGATCGTCGTATCGAGGGTGCCCAGGTGTTTTTGGTCCGCGGCCCGGAGTTCGACGGCAATGACTTCCGTTTCGATGACCTGGAACTGACCGCCAATCGCCGCGAGTACAAGCCCGGCCAGGTGGCCAAGCTGATGCTCAACACCAATCGCCGTGGAAGTACTGTGCTGGTGTTTGTGCGGCCCGAGGGCGGGGTGTATCCGAAGCCTCGGGTTGTCCGGATCAAGGGCAAGAGCGCCGAGATCGAGGTGCCGATCGGTCCCGGCGACCGGCCGAATATTTTTGTCGAGGTGATGACCGTCTCGGATGGCAAGCTCCACTCCAAGGTCCGACAGTTGTTCGTGCCTCCCGAGAAACGGGTGATCAATGTGGCGGTCAAGCCCTCGGCCAAGGAGTACCTCCCGGGTGCTCCCGCCACGCTCGACGTGTCACTGACCGACGCTGCCGGCAAACCGTTTTCCGGTTCGCTGGTCCTGACGATGTACGACAAGAGCGTCGAGTACATCTCGGGGGGCAGCAATGTCGCCGGGATCCGGAAGTATTTCTGGAACTTCCGACGTTCGCACTACCCCCGGACAACCTCGAATCTCACCCGTTCGAACGGCAACCTGGTGAAGCGGGGAGAGATCTCCATGTCACGACTGGGGGTCTTTGGGAATCTCGTCGCGCAACAGGAGAATCGGGGAAGAAGAATGTTCGGCGGCGGCGGCGGAATGCCGAGGGCCATGGCGGCTGCGCCCAAGTCGGCGAGACAGGCAGATGCGTCGGTTGCGGAATTCGCTGCGGACAAGGCTGGAGGAGCCGAAGCCACGGTTGCCCCGACGGTTCGTACGGAATTCGCGGACACCGCGTTGTGGGTTGGGTCGGTGACCACCGACAAGGACGGCCGCGCCCAGCTCAAGCTCGACATGCCCGAGAACCTGACGACCTGGACGGTGCGGGCCTGGGCCATGGGACACGGGACCAATGTCGGTGAAGGCACCGCCAGCGTGTTGACGACCAAGAATGTTCTGGTTCGCCTGCAGGCCCCGAGGTTCTTCACCGAGACGGACGAGGTGGTTGTTTCGGCCAACGTCCACAACTACCTGGCCAACGACAAGATGGCCGTGGTTCGATTGGCACTCGAGGGAGGCACGCTGGCAGCGGTGGGTCCGCTGGAGAAGAAAGTCCACCTGCCCGCCGATGGAGAGGTCCGCGTC
>Ga0114932_10002466_pt1 | contig 19450 bp, 17 predicted proteins | sample 2SBtaG_2_FD_87286 | JGI IMG/M metagenome (GOLD analysis project Ga0114932, IMG submission 87286) | Deep subsurface microbial communities from Kolumbo volcano to uncover new lineages of life (NeLLi) - 2SBTROV12_ACTIVE470 metaG | ecosystem: Environmental > Aquatic > Marine > Volcanic ... | reverse complement strand
CGATCTATATAGTTAATATAGTAATGTAATTTATACTGGGATATTATCTAAATTAATTATAAATCTTAATATATAGACTAATTCATTTCTAAAAGAGGAAAATTAATGCAATTTGGTATTGGTCAATCAGTTAAAAGAAAAGAGGACCCGCGCTTTCTTCAAGGAAGTGGGCGGTATGTATCGGATATGACATTACATCGGCAAAGTTATGCTGTGTTTGTCTATTCAAGCTATGCTCACGCAGAAATTAATTCAATAGATACATCTGCTGCTGAAGAAATGCCTGGTGTAATCGCGGTATTAACTGGCCAAGACTACATAGATGATGGGATGGGACCAACTGGTGGAGTAATGCCTGAAGATATGGGTGGCCCTCCAGGTTATCGTACACAACATATGCCTATGGCTGCTGACCGAGTTCGCTTTGTTGGTGAACGCGTAGCTGTGGTAATAGCTGAAAGCGAAGACCAAGCGCGTGATGCTGCGGACCTAATATCCATAGATTATTCAGAGTTACCCGCTGTAGTGATGGCTCAAGATGCGGTAAAAGATGGTTCGCCACAGGTGTATAATGAAGCGGAGAATAATATAAGTTTTACTCTGCGTTTAGGAAATGCTGATGCAACTGAAAGTGCATTTAAAACCGCTCATCATATCACAAAATTATCTCTTCATAATAATCGTATTGATGCTGTGACAATGGAGCCAAGAGGATGTCTGGGCGAGTTTGATAGTAGAAGTGGTCGCCTTAATTTCTATACTAGTACTCAAAATGTACATGGTATCAGGCAGGGTCTTTCGGCTCAAAATCTTAAAGTACCTGAGAGCATGATTAGAGTGATAGCAGGTGATGTGGGCGGTGGATTTGGTATGAAAGGACATGTTTATCCAGAAGAAGCTATTGTTGCATGGGCGTGTAAAAGAGTTGAACGTCCTGTCAAGTGGATTGCAACACGAAGTGAATCACTTATGGGTGATGATCATGGTCGTGATCAGACGGTCGATGCAGAGTTAGCTCTAGATGAGAATGGAAAATTTTTAGGGTTGCGTTGGTACGGACTGCATAATGTTGGGGCTTATATAGAAGGGGCAGGGGCAATTCCCGTTTTGTTCGCAGTTAAACTAGCCCCAACGGTTTATAATATTGCAGCTGTAGATGTTACCAATAAAGCAGTTTTTACAAATACTGCGCCAACAGTGCCGTATAGAGGGGCTGGTAGGCCAGAAGCTGTTTATATTATGGAGAGGTTAGTAGACCTAGCTGCAAAGGAAATTGGAATCGATCGTGCTGAGATTCGTAAAATTAACTTGATTGATCCAGAAGCAATGCCTCATTCCACAGTTACAGGTTGGACTTATGATACAGGCGAATACGTAAAGGCATTAGAAAAATGTCAGGATCTATCAGATTGGAATGGATTTGACGAACGTAAAAAAGTTTCTGAATCCAAAGGATTAAAAAGAGGTCGTGGTATTGTGTACTATGTTGATAATACAGGTATCTTTAATGAAAGAATGGAGATTAGGTTTGATCCAAGTGGTACTATAACCATAGTTTCTGGTGTTTTATCTCATGGGCAAGGTCATGAAACCAGCTTCGCCCAAATGGTATCAGAATGGTTAAATGTACCATTTGAGGCAATTCGGCTTACCCAAGCTGATACAGATGAAGTTCCAATTGGACGCGGTACTTATGCCTCTAGATCAATGATGGTGGGAGGTAGTGCTCTGCAGGCTGCGGCGGATGATGTTATTTTAAAAGGTAAGAAATTTGCTGCTCATTTTATGGAAGCAGACTCCTCTGATATTGAATTTAAAGAGGGTAAGTTTACGGTCGCCGGTACGGATAAGAATATGACATTAACAGAAGTGGCTAAAATGTCTTTCATGCCAGTCCATTTGCCGAGTGAAGAGCTTGGAATTGGTTTGCAAGGGGTAGGAGCATTCGCTGCAGAAGTACCTAGTTTTCCGAATGGCTGTCATATTTCTGAGGTTGAAATTGATCCAGATACGGGCACTGTTAAAATTGATAAATACAGTGTAGTGGATGATATAGGTACGGTTATTAATCCACTGCTTGCTCAGGCGCAAATTCATGGAGGAGTGGTTCAAGGTGTTGGTCAAGCTTTGCTAGAAGACCTTTGTTATGATCGTAATAGTGGTCAATTACTTGCCGGGTCATTTATGGATTATGGTATGCCCCGCGCTGATGTAATGCCTGATATAAAAGTTGAATTTAGTCCAGTACCCAGTCTATCAAATCCATTAGGGGCAAAAGGTGTTGGAGAAGGGGGAACAGTTGCTAGTACCCCATCGATTGTTAATGCTATTCTTGATGCACTTCATTCCTTGGGAGTAAAATATATTGATACACCTGTAACCCCATACCAGGTTTGGAAATCTATAAATTTAGTTAAATAAAATATTATTTTAAAAGAAATTTTATTTTTCAGTAAAGATTTAGTGCCAGTTGATTTAAAACTTCTGACTTAGTTAAACACTACGGTTCGATCCTGATGTATAATGACGCGTTGTTCTACGTGATAGCGGACAGCTCTAGCTAAAACTAAGTTTTCTAAATCTCTCCCGAGACGTTCTAATCCTTCGGGGGTTTGAGCGTGCGTCACTCTAGTTGTTTCCTGGTCTATTATTGGTCCTTCATCTAGATTGGGTGTAACATAATGTGCTGTTGCCCCAATTAATTTAACACCCTTTGTATATGCCTGATGGTATGGTTTAGCTCCTTTGAAACCGGGTAAGAAAGAGTGGTGTATATTAATTATTCGACCTTCAAGTTTTTGACAGGTTTCTGGCGTCAATATTTGCATATACCTAGCCAGTACAATTAGTTCAGTATTGGTAGACCTAATAATATTTAATACTTTTGCTTCCTGCTTATCTTTGGTTTCAGGGCTTACCGGTAGATGATGATAGGGTACTCCATAAAACTTAGCGCGCGATTCCTGATCGGGATGATTTGAAATTATTCCCACTACGTCTATATCTAGTGCGCCTATGCTTACTCTATACAGAAGATCATTAAGGCAATGTCCAGGTTTTGAAACCATAATTAGAACTCGAGGTTTATTCTTTTGGTCGTGTAATTGCCATTTCATAGAAAATCTTTTTGCTATAGGGCCAAAGGATGCTTCTAGATTCTTTTTATTTGGTGTTGAATCACCGGTGCCAAAAACCGTACGCATGAAAAACTGTCCAGATAGTTCATCATCAAATTGTGCCGATTCCAAGATGTTACACCCTTGCTGGGCAAGAAAGCTTGCTACATCTGCTACAATCCCCATTTGATCGGGGCAAGAAAGGTTTAATATGTATCGTTGATCAAAATTCTGTTGTTTTATCATAAGTCCTCACCTAATTTGACCCTGTTATACTTCTCTAGTCACGATGAACAAGTGCATTTTGTTACTTATGTATAAACGGTCAATTAAAGTAGTATTATAAAATATTAAAATATGGGAGTTCTTTTAGATGAGTAAACCACAGTTACGCGCCGATCAGGGTTGGATTTTTGATAATTTTCTTATGTTATCCGAAAACGAGGATATACTGCACCCAGGAATAATGGGTACGCGTTTGGCTCGAGGATTTATGTTAGAAGATCTGCAGGCGGTTTATACTAAGGTGACTGGCCGTCGATCTTTTCCAAAGGCATGGCAAAAACGCGCTTTATCATTGCAGAGAATTGCTGAATCTGCTGAAAAACAGGGCAGGTTAGTTACTGCTCGGCAGCTTTACCATAGAGCTGCGTTATGTTTCGGACGAGCGCAACATCTTATTCCAATTCACGGCAATGAACAAAAAGAGTCATCATATAGATCACTTTATCAATGTTACGATAAGGTAATTAACCTCTCTGACGGTAATATGATAAAAAAATCAGTAGAGTTTGCGGCAGGACAAAGTGCCTATGCTGTATTTCATAAAGCCCCGGGAGAAGGTCCTAAACCGACAATAATTATAATACCAGGAATGGACGCTATTAAGGAAGATGTATCAAATCCTTATACGAGTGATTACCTGTCGCGTGGAATGAATGTGTGCGCTATTGATGGCCCTGGTCAAGGTGAGTGTAATTCTAATGCCGTATGGTTAACTGAAAATAATTATCAAATAGCAGCTTCTAAGATTATAGACTGGCTTATTAGCAGAGATGATGTTGATAATGAACGCCTCGGTGTAATGGGTATGAGCATGGGCTCAAGATGGGGTGTTCAAGTTGGAGCTCACGATACTAGAATAAAAGCAGTTTGTGGGCAGATGGCAAATGTTGGCACCTTTGATGTTATATTTGAGCAAGCACAGCCAAATTTTAAAAGAATTTTTATGTATATGACTGGTTACACCAATGAAGATGACTTTGATGAATTTATGAAAAGAATGGATCATTTACCAGATGTAGCTAAGAGTTTGAAAGTTCCGCATCTACTAGTCGCAGGGGATATGGATGAGCTATGCTCCCCTGATGATATTGTGACCTTTAGAAAGAACCTAGGCGGGGCTAGTGAACTGTGGCTTTACGAAGGAGTTTTTCATCCTATGGGTGAGGTGGCAGGTGAAATTTATCCAGCTATGGCCGATTGGTTGCTTACCACTCTCAATGAAGGTCGCTTAGACAATTATGAAAGAACTATTTATATTGAAGATGGAACAACTCTAGGTAATTATGAGCATGGATAGATATTAATATAATCAATAAATGTAAATGTTTAAAAATATATTAATGTTTTACATTAACAAAAAGAAATAAACAATGACTAAATATGATAATTATAAGCCCCATGGCGTTATACCAGCTGCTTTAATGGCATTTAAAGAAGATTTATCTATAGATGAGATGGAGACACGAAGACACTTATTATATTTGTCTAAAACCGAAGGTATAACCGCCGTTACTGTAAATGGTCATTCTTCTGAAGTTCATGCATGTTCTGCTGATGAACAGAAACGCCTATTAGATATATCTGGTGATGAAATTGGTGATAAAATCCCTTTAATTAACGGAATATACGCAGACGGTAGTATGCAAGCTGCAAGTTTGGCGAAGATGGCCCATAATGGTGGAGCAACCGCACTTTTATGTTTTCCGCCTCATTCTATGCGCATGGGAGGGATTAGTCACCGCCCCGAGATGGCTTTTGCTCATTTTAAAACTATAGCAGACGCAACTGATTTACCTTTAATAATATTTCAATATGCGGATGAGTTAGCGTATTCCCTAGATACCTTAGTTGATCTTGTGGAAGAGATACCTTCGGTTTGTGCAGTAAAGGATTGGTCCCCAGCCCAGAGACATGAGCAAAATATAAAAGTACTACAAAATCTATCGCGACCCGTTAATGTGCTTTCAACAAATTCAGCTTGGTTAATGTCTTCATTAGTTATGGGAGCAAATGGATTATTATCTGGTGCAGGCTCTGTAATTGCAGATTTGCAGGTATCGCTTTTCGAAGCAGTAAAGGCTAATGATATGATTAATGCTAAATCTGTGGCTGACAGAATCTGGTATACATCTCAGGTGTTTTATAGTGATCCATTTGGAGATATGCATAATCGTATGAAAGAGGCACTTGTTTTACTGGGACGCATGAACCGTGCTATTGTACGCCCACCTTTAGTAAAAATTACGGAGTTAGAAATAGCGCGAATAGCCGAAGCCTTGGATTCTGCGGGAATAGTTTCTCTGGAAACTGATCAGAAAGCTGCCGAGTAGGTAGGTTATATATATTTGGTTTAGTGAGATAAATATTTTTAACTGTTTTTTCTGTTTGAATAAGTTTTTTTGGTTCTGAATTATTAAAAACAATATAGGAGAAATTGATATGGCAACTGCTACTGCAAAATCTTTTACCACAGAATTTGAGGAGCGAACCGCGGCAGAACATGTGGTTTTACATGAAGATGAAAATACAAGGATGATACACTATGTAATTAAACCGGGAGAGCAAACCGGTTGGCATACACATGAATATGACTACACTGTTATTCGTGTATCAAGAGGAACACTTACATCTAATTTTGCAGATGGAACTAGTGCAGATTTTGATTATGAACCGGGCACAACGTCATCTTATAAAGCTCCCGTGGAACATAATGCAGTTAATACAGGAAATACTGATCTCATAGGTTATGAAATTGAATTTAAAAAATAATATTTTATAGCTCCCCAATATCCCAAAATAAGCCTGTCATTATTGATAAGCCTTCACGCACAATGGGCACTAACAAGTGCTCATTAGGTGCATGTTGCGCGCACCCTGTATAAGAATGGGGTATCCAGATTGTTGGTAAACCTAATAATTCAGAAAATATATCATTTGGTATGCTGCCACCTATATTGGGTAATATGGAAGCTGGGTGGCCCAGGCTTTTGTTAATTGACTCGGCGGCTAATTCTACCCATTTGTTATTAGGGTCTAATCTAGTGGCCATCATTCCTGACATTCGGGTGGCTTTTATATTGACGTTATTAAAACCCTCCTTATCTAGATGACGCCTTAGTGCAGGAATGATTTCTTTTGGGTTTGTTCCAACAACGTATCTTAATTGGCAGATTGCGCTAGCTTTAGGTGATATAGCATTCTGTGGTTGTTTGGGATCACCTTGTTGAAGTGCAAGTATAGAAAAACTATTCCAACCAAATACTCTTTCTTCTGGGCTTAAGGTTAACTCGCCCCAATCGGTATCTATATTTGGAGCTTTAGTTCCGCCTGAAACCGATAATTTACTTAGTAGAAATTTAATTTCCTTTGTTAGAGAAGAAGGTCGCCATTCTGGTATACGTATTTGCCCACGATTATCAGTTATACTGCTAATAGCATGCGCCAATATTATTCCAGGATCTTTAATTAGTCCCCCCCAGTTTCCAGAATGGTGATATCCTTCACGAAGTTTTACTGATAATTCAAAATTAACTAATCCTCGTGAACCAAGAACCACAGTCGCACTATCTGGATTAAGGCGTGGGCCATCCGAGGCTATAAGTAAGTCAGAATTTAGTATATCTTTTTTTTCTTTACAAAATACACGTAATCCTCGGGAACCCATTTCTTCATCGGTTTCAATCAGTATTTTACAGTTAAACCCTAGTTTTCCCCTGTTATTTAATACTGTTTTAAGTCCTGATATATTAATCCAATGCTGACCTTTATTATCAGCTGTTCCTCGGCCGTATAGTCGTTCACCATCTTCGGTGAGTTTCCAGGGTGATAAACCTTTATCCCATTTTTCGTCTTGTCCAATTACCGTATCACCATGAGCGTATATTAAAATCGTTGGAATATTTTCATCTTCATACCTATTCGCAATCATAATGGGACCTGCTTCAGGTTCCGGGTTTTCATAAATATTAATTTTGAAGCCTAATTTCTTTAGTTCTTCCCCTATTAAGTCTGATAAGTATTCTTTTAGAGAGTTTTTTGAGCCCTGTACTTGACTTGTTGTCTTCTTGGAAATTAAACGACTAAGATCAATTAAAAAATTACCATCATCGTAGTATTTAGTTGCATCATTAATTGCTTTATTTCTTTTGTCTATCATGGATTTATTATACTGATATTTCTGCTATGTTTATCTTATTTTAAAGAATTATTCTCGGGTTGTGATTATGAAGATAACTATTATTGGTGGCGGTCCGGCAGGGCTTTATTTTTCCTATTTAATTAAGCGCGATAATCCTGATTATAATGTTAGTTTAATAGAACAAAACCCGCAAAATGCAACATTTGGTTTTGGGGTGGTATTTTCTGATCGAGCCCTAGAGTTTTTGAGAGCTGATGATGAGTATACTTATAAGTACTTATCTCCTCATATGAAATCTTGGTCTGACCTAAAAATTGTTCACAAAGATAAACATATGGCGATTGATGGAAATGGATTTGCAGCTATTGGGAGATTAGAGTTTCTAAACTTACTTCAAAAACTCTGCTTGAGTGTAGATGTTAAACTTGAGTTTAATACTACTATTCAATCATTAAAAGAATTTGATGATTCTGATTTAATAGTAGCATGTGATGGAGTTAACTCTATCGTTAGAAAGTCACTTTCTAGTGAGTTCAAAACTAAAGAAACTATATTACAAAATCCATTTATATGGTTTGGAACATCTAAACTATTTGATTGTTTGAGTCTAACATTTCGTGAGAATTCAGATGGTGTCTTTTGTGCTCATCATTACCCGTATAGTTCTAAAATGAGTACATTTATTGTTGAAACAAACTCTTCAACATATCAGAATGTGGGGTTTGCAGACATGAATACTGAAGAAAGTCGTATTTATTGTGAGAAAGTTTTTGCTAAAGACTTAGATAATCATATTTTATTATCTAATAAGTCAGAATGGAGATGGTTTCCACAGATATGGAATGACAACTGGAGTTCTAATAATATTGTACTAATTGGTGATTCTCTTCATACAGCACATTTTTCTATCGGTTCTGGAACTAGATTAGCAATGGAAGATTCTATCTCGCTATACAAGTCTTTAAAAGCTAATCCAACTAATATAGATGAGGCTATAGTTCAGTACGCAAAAAGTCGACGTCCCCAATTAGAGAAATTAGTTAGTGCATCTGTTGCTAGTGCCCATTGGTATGAAAAAATGGACGTATTAATGCGTACTTTATCGCCTTATGAATTTGCACGTAGTTATATGACTAGAACAGGTCGTATTAGTGATGAAAAATTAAAGAAAATAGCTCCTAGATTTATGGAAGAGTATATGTTGAGTCAAACTGAATAATGGTAATCAAGTGATAGAAAATAACGATATAACAGATAAGGTCCCGGACGAAATTTCAGCGTCTAATGGTTTGGATTATTATATCCCAGATATATATAATGCGAGTGAAATACTTTTTAATAATATAGATCTAGGAAGAGTTTCTAAAACTGCTATTTATGATTCATTAGGCGAGATGACTTATGGAGAGTTGTGCGATACGGCTAGTCAGGTAGGTAACGCGCTTACTAGCCTAGGGTTACCGAAGTTTTCTAGAGTTCTTATGCTTCTAGATGACACACGAGCTTATCCTGCGGCTATCTTTGGCGCTATGAGAGCTGGATTTGTACCTGTTTTAATTAATACACTCTCGCCTTCCGATCTAATTCAATATTACCTAGAGGATAGTGGTGCAACTGTAGCTTTTGTAGATAGTCAATTTTTGCAACTTTTAACTACTGATAGTATTTCTAATACGCAATTGAAGACGGTAATAGTAGTTAACGGAAAATCAACTTCTTTGAGCAGAGTAGAGTGTTTTTATTGGGATGATTGGTTAAATAAAGAATCTATCCATTTAGAAGTAGTTAATACTCATAAAAATGATATGGCTTTTTGGATGTATAGTTCTGGGAGTACCGGAAGACCGAAAGGTATTGTGCATTTGCACCATGATATGGCTTATACACATTCATCATATGCAAAAGAAGTTCTAGAATTAACTGAAGATGATATTTGCTTGTCTCCTCCAAAAATATTTTTTGCTTACGGATATGGTAATTCCTTAACTTTTCCTTTTACTGTAGGAGCTAGTACGATATTGATTTCTGGAAGGCCTGATCCACAAAAGGTTTTCGAATCAATCGCACGTTATAAGCCCACAGTCTTTTTTGGTTTGCCGACACTTTACAATTCGATGATAAATGATGTCTCTAACAAAGACGCTGATCTAGATTGTTTAAGGTTGTGTATATCAGCTGCTGAAACTTTATCACAAGATTTATATAACGCATGGAAGAATAGATTTGCCCTTAATATTATTGAGGGCCTTGGTTCTACTGAAGTGCTACATATTTATTTATCTAATACGTCTCGTAACTTTAAAGTTGGTTCTGCTGGCAAAAAAGTAAAAGGCTATGAAGTGGAATTACGTAACGATAAAGGTGTCCGTATTAAAAAAGATGAACCTGGTATTTTATGGGTAAGGGGTGATTCTAATTCACCTTGTTACTGGAATAAACCGGATAAAACCAAGGAAACAATGAAGGATGGTTGGATATATACTGGAGATCGATTTGAAGTAGATGATGATGGCTTTTATTATTTTAAAGGTCGGGCTGATGATCTTATAAAAGTTAGCGGACAGTGGGTATATCCATTAGAGATTGAGCTTTGTTTAGTCGGTCATCCTTGTGTTAAGGAGTGTGCTGTTTTAGGGGTTGAGTTAGTCGACAAACGAATGTCTACTAAAGCTTTTGTTGTCCTAAATGAAGGTTATAAAGAAGATAATGTTTTAACTAGGGATCTTAAAGATTATGCGAAAGAAAAACTTTTGCCACATAAATATCCCAGGAGTATTGTTTATTTAAAATCCCTTCCAAAAACAGGTTCTGGAAAGATTGATAGACAAAAATTAAATTAAATATTTTTTAAATATAAAGAAAATATCTATTTTTATGTAGAAGGTTTGTTTATTAATATTAAATTCTTAGTCTAAAATAGGCTTTATATTCATTCTTATAATGCAAGTTATTTTCATTTAATATATAACTCAAAAATAACTACGTTAATTAATCAACAAAGCTTTGGTTTGTAAAATAAACTTTAATCGTGATTATCAAATGCAAAGTAAAAAATATAATTATTTATAACCAATTAAAAAGTTTAGGTGGAGGAGTTTAGAATGCCAAAAATGACGGGTGCACAAGTCATGGCGGATATGTTGAAAGGGTATGGGGTAAGCCATATATTTATGGTGCCTGCTGTCCTAAGGCGTACTATGGTTGAGTTGGAGCTAAGGACTGAAATTAAGCGCTTACACGTTCACTCAGAAAAAACGGCGGCTTATATGGCAGATGGTTATGCCAGGGCGACTGGACGCCCAGGAGTATGTATGGCTCAAGTTATTGGAGCCTTAAATTTAGCTGCCGGTTTACGTGATGCTCATTTAGCTCACTCACCTGTTATTGCAATGACTGGTGGCCGTGACCCTAGCACTAAATTTCGTGGTGTGTATCAAGAAGTTGATGATGTGCCAGCTTTTGAGCCAGTAACTAAATTTAATGCCACTGTTGATAATGTTGAGAGATTTCCTGATATGGTCCGTCAGGCTTTTAGAGTTTCCACCTCCGGAACTCCTGGCCCAGTGCATTTGCAATTCAGAGGAAATGAAGGCCAGGTTGATGCTGAAGAGGCAGATATGGAAGTTCTTTGTGAGGAAATGTTTTCACAGATTCCTCCATTTAGGTCAGAGCCATCTGCCGAAAAAGTTAAATCTGCTCTTTCATATTTAGAATCTGCTGATCGTCCAGTGATTGTTGCAGGAGGTGGAGTTCGAGCTTCAGGGGCAGCAAAGGAACTTGTAACTTTAGCTGAACGTCTAAATATACCAATTGCCACTTCTCTTAATGGAAAAGATGTAATTTCTGGTTTTCACCCCTTGTCTGCGGGGGTAGTCGGTACTTACTCGCGTGAAAGTGCAAATCAAATTGTTAATGAAGCTGATTTAGTTTGTTTTATAGGAACAACAGCTGGTGGTATGACAACTCATTTCTGGCAGGTGCCTCCCATTGGGGTCAATGCAATTCAAATTGATTTACAACCAGAAATTATTGGTAGGAATTATCCTCTGAAAGCAGCTGTTCAAGGTGATGCTAAGGTTACACTGGAACAAATGCTTTCTTTAACTAATGCTGAATCAGCATCTCGTCGCTCTGGTTGGGTAGAGAACGTTAAAACTGTAGTAGGTGAATGGCGTAATAAGTATAGTTCTTTACTTGAGTCTGAGTCATTACCAGCCCGTCCTGAACGTATATGTAAGGAATTAACTGATCATCTCCCTGATGATGCTATTGTGGTTGCAGATACGGGTCATGGAGGCATGTGGATGGGAGGGATGTACGATATACGAACCCCAAACCAAAGTTACATGCGAAGTGCGGGTCATTTGGGTTGGGCTTTTCCTGCTGCCTTAGGAGCAAAATGTGGAGCTCCAGATAGACCTGTTTTTAGTTTTACTGGTGATGCTGGTTTCTGGTATCACATAGGTGAAATTGAAACTGCTGCACGTTGGGGTATTAATACCGTGACTTTGGTTAATAATAATAGTTCTGGTAATCAATCTAAAAGAGGTTTCGACCGTGTCTATGGAGGAGAACAGACAGAAGAAGCATTGCGGCTATGGCATTTTACTGAAGTCAATTTTGCAGATATAGCTGAAAATATGGGAGCTGTGGGTATTCGTGTAGAAAAGCCGTCAGATTTACCTGGTGCTTTGCAAAAGGCGTTTGAAGCTAACAGACCGGTCATAATTGATATTGTGACTGATATAGACGCTCTGGCGCCACTAGCCATAACGTAATAAAAATTATACTGAAATTGATTAAGTGTTCTTAGTTAACTTTAGATGTTTTTTTTGTCCAAGTATCACGTAGGGAGACAGTTCGATTAAACACTATATTGTTTATTTCTGAAGAAGAATCTAAACAAAAGTATCCTAATCGTTCAAATTGAACTGTCTCGCCGGCGGTAGAGTTGGTGAGACATTTTTCTATATAACAATTTTCACGAACCTCAAGAGAATCTTGGTTAATATTATCTAACCAGTCTTCACCAGTATCTGGCATTTCACTATTAAATAGATTTTTATAAAGATTTACATTTGCCTTGTTTGAATATTGGGCGGAGACCCAGTGAATCGTTCCTTTAACTTTTCGTCCATCAGGGGCGTTTCCACCTCTGCTTTCTGGGTCATATAAACAATGAACTTCTAATATTTTTCCGTTACTGTCTTTTATTACTTTCGTACATGTTACTAAATAAGCATAACGCAGTCTTACTTCTTTGCCGGGAGCTAGCCTAAAATATTTATTTGGTGGGTCTTCTAGAAAATCGGACCGTTCTATATATATTTCACGTGAGAATGAAATTTCGCGGGTACCAGCAGATTCATCATTTGGATTATTTATTGCTTCCAATTTATCTTCTAAATCTTCTGGAAAATTATCTATTATTACTTTTAATGGATCTAGCACAGCCATCCGACGAAGTGATGTCTGATTTAAATGTTCACGAATTGTATTATCTAGATAAGACATTTCAACTATGCCGTCTGATTTAGTAACTCCAATTCTTTCTATAAAATCTTTTATTGCTGTTGGTGGTACTCCTCTTCTGCGCATTCCAGCTATAGTAGGCATTCTAGGATCATCCCAACCTAAAACAAAATTATCTTCTACTAGTTTAATTAACTTCCTTTTGGATAGTACAGTATGACTAAGGTTTAACCTTGAAAATTCATACTGCCTCGGTTTAGATAATACAGGAAGGTTTTCTAAAAACCATTCGTATAACGGCCTGTGATCTTCAAATTCTAGGGTGCAAAGTGAATGTGTTACGTCTTCAATGGCATCAGACTGACCATGTGCAAAGTCGTACATGGGATAAATTTTCCAAGTATCACCCGTTCGTGGATGGGCTTTACTTAATATTCTATATAATACGGGGTCACGTAGATTAATATTGGGAGAAGCCATGTCTATTTTAGCTCGAAGGGATTTCTCGCCATCTTTAAATTCACCAGCACGCATTCTTTCTAGAAGATCCGCATTTTCTTCTGCACTGCGGTTACGAAAAGGACTCTCGGTACCTGGTTTTGTTAGAGTTCCTCTGTAATTTCTTATTTCCTCAGGAGTTAAGTCATCCACATAAGCTAATTTTTTGTTAACAAGAAAAGTAGCCCATTCATAGAGTTGTTCAAAGTAATCAGAGGTGTAATGAATATTTGATTCTGAATCATATCCAAGCCAATTTACGTCTTTAATTATAGAGTCAATGTATATTTGTTCTTCTTTAGTCGGGTTCGTATCATCAAACCTTAGATTACAACGTCCTCCGAATTCCTCTGCCACACCAAAATTTAAGCAGATAGACTTTGCATGTCCAATATGCAGATAGCCATTTGGTTCTGGAGGAAATCTTGTGACTATAAAATCATTTATACCTTCTGTTAGATCGGTACTTATTTTATCACGAATAAAATCCCGTAAGTGTTTTTTAGTGTTTTCATTCATGGTTTAGCATCTAAGTTTTAGTTGTTGACTATATCTTACAGATAAACTTGCTTTAGCCAAGATATCTCAATCAATGCGGGTATTAAAAAAGGCCCGGTAAATTTAGCCGGGCCTTTTGATAGATTTAATATTCTATGGGCTAACGTGGCCGATGAATTCCATAGGTGCTGGTTCACCCCACTGTGATCCAAATCCTATCTCAGCTGAAATTACTTTTGTACCATAATCAATGTTAAGTACATCTGAGTCACACCAGTGCTCATGAACTCGATCCCACGGATCTTTCCAATAATCGAATATTTGACTACCAAGATAATGTCTTCCAAAGCCCCAAATATGATTATAGCCTTTTTCTTTGAGGTGTTCGTGTCCCATTACTACATCATCAAAATCTGGCACTTCGTAGGAGATATGATTAAGTCCAGCATTTTCATTGTGAACGAATAGAAAAACATGATGATCAACATATTCTTTTCCGGCGTCTATACGATTAAAGCTGGCTACTACTTTTTCTTCATCATTTTCGACATACACTTCATCCGTTCCAATAATACCGATGTGATGACGCATCCATTTAATTGATTCACGTAGTTTTGGTGTTCCAATGACCCCATGTCCTATGCGTTTAGGATGGGAAGGTCCCTTTGGTTTTCGCCAATTATCTGTCCTAGCATACTTATCTATATTGCTTAGGTTATAAGGATGTCTATCAACTTCTAAGACCGCATGTTCTTCAATTCCCCAGACAACTTCTATTCCGTATCCATTAGGTTCAGTAATAGTTACTTTTTTGCCGCCTCCCGGCTCATCTATGTCTTGAACTTCTGTTGCACTTTCAGCTTCTTTAGCTAATTTGTGTAGGTCTTCTTCGCTAGCTGCATTAAATGCTAAACTTATAAAACCAGGGTCTCCTTTCTCTGTAACATGTATATGGTGATCTGGATCAGTGCCACGCATGAAAAGAGCGTTATTGGTTCGTTCGGCTCTCACTAAGCCGAAGCTGGTTAGAAACTCCTCCTGAACGTCTAAATCGGGAGATCTAATTCGGCCCCATGCTATATCAGTTACCTTTATGATCGGCTCAGTCATTTCCAGCTCCATTAGTTATTTCTTAGTTATGTACCTTTAGTGCAATAATAATTTCTATATTGATTGATAAACTAAATTTATAAATAAAAATATATTTATTTAATACCTGTTAATTATACAGTCAATACGCTACCGTATGGTTATTATGAAATATAAAAGCACACGCCTAAATAAAGAAGCTTGGTTAAGCGAGGCCTTAGAGGTTTTATATGAGTATGGAATAGATAAAGTGAGTATAGAACCCTTAGCAAAAAGATTAGGGGTAACTAAAGGAAGTTTTTATTGGCATTTTAAAAACAAAGAAGACTTTTTAAGTCTTTTGCCTTCTTATTGGGCAGAAAAACAAACTACTACTGTAATGACTTATGTGAAGTCACAACCAGGTAATGCCAAATCTAAAATGAAAGCTACTCTCGAGTACTTGGCACGGGAAGATCCTGATCGTTATGACAACGCCATGAGAGCATGGGCATATTTTGATTCTAATGTAGCTAAAGCTGTTGCCACTATTGATAAACGGCGGCTGGAGTTTGTGTGTGATCTATTCTTATTGGCAGGGTTGAATAATGAAGAAGCTGAAATGAGATCTAGAATCTGGTATTATTATGATATTGGTGAGCATATTACTGGCGACACGCCTAAAGATCCTGATAAAAGGATGCGTCGGGCAGAACTCCGCTTGGCTATCTTATCTGCAGGTTTATAACTAATTACTATTTAATTAAATTCTATGAGGCCATAATGTTTATTGATCCCTCCGTTAATATGAAACCTGATCCTCTTCTATACTCGCCCTTTAAAGCTTTGGTAGTTCCTAGACCTATAGGTTGGATAACGACAATAAGTAGTGATGGTGTCATTAACTTAGCTCCATTTAGTTTCTTTAATGGGGTAACGGATGATCCTCCTTGTATTATGTATTGTCCTAATGGCAGTCATCGTGATGGAGGACCAAAAGATAGTTTAAAAAATGTCCAAGATACCGGCGAATTTGTTTTTAACCTTTGCAACTGGGATTTACGTGAGAAAATGAATTTAACGGCTGAACATATGCCGAGTAATATTGATGAAATGAAAGCTGTTGGACTTGAAGCAGCCGCTTGTAAATTTATTAATCCACCGCGGGTCGCTGCTGCACCAGCATCATTTGAATGTCGATATATTAAGACTGTCGATTTGCCTATTGGTAGTACAGGTCGTGAAAGCCATGTAGTTTTAGGGGAGGTGATAGGAATACATATTGATGATAGTGTTATTGTAGATGGTATAATTGATATAGGTTTGCTTAGGCCTGTGGCGCGTTTGGGGTATATGGATTACGCTGTAATTGACAAAAGCTTTACTATGATGCGACCTGATTAGTCCTAATGAAGAAGTTAAGTTATCTTTATGCAGTATTGGTAATTTTAATATTCATATTTTGATTTATTTATGTAATATTGAGTTCTGTAGATAAATATAATTTAAATCATTAAATAGGCATGTATTGTTTTAAAAGAGTTGTTGAATAAAAGTATTCATTTTATTAGTTAAAATAGTTTATTATTTTAATTATAAATTTTATTCATTTTGATAAAGTTTTTTATATAATAAGATTTTCTAAGAGTAATATGCAGGAGAAACTAAAATGCGGGGACCACAAGATTTAGGAGGATTACCGGCTGGTTTAGTGGATCCTGAATTGCATGAACATATTCCTACGCATTGGGAAAAACGAATTGATGCAATGATGACGTTATTGTTTGATCCTAAAAGGCGTTTGGCTAGGGTTGATGAATCTCGTCGGATGCAAGAGGCATTGGGTGAAGATTACCATAAATACCCATACTATGAGAGATGGTTACTGGCTATATCTTGGTTAATGCTTGAAAAGGGTGTCTATACTCAAACTGAACTTGATGAAAAGAAGAAAGAAGTAAGGAAGAGAATAGAGGAAGAGCGCAGTGGATCGTAGATTTAAACCTGGAGACAAGGTCAGAGTAATTCAACGAAGCCAACCGGGTCATGTTCGAACTCCTATGTATGTAAGGGGTAAAGCAGGAGTAATTGAACGTGTTGTAGGATCATTTCCTAATCCTGAAACTCTTGCGTATGGACAATCGGGTTTGCCGTATAAAATTTTATACAGAGTAAATTTTATGCAAAAAGAACTTTGGGATGATTATGAAGGTAAACCCGATGATAGTCTTGAAATTGAAATTTATGAACACTGGTTAGAGGCAAACTGATATAATAATATTATTATTATATTTATAATCGCATACCTATGAGAAAAAAATGAACGAAAATACACACGATCATACACATGCAACACATACTCATGATGGCAAGCCTATTCAGAATGATGATCGACCGCCGATTGAGGCCGAAACGTTAGAAACGGCCGTTAGAGAGTTGTTAATTGATAAAGGTGTCATATCCGCCGAGGAGATTCACCGTGAAATAGAAATGAAGGACGGTAAAGGACCTGAGTTAGGAGCTAAAATCGTTGCTAGGGCATGGGTTGATGAGGAATTTAAGACTAGATTACTTACTGATGGAGATTCTGCTGTATTAGATTTCGGTATTGATATGCGGCCGACAGAACTTTGTGTGGTTGAAAATACTGATGAAGTGCATAATATGGTGGTTTGTACTTTGTGTTCATGCTATCCGAGAGCAATACTTGGTATACCTCCAGCTTGGTATAAACGAAGAGATTATCGTGCTCGTGCCGTTAGGGAGCCTCGATCAATTTTATCAGAATTTGGAACAGTAATACCAGAGCACAAGCAAGTGAGAGTTCATGATAGCAATGCTGATCTTAGGTATTTAGTCCTTCCTCAAAGACCGGCTGGAACTGAAAACTTAAACGAAGAGGAGCTAGCTGAATTAGTTTCTAGAGATAGCATGATCGGGGTATCGGATATACCTAGTTAGTCTATTCAATTCATTTATGATGCTACTACACCTATAGATTCATATAAAGCTGGATTACTTATTTAGTCAGCTTTTGTTAGATTATTGTTCTTTAATATTTCTGTGAACAGCTCAAGATCTATATTTCCTCCGGATAGCAATACAACTATATTTAACCCATCACATTTTATTTTCTTATTTAAAATGGCAGCGAGCGCCACAGCACCGCCTGGTTCTAAAACAACTTTTAAATGATGCCATGCATAAAATATTGCTTTACGAACTTCTAAGTCAGATACCGATAAACCTTTTTTTATAAATTTTTTATTAATCTTAAATGTTAAACGACCAGGTGTAGGTATTAATAAGGAATCACAAATTGATTTTTTATCTGTTGAATTGCTAACACGTTCTCCTGATTGGATGGATAAACCTGTATCATTATAACCATCAGGTTCAACTATATAAATTGCAGTTGATGGGGAAACTTTCGCAAATACAGTAGAAATACCAGCCGTCAGTCCTCCGCCTCCGCAACAAACTAATATAGCGTCCGGGATTATGCCCATATTTTCTGTTTGTGATGCTATTTCTAGTCCTACAGTGCCTTGTCCGGCTATTGTCCAAGGGTGGTCATAAGGTGGAACTAATACTGCTCCGGTACTTATTACATGTTGATTTGCTATCTCTTCTCGGTCTTCCGTGTAACGATTATAAGTAATTATATTCGCTCCAAGCATTCTCGTATTATTTAATTTTATTTTTGGTGAATCTGAAGGCATTACTATAGTTGATTTTATTGATAATAAATTAGCCGCAGCTGCTACCCCCTGGGCATGATTCCCTGATGAATATGCTACTACACCTTTTGTACGTTCTTCTGCATTAAGTTGAGAGAGAAAATTATATGCTCCTCTAAATTTGAAAGAACCAGTTCGTTGAAGGTTTTCTGCTTTTAAAAGTATCCTACCACCAGTTATTTCATTTAAAACATGGTTTTCGAGTAGTGGCGTGAAAGTTGATGCCTGTGATATTCGAGTGTTTGCCTCAATAATATCTAAGTATGTGGGTTCAATAAAATCTCTAGAATTCTCAGACATGTGTTTCAAGACCGAGTATATTTGTGATTGGTAGTAATGAACTAATTATTTTATCAGGTTCAGTTGGAATTTTTTCATGGGGTAACTGATAACGATTGATCCAAATAACTTTGAAACCAAATGATGACGCTCCATGTGCATCCCACGCGTTACTTGATATAAAACATATTTCTTCTGGATTAAGTTTTAATTTATTAATAGCTAACTGGTAAACTTTGGGACTTGGCTTATAAACACCGATTTCGTCAACAGATATTACCATATCTATTAGACGGTTAAGGTTTGAATGGTTGATTGCATTAAATAACATTTCCTGGGTACCGTTTGATAGTATG
>Ga0114932_10002464_pt1 | contig 19462 bp, 17 predicted proteins | sample 2SBtaG_2_FD_87286 | JGI IMG/M metagenome (GOLD analysis project Ga0114932, IMG submission 87286) | Deep subsurface microbial communities from Kolumbo volcano to uncover new lineages of life (NeLLi) - 2SBTROV12_ACTIVE470 metaG | ecosystem: Environmental > Aquatic > Marine > Volcanic ... | reverse complement strand
TCAGCCGCAGGGAGGACCGATTCTGGAGTTTCTGCTATTGCACAAACGGTTTCATTTGAAGCCCCTGTTTGGTGCACTCCATCCGCTATAAACTCAAAACTTCCAAGCTCTATTAGGGTATGGGCTTCTACTATTGTTCCAGAAAATTTTAATGCCACGTTGGATGCTTTAAGCCGTACCTATGTCTATTATCTTCACGCATCCAATTTAGATTATGAGCTTTTGAACTCTAGTATGCAACTACTATCTGGGCTGCACGATTTTCATAATTTAACCCCTGATAAACAACGTACAAAACGCAATATAACGATAAGCGCTACTCCTTTTGAAGATCACTTTGTCATCTCTATAGAATCTAGTGGATTCTCCCGTGAATTGGTGCGAAGAATAATTTCTTTAATTGTGGAAATATCTTCAAAAAAATCACCCATAGAAAAAATAGATCGTATTTTTTCCCCCCACCCTCTAACTGGCCCCGAAGGAGTTCCACCTGCACCTGCGTACCCTCTAATCCTTTATGATGTCGATTACCCGTACAAATTTCAATGTGATCCAAAAGCTATCGATAGTGCCCGCGATATATTTGAAACATTATCTAAAAAACACTTAACACTCTCTCATATCTTCCAACACATCCCTCAATTTTTAATTTAACTTTCTAGTTTTTCTTTCGATTACCACTATCATTCCTATTGATAAAACTATCACTCCCACTCCATACGACCCGGGCAATGAATCAATCCACCATCCTACACTTTCTAGTGGCCAATTTAGTTTATGATCATTTGGGTCAATTATACCCAATCCAATAAAAAGTGAAACTATGTATCCATATCCTGCTCCTGCCATGAAACCTTCATTTCGCACTGTACTCCTATTTTTTTGCTGGCGCCTTGAAACAATAAAAACCGGGGCAACTAGGGGGATCACTATCACTAACAGTATGGCGCCTAGAAGAATTTGCTCTCTAAATGGCCCTGTCCCTGCTGGATTTGCAGTCCATGTAACCCCTGCAAGTGTTATCAAAAAAACAACAAATATTCCTACCACCGAACTGATAAACACATACGATTTAAACACTAAAGAACGGCTTTTTTTAGCCGCATATTTGTATGTCCCAATCAAACCTAATTTCTTCCCTGCCATGTCCGTTATCTACCTATCTTCTACACCGAACTATATTATATATTTCCACTTTCACCATCCACTTATCACATCTGACGTTGCTAGTCACTGAACCAAAGCAGATTTGTTCATGAACGTCACAGAAGAATATATGCGGATAGACATTGGGAATAGTCTTGATACAGTTGCATCCCCTGGCATGTCTTCTGATACTCTAGATTCTTTAGATAGCCAAGTCGATGCTATCCATACAACTATAGAACCTAAGATCCACGACAATAGCTTCGGATATGCCGCACTCAACATATTGTCTCCTGAAGAAACAAAACAATTACTCGATTTTACCGAGCACTTCTCTGATTTCTCCAATGTGCTCACAATTGGAATAGGCGGGAGCGCACTGGGTTCTGCAACACTCTCAACCTCCCTTGGACTTTCTGGTCATTATGTACTTGATAATATAGACCCTTCAGCAAATCTAAATATACTCACTGATATCGATTTTACAGATACAGTTGTAAACATTGTTTCCCTTTCTGGTTCCACCATCGAAACCATTTCCAATTTCTTAGTAGTCCGAGATCACATGAACAAACAGAACATAGATTGGACCTCCCAAACTTTTGTGACCACCTCTGGTAATGGAACTCTATACAATCTCTCCAACAAATACGATCTTCCCCTCCTCCCTTTCCCCGAATCCATCCCAGGACGTTTCTCCGCCCTATCTTCAGTCAGTCTCGCACCCATCGCAATTCTGGGTGGGTCTGTAGAAGAAATTCTCAAAGGAGCACAAAACGGATTTGATTCCCTCTCTACATCTATCTACAACTCTCCTCCTTATGCTTATGGTGCAATTGCCTCTGAACTATTTAATTTAGGTATCACTTCCAATTCTCTCATGCCTTATTCAGAACACCTAGAGACTTTCGCCGAATGGTTTGCTCAGCTGTGGTCTGAAAGCCTCGGAAAAGATGGAATTGGACAAATCCCTCTCCGAGCAATGGGCGCCACTGATCAACATTCTCAACTCCAGCTTTACCGAGCTGGAAAAAGAAATCTCATGGTAACATTCATCGATGTCGTCGACCATCAAACTGAATTAAATATACCCCATCCGGAATTCGAAGATTTTGATTATCTCTCCAATCTACCACTGGAAACCCTACTAAGAACTGAACTGCAAACAACAGAGGCAAGTCTAGCAGAAGCGGGATGCCCTTCTATTCGAATAGAGCTCGATCAAATAAATCCCCGCAGCATTGGAGAGCTTTTACATGGTTGCATGGCGTCCTGTATTCTATTTGCAGAACTACAAGGTATAAATGGATTTGACCAACCCGCAGTTGAATGGGGAAAACAAGCATTAAAGGACATTTTAACCGGGAAAAATAGTTCCGAATCGAGTTCTACTCAAAATAAGAATTCCCGTTGGATTAAAAAATAACACCAATGTCTCTTCTTTCCAATTTATTAACTCCTCCAAAAGAAACGTCAAAACAACCATTAAAAGAGATATTTTTTGCCACTTTAATTGGCATATCTGGCTTAATCGCAATCGCATTCTGGAGCGTAATATTAGTTTTAATTGCCGGTGTGGACATTCTTACAGATCCTCTCTGGGGACTTCTTCTAACATCACTTGCTTTTTGTATGGGCATTTTGACAATTTTTTTGTTCTACATGCGTCGTACAAACACGCCTTTTACTTTTCTTGATATCAATTTCCCCACCTGGCGTGATATCTCCTATATTATAGCTGGCTTAATTACACTTTTTTCAATACTCTTAATCATCGGTGTCTTATTCACATATTTCGGTGTTGAAACAACATCACATTCTGTTGAAAATATAGTCTCATCTTCCCCTGAAATAATACTCTTGCTCATCCCGATTTCTCTTTTACTCGTTGGTCCACTTGAAGAATTATTATATCGAAATATTATTCAAAAATATTTGTATAGTTCATTTTCTCCAATTGGTTCCATTTTCATATCAAGTATTATTTTCTCTGCCGTTCATATCTCTGCCTACGCTGGAGATGCATTATTCCAAAATCCCCTCCCCGCCCTCAACGCACTCGCTGTAATTTTCATTTTATCGGTTATCATTGGAATCGTATACTACCAGACTAAAAATATAGTCACAGCCGCATTGTTGCATGGCATCTATGATTCAATTATTTTTGCTGTTTTCTATATCAATACCACCGCTGATATAACCACTACAATATCTTCCATTATCTTATTTTGAGGGATTTTTTCTACTCAATTGACCTCCGCATATCGGACAATCTTTCTGCATAGTTTTACTTTCCTTGCCACAACTTCCACATTTGAATATCCAATTTCTTTTCTCTTTGATGGTCTCCATCGCAATCCCCTCCACCACTAACCCAATTTCTGCAGCCGTATTTTGAATCGCATAATCATCCGTGACTAATACCCCTTCCAATTCCATTGCAGCAGCAATTAAACAAATATCCGTTTTAGAAAGAACAGTATTGTCTCCTGTCTTTTTAGATATTCGAATTACTTCTTCAATAGTCCTTTCCTGTGGTACCTGTATCTGCATGCCCCCTCCTCTCATAGCTTCAAAACGCAATCGTGCTTCCCCATTCAATTCCTCTGAAACTTCTGCCACTGTTGTGATGTTCCCTCCCTTTGTGTGGCCTCTAATAAACGCAGAGGAGTCCAGGATATACATGCCCGCTAATTTTAACTCATTAACTCTTTGCTAGGTTTAATCATAATGTTGTCTCCCACCGCCTCAACCAAGCTCACTGGGACAAGAAAATTTCCTTCTGAATTCTTATCGTAACCCTCAAAATCACTCTTAACGATATCTTCTTTTGGTTTCACCACGATCGATTCAAGTTTACCTGTTTTAAGATCTACAGTTATATTCTCCAAAGTCCCCATATCCTTCCCGTCATTTCTCATAACTCCTTTTTCAATTAGATTTTGTGCTAATATGTCTGTCATACTCCCTATATCTTTTCAACAAGCATAATACTCACGGAGAAATATCAATTAGATAGATGATTTTAATGTTTGGTATAGGTGGATAACATTGATCATAGTCTGAGGAGATACAGATGCCAAAAAAGAATATTAATAACCAAGACCTCCTGCGAACCCCTATCATATCGGTACTCGGACACGTCGATCACGGGAAAACCACTCTACTTGATAGCATACGGGGGTCTTCCATAACAGACACTGAAGCAGGAGCAATCACTCAACATATAGGAATCACCACTGTCCCAATTGATATAGTCTCAAATATGGCTGGTTCTCTTGTCAGTTCTGAAAGTCTAGAGTTGCCTGGGTTACTTTTCATAGACACTCCTGGACACCAACTATTCACAACTCTTCGATCTAGAGGCGGGTCTCTAGCTGACATAGCGATTCTAGTTGTCGATATAAATGATGGATTTCAACCCCAGACAAAAGAAGCCCTAAATATTCTCCGAGATTCCAAAACACCATTCATAGTCTGTGCTAACAAAATTGATACCATTCCCGGTTGGAATTCACATCAAAATTCTGCTTCTGTAACTAGCTATACTTCCCAACCAGAACGTGTCCGATCAGCTCTAGATCAAAAATTCTATCAATTAGTTGGGGAACTTTCTACATTCGGATTCACTTCTGATTATTACTGGAAAGTATCCGATTTCAGCAAAACGTTAGGCATAATCCCAACCAGTGCCCGAACTTGCGAGGGAATCCCTGACTTACTTGCTGTATTGATGGGCCTGGCACAAAAATATATGCGAGAATCTATGTCGATCGATATAACTGGTCCTGGAAAAGGCATGGTACTTGAAGTTAAAGAAGAGCGGGGGCTCGGAACCGTCATCGATGCAATTCTATATGATGGTAGTCTTTCCGAAGATGACCAAATGGTAGTTGGAGGGCTCGACGGTCCCATCTCTACGAATGTCCGCGCACTTTTCAGCCTCTTGCCCCTCTCTGAGTCAAATTCTAATAGTCTTTTCACTCGAACCTCCTATGTCACTGCAGCATCTGGAATCCGAATCGCGGCGCCAAATCTTTCCAACGTTTTAGTGGGTTCTCCCCTCCGATCAGTCTCCGATTCAAATATTGATTCCATCCTCCTCGAAATAGAGTCTGAGTTAGAAAAAGCAAAGATAGACACACAAGATTCTGGAGTTATAATCCGCGCGGATACCCTCGGCAGTCTTGAGGCACTTTCCAAGGCACTCTCTGATATAGATGTCCCTGTAATGCGAGCATCAGTTGGTGATATAGCGCCCAGGGATATCTCATTAGCTAGTACTACTGCTGAAAAACAATATCGGCTCATTTTGGGTTTCAATGTCAACTTAATAGAAGATGCAGCACGCCACGCACGGGAAAAAGATGTTAAAATTCTTACAAACGATGTCATCTACCACCTCCTTGAAGAGTACGAGTCTTATACTGAAGAACTATCTTCGTATAGGCGAAAGAACCTTTTTGAGAAATTAACTCGACCTGCACATTTCCAGATACTCGAAAACCACATTTTTCGACAATCAAACCCGGCAATTGTAGGGGTAGAAATACTTTCTGGAACACTCCAAAAAGGTGCACCAGTGGCTATCCGTATTCAAGATGACTTTAAAAGAATAGGCTTTGTCAAAGATATTCACTACCAAGGAGAATCAGTTACTCAAGCAAAAATTGGAGAACAAGTAAGCGTCTCTCTCGATGGCCCCACCATTGGACGGCAAGTGGATGAAAAATCTGAACTTTGGGTAGATGTCCATGAGAAACATGTTAAAGCATTGGAAGATACTTTCCACGACGATCTTCGAAATGATGAATGCGAAACACTCTCTCAGTTTGCCCACGCAAAACGAACTAAAGATCCTTTTTGGGGAAAATAATACATGTTCCTAAAACATATTCTTACTTTTGCCATACACGCCTACAACCACTGACGTCGCAAACTCACTTTTACTAATATTGGAGCTATTTATTTTCATATTTGTATCTCCAAATTCCCAGTCTCTGAGGCCTTTGCAATACTCTATTCCTTGATTTAGTTCTTTTCTAACATTCTCCTCATCGTCTCCTCCGGACGATTCATAGAATATTCCTGCTTTCCCCCCCTTGGCCCACGCCAAACCCGCAACCGCTTTTTTATTTCTCCCCCTAACCGTGGTTTTCGCCTGAACTACCCAGAGTCTATTCCCAAACGGCCCCAAATCTGGCATTTTTTTGACAACTTCTACCCCCGCTTCTCTCGGAATCATCGATGAAACCTGCACTAGATTGTAATTACTTATTCCCGCTTCATGAAGGGCAGCATCATACGATGCTATTTCCGTTGGACCTTCTCCCGATCCGCACGTAATTCTTATTGTCATTGTTTCATCTTGCATATCTATTCTCCACCAATAATCGATCCCATTTCCGTAAGATATTCTTCGTAAACTGATATAGATTTTTCAATTGGTTCTTTTGACCCCATGTCTACCCCTGTTTCTTTCAGCAACTCTATGGGGTACTCACTCGATCCCGATTTGAGAAATGAAATATATCTATCCTGTTGGCTACTATTCCCCTTTAGCAGACTTTGCGCCAGCGACACTGCAGCAGAGATGCCTGTAGCATACTGATACACATAATAGTTATAATAAAAGTGCGGGATTCGCATCCATTCCCTTTGTATGTATTTATCCATGTCAATTGGCTCGTAAAATTCACTTTTTATTTCTCTGTATATCTCATCAAATGTATCTGGAATCAATGCTCCTCCTGATTCTACAACATTATGAATTTGATGTTCAAAATCGGCAAACATAGTTTGCCTAAACAATGTACTTCTGAATCTCTCTATAGCTTCATCAAGAACCTGAACTCGGAATGATTCCTCTTCTACTGTTTCTAAAAGATAATTTGTCAGAAGAGTCTCATTAACAAGAGACGCAACCTCTGCTACAAATATGTCATAACCTGAATACACATACGGCTGAGACGCGTTGGTCAATCTAGAGTGCATTGAATGCCCTAGCTCATGAGCCAGAGTAAACATAGACTGAATATCATTCTGATAATTCATAAGTATGAATGGTTTTGTGTCATATGTTCCCCCACTATATGCTCCCGAGTACTTCCCGCGATTTTCATACACGTCAATCCACCCCGAATTCACACCACTTTTAAGCGCATTTTCATATTCTTCCCCAAGAGGAGATACTGATTCAACCACATATTCTAATGCCTGATCATATTCCACTGTTGGACTTTTTCCATGGGCTATTGGAACATATAGATCCCACATTTTCATCTGATTCAATTCTTGACTCTTCTTTTTTAATTCAACATGCCGATGCAAAACATGGAGATTCTCCCTAACTGTATTCACCAACCCATCGTACACCTCTGTCGGGATATTTGACCCATCCATCGCAGCATCTCTTGCATTTTCATAATTATGTGCCCGGGCTATTTTGACATCTACAATAATATTATTCTTCAACATAGACCCTATGGTATTTCTAAATCTTCCCATCTCTCCATAAAATTTCTGATAAACTTTCTTTCTAAGCCCCCTCTCTCCTTCTCTCATAAATTTAGTGAAGTTTACGTGGGTAATCTCAATTAACTCTTGATCCTCCCCCCTAACTTTTGGAAATGATATATCTGCATTCATTAATAATCCATAAACCTCACTTGGGGCTGAAAATATTTCCCCCATCTCTGCCAATAATCCTTCAACCTCCGCCGAACGAACATGATCTTTCACCCGGATTATTTCGTTTAAATAATGATTATAAATATCAAGTCCTGAATTTGATTTCAATAACAATTTTAATTTTTCGTAATCTAGTTCTTGAATTTCTGGCTCAATGAAACTAGTCACTCCTCCTAGTTTTGCCGCCACCGATCTAGCTTCAATCAACATAGATTGATATTTTTGATTTCTTCTATCTTCGTCAGAGTGCAATTTTGCATATGAAATCACTATTCCCATCTCTCGCATCACCGACTCCGATAGGTCCAATAATTCTAGTAAAGTATCTCCACTTTCGCAAACCCTCCCCTCATATGGTCCAAATTCATCCAATCTTTTCTTGACACCCTCGAGTGAATTTTTCCATTCACCATTTTCAGAATATATACTTTCCAAATCCCATTTATATTTTTGAGCAATTTCTGACCTTTCTGGGACCTTTTCCATGATAGGCTTTAGTAGCGACCGACTGTAATTCTTACCTTCTCTTCGTTACTGATTTATAAATTCACTGTAGTAAGCTTTATCCGCTCTAACTAACACCGCTAATTCGTATGTTTGAGTTCAACGTCGAATCTTTTCCTTTCAAGAAATATTCGAATAAACAACTCGCTTCTATACCTCTGACCCTTTTATTGGTCTCAATTCTAATATTGGGCGGGTGGTTTATCGCTACAGGATCCCCCGTCAATCCCGGGATAGAATTTACTGGTGGAACTGAAATTACATTAATTTCTGATGGCGGGACCGATCCCATTTATTCAACATTTAACTGGCCTATCGATTCTATCCGGCCTATTGCAACCCAAACTAATGCATATATAGTCACATTTCAATCCTCCACCGTTCAACCCGAACAGTTAGAACTTGCTTCAAGCAATGCTGGCTTCGAGGTTTTAGCAGTCCAAAGTACTTCCCCGAGTTTTGGAGCAGAATCTCAAACATTAGCATTACTCGGAATCATGATGGCATTTATTGGAATGGCCATTGTTGTTTTCTTTTTATTCAGAAAATTAGTTCCTTCATTAGCAGTAGTCCTCTCTGCTTTAGGAGACATTCTAATTCCTCTTGCCATTATGAATTTGTTGGGTATTCAACTATCCTTGGGAACTGTAGCAGCCTTATTAATGTTAATAGGATACAGTGTCGATTCTGATATATTACTTACAAATCATATATTAAAGCGTAAAGGGAACTTCTACGAATCCACTTACAATGCTATGAGAACTGGACTTACTATGACTTTCACATCACTTTCTGCAATCACAGTTATGACTATATCCTCATTTTTATTCGGCGTCGATCTTCTAACCTCGATTGGTGTGGTACTTATTTTCGGCTTACTTGTGGATTTGCTCAACACCTATCTCTTAAACTTCAGTCTCCTACGTTGGTACGTCGAGGGTCTACAATGAATATTCGTTCCAATTGGCGTATCTTGGCCCTTTCAATTCTTCTAATCCTCAGTGTGATTGTCATCTCTCCCATCGGATCAACTTCTACCTCCACTTCCGACAGCTTGGATCTAAACCTCAGTTATGGACTAGACCTTTCTGGTGGCACCCGTGTACGGGCTCCTCTTGTTGGCTGGACTGCAGAAGAAGTGTCTTTCGTCGGATATCAAGAATCAAATGTAGAAGAAACCGTGTTAAGCCAATTTCCCTCTTTATCTCGCAGCGATGTCGATGCCAAAATAGGATCCGATGGGATTGGGACTTTTGAAATATTCGCAGATATCCCGGTAGAAGATTTCAAATTGGCCCTTTCTCGTGCCAACCTATCTTATGGTGAAATCCGCCCAGGGGTCACCACACAAACTCGCAAAACTACTCTTGAAGTGCTTAACAAAAAATTCGATGAATCTGGACTTACCGGTGCAACCGTACAACAGTCAACAACGCCATCTGGTCAATATTTTATCATAATTGAGGTTCCCAATTATAATAGTAATGAAGTCCGAAAATTAGTCGAAAAACGCGGATCAGTGGAGGTAATGATTCAATTCCCAACTGAAACTAAAGAATGGGGAACTGTAGTAGTACTTACACAAGATGACATAGCAACTGTTGGAACCGTTCAGGACCCAACCGTTTCTATTGGATCTCCCCATGTGCCTGTCACTTTGACCGAAGAAGGGGCTTCGAATTTCCAGATGTACATGCAGCAATACGGATTTTCTTCTCAAAGCAATTCTAATTCTTGTACAAATTCAATCCCCCGAGAACTGCGATATTGTATTCATACCGTCCTAGATGGGGATATAGTCTACTCTGCATCTATCTCTCCTGGCCTTTCTACATCATTGGCGAAAGGCGAGTTCATCAACAGTAAGAATTTTGTTATGACCTCTACAAACAGGACGAATGCAGATTCTCTCCGTCTTAACCTCCGAGCCGGAGCGTTACCTGCACCACTCGATTTAGATTCTGGCACAATCAATTTCGTTTCTCCCAGTTTGGCAGAGAATTTCAAAATCTACTCATTTCTTATAGGCCTAATCGCCATCTTGGCAGTCGCCGCAGTAGTGTTCTTCCGTTATGGTGAAATAAAAGTAGCCTTCCCCATGGTTATCACCGCATTATCCGAAGTTATCATCCTATTGGGTTTCTCTTCTGGTATTGGCCTAGCGTTGGACCTCTCACACATTGCAGGATTTATAGCAGTTATCGGAACAGGTGTGGATGATTTAATCATCATCGCAGATGAAGTCATGGCCGAAGGCTCTGTTTCCTCAGCAAGAATATTCCGTAATCGTTTCAGGGCAGCATTTTGGATCATTGGAGCAGCAGCAGTGACGACCATAGTTGCACTGAGCCCTCTAGCTGTACTTTCACTCGGCGATCTCCGTGGTTTTGCAATAGTAACAATTTTAGGCGTTCTCATAGGGGTACTCATAACACGTCCTGCCTATGGTGACATTCTAAAACTCTTACTTAAGTTAAAATAAATTATATTTTAACCCCACTCTTCAATCGATTTTTGAGCGTTTCTTCCCATTATATTCTTGCTTGTTTTCCAGGATTTGCGTGCACAATTGGGCAATGTCCCATTCTCTAAAATATATCTCTCCAAAAAATCTATAGTTCTACTATCTGAAGGATAACCACTGCCAATATTCTCATATGTCCTGGCCAAATCCGAAACATGCGAATCTCTCGCTACCTTTGCGAGTATACTCGCTGCACTAACGATTGGATACTTTTGATCTGCTTTGTGTTCTGAAATAATCTGAACTTCAACATCCAATCCATCTAGAACCCTCGTGGCAAAACGCTCCGGATTGACATCGGCAGCATCCACATATATGTAATCTCCATTTTCAGCTATTTCTGATATTGCCCTCGCATGAGCTTCTGCAGTTAATATGTTCATATTCGAATCTGGTCTGTCAATTTCTTCGATGGTTACTTCTTGTGTACTCATCGAGAAAAATTCCACTTCGACGAGTCTGTCTGAAATTTCTTCCCTACGCCTTGCCGTGAGTTTTTTTGAATCCACTACGTCATCCGGCAAGTCATCTTCTGATTGTACTCTAGCTGCCACAACAAACATCGATCCTATTACTGGTCCCTTTCCAGCTTCATCCACACCAATTATGGCCATTATCTCTCCATATCCTTACTTTCTTTTTGCCTAAGCATATACTCTGGAACACGGAAACTACCATCCTCTGCAACTACCGAAACCACATCTAATGTTTCCACCACAGCTTCTACTCCCACTAACTCCGCTAAGTTAGGCTTTGTTCTACCACCGTCTCCACTAACTAGTTCTTTTATGTAAAGTCCCTTTTCCCCATGGATTTCTAAATTCGCTCCCGTAGGGCTTATGAGCTCCCCCTTCGCAGAATATACTTTTCTCACTCTAGTTTTATCTGCTCTTCTATGGATAACTCTCGTAGGGGTATCTTGTTCAATTTCAACCCCTTCTAACACTTCGAGCGCCTTTTTTAATAACTTTTTTTCTACAACATCTTCAAATTTAACTCCAGCTTCGTACGTTTTTGATGCAGGCAACTCCTTTATATGTGCCACCATTTTTCTACTCACGATACCTTCTAGCTCTACTTCTACTTTCCCAATTGCAGCTTCGTTCATGCTTTCTTCTAATATTTGAAGATCTACAGATCTTTTTTTAGGGGTTTTAATTTCTACTACAAATGGTCTCCCTGTACCCAACATTTTCGCATCAATATCTTCTCTCCCTGCACCATGGAATGTAGAACTCTCCCCCTCTGTGGCTCCAATTGCCACCGAATCTATCAACTCTTGCACACTCTCTTCGTATTGCTTTCCAGAACCGCCGCACCGTTCACATACGCCCTCTGCATTTGTTCCTTTCCCCCTGCATCCACCACACGGCCATTTAGTTTGTGGAATCCCTCTGATCAATTTCTTATACCTCCCATATATGAATACTGGACTCACTTGAACCTCGACAGATCTAGTCGAAACATCCAACAGTATCACTACGTCTGGGTTATCCTCCTGAAAAGATTTTCCCGTCCTATCTCCTATGATTTTCCCAACCTCTCGATTCATTTCTGTTTTGAGAAACTCTCCCGACTCTATTGGTATTCCCACGAGCTCCCTTAATAATTTAGCATTCTCGTCAAGTAACGGAGACATTTTAGTGCCAATTTTATACGTTTCAAATTCAATTTCTCCAACTTCTGCCACGGCCAAATCCGCCCATTCCCCAAATCGATAACTTTCCCCCAAACACACCCAACAATCCACTTCCCTTTCCACAATTTTCTTATTTTCCATGGCCAACACGGTTTTCCAAGCCCTCCCCCTCTCTCTATTAGTCAACCCATGTCCTCTATCTGCAAATATCTGACCTAAGCAAGAATCACAAATCTCTCCTTGGCCCATTATCTCTTCCACTTCTTCAAACAAATCCATCTCTATGTACTACTACTATTGATAAAACTTAAGTAATTCTGCATTCGTCCCAACTATTTTTACCTAATAATAGTCTCTATATACCGATGGAGATTTACCCCTTGTAATAAAAATGGGTCTATGCGGCAATTTATAGTGATAAGCCACACCGCAACAATAACACCTGATTTTTCTCTCAATGACCTCCCCGGAAGTGGAGGGAGAATGGATATACTTTGCAGGTGTGTCGGGGCATCTCTTCTGACTTCACATGCACTACGGAACAATGTCCGAGTTTATCTTTTATTACAAGACAAAATTTCCATTCGAATTGAAAGCTCCGAAACACGTTATTTACATCCCGATGAGAGGTGTATTGCAGCTTTGATAAAAAAAGCGTTAGAAAAAATACCAGAAGTAGTTGGCCAAATTGAAATAGAGAGTACCCCTGGAATCTATGTTTCGAAACGGGATCTTAAGTCATTGTTAAATTCTGTTGATCCAAGTGGGACTTTCATCCATCTAAACGAGAGTGGCATTTCCTCTCAAACATTCGTGTTCCCCTCTGAACCCGTGTTCATTCTTTCAGATCATAAAAATTTCTCCCCTTCCGAACTTGACATATTGAATGAATACACCCAAACGACCATTAATCTCGGACCAGTCTCTCTACACGCTGATCAATCGATCACCATTGTACACAACTTACTAGATGTCCAAAATGTCTAATTCCCCTTCAATTTTCACACTCGTAACTATAATGCTTACGGACAACTTCTCTTTGCCATGAATAGTTCCTCTCCTGATTATCCGGCACTTTCCCGTGAGATATTGGGTTTTTCTAGATGGTGGCAAATTATAGCCGCAGCATTAATGATGGGTTTAGTAAGCCCATATCAGTACGTTTGGTCTTCTATTGAAGGCCCCATGGCAGATAGTCTAGGCGTTCCGTTAAGTGTTTTAGGCGTGGTCTTCACACTCTTTGTTATATTCCAGGCGGGATCTCAATTCCCCGTTGGATGGTGGAGGGACCGATATGGTCCTCAGAAATTAACTCTTCTCGCAGGAATTCTAGCTGGTGGGGGTTATATTGGGATTTCCCAGGCAACTGAGGTGTGGCAAATATACGTTCTATATTCTATAGGGGCAATCGGTGTTGGTATTATCTATACAGTTGCTGTTAACACGGCTCTAAAATGGTTCCCAGATCGAAGAGGGCTTACAACAGGGATAGGAACGATGGCCTTTGCTGGTGGGAGTGCCCTTTTTATACCCTATGTTAGAGTAAATGCAACTGCAGCTGGTTATCCCGATGTCCTCCAAAATATGGGTCTACTGATATTAATTGGAGTTATCACGGGGGCATTGATCCTTCGAGACCCCCCTGAAAATTGGCTTAAAACTAAAACCACGAAATCCGTTTCTGAGAAAAAATCCACTCAATCACCATCTCCCCCCAACGAATTCACGTCAGGTCAAATGATCAAAACTTGGCAGTTTTGGTTAATGTATTTAATGTTTGTCGCAGTAAGCGGTGCCGGTCTAACCTTAACCGCAAAAGTAGTTCTGCTAGCTGAAAATCTAGGCTTGACGTTTGCAGCGGTGACCGCATCTGCAACCATACTTCCTATTGCAGGTGGAGTCGGACGGCTGGTTGTGGGGTATATATCTGATGACCGTATTCCTGGAATCTCACTTGGATTTAGCCGTGAACGTGCGATGGCAATTTCATTTACTCTTTGTGGTTTAGGCCTTCTTGGGACTCTATTCTTCGGTTACATGGGTCTCAGTTTAGGTTTCATCTTCTCTGTCTTCATAGCAACGTTTTTCTGGAGCCCTCAATACACCCTATTCCCTAGTGTTGTCGCAGATTATTACGGTTCGAAAAACTCATCTGCAAACTATGCTCTTCTCTACTCTGGAAAAGTATGGGGAGGTATATTTGGTGGGGCCGTTGCTGGATGGCTTGTCGTATCTGCTGGCTGGACTGCGACTTTCCTAATCGGCTCAGGTTTGGCGTTATGTGCTGGCGGATTGGCATTGTTACTTCGACCTCCTACCACTTCTCCTAATTAACACATCTAATGGATTCATTTCTATCACTTTTCGGACCCAACCCCTCCCCTTTAATCTGGCTTTACGAGTTCGCAGCAAAACTTTCTTCTTTTGATGTAGCTGAAATGGAATCCAATGAAAACAGTCTTTATGAGTCTTTGCACAATGCTGCAGATTTGTTCGATCTACCTGCTCTTTGTGTTTCTTTCGATACAACACTAGAAACCACGGCGATGGGCTATCTACCCACCCACGAAACTGGACATATTCACACCATGGAAGATGCCCTCGATATCGATATAGATTCCATCTTAACCGGTGGACGAGTTCCTCAAGTTTTGTCTGTAACATCTCGACTAAAAGAATCTCTCGACTGCGCTATTATAGGTGGGATCTCTAGTCCAGAAGTTATATCAAATTCTCTCCTCTCTCCTTCCAGTAAAAACAACGATTCAATCCGAGAAGAAGTTCTTTTTTCTGTCGAGGAGGCCCTTTCTCAGCTTGCTAACTCTTACCTAGAATCTGGGGCAGATGGAATTGCACTTCTCGACCCCAATGGATTGTCTATATCCGACCCTCTTTATGTACAAACACTCTCTCCTCTGCCCAACATCATAGCCCATTACGAAGCTTTCGGAGCATTAATCACTCGAGAAACTTCCCCTACTCAAATTAAAGTCGCAGCAGATTTGGGGTTCAATTTAATAACTGGTTCAACACAATCCCCAGAAGAATCTATAAAATCTGCACAAGATTCTGGTATTTATTTTGGTCTTGGAATTCCCTCCTCTCTCCTTTCTCTTGAAAATGATTCAGTCAAAATATTCATTGATTCTATCCCTCACAATACACTTTTATCTAGCGAATGGACTATTCCTGTTCAAACCCCACCTGAGATCCTCCACGATTTAATGGGATCTCTTTAGCCCCTGCCCCATAGCCTTAGATTATGAAACCACGATATCTGATCGTTTGGATCCTATGATCCCGTTTCCTATGGCATCTACCGAAAAAAAGGTGCCATCTACAACTGGTATTGTAGTATCTATTGACTCAATGATCGCTGGCCCTTCTACAATTGCCCCCTTCTGCAATTTTTCAAATATAAACACTGGAGTGGATATTTTCTCATTACCCCATATCACTTCCCGCTCTCCTATTTTGGCAATTTCGGGATTTTCTTCTCCACACTTCCCTCTCGTAAACACAGATACTGGTGCTTCCCCTATAGCATGAAGCCTTAATGTAACAAGCTCATCGCTCTTTCTCTTTTTTTCTATAGGTACAAACCCATCTACTCTCTCATTCGGATCATAGCTTATCGCATCTATATCGAATTTTATCTCATCCAAAGAAAATCCCTCAGATTTCATGTCTTTCTCTGCATCTATTTTCATCTGATCAATTAATTCCTCCACATTGGATTTTCCCCGCAGAGGTCTCGTGTATGTGTGAAGAATGCCCATCATCGATTCACCAAACGCAGAGAAAATAGCTGAATGTGGTGTAACTATTATTCTTTTTATGCTTTTTTCTTTAACTAACCCTGTCATGTGCATTGGCCCAGCACCCCCATAAGCCACAACAGTGTCAATCCCAGAGCCCACTTTTACTATCGCGTCCTTTACCTTTTGCTCAACTCCAATAATTATCTCGTTTGCTGCTTCTTCGACTTTATTTTTTCCCTCCAAAACCACATGTTCTTCCATAGCTTTCCGAGCCTTATCCACTGATAATTCCAATCTTCCTCCTAGGAAAAAGTCTGAACTTATTCTGCCTAAAACTACATCAGCATCAGTCACTGTTGCCATTTTTCCACCCTTCCCAAAACAAGCTGGACCCGGGTTTGCGCCCACGGATTCCGGACCTATTTGGAGTTTTCCTCGTTCCATTTTTGCTATCGAACCTCCTCCTGCCCCTATTGTTTGAACTGCTATTGCGGGAATATGTGTCGGTAATCCTTCTATTTCATGACTCAATTCCAATGGAAGTTCTCCCTTTCTTACAACACTCAGATCCAAACTAGTACCTCCCATATCTGCCCCAATGATGTCTGCCTGATATTCATCAGAGAGAGCTTTAACCCCAAAAACCCCTGCGACCGGTCCTGAATTCAAAGTGTCTATAGCTCTCGTTTTAGCCACTGCCGCAACCCCTCCACTAGAGTGACCAATAAATAGGGGTTTATTATATGCGTGAGACCTTATTTTGTCTTCTGCCCTGTATAATGAAACTTTCATTGGGCGATGAATATATGCGTTTCCCACGACTGTATTCAACCTACGATAATCATCAGGACGAGATGAAACTTCAAACGAAGCTAATGTAGGAACTGATCCCAAATAATGACGAGGGTACTCCTCTTGAATTAATCTTTTAACCTCCCTTTCGTTGGCATCGTTCCAATAACTATTCTTCAATGAAATCACTATCATTCTAGCCCCCGATTCTTGCAATTTTTTTACAGCTTTCAGTGTTTGTTCTACTTTTGGCTCTCTGATTACTTTTCCTTCTATGTCGATTTCTTCTTCTACACCTTCTATCAATTCTGGATTGACAAAATAATCGCTAACTTTGAATTCACCTTCCACAGAATAAAGCCCCTCTTCTTGCCCAGAAGTGACTAGTAATCCAATTTGCATTCCCTTTTTTTCTATAATCGCATTAGTCCCCATTGTAGTAGAAAATCTAACCATACTAGCCTTTGATAAAAATTCAGATAGGCCCATTTCCATTTTTTCAGCCCCACTTTCAATACATTCCATAAAACCAACCGTCAAATCGTGCCCTGTAGTTGGAACTTTCGCAGAAGCTAGCTCATCTCCCCAAACGAAAAATCCATCTGTAAAAGTCCCGCCAACATCAATATTTATGGTAATCAAATCCTTCTTCATTTATACATTTTACCCCGCTTGTTCTCTCTTTTGCCTACCATCTTATTATATTTTGGCTTTCACCCTTCGTTCTCTGTTCACCTCCCGTTTGCCATTTTTTTACGAACTACTTTTGCTTCATACACTCTTATAGCACTCAAATGACTCAGGGCCTTTTCGATCTCCGCGATTGCGATGCAAACGGTAGAATTGGACATTTTACAGTTCCTAGATCTAATGTTGTAGTTGAAACCCCTGCACTTCTTCCTGTGATAAATCCGAAATTACAAACTATTTCTCCATCAACTCTCGCCTCGAAGTTCGGTGCCCAAATCCTCATAACCAACTCTTACATCATACGTCAAAATGATCACCTACACTCCGAATCTCTCGAGAAAGGTCTCCATGAATTCTTAGATTTTCCTGGTGCAATTATGACCGATTCGGGGTCTTTCCAGCTAGCAGAATATGGAAATGTAGATGTTACTACTTCTGAAATTATTCATTTCCAGGATGCCATAGGTTCTGACATCGCAACTCCTCTTGATATACCCACTCCCCCTGATGCCCCCCACGAAACCGCCCAACTAGATTTAGAAACCACGTTCGAACGACTGGAATTATCCAAATCATTAGTCAACGGTGATATGCTCATATCTGCCCCCATTCAAGGTTCCACCCATCTCGATTTACGAGAACAAGCTGCGAAGCGTGCATATTCTCTTGGGTTCGACGTTTTCCCCATTGGGGCCGCCGTACCCTTGCTCACTCAATATCGATTTAAGGATGTCGTTGATATCATCATGGCCACTAAACGTGGTCTCGGATCCGACGCTGTTGTTCACCTCTTTGGTGCTGGCCACCCAATGATGTTTGCTCTAGCAGTCGCTGCAGGTTGCGACTTATTCGACTCTGCTGCTTACGCTCTGTACGCTAGACGGGGGTCATATCTCACCACTCAGGGAACAAAACAACTTATAGACCTAGATCATTTCCCTTGCCATTGCCCAGTATGTTCTACCCACACGCCATCCGAACTTCGGACCTTATCCAAATTGGAGTGTGAATCTCTGTTAGCAGAGCATAACCTTTACGTCAGCTTTGGAGAACTAAATAGAATCAAAGTCGCAATAAAAGAAGGAAATCTTCTCGAGTTAGTCGAACTTAGATCTGCTTCCCACCCTGCTATGATTGATGGATGCCGAGCACTATTTCAATATTCCGCACAACTCGAAAGGCAGGACCCCTCTGTGAAAGGAACTTTCTTCCATATTTCTGATTTGAGTTCCCTCCGACCCGAAATAGTAAGACACCATAATCATCTATCCCGAATCAATATTGGAACAAATGTGCTACTGACAACAGATATTGTTCCCCCTTCCTCTACTTCCAATTATAGTGAAATTTTACACGTAAAACCACCTTTTGGTCCTTTCCCCTATAGTTTATCCCACACATATCCCCTCACAGCAGAAATTCCATTCAATACTGACCTAATTTCACTCAAACAAGCCGCAGTTGGAATCTCAACTCTAGTTTCTCTACATCCCAAAACAGCCTTCACATTCGCACATAACAATTGGCCCCAAGTAATTTTAGAAACTCTATCCAATGATGTAAAATTTATCAACCTATCCTCCTAATATGGCACAACTAGAATTCTTACAATGACCAAATATTTTGAAGTTACACACAGGGATGGATCTGCCCGCCTGGGTAAATTGCGGTTTCCAACACCCCTTCCCACGCCTGCTATTTGCGATGAATTTCTCT
>Ga0114932_10002454_pt1 | contig 19491 bp, 18 predicted proteins | sample 2SBtaG_2_FD_87286 | JGI IMG/M metagenome (GOLD analysis project Ga0114932, IMG submission 87286) | Deep subsurface microbial communities from Kolumbo volcano to uncover new lineages of life (NeLLi) - 2SBTROV12_ACTIVE470 metaG | ecosystem: Environmental > Aquatic > Marine > Volcanic ... | reverse complement strand
TTATCATTAAGTTTTTAAAATTTTGGACATATAGCTATCATTACAAAATTATAATATCTAGATAGGCTCAAAAGTAACTATATTTGAGAAAATATGTCTAATTTGAAAATTAACATGAATGAACCTGAAAATGTTAAACAATCCTTAGAGTCACGAACATTAAAGGTATGTGTGGTTGGAATTGGTCGAATTGGTTTACCAACTGCTCTTTCTTTTGCAAAATCAGGTCTTGATACAATTGGAGTAGATATCAACGAAACTTTAGTTGATAATGTAAATTCTGGAATTTTTCCGTTAAAGGATGAACCCGGATATGAAGAAATTTTTCATGAAGTTATTAATTCAAAAAAATTTTCAGCTACTACAAAAATTGAAGATGTAATACCGAAATCTGATCTAATATTATTGTCATTACCTACTCCTATGGATGAAAATAATATACCAGATTATTCTGCATTAACCACTGTTGGAAAAAAACTATCCAGCTTACTATCCCCAAAATCACTTGTAATTGTTGAAAGTACAATTGAACCTGGTTTTATTGAAGATGAAATTATACCTATTATATCAAAATCTGAAAAATTAAAAATAAATGAAACCTTTTTCATAGGTGTCTGTCCTGAGAATGCAAATCCTGGAGAAATATTACACGATTTTACAACACTACCTAGATTAGTTGGAGGAACTAATGAGAATATTACAAAAATCATAAAATTAATCTATAATTTTGTATTTCCAGTTGATCTTATTGAAATGCCAAATTGTAAAACCGCTAATGCTGTAAAACTTACAACAAATGTCTTTCGAGATATCAATATTGCATTTGTTAGTGAATTATCACTTATGTTTGAAAAATTGGGAATTGATACAATGAAAGTACTGGATGCGGCAACAAAAAAATATAATTTTCAAGTACATTATCCAGGAGCTGGTGTAGGGGGCCCGTGTTTACCAATTAATTCATATCAACTTCTTAATACTGGAAAAAGAATTGGCATCGATCTCAATTTAATAAAACATGGAAGACTAATTAATGAAAATATGCCTGAACATGTAATCAAACTTACAGTTGATGCGTTTAAGGATGCAAAAGAATCAATTCAAGATAGCGACATCTTGATTCTTGGAATATCATACAAACCTGATGTAAAAGATATTCAATTAACACCTGCTGAACATATAATTAAAAAATTACAATTATTAGGTTCAAAAATCCATATATATGATCCATATTTTTCTGGTAATGAAATATTTGGTATTACTGTTGAAAAAAGTTTAGATAATATTATTGGAAAAGTTAACGCATCAATTATTGTTACAGCACACAAAGAATTTCGAAAAATTAAAACAGAATTTTTTAAAAAAATGAAAACACCTATCTTAATTGACACGCGTGGAATAATAGATCCTGCATCTGCAAAGTATGACAAATTAATTTTTAGAGGATTGGGCCGTGGAAATCTCTGATTATTCCATTGATCCATCTTCACTAGTAAATATTCTAACACTGCGTTACGATCCTTCAATTTCTCCTAACTTACCAAAAAAAACCTGGAAAGATTTTGAAACAATAGATAATATGGCAAGTCCTAAAATAATTGAAAAATTAATTTGTGATTCAATTGAAAAAAAACTAGATAACTTTGATGGGAAGAAAATATCTATCGCACTTAGTGGTGGAGTAGATTCAACCCTAGTTTTATCACTAATACGCAAAATCAATCCTGATATTGATATTCAAGCTATTTCAATTAAATTTGCAGATAGTATTGATGAAACAATTGATGCTTCAAAGATTGCTCAAACATTTGATGCAGAACATCATATTGTTTATGTTGAGAATTATCTATCAGAATTACCAAAAGCAATTAGTATGATTAAGATGCCTTTTTGGGATCTTCATTGGTACTATGTTGTAAAAAAATCACACGAATTTTCCAAAATTTTAATCTCTGGTGATGGTGGTGATGAACTCTTTGCTGGTTATACATTCAGATACAAAAAATTTCTTTCATTGACAAATGAATCTTCTAGTCCACATGAAAAAGTTCTTGCATACTTGGAATGTCATGAACGAGATCGGGTTGCAGATCAAGAAGAAATTTTCTCTAAAAAATCTGCCTTCTCTTGGAAATCAATTCATCAATTGCTTTTACCATATTTTGATAACAAACTATCTAGGTTAGAACAAGTATTCCTTGCTGATTACAATGGGAAATTACTGTATAATTTTAATCCTATAAATTCACAAATTATACAGAATTTTGATATGGATTTACATGCGCCCCTCCTAAATGATAATCTAATTTCCCTTGCACCTCATATGGAAAAATCATTAAAATATGACGAAACCAATGATATAGGAAAATTACCACTAAGATCTATCCTCAAACAAAACAATCATGATTCTCTAGTGGGTAAACAAAAATTAGGATTTAATGTAAACACAGTTAATCTTTGGAAAAAATTTGGTCATAAACTATGTAGAGAATTTCTTGATGATTCTAGAGTTGTAAAAGATGGTTGGATAAATAATAACTGGATTCAAAAATATATTGATTCATCAAATCTCGATATTAAATATGTGAATAAATTCTATGGAATTTTAGCTTTTGAAATTTGGTATAGAATATTTATTACAAAGGAAATGAGTGGTAATTCTACACTAGATTAATTTAGTATCACAAATGAATAAAATAATGAAAAAAGATGTTGTTGTTGGTTTAGGCGAAATCGGTTTACCACTTTTAAAATTAATATCTAAAAAAGAAAATGCAGTTGGGTATGATCTAAATAAAAATTTAATGAATACAAAAAAGTTCAATCAACTGAAAAATATACCTACTTCTTTTTTACATATAGCAATACCCATAACTAAAAAATTTGATACTATTCTAATTTCAATATTCAATCAATTCAAACCAGAATGTATTGTTATACACAGTACAATTCCTCCTGGAACTGTGGAACGTATGCAAAAAAGAATCGATACACCTCTTATCTACAGTGCAACACGCGGTGTTCATAAAAGAATGTTAAAAGATATTAAACGTTATACAAAATTCTTTGTCATATCAAAAAATGCACCACAAAAAAAATGGGCAATTAGTACTTATTCTAAAAAAATGAAAAATTATGGTATAAAAACAAAACAAATGTCTAAACCTGAAACATTAGAATTAGCCAAAATTTTATGTGATACATCTTATCTTGGTTGGCTAATCAATTATTCTCAAATTACTAATGTAATTGCAAAAGATCATGGTGTAAATTACGATGAAATGTGGTCATTTTCTGATGAAATTCATAAAATATTGGGTAATAGGCCAAAAATGTATCCTGGCTATATTGGTGGTCATTGTGTCATTCCAAATTTAGAACTTATTAATAATCAAACACTTAATCTTATTAAAAAAATGAATAATTCTTATTCAAAAAAAATTAAGAATTCTAAATTGATTAATAAAAAATATACAAAGAATAATTAATCTGTATTTTTAATATATGGTTTAACAATTTTCAGAAAATTTTTTGCACTAGCTTCCAAACTATATTCTTGTTGAATGAAATTACAACCTTGTTTACCTAATTTTTCTGACAGTTCTTTATCATTAATTAATAATGATATTTTTTCAATCAAATCTTTATCATCTCCTTCTTTTACTAAAAATCCAGTTTCACCATCTTTCATTGTTTCCGAATTTCCACCTACGTCAGTTGCAATAACTGGATTTTCCATTAACTGTGCTTCTTTTAATGATAATGGCGTTGTATCCATTCCTGTAATTATTGCATATATGTCAATTTCAGTAAGATATTCCCTAACCTTATCAGGATATTCTAGAGAACCCAACCAATGAAAATTATCAAATTTATCTAACACTTCTAAAATTTTATCTTTGTATTGTCCATCCCCTGCCCAATAGAAATGAATATTTGGCATTGACTTAACTACATTTTCAAGAACTAGCATTTCTCTAGTTTTCCTCCACCAATTTGCATCTTGTAAAAGTCCTACGCATGGATGTTGTAAATTCATACCATCTTTATCATACCATTTGGAGCTATCAACACCTTCTACGAAAACATCCATTTTTTGCGTTGGATGATGTTCTTTTACTATGTCAATCAAATACTTACAAATTGGTAATACCACTGTAGCCCCCGCAAATACTTTCTCTGCAACATCTGCTCTAACATCTAAAACTTTCTGCATAATTTTATCTTTGTAAATAGTATCTTTTGCATATTGAATTTCGGACCAATGATTTCCACGTAATAACACAAATAATGGAATTCCAATTTTAATTATTTCTAATCCAAAGTTACTTTGTCTATCAACTAGGACTGCATCCGGTTTAAATTCTGATATTAGCTTTTGAAACTTCTTTTTGCTTGAAAAATATTTTCTTAATTGTTTTGTAGGAAAACCAACAACGTAATCTGTTTCACGAATTAATTTATACTCAACTTCAAACTTTGCTAGAGCTTCTCCAAAATCTTTTAAATGGTAATATTTCCCAACACTACCTTTTGATGTTCCTCCTCCAGCACCAGACACAATTAAAATACGCAACTCTTAACAATGATTAATAATTTACAAATAAAAACGTGATTACTGAATGTCTAGAATGAATAAACTTGGTATAATTGGAATAGGTTATTGGGGAAAAAATCTGATAAGAGATCTCTCGAAATATAGCGAAATTAAAAAATGTACTAGTAAAGGAAATTCCCAAAATATTACATGGCTAAAAAAAAATTATCCTGGAATAAACTATGTTTCTACTCAAAAAGATATTTTTGATGATAATGAAATTAATGCGGTCGTTATTTCTACACCAATTAAAACACATTATAGTATAGTAAAAAAAGCACTTTTATCAAAAAAACATGTATTTGTTGAAAAGCCAATTTGTTCAAATGTTTCAGATGCTAATGAACTGATTAAAATTGCAAAAAAGAATAATTTATTGCTCTTTGTTGGACATATTTTCACATTCAATCAAATTCTAAAAAAATTAATAAAAATATCTAAGAAAGAAAAAATTACATATGCATATTTTGAATGGAAGAAATTTGGAACATTTGATGAAGATATTTTTTTAAATCTTTTATCTCATGACATATCAATTATTTTATCATTATTTGAAAAACCAAAAAAATTTGAATTATTATCGTCATATGGATTTATCTCAAAATGTGATTTATTCACATTAAACGTTGTATTAGCTAAAAATAAAAAATGTCTCATTAATGTTAACAGATATTCAAACAATAAACAAAAAACTGTCACTATTTTTACTGAAAAAAATGTCTATCTTTGGGATGATCTAAAATTATATAAAAATAACAAAAAGACAAATACTTTTGAATTAATTTACGAGTCAAAAATATCTCCTCTTGAAGTTGAATGTAAGGAATTCGTAACGCAACTGAATGAATCAAGCAAATCTTTCCAATATGCTAATTTGGCAAAAGATGTTATACAAGTAATTCAGAAATTAAAATGAAAAAATGAAAATTGCAGTAATAGGTGGTGGCATATTTGGTATTACTGCTGCAATAATTCTTGGAAAAGAACATGATGTTGAACTTTTTGAAAAAAATGATGATTTGTTGAAATCTGCATCTGGTTCAAATCAGTATAGAGTACACAGAGGTTATCATTATCCCCGTAGTCCTGATACTGTAATTGGAATAGTAAAATCGGAAAATAGTTTTAAAGAAATTTTTTCTAATGCGATCATTAATGATTATGAACATTACTATTGTATATCTAAAAAAAATAGTTTAACATCTTCTGAAAAATTTATTAGTTTTTGTAATAAATATGAACTAGAAATTAAAAAAGCTGAATTAGATTGTGTAAATAAGAATTCCATTGATCTATGTGTAACTGTTAAAGAATCAGTTTATGATCCTGTAATATTAAAAAAACTATCATTTGAATTATTAAATAATAATAATGTGAAAATTCATCTTAATACCAAAGTATCAGATGAAATATTTGATCATTTTGATAAAGTTGTAATATGTACATATGCAAATTTGAATAACTTACTTGAAAAATTTCCAAATTTTCAAAATGAATATCAATTTGAATTGTGTGAAAAACCAGTTGTAAAATTACCTAAATCTTTTCAGAATAAAAGCATCGTAATAATGGATGGTCCATTCATGTGTATTGATCCGTTAGCTAATACAAATTTTCATTTACTTTGTAATGTCCAACATGAAATTCATCAAACAAATATTGGAAAATTTCATGATATTAAAAAAGAATATGAACATTTGTTAGATAATGGAATTATCAAAAATCCTAGTCATACAAACTATGAACAATTCATTAAATCAACTCTTGAGTTTTTTCCAGAAATTAAAAATGCTGAATATGTTGGGTCTATGTTTACAATTAGAGCTGTTCCTCCACGAGCAGAAGATACTGATGAAAGACCAACATTAGTAACTAAAATTGATGAAAAAATCATCTCAATTTTTTCTGGAAAAATTACTACCTGTGTTGAAGCGGCAAATCAAGCAAAAAACATTATTGACCAAAACTAATTTTTCCCAACCTATTATTCTCTAGTACATTTTAAATTCTCAAAAAATTAGTATTTTTATGAACAAATATGTCTTAATTCTTGTAGTAATTTTTTTAATTTCAATTTTCCTATCAGGAATCTATATTGGTTCATACAAATTTTTTTCATTTAATTTTATCGATGATTTGACAAATAATCTGGATTCAGAAAGAAATACACCAAATATCTTACCTGTAAAGTTTGATCCTTATTCTTCTATAGATATTAAAAATGAATCAGATATAATTGAGATTAAAAATAAATTAATTTATTATATTTGGAATTTAGATCATTTACCTGATGAAATTCCAAACACTGTTGAGAAAAATATAGTTGATCAAAGATTTTCAGATCTTAATAATCTCAAAAATATTGATAAACTTTCAATAAAAATGGAAAATGGAGTTAATTCATTTGTTTATATTTTTCATCCTACTACATCAAATGATGAATTAATAATTTATCATCAAGGTCATTCTGGAGGTTTCATTAATGGTAAATCCACAATTAATTATTTTCTAGAAAATGGCTATTCTGTAATGGCATTCTCTATGCCATTTGTTGGAATGAATAATCAACCAATAATTAATGTTGAAAATATTGGTCCAATCAAATTTTCCACTCATGATCAACTCCAATTCTTAGAAACAGAAAATTTTTCTTCACTAAGTTATTTTTTTACTCCACTCAATAATTCACTAAATTATCTTGACCTGAATTATAATTTCAAAAATTATTATATGATTGGAATTTCTGGAGGAGGCTGGACAACTACAATATATCCTGCAATAGATACCAGAATAACACAAAGCTTTGCTGTTAGCGGCTCTTTACCTATATCTCTAAGAATTAATTCCCAAGATATTGGAGACTATGAACAATTAATTCCAGATTTTTACCAAATTGCAAATTATCTGGAATTATATATTCTAAGTTCATATGGTGAAAACAGAGAATTTGTTCAAATTTTCAATAAATTTGATCCTTGTTGTTTTTCTGGTACATTGTTTGAAAATTATGAAAATGAATTAAATGATATACTTATAAAATTAAATTCTGGAAGTTTTGATATTATACTTGATGATACACATAAGGAACATAAAATATCTGAATATACTCTCGAACTTGTTTTGAAAAAAATCCAGTAATAATTTACTTTTAATTGTTAGTGATATTGATATAGTTCTAAAAATTACATTTTTTGTGGAAAAAAATTATGGTTTTCGAGGCTGGTTTTATTTTAGAACTGGATGGGCAACATATTTTGCTTTTGTAGTTGCGGCAGTTAATGCATTAACTGTAACATATTTCTTGGCTATTGATAATTACCCAATATTACATTCGTTATTTCCGTCATTTTTTCATTATGTAGGTATAGTTGGTGGACTTGGTGTGCCTCTACTTATTTTAGTTGGGTATGTTCATTTTAAGAGATCTAAATCTTTCAAAGCAGAACAAGACATTCTAATTGAAACTAGCCCTCACATTAGAAGAATTTTACTGAACACTGAAGTGCTCCTACCATCATATTTACAATTATTAGAATTAGTCACTAAATTATCTCAAAATGAAAAATTATCACAAGAAGATGTCAACCAAATTTCTAAATTAAAAAATCAATTAAATGAACATATTGACAAAAGACAAATTAAATAAATAATAATTCTAATTAGAACTAGTTATTTTTTATTCCAAAAAATGAATTCTCTAAGAATTAATTTTGTTAACTTAGATCCTACTGGAATTGGTTCCATCTTTCTTATTCCACCAATTCTCCTTCCTTCATTTCCAGTAATTGCTATTATCTTGTGTTTTTGTTTAATTGCACGTATACTCATTTGAGTTGTTGAATCTAATCCCTCTGCATCAAATTTTATTTGGAGCATAGATTTTCTTGTGATTATTCGACTCAAGTTTAGGGCATCTGATAAATATCCTCCAAAAAATACATTAATTAAAAATGTAAACATTTTATTTCCAAATGTATCAACTGGACCTGCATCTAGATTTACTGATGTTTTTCCAAATCTTGAAATTACAACCTGATCGTATCCTTCATGAATTTTTTCAATCAATCTTGGTATTTCACCTATTTCGTGATTTCCGTCTGGGCCCCAATACAATATACAATCAGATTTTGTATCTGTTACTCCTCTAACTACTGCATCTCCGTGTCCTTTTTTCTTTTGTAATGCTATATTAAAACCCAATTTTTTAACTTCTTCGATAGTTCCATCGGTTGAATTTCCATCAACAACTAACCATTCTTCAGCCCATTCCTTCTTAATTGTTGGTAAGAGTTTCCTTACTCCATCTATTTCATTTAAACTTGTGATTACTACTACGGTTGACATGCACATTCTGTATGTTTTTTCCATATATTATTTGTGAAGGAATCCTATTTCATAATTCATGATATTCATAAACAAACTACATATATCATAATAAAAAAAATTGGATATGAAACTTCATGTTGGTTGTGGAGAAAAAATTTTTCCAGGATGGACTAATTTAGATATAGATGATTTACCAAATGTTGACATAATTGATGATGCACGAACTTTATCTAAAATTCCAGATGAATCTTGTGAAATAATTTATGCTTGTCATATTTTTGAACATTTGGGACGACATGAAGTTGAAAATGTTTTAACAATTTGGAATAAAAAGCTTATCAAGAATGGAATACTAAGATTAGCTGTACCCGATTTTGAAAAAGCTATTTTTTGGTATAATCAAAATTCAAATCTGGAAGATGTTTTAGGTCTTTTAATCGGTGGACAGAAAACAAACTTTGATTATCATAAAATGATTTTTGACAAGAAATATCTTTCATCATTATTAACTAAAACCAAATTTTATGATATTCAAGAATGGGATTGGCATTCCGTGGATCATGGAAAAATTGATGATTATAGTCAAGCGTATCTGCCGCATATGGATAAGGAAAATGGTACTCTTATGAGCTTAAATATTGAGGCAAAGAAGAAATAATTATTTTTATTTTGAACTCTTTTTATAATAAAATCGTGTAAAAGGAGAATCAAAAATAACTTTATTATTTTTTGACCATTCGTAAGTTAATTTCAAACCTTTATCAACTGTTACTGTTGGTTTCCATTTTAGAAGCTTTTTTGCTTTTTTATTATTACAAACTAATCTATTAACGTCATATGGTCTTAGTCTGCTTTCATCTCTTTTAATTTTAGTTTTAATTTTTGCAATTTTTGAAAGTTTTGTAACTAAATCTCCAATTTTTACTTCATTTTGTGAACCTAAATTAATTATTTCTCCAAGGGCTTTCTTTTCTTTGGCTGCTTTGATAAATCCCTTAACTGTATCTGAAACAAATGTAAAATCTCTAGTTGAATGTATATTTCCTAGATTCAATTCTCTTGTACCACGAAGTATTTGTCCAATAATTTCTGGAATAATATATGGTTCTGTATATCTGGGACCAAATGTATTGAATGGTCTTATTATTACTACTGGAAATCCATTTTCTTTATGCAATGTAAATGCGGCTCTATCTGCAGCTAACTTACTTACTGCATAAGTTGAATAAGGTGATGTTGGATGATTTTCATCCATTGGAGTATATTGCGCAGAACCATAAACTTCACTAGTTGAAGTGTTAATCACGGTCTCTACAGTCTTTGATTTTACAGCACTCCAAAACACATGCATACTTCCAATTGTATTTACTTTAAAAAAATCAACAGGATAATAAAATGAATCTGGAATGAATGGTAATGCTGCAAAATGAAAAATGATTTCTTGATCTTTTGTTGCTTTATTAACCGCTTTTTCATCTGTAATATCTCCTTTTATTATTCTAAGATTCTTGTCTTTTTTTGGTAGATATTGTCTTTTACCTGAAGAAAAATTATCAAAAACTGTAACTTTTGCTTCTTCACTCAATAATTGTTGGACAGCTTCTGAACCAATGAAACCTGCTCCACCTGTGACTAAAACTGCTTTATCTTGAAATTTTGTCAAATTAATCACTCACTAATTCAAAATTATCTTTAGTTATATTTTGAACGGTTCCCATGAATTATCTTTTTCCGAAATTTGTGTAACATCATAAGGAAATGAAATTTTGAAAGTTTGATCTGAATATTTTACTCCTTTTTCACAATCTAAGTTGTATTCTTGCGCCATCAAATAAGTTACTTCACAATTATCTTCCATAGTTTGATAGCCATGTGCACATCCTTCTGGAATATAATTTAATTTATAATTTTCCTGACTCAATTCAACACTTATCCATTTTTTGAATGTTTTTGAAGTTGGTCTAAGATCTAATGTTACATCCCATACTTTTCCTTTTGTACATCTAACTAATTTTGCACCTTCATGTGGTGAAGTTTGATAATGTAATCCTCTGATTGTACCTTTATTTTTTGTAAACGCTATATTGGATTCACTCAAATTAACATTTAAATTATTTTCCTGAAATTTTTTCTTATCCCACATGACTGAAAAAAATCCTCTTTCATCATTTATTTTTTCTAATTCAATAAAATATGCTCCTTCTAGTTCCGTTTTAATGAATTTCATTTTATTTTAGTATGTTTTTTATTGTATCTGAAACTAACTTTTGTTCAGTTTCTGTCATATTGATGTATATTGGTAATCCTAAAATTCGCTTAGAAACATCTTCTGAAATTGGAAATTTACCTTTCATATTTCCATATTTTTCTTCATACACAGGTTGAAGATGCATAGACGGAAAATTTATTCTAGTTTCTATTCCTTCGTTTTCCAAACCCATTCGAATTTTTTCACGAATTTCTTCATTTTTAACTAAAATTGAATATAACATGTATGTTGATTTATTATAATCATGTACCTGTGGAGTTTTAATTTCTTCTACTGACTTCAGTAATTCATCATAATTTTTAGCACGTGATATTTTTGTCTCAATTATTGACTCAATTCTTTTTAGTTGAGAGATTCCTAATGCAGCATTGATATCTGGCATCTTAAAATTCCATCCCATAAATATATTGTAATATCTTTTTGATGCACCATTCTTTTTTAAAATTTGACATTTTTCTGCTAATTCTGAATTATCTGTTACGATCATTCCCCCTTCACCTGTAGTCATATTTTTATCAGGAAAGAATGAAAAACCCGCAATATCTCCTAATGTACCAGCTCTTTTTCCTTTGTATGTAGCTCCTACTGCAGGTGCAGCATCTTCGATTACATGCAAACTATGTCTTTGTGCAATTTCATTTATCTCATCCATTTCACATACTTGTCCTGCATAATGAATTGGCATTATTGCTTTAGTTTTTGGAGTAATAGCTTTTTCAATTTTTGTTGGATCTAAATTAAATGTCTCAGACTCGATATCTGAAAATACTGGTTTAGCATTTTGCATTACAATTACATTTGATGTTGCAGCAAAAGTGAATGGTGTTGTAATAACTTCATCTCCATCTCTAATACCTAACGCCTCTAATGAAAGATGCAATGCTGCTGTCCCAGAATTGACCGTTATTGCATATTTAGTCCCAATAAATTTAGCAAATTTTTCCTCAAATTGTTTATTATATGGTCCACTGCCACTCAAACATTCTTCTTTTACTGCATTATAGACTGCTTGAGCATCTTCTTCTGTAATGTTAGGTTCTGCTACTCTAATTTTAAAAGGTAATGACAATCACCAATTTTTCTCCCTCCAAGTATATATTCCTCACTAGGTTTTTCTCTTAATTTTATGTGATTATTTCATACCATACATTATAAGATACATTTGATCAAAAATCATAATTGAATAAAAAACAGATAGCACTTTATTTAGTTATTATTTCTCTTATATCTTTAGGATTCAAATTATACACTTTTGATCCTGCTGTTATTCCATCTGAAGATACTTATGGTTATGTTTTACGTGCTATTGCACATACAAATGGAGATTTTTCAGAACATCCACGAAAAACATTAGGTTGGTCATTAGTAATTTCACCTTTTGTAGATAATGTTGAATCTGATAATTTCATGGATTACATCAATGTCGCGCGTACTTTGAGTATTGTAATATCAATTATTTCAATATACCCTATGTATCTTCTTGGAAGACGCTTCTTCGATGAAAAATTTGCTTTATGCGCAGCAGGTTTCTTTGCATTTATACCTCATCTAAACTTTCATTCAAGTTCTGGATATTCTGAACCACTTTTTCTTCTAACTTTAATCTTATCCGCATATTTTATTTTAAAAAAGAATTCAAATCTTTCTTACCTTTCTTTTGCAACTCTTTCAGCATTATGGTACATTCATTGGTCTGGAATAATATTTTTCATTGCTTTTTCATTAATTCTCTTTTTAAACAATAAAAAATCTAAAAAATTATTTTTTAAATATCTTTTGTGTATTGGTATTTTTGTTCTAATAGCATCTCCAATGTTAATACATCGATATGAACAATATGGAGATCCATTATTTTTTTCACAAAGTTCTGCAGTATTCACAGGAAATCCTGCAGCAATATTGGCAGATAATACAAAAGATCTAAATTATTCCTACCAAGATTATATTCACGAAAATGGGATTTCACAATTTATTTACACATTTGTAATTTTAGGAATATACAACATTCTTAGTTCAATTTTTCAAATATCTCTTCCATATCTTATCGTTTTTCTTCCATTTGGAATTTTATTTTCATTTAGAGCATTTGATCAGGATAAAAATTTCATACGTAGTAATTGGATACTTATTTTAATTCCAATAATTTCTATGATTTATTATTTTGGTGTATGGCCAGACAAGAGATTATTATATCAATTATTTCCATTTTTAATCATATTCTCAATAATTCCCCTTCAACGTGTTATTGTATATGGTTTGAGCACATTTTCATTTTCCAACAAACAAAAAAATGTATTTCTTTTAGGAATATTCATTGTTATTATTCTATTGTCTACTACATATGCTCTTAGGTATGACCAGCAAAATGATCAGATATTTGAATTTGAAAAAATTGAATTTGCAGAAATGTTAATGCATAATTTTGAAGGTAAAATTCTCGATGCTGGATATACTCTTGAGGGATTACATTACGTGAAATTATCTAATCCTCCAGAAATTTTTAAGAATTCTAGAATAAATTTAGATATGAATATTATAGATGGAAAACAAAAATTAGTTGAAGGAAAAATTTTTGCTTCTGATATTAATGAATTCATAACGGAATCTAAAAAATATAATGTGAAATACATCTCAATTAGTAAAAGTGGTATGGAAGGAACCAAATTTTGGTATCCTTATTTATTAGATTTGTATGATAATGAACAAAAATATAGTTATTTCAAGAAAGTTTTTGATTCATCTGAAGAGGGCTATCAAAAATTTAATGTTAAAATTTTTGAAATTAATTATAATTCATATCCATAATATTCATTTACAATTTGATAATCAATTTTATAAAATTTAACATGATATTCAAAACCATAATTTGTTGAATCATAAATTTTTTCTAAAAATGGATATTTACTTTCATTGAGAAAAATCTCGTGCATATATGAAATTCCATCTCCATCTTTATCAATTACTAAATATTCTAAATTATTTTTGTTGCCATATTTTAATAATTTTTCTATGGATTCAAATTCATTTAATTTTATTACTTTTAATGATCTGAGTTCAAATGAATCCCGTAGAACAGGAAATTCTTCCAAACTTGCAATCCTTGCACTACGAATATAATTATCAACTGGATCTATATCATTAACAACTCTCATCTTTGCATCTATTTTTTTAGCAATTTCAAAATATTCTTCTTCAAGTTTATAATCAAATGCTATTTCTTCATTAAAGAAAATTAAACCTCCAAAAATTACTAAAGGAATTAATGCAATAGTTATAATTTTTTGTTTTTTTGTTTTTTCAACCAAAAATTCTATTCCTAGTGTTGCTAAAATACATAAAAATGGGATTTGAATATACAAATATTTTAGTTCATAAAAATCTCTTGAAAATCCATAAAATGCTGGAATTAACATGGTTATCGCACAGATTATTATTGTCCATTTTTTAAAATCCCTTTTTTTAAAAATTTTGAAAAAACCAAAAGGAATGAAAAAAGCTAGTAATGGAATTGTTATCCATGCATAATATTTTATTAAATTAATTGCTGCATTTGAAAAAATACTAAGTAACAAACTATCTGATGATTGATATGTTTCACATAGTTCACTAGAATTTGATTCACATACTTCGCCAACAATTTTTGATGGTGATTCATAATGAATAAATGCATTAGAAAAATGCCATGCTATACCTACTGATTCTTCATTTGCCTCATTTCTAACATAGTCTATTCCAAAAAGAATAATAAAAAATATTGATAAGCATATGATATAATTCACAATTTTCTTTCTTTCTCTAAATCTCCAAAAAAACATGATAGAAAATGGAATTATGAGAACTATTCCTTCATATCTGGTTAATGCAAATAATGCCAAAACCCCAAATGAGATATAAATCAAAACTATTTTTCTACTTAGAAAAAGCACCATTGCTGTTGTACCTAAAATTATGAAAAGAGGTTCCGGTAATCCATTTAGAGAATTGAAAAGTAATCTCGGTTCAAAAATGAATAAACATGAACCAATTATGGCATACTTGTCTTGAACAAATTTTCTACAAAGGAAAAAAATAGGAATTGCTGTAAAAACTGAGAGTAATACGCTTACAGTTCTTTGTAATTCCATATAATCAATAAAATTATCTAAAGAAACTAATGAAAAAAAGCCTGATAATAGTATGGGCCAGGATGTATTTGTGAATGAATTAGTTTCAGATTCTGGAAAACCTTTTGTTATACTCATATCATTAGCATACCAAAAATACATTTCTCCATCTTGATAAATTGGAAGATCAAATGGGAATACAAAAAATCTAATTATAATTCCTACGATAATTATAGTTGTTAAAATAATTATTTTTTCAATATTTGAAAACTTATTCTTTTCTTCTAATGAATTCATAAAGCAAAATCCTTAACTTATTTATTTGAATTTTCTCTTACTACACTAATTAATGAATAAAGAAGAATTGTTGTCACCAATAATATTGCCCCAATTAAAATACATCCTGCTGCAATTATAGTTAAATTTGTATTTAATCGACCGATTTCTGCATAATAATTAATTGTATATGATGTGAATACTACTCCAATTATCATAAAAATTACTGATGGAATTCCATAAAATTTCAGTGGATGCTCAATTGATGTAAATTTTATTGTACTAAGAATTACTGATGATCCGTGCATTATTGGGTTATGTGTTGATGTATCTCCTTCATAAAGAATTTTTATTGGTACTTCGGAAATTCTAAAATCTTTAGCACTAGCTTTAATCAAAATTTCAGTTGATATTCCCATTCCTAATTCTGATGGATTTAACTCGTTTAGTACTTTTCTTGAATAAGCTCTAAAACCACTTTGAGAATCTGTTAGTTGTTTTTTAATTGATGCATTTGTAATTTTTGTAATTATTTTAATGCCGGCCTTTCTATATTGTGGAATTTCTTTTTCGCTATCGTCCAAAAATCTTGAACCTATGACTAAATCTGATTCATTATTAATTATCGGAGTGATAATTTTATCTATATCTTCTATTCTATGTTGTCCATCTGCATCAAATGTAACTAAAACATCTCCTTCCAGTTCTTTTGATTTTAAAAAGAGACTTCTAATAGCTGCTCCATACCCTAAATTCTTTTCATGATTAATCACCATTGCTCCCATTTCTTCTGCAATTTTAGACGTTAAATCACTAGAACCATCATTGCATACAACAATTTTGTCTGAAATTTTCTTCAGTTTTGAAATTATTATTGCAATGTTTTTTTCCTCATTAAATGCTGGAATTCCTATGATTATTTTCAATTTTAGCCCTTTTTTTAAAATGAGAATTTTAGCCTATAAAATATACTACTCTAAATTTATGAATTTGCCCAGTAGTAAAAGTCTCTACACCTCATTTTCAATAGAAAATATAATTAGATAACCCATCTACGATTTTATGTGATTATTAACGAATTAAGTAAAATTTTAGAAAAAAATGATTATACTATCGATGATGATATGATTTTACGAATTCAAACTATGTTAGAATCAATTCGAGATGATAATCAAATTAACAAACTTGATTACATTATTGATTGGTTTAACAAAAAAAGAGAAGAATCTGATATGATTGTAGAAGAGATTGGTATTAATGATTTAGATAAATGGAATATAGATGAGAATTCTGGAAATATATCTCATGATTCAAGTGGATTTTTTCAAGTAATTGGAGTTAAGGTTTCAAATACATTTGATCGTGAGGTTGGGAAAAAAGGATGGACCCAACCAATGATTGCAAAAAATCCAGGTGGTATTCTAGGAATTTTAATGAAAAGAATCGACGGCATACCACATTATCTTTTACAAGCAAAAGCTGAACCAGGAAATATTGGAAAATTACAATTATCTCCAACACTTCAAGCTACAACTAGTAATTTACTAAAAGCACATGGTGGATCCAAACCATTGTATGCAGAATATTTTGATGAAGAAAATAATCCAAATATAATATATGCAAAGTGGCAATCAGAAGACGGTGGAAGATTCCATTTAAAATCAAATTATAACATGATTGTAGAAATAAAAGAAGATGAAGAATTAGAAATTCCCGACTCGTTCATTTGGGTTACATTGTATCAAATTAAACAACTAATGAAGATTGAAAACTTTGTTGGACCACATGTTAGAGGAATAATTTCTTATCTGTGAAAAAATGAAACCTCTAAAATTTGGTATCATTGGTTGTTCACGAATTGCTAAACGCTCCGTTATTCCTGCCATATTAAAATCAGGATGTGCAGAACTTGAAATTATTGGTAGCCGTTCAACAGACAAAGCAAAAGAATTTGCTAAGGAGTTTGACTGTAAAAAATTTGGTTCTTACGAAGATGTAATTTCAGATGATTCAGTTGATGTAGTGTACATTTCAACTCCAATTAGTACTCATAGAGAATGGTCAATCAAAGCAACAGCAGCTGGGAAACATGTTTACGTGGAGAAATCTTCAACATATGATCTCAAATCTGCAATAGAGATGGTTGAGTCTGCAAAAGAAAACAATGTTAGATTAATGGAGGGTTTCATGTTCAGATTCCATCCACAACATCAAAAAGTAAAGGAATTGATTAAGGAAGGTAAAATTGGAGAGGTAAAATCATTTAATGGGATTTTTGGTTTTCCAACATTCCCAGAAGGCGACATTAGATATAATTCAGGATTTCTACTAGATTCCGGTTGTTATCCAATTTGTGCAAGTCGAATGATCTTTGATGAAGAACCATTAGGTGTATTTTGTAGCCAAAAAAAGATTCCAGAATCTTCTGTCGATGTCGGAGGCTCAGCAATTTTGGTTTATGAAAATGGTAAAACTGCAACTATTACATATTCAAACGGAAGTTACTATCAAGCAAAATACGAAGTATGGGGAACTGATGGAGTAATATCATTAGATAGAGCATATTCGGTTCCACCTGATTTTACAACTAAGGTTACCTTACAATACAATGCCGAAAATAATTGGAATAGCAGACAAAATGAAATTTTTGAAATTGAACCGAAAGATCACTTTTTAGAAATGCTTGATGCATTTTGTATGGAGATTACGGGAACAAAGAAAGCACCATTTGACTTTGAGCAAGAATTACTAAATCAAGCAAGAGCTATGTTTGGAGCAGGATCTTCTACAACTGGAAATGGAAAAGAGATGATGTGGTTTGAAAATTACCCGAATACAAATGTCTACTAAGCTGATTTGATTACTTTGATAACTGCATCTTGATGTTTCTTTGAGATATTTGGGAATAATGGTAATGCTAGAATCTCATCATAAGTTTTTGCGGTATTAACAACATTAGATTTCTTTGCAAACTTGCGATATGCTGCATATTCGTGAATCGGCATCCAGTAAACTGTAGTTCTAATTCCATTATTCTTTAATTTTTTGTACAACTGATTCCTTGACAATTTGAAAGGTTTAGTCACACGAATTGTATAAAGATGATAAGAATGACTTTTGTCATTAACCATATCAGGTAAAATTATTCCAGGAATATTTTTCAAATTCTTATGATAATAGAGAGATGCCTTTTTACGAAGTTCATTTATTTTTCTAATTCTCTTTAGTTGTGTTATACCTAATGCTGCTCTTATCTCATCTAAACGATAATTATATCCTGGTTCAACAATATCAAAAACCCAAGGATACTCACTTGAATAACGACTTTTCAAGGATTTTGTCATTCCATGACTACGTAGTTGTCTTACTTTTTCAGCAATTTCCTTTGAATTTGTAGTAACCATTCCACCTTCAGCAGTTGTAATATTTTTGGTTGGGTAAAATGAAAAACATCCGGTATTTCCTAGTGTTCCCACATGTTTTGATTTATGAAATGTTCCAACTGCATGTGCACAATCTTCTACAACTTTTAGATTATGATCCTTTGCAAGATCTAAAATTTCTTCAATATTACAAACCTGTCCATATATGTGAACTGGAATTATTGCTTTAGTTTTTTTTGTAATATTCTTCTTAACATTTGAAACAGATAAGAAGAAATTCTCTTTATTAATATCAGCCACCACAGGTTTTGCATTACAAGCAAGTACTGCATTTGCATCTGCTACAAATGTAAGATCTGGAATAATTACCTCGTCATCTTTTCTAATTCCTAATGCCATTAAAGATAGATGTAATGCTGCAGTACAATTTGATACGGCAACTGCATATTTAGATTTAGAATATTTACAAAAATCTGCTTCAAATTTTTCTAGTTGTGGACCAAGTGTTAACATACTCTGTGAGAGTGTTTTATTGAT
>Ga0114932_10002451_pt1 | contig 19504 bp, 6 predicted proteins | sample 2SBtaG_2_FD_87286 | JGI IMG/M metagenome (GOLD analysis project Ga0114932, IMG submission 87286) | Deep subsurface microbial communities from Kolumbo volcano to uncover new lineages of life (NeLLi) - 2SBTROV12_ACTIVE470 metaG | ecosystem: Environmental > Aquatic > Marine > Volcanic ... | reverse complement strand
TCACGGTAACAGTGGCAGTTCCGCCAGCTACCGAGACATCTATCTGGGCCGCATTTGTTGCGGAGTTTGCAGTCTGGGCTCCATTAGTTAGGGCCTGAGTGGTTCCGTCAACAACGATTGACTCAGTTGTGTCAGTGACATTTGTCACTGTGAAAACTAGTTTCTTCCATGTTTGAGTTGCTTGGGAATCTCCGTCAGCAGCGTCTGCACTGGTGAAAAGGGCAACGTTGCTGCCGTCCTCAGTGAAAGTTCCGCCGGCCGCGCTTGCAGTCAGGGTCGGCGCATCGTTCACTTCGGTAACGGAAATGGTGTATGAAGCCTGAACGGTCTCTCCACCGGATACTCCGGAGACGGTAATTGCAGTACCGGCAGTTACATGAGCATCAGTAGGAGTTCCAGTGATGGTTGCAGTAGAGTCACTGTTGTCCGTGAAAGTCATCCAAGACTGGCAAGAGCAAGATAGCGTAACAGTGGTCCCATCAGGATCGTTCCACTGAATTGTTGAACTGTAAGCCACATCTTCTGTAGAAGTGGTAGTTGGTGTAGTCACCGCGAATGGCGGCACAAATCTAGCATCTTGAGATTCTTCAAGAGCGCTAACGCTAGCGCTATCGCTGGCAGCGATTTGACTGGCAACTAGTATGAGTGCGATCGCTGCGGCAAGGCCGATTGCGACGTTCCTTAGGTCATTCGATGTCAGGTTCTTCTGGTTTGTATGGCTCACTGTAGTGAGCGGCACGGCTGCAACCATGTTGGTTCCCACGTCTTTCTTGCATTTAGAAGGTTGCGGAACCCACCCTATAGGGTGGAGTGTTCTATATGAGGCCGATAATCTAAATTGATTTGAGACGGAATCGCCTCTATGTGGCTTTTTTTACAGATTTTATCACTTGAATCCAGCACACTACTACCTCTCAAGAACCGCACTACTGGAGTCTTGTTGTGCAACGTTTTTGACACTTGTTTTTGCGCCGTCTGCAGACAGCTGTGAAGTTGTATTACGACGGCCATTTGTTCATTATTATCAGAACTCAAATTAATGCTGCCAGAGACAATTTGAAGAACTCTCAATTCAAAGAAGAATGACTAGGCAGATCTGCCTGTCTCACCTAGAAATCCATGATTTCACAGATTAGACAAAAATCCAATCGTTTCGCCTATGGATTTCAAATCGTCCTTTATAAGAAACAAGGGGCAATTATCCACTCTTTTCCACCAGAAGTAGGGGGTATTTGGACGCGTATAATGACTGAATTCGATGTTTAACTTACACCGATCGGTCAAAGAAAGGAGTATTGGTTACTACCGAATTCGAGTGAATCCGGTTTGAGAAAGAGGTGGCCGGAGATCCGAGGCCCCGTTGGGGCCCCGGAAATCCGGTTACGTTTGTCGAGTTAGACTACCTAATCAGGCGTCAATCTCTTCTTCTTCGACGTCCTCGAATTCCTCGTCTTCTTCGTCGAGGAATTGCTCGGTCTCGTCATACATGTCGAACTCGTCACTGTCATCGTCCTTACCGCCAGCAGTGCGGGCAATTAGAGCAATTACTGCGATTAGAACAACTGCGATTCCAATGAACGGCGCAGGTTCTGCACTGATATCGTCAAGGATTCCTAGTGGGTTTCCATTGTCACCCTGTCCGTCGTTGTTACCATCGTACTGCTCAGTTGGGTCCCACGGGAAGTGGTCCTCCCAGTCTTCACAGCTGGTGCAAACTCCGTTCGCATCGAGAACGTATGTTGCCGGATCTGGGACACCATCGTTGTCATCGTCTGGGTCAATCGCGTTGCAGAGTCCGTCGCCGACGACCGTGTCGTCATCGGTGCCGTATTCTCCATCTGGACCGACGTCGGTCTCGTTGTCCATTGGCATGACGTTGGCGTTGTTCGGGTCTCCCTGTCCGTTCAGAGCGTTGCGGCAGATCAGCTCAGTAGTGTCGAGCCAGCCATCGCCGTCATCATCGATGTCAGCGTTGTCACCAGTTCCGTCACCATCTAGGTCACGGTGCTCGTTCGGATTCATTGGGAAGGCGTCATCGAGGTCGAGGTAGCCGTCGTTGTCATCATCCTGGTCGGTGATGTCACAGTCGTGATCCATGTCGTTGTCCGCAGGCACGGAGGTGTGATCCATTGGATCTGTGCCACAGTTAGGCTCCTCATTATCCATCCAGCCGTCGTTATCGTCGTCAGAGTCTGAGAAGTCACCAATTCCGTCGCCGTCATTGTCAGCGTTTTCTGTCGCATCGAATGGGAAGGCATCCAGAGTATCTGGAGTTCCGTCGCCGTCATCGTCGGTGTCGACCTTGTCGCAGATCATGTCGCCATCGTAGTCGTCAGGGACTGAGTCAGCGTCCAGTGCGTCACTTCCGCACTCGAACTCCTCAGCATCCGTCCAGGCGTCACCGTCGTCGTTGAGGTCAGCGTTGTCGCCGACTCCGTCGCCGTCAGTGTCAATCCACTCAGACTGGTCGTATGGGAACGCGTCGAGCTCATCGAGCCAAAGGTCGTTGTCGTCGTCAGTGTCGGCGTTATCGCCAATTCCGTCTCCATCAAAGTCAGCCCACTCAGAAGGATCGATTGGGAAGACATCGTCTGCATTCAGGACTCCGTCACCATCGACGTCGTCGTCGATTGTGTCACAGATTCCGTCCAAATCAAGATCCAGCGGAATCGATGAGACCTCGAATGGGTCCGAGGCGCACTCTATCTCGATTTCGTCGAAGTAGCCGTCGTTGTCATCGTCAGGATCAGCGTTGTCACCGATTCTGTCGTTGTCGTTGTCAGCCCACTCGGTCGCGTTGAACGGGAAGGCATCCTCGTCATCCATGTAGCCGTCGTTGTCGTCATCCATATCGACGAGGTCACAAAGTGTGTCGTTGTCGAAGTCGGTTGGATACGAGTCGGCGTCCATTGGGTCGGTGACACAATCTGCCTCAGCAGAGTTGTTCCATCCATCTCCATCAAGATCAGTATCGCTATTGTCACCTAGTCCGTCACCATCAGTATCGGTAGTTTCGTTCCCATCGAATGGGAAGTCATCTTCTGAATCGATAACGCCATCTCCGTCGCTATCCGTGTCGAGTGAATCACAGATTCCATCTCCATCGGTGTCGCTTGGGAAGCTGTTACCATCGTTCGGATCAGTACCACACATATTCTCCATTGCAGTGTGCCAGCCGTCACCGTCTGGGTCAAGCGAATAGAACTGAATCGTGATGTTGTAGTCTGTTCCAGTAGTATCGTAGATGTAATTCCTCACGATGAAGTAAACTGTATCTCCACCATAGTAAGTAGTGGTTGCAGAGGCGTTCCAAACTTGAGGGTTAGTGTAGCCTGCAAATCCAACCTGACTTTGTGCTGAATTGTAGACATACAATAGATACCAAACTGATGGGGTATTGTAACCTGGATCGAGTGTGATCTCAAATCCATGGTCAACTGGAACAATGAAGTTGTACCAATCTTGGTCATCTAGACCCGCAGCAGCCCATCCTCCGTATTCGTAGGTATTGTTCGCAGTGATGTTGTTGTAAGCTGCGATATCTACTGAAGACCCGAAGGAAGAACCGGCATCTCCACCACTGTTTGCATCATCCTGGTCTCCACCTGGTAGATCCGACAGATTTCCGTAGGTGATGTCCAGCTGGTAGTCCATGTCAGTTACACCATAGGAATAAATTCCGAAGGTTACCCAATGTCCACCCACAGGCCATAATCCTGAATGAGCTGTCTTTGGGAAGCTCTGAGCTTGTCCGTAAGCCGATGTGTCTACGTAGTACGCAGGGTTCGCAGGATATACACATTGCATATTCCAGTTACCGCACATATACATGTATGTGTAGACGTATGTGTTACCATTTGCAGCACTCATATCTGGGAAGGATGTTGTGATGTTGACGTACTTTCCAGCAGGAACCAAGATTTGGTAGTAATCGCGCTGATCCCATGTGTAATCGAACCAGCCAGTGCAAGTTCCACCAGTGTCATTCGCATCGCCATTGATGTCGGCTTGATTCGAATTATTGACGAATGATGGGCCGGCATCCCATGTAGCTGAGTAGATACTGTCACCAGCGTCTATACCAGCTCCGCAGTCATTCGGGTTAGAACCAGGCTCGTTAGCCGGTGTAATCATTGTCAGATTCATCCAGTAGATTCCGCCGCCAATATCTGTAAACACGCGTATGTAGAGGTCTTGGCCGCCGTTGGAATAGGTTGCCCACATTGTCTCAGGATTATCGTAGTAAGATGAGTCAATGAAGTACAAGTAGGTGGATGCCGGATTCTTGTAGTACAGACCGGTATCAATATCGTGCCCACCAGGGAATGATACCTCAACCTTGAGACCGTAATTCTGTGGCAAGTAAATCTTGTAGTAATCATAACGATCATCCGTATCGTGACCGTATCCGACATAACTGCCATTCATCGATGGTAAGTCAAGTGCATCATATCCATATGTGCTGTTACCACCATCATCACCAGTTCCGGCATCGTCCCATGGACCATCCCATCCTGCTGATTGATCGTAAGTGGTGTAATCGATTGTGTAATTAGTCTCGACATCTTCTACCAAATCACGGACTAAGAGCTTGATGTAAACAGTAGTCTCTTGACTGAGATAGTTGTTGAAGTAATACGATTCATTGGTCGACATACCCTTGGGGTTCAGTGTGTATGGGTAGTTGTTCTGGGCCAAGTAGGACCAGTATCCATCCATGTAGAGGAATGCGTCAATTGCTTCTGAGCCCTCAGGTTGGTCGAATGTTAGAACAAACCAGAATCCTTCATCGGGTGCTAGTGTGTAGGAATACCAATCCTCATCATCGTATCCATCACAGATGGTTCCAGTGAATGCTCCGGATGAGCCCAAACTGGTGATGTTCGTAGCATCACTCTGAAGATCTCCAGCGTCGGTGCCGGATCCGCCATCATCGGCAATAGAACATGGTGGTGGAACTGCAGGCGCAAGCTGCAATTGCAGCGAATAGCCAGCGTGAGTGTCTGTGCTGTAATAAGCGTAGTAACTTACCTTAACGAATGCAGTAGCGCCTTCGAATGAAGTTCCGAGATCAATGAACTCAGGCTGATTATACCACGAATAGTCAACCATCGTTGTGAAGCCCGCGTCAGAGTAGACCTCGAGATCCAGGTCGGCATTCTTGTTCCAATCCAGCGTCAGGTTGGCTGCGTATCCGGTTGGGATATGCACAGCGAAGTAATCTGCCGTATCCGTTTGATTGACGTGCCCACCAGTGGAGACATCAAGATTGAACGCGTCACCAGTAAGTGAGACCATTGCAATCGCATTGGCTGGTGGAGTAGTATCTTCTACAGATATTGACATTCCACCGTCGCCGTATGTGTCTTCCATCGTGACGGTATAGGTTCCAGCATCAGTGTAAGTAGCAAGTGTTCCTGAGGAATAAGCAGCGAGCGAGCCAACTGCCCAAGAGTCAGTCGTTCCATCTGGCTTGTCGATATCAACAGAAGTTTCGTATGGGCACCAGTAATCGCAGGTATAGGTTACCTCTGCAGTGCTTCCAGACATGATTGAGAAAGAACCTGAGGCATAATCTCCATTCGGATATGAATCGAACTCCAAAGATAGGAGTGCATTAGCATCAGGCGAGTCTGACCAATCTCCTGGAAATCCATTATCTGCAGGGAATGTTGTGATGTTCATGTGGTAATCAGGGATGCTGGCGTAGCCACAGTAGTAGCACCAGACCCATAGCAGAACTTCTTGGCCACCGAGGGCGCGAGACTGTCCTCCTAGACTGTTGTAGTTTCCAATGCAGGTACCATCAGAACCGATTCCGACTTGGCCTGAAGTGCTGTAGTAGCAGTAACCCCACGAGTTGCCCGAATATGTGGAGTAGCCTGACATGGAAGCAGGCCCGTATGCTGCCATGTATGCGTAGTTGTCATAGAAAGATCCTGTGCCCGACATGTTCCACTCGAGAGTGTATCTAACTCCGTAGCCAGGTTCCATATCTACAAGGAAAACATCAATGTTAGTTGTTGATGTAGAAGAGTAACCTGTCGCTTGCATGGTATTCCAGTAATCGACAGATTCCGGTCCGTCCTCCCACTCGAAATCAGAAGTGATATCCATCGCTCCTGAATAACCGACGCCTGCGTCGGTTCCTCGACAGGCATCTGCGCCTTGACAAGGTGATGGAGCTGCTTCCATCCTCAGGCTGTTATCTTGTAATTCGGCCTTCTCCTCTGCTACGCTAATCACAGGTAGAACGCTCATTGTTATCATCATTAATGCTAGCACTATTGTTCGGGCTGTCTTGCTTCGCATGGTCATCACTGTCGCTAATCACACTATGTTAGTGATATAATCATGTCGTCCCCTGTTCGTCCAACCCCCTATGGGGTTGTGAAAGAAAGATGAGCATATTTACTACTGTCTGATGGAGTTTGGAGTTTATTTGTTTAAAAAATACCAATTTAAGGAAAAAAATATTCTAAATCAGCCATTTCAAAAAAAAATAGACTCAGAGGACAATCATGACTAGTATGATTCAGGAACGCTCATTCTAGCAAGGCCAGAATATTTCTGAGAGTAGTTCAGTTCAGAATCCAGGAGGTGGTGGTGGAATTTGTGAATCATCGTTGTCTGTATCGGGTTCACTACCAAACCCTGGTGGAGGAGGAGGCACTTCTGAATCGCTTGGTGCCATTACTTCTTCAAATCCAGGTGGTGCAGGTGGCACCTCCGATACCTCTTCGCTCTCAGCCTCAAATCCAGGGGGCGGAGGAGGGACTTCTTCCGAGTTGTCTTCGACCACTTCATCCTCAAATCCAGGCGGTGCTGGAGGTATCTCAGAATCTTCGCTTGGCTCATATTCTGCCCATGACTCAGTATCATCGTAGGATGAATACTGATCGTCGCCATAAGTTGCAGCCTCGTCATCCTTCTTGCGGACTAACACGACCGCAGCCGTAGCTCCGATTGCAGCCAGAATCAGGATGAACACTAATGCCGTTAATCCCGGGTTGAGCTTCATGTGGTCGACAATAGATAGTGGGTGAGCATTGTCTCCAAGTCCGTCACTATTGCGATCTTCCCACTCAGTACCATCCTTAGGATAGACATCATTGACGTCAGGAACACCATCACCATCGTCGTCAGGATCGACGGCGTCACAGGTGCCATCTGCGTCTGTATCCAATGGCACTGAATTCGCAGATAGGCTGTCAGTACCGCACATTTGCTCTGCGTTGTCAGTCCAATCGTCGTTGTCGTCATCGATGTCAGCGTTGTTTCCTTGGCCGTCACCATCAGTGTCAGACCATTCATTTCCATTGAATGGGAATGCGTCGTCAACATCTTGCACCTGATCGTTATCATCATCGATGTCGATGATGTCACAGAGCATATCCTGATCATTGTCCAGAGGGACACTGTTTGCATCAAGAGGATCTGAGCCACAATTTGGCTCATCAATATCTGCCCAACCATCACCATCGTCGTCTAAATCAGTGTGATCGCCGACTCCGTCGCGGTCGGTATCATCCCACTCTGTAGCATCGAATGGGAACCAATCGTTCACATCCTCGATGCCATCGTTATCGTCATCGTTATCTTCTAGGTCACAGATGTGATCATCGTCGAAGTCATCAGGCACGCTCCAAAGAGAAAATTGGTCTGTTCCACAACGCGCCTCTTCGGCATCGGTCCAACCATCGCCATCGTCATCCTCATCAGCGTTGTCACCGATTCCATCTCCATCGAAATCATCCCACTCAGATGGATCGCGCGGGAACTCGTCGTTATCGTCGAGATATCCATCACCATCGTCGTCGACGTCAGCATTGTCTCCAATGCCATCTGAATCCAAATCATCCCACTCGTTAGGGTCTAGAGGGAATGCATCAACTGCATCAGATCTTCCGTCGCCATCATCGTCGTTATCCTCCTCATCGCATTGACCATCTCCATCAGTATCTTGAGGTACTGAGAGCCTGTCCAGTGGGTCTGATAGGCAGTTTATTTCAGTTGAATCAGAGTATCCATCACCATCGTCATCGTTATCAGAATTGTCACCGATTCCATCGTCATCGGTGTCGACCGATTCGTTCGGATCAAGTGGGAAAGCATCGTCGACATCGGGTACTCCGTCGCCATCGTCGTCCTCATCGACCGCATTACAGCTCAAGTCTCCATCAGTGTCGGTCGGCCTGCTGGCTGAATCCAAAGGATCGCTGCCACAGATATTCTCATCGGCGTCAGTCCAACCGTCGCCGTCGTCATCATCATCTCCATTGTCACCGACACCGTCGTTGTCTGTGTCGGTTTGCTCGTTAGGATCGAGCGGGAAATCGTCATCGTTGTCCACGACGCCGTCATCGTCGTCGTCGTTATCCATAGCGTCGCAGCGACCATCACCATCAGTATCCAACGGGTAATCACTTGCATCTTCAGGATCAGAACCGCAGTTGACTTCCTCAGTGTCCCAGAAACCATCGCCATCTGTGTCGAGGGTGAAGATCCATACGCTGAGGTTGTAGATGCCCTCACCTTGCCAGGCGACAACGCGGAGCACTACGTCCTCACCGCTAACGATAGAGCCGTTCGAAGTAACCATCTCGTCGCCATTGAGGTTCGTCGAGGAATCGATTGTTGAGTAATTCGATGCCCATCCGAGCACGAGATACGGAGTGATCTCGTTAGTGTCCGCTGTCATCTCGACAGCGATTCCATGATTCAACGGTACTGCGTATCGATAGAAGTCATTTGCATCGGTATCTATTGACGCCCAGCCTGTGAAATTGTTCAAGCCTGGATAAGTCTGGATATCAGAGGAATTGTCCGCTACATCTCCCGCATCTGTTCCAAGCCCTGAATCATTCTGATTATTGGCAGGTAGATTCGCCTGATCTGAGAGAGTGATGTTTAGCAGATATTCACCTTCACCAGTCCACGCATTCACGCGCACGAATACTGTTTCATTGGTGATATTCGTGGCACCACTAGACACCTCTTCGGGATTCGCATAGTAAGAATAATCGATGAATGCCCCTGCAGAATCCATTAGAATCAAATCGTAATCATCGGTATTGTTCCATGATAGAGTCGCTTCAAGTAAGCACCAGCAGGTGACGTTGACTCGGTAGTAATCGTCGTCGTCGTCAGTATTCGAAATGTAACCTGAATAGCTACCATTGCTTTCAGGGAGGTCGGTTGGATAGGTCATGTTGTTTCCAGCATCGCCGCCAGTATTCGCATCGTTCTGAGTGTCTGAGGTAGGGACCCCCGATACATTCTCCATTCCGAAGTTCATTGTGTAATTCGTATCACTAGACCACGCACGCACGCGGAAGAGAACATCGTCACCTCCTACAGTGGTTCCGTTTGCCGTGACCTCCTCTGGGTTGGAAGAGCCTGCTGCGTAGTCTACGGTATTCAGACCGGTTGAATCATACATGTAGATGTCAAGGTCTGCACTTGAGTTAGTCCACGATACTGAGGCCCAGATAGTGTAGTTTACTGGCACATATATGAGATACCAGTCCTCTTGATCCCAGGTGCTTGAAATCCATCCAGTGTAATTCCCACCTGTGGCTGGCACCGATAGGTTCGTTGCGGCGGAGGCGGAGTTACCAGCGTCGTCACCGGTGCCGGCATCATCTTGATTCGCACCTGGCTGACCTGCGCTCGAACCAAAGCCGTAGGAGAAATTGTAGTATCCTTCATCGGAAGAAGAGGCGATTTGAATGTAGACTGTTGTTCCGCCAACCAAGGTACCATTGGTGGAAATCGTCGACCAGGAATTGCCATAGTCGTAATCTATTGATGTCCCTGAGGAATCGAGCAAGCGGATGTGTGACCCGTAGAAAGAAGCATTGGTGAAATCAACCATGTCTGCGTACACATAGTGGTTGGCAGGGACGCTGACAGCGTACCAGTCGGTCGAATCCCAGCTGTCTGAAATCCACCCCATGATTGTAGCATTTGGGGTGCTGACAGCTATTGCACCGGTTGAGTCAGCACCTGCATCGGTTCCGCTACCAGCATCATCCTGAGCGGAACCAGGTTGGCCAGAAGTTGAGAATATCCAAATCTGCAATGTGTATTGGCCTGATCCAGACCACAAATCGACCTCGATGAAGACTGTTGAGCCACCGACATTGGTGCCATTCGAGGTTACGTCATCGACGCTCGTGCTATACGAGGAATCGATTGTGACACCGGTTGAAGTTCGCAGAAGAAGATCGAAATCTGCTCCAGAGGGTGATGTTAGCTGAACTGCGACTCCAGTATATGCAGACATATTGATTCCGAAGTAATCGGTTCCGTCAGTACTACTGAGATTTCCATAATAGGTAGCATTGCTCGCCGGCAAATAGACCGCCGTCGAGGTGCTGCTTCCAGCATCTCCTCCACTTCCAGCATCATCGGCCACAACTAGCCCAGAGAGGGCTCCTAGCAGCATCAAGGCGACCATCGTTCGAGCGGTAAACGCACGCGTCATGCACTAACGGTGCACAATCTGCATATTAAATCGATGGCGTCGAGTCGGTGTGAATTATGCACCGTCCTAGTGTGCGGGTTAGGCTTCAGGAATAATCGAAGAACCCAGAACCTGACTTGCGCCCAAGCTTACCTTCGGAGACCATGTCCTTGAGCAATTGTGAGGGCGCATACTTAGGGTCGCCTTCGAATCCCTCATGAAGGACGTTCATGATATGCAGAACCGTATCCAAACCGATTAGGTCAGCAAGTGCCAGAGGTCCGATTGGATGATTCATCCCGAGTTTCATTATACCGTCTATTGCTGCAGGTTCGGCCACGCCTTCTTCCAGCGTTAAGATGGCCTCATTGATCATTGGACAAAGGATTCTATTCGAGATAAAACCAGGTGAATCATTGCACGCGAGGGCGGTCTTGCCCATTCTCTCGCTGGCTGCGACGACGTCAGCAGTGACTCCTTCACTCGTATCGCTGCCGTTGATTATTTCGACGAGTTTCATCACTGGAACGGGATTCATGAAGTGCATCCCAATAACTCGATCTGGTCGACTTGTTGCTGCTGCAATCGCGTTAATCGATATGCTAGAGGTATTGCTTGCAAGAATCGCTTCTGGCTTGCAAATTTGATCCAATTCGGCGAAAGTAGAGAACTTCAGGTCGGGAATCTCGGGGATCGCTTCGACGACGAGGTCAGCATCAGCAGCCGCACTCTTATCAGTTGCAATTTTCACCCGTGCGAGAGCATTAGCAGCCTCCTCAGCAGTCATTCGCTCCTTCTTTACAACACGTGAAAGAGAGTTCTCAATAGCTGCCAAACCCTTGTCGACATATTCCTGTTTGATATCGATCATCGTGACGTCGTAGCCAGCGCAGGCTGCGACCTGAGCGATGCCATTACCCATCTGTCCTGCTCCGAGAACTGCAATCTTCTCGATTCCCATGGACCGCTCGACAAGCGCGCTGCCCATGAAGCCTCGCCTTATCGTGAATGTCAGTCGAGGTCGATTGGCTCATCCTCAGGAACTCTATCTCGCCAATCAGAAACATCACGTTCACCACGCGCCCATGCCCGTAATTCATCTTCTTCAGGCAAGGGCTCAGCTGGCATCTCAGAAATCTCAGGGTCGCTCTCTTCGAGCATCTCATCAAGCCAATCCGAGACCTCTTCAATAGACTCCTCGGACTCAAGACGACGCGCACTGCGTCGATTCACCATGCGCATCGTCAAGCCCAGCATCGCAAGAGCAGAAATCAAGATACTAAGACCCCAGTAGAGTATCGGCCCACCGGCCTCAGCATCATCAATTGCCCAATCAAACCAATCCTGATACAGCACCTCAATGCTTGTCTCATTGGTATTCCCGCCAAGATCGATAGTCGTAGCGCTCACTACATGCCATGATGCATTCGCAGGTACACCCAATTGAACAGTGAAATTACCTGAATCTCCGCAAACGAAACTAGTGCTCGAAACCTCTGTCCAAATCGTTACACTCGCCCTCGTCTCACAGACTCCCGAAATTACCCGAACAGGCTCTAAATTAGTCGTTCGATTCGCCACCTGAGTCAGATTCAGGCGTGGTGAAATAGTGTCACTCTCGACATATAACCAGTAACTTTGGACGTGGTCGAGAGCCTCAATCACAAGATAGAATTCGTTGTCCCCCTCATCAAGCGCTAATTCAACCTCAACGAAAGAAGCACCCGGCTCGAACGAATAAGTTGGCTCAATATCTCCGAGGTCAGACGCTTCAGCCCCCTCCGGAACATGAGTCACATTAGCCCATTGATTAGGTCCGCGTGAGAAGACCAATTGCACGCTTTCAGTTCCAACAACAGTGCCATCCCAAATAGCCCAAACCTGACTTACATAAAGTGAAGGTTCGAGGGTCAAGGTTTGGCATTCGTGGAAGCGGTTTTCGTTATGCTGACCCCTTGTTACATCCCAGGCATCAATACAGAATTCGTGGTCTCCTGTCTGGTTTAATTCGAAGAAGAGACCACCATACGTTGCGTCCCACACCTCAACTTGCACGCCATTGTGTGTGAACACCAAATCCACGTTCTCACTAGCCGTCCAGGACAATCCCAAACGGTGGTCAGATAGCAGCCCGTCAGCAGACGGGCTGATGTCCCATTCCACATCAGGTAATGTTCTATCAAGACTCAATGAGTATTCTTCTGAATGAGAATTACCTGCCCAATCAACGACTTCTAAGACGATGCGATAAGAATCGTCTGGCACTTCTGTGAGATCCCAAAATGGATCTTCGATATGAGTGACGGGTGAGGGTTGTCCAATTTCCTCAGAGTTAAACACATACGGGAATACAGAGTATTCACGACATTGTTCAATAGTTTCTATCTGATCTCCTTCGATGGAAATACACGTCGATTTGACGTCGGGACTCAAAATTACTTCAGTAATGAAAGCGGTTAGATTTAGGGGGACTTCGGTCCAAGATTGATTGAGATATTCATACTCGGGTTGAGTGGAAATAACATTCACTTTTTGGATATCTGGAAGTGTACTATCGAGAACAACTTGCCAACTATTCTCATGTAGGTTTCCTGAAGGATCAGTGACTGAAAGTGAGAACGAATTATTTCCCGTTGCATAGTAGATATGAGATGGTTCATCAATAGAATCCGCTCCTATAAATTCGATTTCTGATTCCTCAAGATACACAATATATTCAACAAATCCTGTTCCATTTATTGCGACAATATCTCCACTATGCCGGAATACTGCGTCAGATTCGGTTTGCACCGATATCAATAATTCCGATTCATTCGTTATTTGAGGAATATGAGAGATGATCATTGTTGGTGCAGTCGTGTCGAATTTTACAGATAGCCAATCGGCAGCAGAGCGGCCTGAGAGGTCGGCGATGTTTGCTTGATATTCATGCCACTGCTCGGCTGCCGGAAGTGTCGAATTGACCCACACTTCACGGAAGGTCAGATTCGATGAATGATTACCTGAATTCCATAGATTGGTGATGTTGAGCGTCGAGAGATTCCACAGAGTTGCCTCGACACTCGTCGCATTGGGCACACTTGTATCATTATTCAAGCCGGACCAACTGAAGTCATCCAATGCGAAACCGCTACCGATATCTTGCGCGTGCAGAGCCAGAGGCAGTATCAGGTTCGTCTCGGTGAGATTCTCTGGAGTGACGAATTCGATTTCGGGGTCGAGGTCAATCAACTCGTAAGTGAATGGCATCCTCATATCGATGCCACCTTCTAGAGTAACCTCGACAAAGCCCTGCCAGACGCCTTCGCTGTCCGGCATCTCATAATCCACTACCAACTCAAGCGCTCCCTCTGGAACAGCTCCAGCCAGAGTCGTAGAACCACTCGGCCATTGTGCAGCAATCTCGCTCGCATTCAGCATCGTCGCATTAGTCACATTCAGCATAGTTCCGGCAATGACTTCAACCTCAAGCCAGAACTGAACACTATCACTCACAGACCAACCATGAACTGCCACAGAGTAATTGCCATCGCTGGGTGACAGAATATCGATACTCTCAGCACTGGTACTAGACCATGAGCGTGTCACCTCTTCGTTCGACTCGAACTCTCCGTCTTCGTCAGAATCTCTGAACAGATACAGGTCGAGATCAGCCTCTTCGAAAGCATCCATCCTAATGCTCAATTCGGCCGCGTCAGCCACTGAGAAATTATGCCACCAAGACGCGCTCATCTTATCATTGGATGTGTCCTGATAAGCAGTTTCATTTTCGAAATATATCGGTTGAGTCCAACCAAAAGATCGGATACTCTCGAGCGGCATGGGAACCGTAGAAACAACATGAATCGTCTCCTCGCCACTCCCCTCAGACCAGTCGGTAACAACCTTGTGAAAGCCCGACTGCTCGGCAGCCACATATCCTACAGAGATATTCAGGGCGTTATCGTTCGTGGTTACGCCATGATGTGCGGTATGCAGTGCTAGTTGGTGCAGTCCGGGTGAGGTTGGAACGACAAAAACCTCTCTTGATTCACCGGTGAAAGTCCCCCAATCGTGACTGCCTGAGCCTCTATGATTATTCGTCGAACGCTCCTCTATCCAAAACGTCGAATCGCCATAAGCTTGCGAGTCCTCCTCCGCATAACCGTGGGCTGTTTGAGAGAGCCAAAGCACGTCGACGTCTGTGTATGGATTATCATCCCAGTCGACGTCCAGTATTGCAGTCCCCCCGGTTGCCAGATCTTCGGGCCAATCAATGCTCATAATGCGCCAATCGCCAGATTCTGCGCGCCAACTCCATCTTTGGGCTCCTGAAATCCAAGATTCAGAGTAAAGTGTCTGATTGGAGACATTTCCATCTAAAGGCTTGGCTGTTATATCGACGGGCGCTATATATGGCACATTAGTTACAATTGGTAGAGTCCACTCATGCAAGGGAGATGACCACATATTGTGTGCAAAGCTTCTGATTACCAAGCCATGTTGGTAAAGTCCGGGTTCAGCATCTAAAGGAACATCCACTGTGAAATTGTAAGTTGTGGTTGAATTTGGTGAAACTGTCCAAAAGGGAGGGGCACCTTCTCCTGTTGAACGAGGGCTAATCCAATCGTCAGTTACTGGGCCAAACGCCGTCCAATCCCACTCTATGCTGACATTATCCAAGCCCGAGGATGATACGTCTCTTCGTGATACACCCAAGAATAGACCATCTTCCATATCATCGAAGGGCAAACCCACTCGGAACTCTGCTTGAGGACCGTGGTGATACCATGTTCCATAAGCATCAAATTCGGATGATTCCGTCCAATCTTCCTCATCGACCATCGAATCATTATCTTCGTCTCCAACCCATATCCCATCGCCATCATCATCGCTCCAACGATAGAGTGTGAGTTCGATACGTTCGTTGGAGGAACGGTCTAAATTTCCATCAAATGCCGCATATTCGATTACTGCTCTAGCCCTTACAAGATTAGTTTGAAGCGGCAATTGATAGGTTGTGTTGTTAACATGAATTGGAATCAACAAGTCTGGCCTATCGCCTTGATATCCATCCCATGTATTGTTGTCTCCGCCTTCACTTCCATCCCCAATACTGTTCCACTGACCCACTTCGTGAGCCAGTGCTTCGTGTTTAACAGGGAAAATAACGAAATCAAGCGAACTGTTTCCGTGATTTGTTAATTCAAGGGGGACGGTTTGAGATTCTCCTCTATGAATCACGTTGATGTTAGCATCTCGATGTTCTCCCTGGAAAGTGCCAGTCATCCATTGACTAGGGGTAACTGACCAAGTCCCATTGTCGCCATCGATGGTTGCTGTCGCGCGGCTTGCATTGAACCAGCCTCCACCCTGAACGAATGGATCGTATCCTCTATCGTCAGCTGTTGCAAGCACGAAATCACGGAAGGGTTGGGACATTGGATAATCGCCATTGGTCTCGAACCAAGCCTGTTCCACTACAGCCAATAGACCGGCTGTGATTGGTGTTGCGAGGCTAGTGCCGCCCCATGTAGTCGTGGCCGAATTGCCGTTGTTTCGCAGATTCAAGGGAATATCACCAGTGGCACTCCAACCAACTGCAACGATATCAGGGTCCATCCTTCCAACGATATTGGGACCTCGGTTATTCCACGGCGCGCTCTGACCCCACAATTGGTTCGTCCGGCTAGAGAATGCGCCGACCGAGAAGATACCTTGGGAAGCCCCTGGAACCGCGACTGTGCCGTATCCATGCCCGCCGTTGCCGATTGCAACAGCGTAGTGAGTTTGATTGTTGTAAACTCGAGTAAGCCAATCGAGGTATAATGAGTAGGAATCGGCTCCTGAGTCATCTATCGAAGAGTATCCAAAGGAGAATGACCCGATATGTGGCTGGTCATCCCAAGTCTCTGGATTCCCATCGTTACCTTCGGCTATCCAACGCCAGCCATCGAGTGAGTGCCCGCCAGAGTAATGATTGCCGATGCTCGCAACCGTTGCATTGGGTGCCATTCCCAGCACAGCCCCATTATTCACCTGCGCCTGCGCCGCTACTGCACTGGCACAAAGCGTTCCGTGCGAGCCTGAATCAAGCATGAAAAGAGTCAGATTTCCCGCACCTGCGATGCGATTTGAATAGCCGTGGCGTGCAGCGTAAGTCTCGGCATAGGGCACTCCATTGATGCCGTCCGAAACCCAATAGAGAAGGCCGGCTGAGACGTCGCGAATTCCGTCGCCATCTTCGTCGAGGCCTGCGGTCTCATTGCCCTTACTCATCCGCTCATCATCGCTGAAATTGCCGTTACGGTTGACGTCGGGAATTACCAAATCGTATTCACCGCTGCGTACCGAATCAATCACTAGCAGCGGAACATCCCCACCCATCTGATTGCGAAGGGTTGAGTCAGGGTGCTCACCGAGGTGATAGATTCCCGAAATAGACGCTGGAAGATCGGAAATATTGTATCCGGAGGTATCGAGAATTCCATTAGAATCGTTGTCCCAATCAAGGGTTGAAGTGTCTGCATACCAAGTGTTTCTAGAGGGGTAAGATTCACCGTTAACAAGCCAGTAATACATCGAATTATGATCGAACATCATCGGCCAACCATGGTGATTTTTTCCATCCAAAATCCGCGCTTGAGTGCCATCGAGGTCTGGGTGCGCGAAGTCAACTCCAGTATCCGCTACCGCCACAACGATTCCGTCTCCGGCATAACCTCGTTCCCAGGCGTCCACAGCTCCGTGAATTTCGCCTGAACGAACCGATGTCGGAGTTGCGTCAGGGCTGTCTAATGGAGTAATGTCGTATGGTTCGGGTGTACTTTGGGCATCGAGAATTCCGATGATACCCGGCACGCCCGGCAATTTATGGAAGAGGCTAGCATCCATCCAGAAGGTTCGGTGATCGATGACACCGTCCGAAGGATCGGTGGCGACTAGTTGTTCGCCGGCGCCGGCCAGCAATTGTTTCTCGACCTGTTCATGTTGGTACTGCCAATGACCTAATTCACGCAATGAGTGTGTGATTACCGTGACTCTGACTTGCTCTTGCCCATACTCCACTCGTTGCCAAAGGCTGGGTTCAATCCACGGGTTAGGATTGACTTTTAGGGAGGGGGAAATCGGCGATTCCGGACCTTCAGGAGCAGATTCTGGAATCGTTGGCATCGCCTCTTGATACTCAGCACCAGCGATGCCGAATGACATCGTAGATGTCAGCATCAGTATAACCATCGACAAAGCAAGACGCTGGCGCATGGCTCCTGTGGTACATTCAACTCTATTGTAGGCTGCGGCTTCTCGGCCCGTCAAGTCCAAAGCGGGTATGTGAGACCGCACGGTCATAGTCCCGTAGTGTAGTGGTCCATCATCTCGGGTTTTGGTCCCGAGGACCCTGGTTCAAATCCGGGCGGGACTACCAACTTTTGAATCGGAGTTGCTCATTCTTCAATTGCTTCTGGTGAGCGAGCAAGATCCCTAGTGATGTTCTTCTGGTGACTCTCAAGAGTCCCCCCTCCAATCTCGAGTAGTTTCGCATCGCGCCAAAGACGCTCGACTGTGTATTCGCCGACATAGCCATACCCACCCATCACCTGAATGGCCCGGTCAGCGATATTCTTTGCTGCCGTCGTTCCGAACAATTTGACACCATCAGTATCCAAGCGGTTGCCCGATTTCGCAAGGTCAGTGTTTCGTGCAGTATCATAGACATAAGCTCGCATTGCACGATACTCAGCCCAAGATTCCCCTATGTGTCGCTGAATCTGACCAAAGTCACGAATCTCTTGTCCAAATGCCTCGCGTTCACTCGCATACTGGTTCATCGCAGCCAGTGAGCGCCTCGCAATTCCAAGCCCCATCGCTGCGAGTCCAATCCGCTCGAGTTCCAAATTGCGCATCATGTGAATCATTGACTCGCCGGGCGCACCGACGACATTCTCAGCAGGAACCACGCAGTCGTCGAAAACCAATTCAGCAGTATTCGATGCCCTCATGCCTGTCTTATCGTATATTTTCTGGCCTACAGAAAAACCAGCCATTCCCTTTTCGACGAGGAAAGTCGTAACCTCTGCGCGGCCCTTCGCATCGGTGCCAGTTCGTGCGTATAGCCAGCAGATATCAGCAGGAGTCCCCTCCTCGTCGATGGAACCATTTGTAATCCACATTTTGCGTCCGTTGATGACCCAATCGCCATCCGAATTCTGATCAGCAGTCGTTTGCATGCCTAGCACATCAGTCCCGTAGCCGGGCTCGCTCATCGCCATACAGCCGACCCATTCACCACTGCAAACCTTAGGCAGAATTCGGGATTTTTGTGCCGCGTTACCGTTGTGAGCGAGATTGTTGACCATGAGTTGGGCATGGGCGAGGTAAGCAAGGCAGAAACCGGGGTCGGAGTAACTCAACTCCTCGTTGACAATAGCCACAGCCGTCGCGTCCATTCCAGAGCCTCCATACTCCTCCGAAACTGAAATGCCAAGCAATCCATACTCCCCTAACTTGCGAAACAAGTCGAGGTTGAACTTCTCCTCGCGATCATACTCGAGAGCCTGTGGTTCGACCTCTTCTCGAACGAAATCGCGGATCATCTCGCGAAGCATTCGATGTTCTTCGGTTGGATTCGCGAGGTCAATCGATTCCCAATCCGCCATGCTTCGGCGAGCGGGGCTCGCCGTATGAGTGTTGGTGAGTGTTTGAACCGACACCTATGGTGTCGATTGTAGAACCAATCAGGGAGTCACTCTGCGTGAGTCTCGAGGGAAGGGAATGACCTCGCGAATATGGTCAGATCCAGTTAACCAAGTGCAGACTCTATCGATACCCATTCCGAAGCCACCGTGTGGCACACCACCGTAACGACGAATGTCGACGTAGAATTCGTAGGCCTCGGGGTCATTGCCCTCTTCGCCAATTCTCTCAAGAATCTCGGACTCGGACCAAGTCCGCTCGCCGCCTCCGATAATCTCGCCGTACCCCTCAGGAGCCAGCAAGTCGTGACATAGGACATACTTGGGGTCGTCCGGGTCAGGACGATGGTAGAACGGCTTGGCG
>Ga0114932_10002450_pt1 | contig 19504 bp, 23 predicted proteins | sample 2SBtaG_2_FD_87286 | JGI IMG/M metagenome (GOLD analysis project Ga0114932, IMG submission 87286) | Deep subsurface microbial communities from Kolumbo volcano to uncover new lineages of life (NeLLi) - 2SBTROV12_ACTIVE470 metaG | ecosystem: Environmental > Aquatic > Marine > Volcanic ... | reverse complement strand
CGTCTATTAAAGATGTGCATCAGCGAATGTCAGAAATGCAAAAGAGTACGAACATTATCACACAGCCAAAACTACAGCGGTTCACGCCACGAGAAAACAACACGGTGTTGTTCCCTGCACGGATGGCTGTTCCACATCACGGTCACATTGACTACATCTCGAGGATTATTGAGCTTGGTTTCCATGTGGTGATTTCACTGCAGCGAAGTTACACGCTCACAGATCGGGATCCGATCCCGAAGTGGCATGTTCGAAAGATGGTCGCGCGTGCATTGAAGTTGCGTGGTTACGAACATGGAAGAAACTTCACGTTCGTATACATGCCCTACTACAACACGACACAAGAGATGTTGATGCATTTCGCGATGTATGATTGGTGGAAAGATGTGATGGCTATTGCGTCCAGTAATCCGAGTGTACATGCACTGTTTCTTGGTAAGGGGCTTCTCGATCAGAAAACAGTATTTGGTCGCGAAGGAGAGGAATTCGAAGATCGGTCGTGGGGTCAGAAGCTTCGTGACGCGATTCGCAACGGGAACGAAGAGGAAGCTCGCTGGTACATTGCCGGGGGGATCGAAGAAGTGTTTCCTCTCGCTGTACTGAAAGACATGATGGAAGATCGTTTGGAGATCGACGTAGATGGCGGCATACGTAAGATCAGAATTCAGATTTCCGAGCGCGGACAGGTGATCGATCAATGTCGTGTGTATCGCATGACTGGACCAGAAGAGGTTGTAGTCATGCGGTTACGCAAGCTTGGTCGAGAAGTTACTGATCCGAGGCTGCTGGAATACCCTGCGTCTGCAGTTATCGACGGAAGGCGGCAAAGCATCACATACGTGGAAACGACGTTGGAGGCGAACAGTGCTGTCATTCACTTCGATGTGGGATGAATGAATATCCTGGTTTAAAGCAGTAAAACCAACTACATATAGAGAACACCTCATGCCTACGCGGTATGGGGTTTTTTTGATCTTGACATATCTGCGAGCCCATGCTATTCTCATGAGTTCTTTGTCAATAACAAGTCATAATAAAAGGAGAACATATGACTGTTGCGACTGATGGTGTGGTTGAGATTTCTGGTTTGGATCGAGAGCTTGCGGCTTTGGAGGTGGAGGTTTCCACGGTAACCGCGGCGCACGACGCATTCAATCCCGAGATTGAGGAAATGGCTGATGAGTATGGTTTTCGTCCGCAGTACTTTGGAGAAACCATCGAGGGCAAGGCCGCTCAGGTTTTCAGACAACTCGCTCGCGAAGACGGAGAGGGTCTGGAAGATGCCGCTCGTGCCGAGCTAGTTGCGCGCCAAGAGGCTGGCGCAGCTGCCTACACGCAACTGAAGGAGGTGCTTGCGCTGCGTGAGGGCTACATTGCTACCCTTAAGGTAGCCAGGGCAAAGGTTGAGGCCCTCAAGTCGGTCAAGGCTCAGAAGGATGGTATCGATCAGTACGTCGAGATTGGTCGACTCCTCATCAAGCATTTCAAGGGCGACGCCATCGAGCTCGCTGCTGAGGTGCTCAACCTCCTCATCGATGTCGGTGAAGGCATCGAGGGTGTTGCCACGCGCTTCCACGCTTTTACCGCGAAGAACGCGAAGAGTCAGTTCGATGCGTACGTGAAAGCTGGATTCAGTGATGAGCACGCGATCCAGTTGGTGCTGAAGCGCTCCAACGACTTCACTGCCATGATGAATCGACTGTCGGTCAGGCATAGCTAGGTCGCAGAAGAGAGAGTTCGGCGGGCCCTACGAGGGTCCGTTTTTTAATCCTCAATACCCATAAAGGCATTGACAGAGTGACTATTTTGTGATACGATTGCTGCATCATATATAGGAGATAAGTCATGTCAGGTGGGTACGGAATGTGTGGAAATTGCGATTATTGTAACTCTCCAAACAAAGCATGTAGTGGAACTCCATCACGAAACGTTCGTAATGAGGGGCACCAAACTGCGCGATCAAAACTCCATTGTTTAGGGGTGCGATGTGCGCCATCAACTGCATGCGCGTGCGGACAACGAGCTGATACGCACACAGGTACGGGATACATCGATTAGAGTATAGGTGGGCCAACACGGCCCGTTTTTGAATTGAGAAAAAAAGAAAATATTGGTAGTATACATGCACATATGAAAAAGGGATACATAGCAGCCGGCATAATTGCAGTCTTAATACTCATGATGACTGTCGGTTTTTTTGCTGGACGAAAAACATTGGTTGATGCGGTAATGGTGCCAAAGCCGATGAATATCTCTACAATTCATACATCCCAGGTATCGCGTGATACACGAACGCATGAATCATATCCTCAGCAAGATGGATATTACAACATGTTCTTTGATCGCGCAGAACCAACTCCGAAGGTGAATGCTAAAAAAATCAAAGCAGCAATCGTTCCACATCACTTATTGGTTGGTCGATATATTGCATCAGCATTTGAAGGAATGGCGTCCAAAAAAATTACCCGCGTGATCTTGATAAGTCCGGATCATTTCTCACAAGGAAAGGGTGTTGCATCCACAACATTATTTCCATGGAACACGCCGTTTGGTGGTGTGACTGCAGATACTGCGTACATTAATCAGCTTGTTGCAGATGGGGGAGTACAAATCGATCCTGATCCATTCGATAGCGAGCATGGTATCAGTGGTATCATGCCGTTTATTAGAAAATCATTTCCCAACGCGCAGATCGTGCCCGTTATCATTCGTGACGATATGTCTGAGGCTCAGGAAACACAGCTTGTGAAAGCACTCTCGCAAGAAGATAACAAAACACTGCTGATTGGATCATTCGATTTCTCACACTACCTCCCGCACAATGCAGCTCAATTCCATGATGCAACAAGCCAGTCAGTATTAGAAATGCTCGACCATGAGATGGCACGAAAACTCGATATCGATTCTCAGCCTGGGCTATCTGTGTTTCTTCAGACAGTAAAAAACCTTGACGCACCACAATGGCAGCAGATATTTCATGATAGTTCTGCGGGGCTCACGGGCGATCATGAAACAATCGAAAACACGAGCTACTTTTCTGGGTATTACGTGGACGGTCCTCAGCAGTGGCGCGATGCACTTACGATGCATTTTTTCGGTGATACGATGTTCGATCGAGATGTTCGTCGTATTCTCAATCAGCACGGAAGTGAATACATTTTCGAAAACCTCGGACGATTTTTGATGGGGTCAGATCTTGTGGTTGCAAACTTGGAGGGTACGATTACGACAAACGAATCAATTGCAGGAAACGAATATCCGCTGACGTTCACTTTCGATCCGTCAGTCGCGCCAATGCTCGCACGCGAAGGGATGACTGATGTATCGCTTGGAAATAATCATTCTCGAGATTTTGGAAGTGATGGATATGATCAAACACGATACTATCTTAAAAAGAACGGCATTAGATATTTTGGAGATGAAATTAATAAAGAGAGTGTTTCATACAACACGAAAGTACGTGGAACGACCATTGGATGGGTTGGATTTAATGCATTCGTACCATCAAAAACCAACGAAGTAATAGACGAAATTCGACGAATGAAAACAGTGTCAGATGTGGTGGTGGTGATGCCTCATTGGGGTCAGGAATACAAACTAACTGAGGGTGGAGGACAGACTAAACTCGCACATGCATTTATTGATGCTGGCGCAGATATTGTTATCGGCGCACATCCACATGTGGTACAGCCAATAGAAATTTACAAAAACAAACCGATATTTTACTCACTTGGTAATTTCGTGTTCGATCAATATTTCTCAAAAGATGTGACGATGGGGTTAAGTGTGGGGGTTGAGTGGCAACAAGATGAGTTGGTGATGAGATTATTTGTACTTGAAAATAAACGTGGAAAGATCCAGCTCGCATCCGCCGAAAAACGAGATGAGGTGTTGCACAGGATTGCGAAAGACTCGACTGTTTCTGAACAATTCATTCCGCAAATAAAAGCAGGTGTGATACACTTAAAAACTAAATAAATTCTTGTATGAGTAAAAAACTCGATCCAAAAACTCCGCCACCCGAGGCGCCACAGGCACCAGCGCCGCCTCAGACTCCAGCACCCATGCCTCCTGGTATTACACCTGTGATGTGGGCGGGGATTGGTGGTGCATTTATTTTGATTGTCGCGGTCGGATTAGCAATTGGATATTTCGCAGGACAATCAACAGACATTATTGTTTCCGATGAAAATATCAACGATAACAATCAACATGTCACGGATGTGCCGAAAGAAAATCCAGTTGGAGAAACTCAGGCAGAGAAGGCTGGGATTAATGTAGATCAAGAGGTTACTGAAATTCATGGAGATGCAATCGTTCTTGATGATATTGCTTGGCAGGAATATGTTGATGATGAAAATCCATTTATTTTTGATGCCACTGCTCGGGATGGATTTATGGATCGTTTGATTGGTGTGGTAAACACAGGTGAATATGCTGGGTATGAGGTGCACATTGCAACTTTGGTATCGCAGGGTATGGGGAGTGGTAATCTGTGGACATATCTCGAGAAAGATGGTGCACCAATTGTGGTTCAAAAGTATAGTGCGGAAACCGGAAAAGAATACTGGGCAAATGAAAGTTTAGTCTCGTACACGGTTGATTACCGTGTTTCTATTCCTGAGATAGAGGCTCCTGCACATGTGAAGACACCCGAGGGAATAGTGTTAGAACGTCAGAGTAATCGGGTGGGAGTCTGGGGGAACGTGTTATTTTCTGAATTTGAAGATCTCATACCACTCTTCATTGATGATCAGTCAGGGTTTGAGGTTTTTCAGGAAAAGGTGGTTAATTCAGCTGCATTTTTCGTAAAACTACCTGATGGCACGCTAGCAAAATATAAATACAGAATTCCGTTTCAAAGTGATGCGGGGACAAAAGTTACACTTAATGGAGAACCAAATTTTGTATCCTACACAAGTGTGGGTATTGGGGGCTGTGGTCCGACGAGTTATCAAGATGTCGTATTAGAAGACCAGCTAGATAGATCGGACCTCAAGAAAATCGGTGAAGTAACACATAGTCTGGGAACCAAACTTGAGAATACCGACATCCTGGGTTTCAAGATTTTCAAGCACCCTATGTTGTCAGAAACATTCGAAATGCGCGCTTCGGGGTATGAGGTAACAACTGGTGAAGAGCTTTCGTACGGTGATTTCCTTGATTTAACTCCACTCTTTTTCTGGGAAGATCCGTTTGGACGTCTGGTTCGATTCACTCATCCAAGTCTTCAGCCAATTGCGGAGTGTGGAAAGCCGGTCATCTACCTGTATCCTGAGGAAACAACGGATGTGTCCGTACAAGTTGCTCCAAACGGAGGGTTCACACTTACTGAGCCAGAATATGGACGTGGATGGAACGTAACTGCAGAACCAAATGGCCAGCTTACAAATCTTTCAGATGGAACGCAGTGGTCTTACTTGTTCTGGGAAGGACATGCTGAGACAAACATAGCAACAGAAAGAAGGGGGTTTGTGGTGGCGCCTGGTGAAGTTGAGGAGATGCTCGAAGAAAAATTATCAGCACTTGGTTTGCAGGGTCAGGAGATAGCAGACTTCACAGAATTCTGGGTACCAAAGATGCAGCGATATCCATATTACTTCGTGACGTTCTACACAAACGAATTCTTGGATTCAGGAGCACCGCTTAAGGTTGATCCGCAGCCAGACACAATTATTCGCATCATGATGGATTATAAACCGCTGATGAGAGAGATCGATGTAGAACCGCTTCCAATCGTAACTCCAGAACGAAACGGGTTTACGGTTGTTGAGTGGGGTGGAGTTCTCAGAAAATAAACCCCTCCTTAGCCCTCCCCTTATCAAGGGGAGGAGGCGGGTGGAGTAGAATCGGATGATCAGTATCCGATTTTTGTATTAAAAAACCGCTCACGTGGAGCGGAATGTCTAGTGACGCAGGTGATGAGAATGACGCATCCTCCATTCTTCTCTCGAAACACGTGCGTGGTGTACCTGTTGGAAATACTTCCACAACTCAGAACGTTTGCCTGCTGAAAGGTCATTCAATGAGTTTGGAGACTTGGGATACCAGCGCTCCCACTTTCGACCTGCAATCATGAGCGTATGTACTGGTCCGTCGATCGCGCGGATGTAGTGCCATGCATCAATGTGATCCATGGTATGTGTGAGGGTGTTTTCGGGCGATGCATGTACGGTAACATGAGCATTCAGTGGGGGAGGATTTTCACCTGGTCCAAATCCAAAGCCCATCTCACACCTGCCGCTATACACACGTATAAACGCAGGCCATGTGTGTGGATGGAGGAGCGCTTTGTTTGTGGGGCTGGGGTGTATCCGTTGCATCATCACGTGATACCGACCAACAGGAAAAAAGACGAGTTCTGTGTGTTGGTCGCAGTGTGTGATGTTGGCGCCAATGAGCTCAACTCCAGCATCTGCGAGAAGCGCGGGTAGGTGTTGCTCTATCGTGAGAGCACGCTGCTCAAACGACTGTGTTTCATCGACTTCTGAGCTGATCTTGTGGGCGAGCCGGGTACTTATCATGAGGATCTCCTGTGTAAAAGAACGAAACAATTATATGCTACAATACTCATATTGTCAATTCAATTGAACTATAATTGGCACAATGATAAGATAGACTCCTAACAATAAAACTATGAAACAGTATGCTTTTTTGCCAGCCTTATTGCTGGTGATCGTGTTAATGGGGGGTGGGTGTTCTGCAGACACAGAAACAGACTACCCAGAAACGAACGATCCATTTATCGAAGATTTATATTCAGAGCAAAAAAATAATCAGTCGTCAGAGAGCGACCAACCATCTATGGACCAACCAACTTCAGACGTAGACGCAGCACAGGTAGAAAGCGTAGTTTTAAAAACAACAAAAGGAGATATTACTGTAGAATTATTTTACGATAAATCACCAAAGACGGTTGAGAATTTCATAAAACTCGCGTCAGAGGGATTTTACGATGGCACACGCTTCCATCGCGTCATCAAAGATTTCATGATTCAAGGAGGAGATCCATTATCAAAAGATCCAAGTCAGGCCTCATTGTGGGGAACAGGTGGGCCAAACTACACATTCGCAGATGAATTTAATGATGTGAAATTGGTGAAGGGTTCACTTGCTATGGCAAACTCAGGACCAAACACAAATGGATCACAGTTTTTTATTGTGACACTCGATGCAACACCATGGCTTGATGGAAAACACACAAACTTCGGTCGTGTGGTTGAGGGGATTGAAGTAGTTGATGCAATCGAAGGAGTACAGACCGCTCCTGGAGATCGTCCGTTGGAAGACATGATTATCGAGTCAGTTGTTGTAAACACAAAATAATATGAAAAAACTTCTCATCGCGTTGGTTGTTCTATTGGCGGGGGGAGTTGTGTATTATCTTGCCTCACCATTATTTTTTGATGTTGAGGTGGATGAGCAATAGCCGTCGGTATCTGAACAGCTTCCGATTAACCGCGAGGAGCAAGTACCAGCTGAAATGAAAAAAGAGCACGATGCAATCATGGCCGAGGTAGAAGGGGTAGAGGCTGTCGTTGATGATCCAATGCCAGGTGTGTTCGTGCTAACTAAAACAAAAGAGGATGCGGGTCCAAAGGTAGTTGCTCAAGGAGAATTTGTGGGAGTAGCTCATAAAGGCGCTGGAACAGCTCTCATTTTGTCCGGAGCAGGGAGTAATGAGATATTGCGGTTAGAAGATCTCATGGTAGATAATGGTCCAGATTTACGCGTCCTGCTTTCAAAGAACGCTGATGTTCGTTCTTCTGGTGATTTGGGAAGTTATGTTGAGCTTGCAAAGCTCAAGGGTAATATAGGGAACCAAAACTATACAATTCCAACCGATATCAACGTAGAAGACTATAAATCAGTGATCATCTACTGCAAGCCGTTTAAGGTTGTGTTTAATAGTGCAAATCTGAAGTAACTTAAGTGTGTCATCCTGAGCGAAGCGTTAGCGGAGCCGAAGGATCTCGTTGGATTATCCACGAGATCCTTCGACTAAAACGCTCAGGATGACACGTTGATGTATATGAAGCATGTAGTTATATTGGGTGGCGGGTTTGGTGGTGTTGAATGTTACAGAAAACTCACTTCGCTAGCTGGAAAAAAAGTGCGTGTTACGCTCATCAATCGAAACAACTATTCGTTGTTTACTCCTATGTTGCACGAAGTTGCAACAGGGTCGATTTCGCGTGCAAATATTGTCCAGCCACTACGTGAATTTGTAACGTGTTGCCACAATAGATTTATCGAGGCAGAAATTAAGTCTGTTGATATCAATAATAAAGTTGTGAAAACAAGTGAAAAGGATGTGTCGTATGATTATCTGGTTGTGGCGTTGGGGAGTACGACAAACTTTTTCAAAACAGAAGGTGCGTCCGAACATTCATTCCCACTAAAAAATATGGATGATGCGACGACGCTGCGTAATCACATCCTGAAGCAATACGAGCGAGCTGCGGTAACGGATGATATAGATGAGCGGAAAGAGCGCACGTCTTTTGTGATTGTGGGTGGTGGTTTAACTGGCGTTGAGATGGCGGGTCAGCTGGGCGACTTTATTCGCGAAATGCGAAAGTTATATCCGGAGATTCCAAAGTCCGTACCCAAAATTACGCTCGTGCATGCGGGCGATAGAATTTTACCGCGCCTTGCTCCCATCTCAAGTAGAAAGGCAAAGAAGATTCTTGGGGATAAAGGTGTGAAATGTGAATTGGAAAATAGAGTAACGAAGGTATCGCCAACATCTGCAACACTTAAAGATGGAACTGTTATTTCAACTAAGACGGTTATTTGGGCTACGGGAATAAAATCTTCGTTGCCGGGAATATTTCCTGCGACGCTATTGAGTGATCGAGGCTTGTTGGAGGTTGATAGTGATTTGGCAGTAGCTTCTCATAAAGAGATATTCGGTGTCGGTGATATAATTGCGTGGATGGGAGAGAAGGCAAATCCTCCATCAACTGCTCAGGCTGCCACACAAGCTGGTGCAATTGCAGCCAATAATGTGTGGGCTGACATACAAGGAAAGGATAAAAAAAGTTTCGAATTTAAGAGTAAAGGGGATTTGGTTCCGATTGGAGATTGGTTTGCGGTAGCTGAGGTTGGGAGGTTTAAGTTTGCAGGGCGAATCGCATGGTGGATGCGTCGAACTATTTTTATTCAGCGTCTGTGGAATTGGACCAACAGATTCAAAGTTACAGTTGAATGGACATTTAACATCTTCAGGGGGCGGGATACATCTCAATTCTAGAAAATTAAAAGAGCGCGAATTAAAAAAAACGCCTGTTCGGCGCTATTTTTTTTCCTTAAAAAAAATGGTAATCCACCACGGTCTTGGCTGATTTGTTTCACGTAGAAAGTCGTTGTACTTACTTGAACTAATACCAATGCACACAAGACCTAGCGCTATGTAGGCGCAAAAAATGATGAGTAGATACGAGGGTGATACGGTACCCCATGTGAGCAAGAGGATTAAGGCTAGCAGAAACGAAAATACCATCAGGCTGCCAAACACAAAATCGATATTTATGAGATGTTCGTTTCGGTTTCCTTTCTTCATGTCTGCTCCTGCGTGTTGGTGGTTGAGTATGTGACTGCCTGTGGTCCGCAATAGTACATGCTGCAATATTGAGTCTGCGGGAATACCTGATCGGATGTCCCGTTAATGCTCGTAACAAATCCGATTTCCAGGAAAATATATGCCATGACAATCATCCACATGCCATCAGCACCAGTCTGCTCAGAATATCCATATGCAGTCAGAAAACCAACGCATGTAAGCAGGCTTCCTGCACACACACATAGTTTTAAGCGAGATGTGCGTCTTTCTCGTAATACATTATCCATACTATCTCCTTTCTAAAGACCATACTTAGATGGTATACTTGGATACTCATTTAGTCAATAAGATCTGGTGTATGTTAGGGAGGATAAAAAAACAATTGAAACATTCACACAAGAACAAAAAGGGTGTCTGTCATGTTATCGCTGTTGATATGGGATACGGACATGAGCGGCCGGCAAATGCGCTCAAGGATATCTCGCATAAAGGGGAGATATGGGTTGCAAATAATTACAAAGGCATTCCCAAAAAAGATAAAGAAATGTGGACACAAGGACGCGAGATTTACGAAGCTATTTCGCGCTTGAAACCGATCCCTATCCTGGGGCACTATATTTTTGAGGCAATGGACCGCATGCAGCAGATTCCACCGTTCTACCCCCATCGAGACCTCTCTAAGCCAACGCTACAGCTCAAACAGCAGCACGCATTCATTAAGAAAGGTTTAGGTAAGCATCTCGTTGAGAAACTAGCTGAAAACCCGCTTCCTCTGGTGAGCACATTTCCACTGCCTGCATTCGCGGCTGAAACATACGATTATCCAAATGACATCTATTTGGTGTGCACAGATTCAGATGTATCGCGCGCATGGGTTCAAGTGGATTCACATAGATCGCGTATTAAATATTTCGCGCCGACGGGGCGAGTGGTTGAACGTCTTCAGATGTATGGGGTGAAACGAGAGAATATTATCCACACGGGCTTTCCGATGGCAAAGTCGCTGATTGGTGGTTCAGAATCAACTATAATCAAAAAAGATTTAAAACGTCGTCTGAATACATTGGATCCACATCGAAGGTTTTTCGATCGGTATTACTCAACACTCGAGAGACAATTTGGTAAGGCATTTTGTAAGCGGCAAAAATTAAAACCACCAACTATCGCATTTGCAGTGGGGGGTGCTGGCGCGCAGAAAACACTCGGAATAAATATCGCAAAGAGTCTGAAGGCATTGCTCGTCAAAAAAAGGATGAAGCTTATTCTGGTTGCAGGAGCACGTAAAGAAGTTGCATCCTATTTTCACAAAGAACTCAAAAAATTAAAACTCGATAAGGTGGTTGAAGTATTATACAAAAAGGAACGGAGAGCATACTTTACAAAGTTTGATGAACGCCTGCGCGACGTTGATATTCTTTGGACGAAACCATCAGAACTTTCATTTTACACCGGACTTGGTATTCCGATTATTATGTCGCCGTCAGTTGGCTCGCAAGAGGAATACAATCGGTTATGGCTCGGGCAAGTTGGTGGAGGAATTGCGCAGCATGATGAACAATATACGCACGAATGGTTGCTGGACTGGATTGAGTCTGGTGCGCTTGCACGTATGGCGTTTAATGGATTTATAGAGGCTCCGACACATGGAATTTATCGTATTGAAGATGCAATGTTGGGGCGACACTCTGAGCTTCCTCCGCACCCTATGATAGTGTAGCTTTTGAGCTCGTCGTATATCCCAAAAATAGATATCCACAAAAAGCTTGTATTTATTGGGTTTTATGCGTATACTGTTTTTCAAAGGTCAGACGTGTTGATAACTCACACGGATAGAAGACATTTCATTTAGTATATATAGCCTAATAATTATCTAAATTAAGATACTATGGCCAAGTTCACAAAGTCACAAATGCAACAGGCATTGGCTGATTTGATGGGTACAAGCAAGAAGGAAGCTGGAGAATTCTGGGAGAAGTTCGTAGAACTTACAATCGAGCAGGTTAAGGGCGAAGGAGAGATGCCACTTCCAGGTTTGGGTAAGTTGGTTAAGGTTCACCGAAAAGCTCGCATGGGTCGTAACCCAGCGACAGGAGAATCAATTCAGATCGCCGCAAAGACAGTTGTTAAATTCCGCGTAGCAAAGGCTGCAAAGGAAGCTGTTCTCTAAGTCAGTGATTTTAAGAAAGAGGTGCGCAAGCGCCTCTTTTTTGTTACAATGAAATCGATATATGTTCGGACGAAGACGTACACTCGGTGAAAAGATCAGACGACTGTTTTTTTATGCAGTCCTTATTTTTATTGCAGGTGTTCTAATATATTTTTTCGTGGGTAAAACAGAGCCGGCAAAAAATATAAAATGGGGAGTTACATATTCTAAGGATTATGCGCGCTATCTTAATGTGGAGTGGAAGGAGATGTACCTATCAATCCTCGACGATTTACAGGTCTCTCATATAAGAATTGCGATTCCATGGAAGGATGTCGAGCCAGAACAGGGTGCGTATGCATTCGATGATTATCATTTCATGATCGAGGAAGCGGGGAAGCGGGGAGTGAGTATCGTGCCGGTGGTTGGACTGCGTACACCGCGCTGGCCTGAATGTCATACGCCTGAGTGGGCAGCGGACTTGTCTGAGCGTGATCTATCTGAGAGCGTACTCGCATTGGTAGAAAAAGAAATCACAGAATTCAAGAAGTACGATAATATTACGATGTGGCAAGTTGAGAACGAGCCGTTTGTGAAGTTCTTTGGAGAGTGTCCGTCGACAGCACCCGGCCTACTCGGTCGTGAAATCGAACGTGTTAAAACGCTTGATGATCGACCAATCATGACAACAGACTCTGGAGAACTTGGTACGTGGGGGAAAGCTGCTTCGTATGTGGATGTACTTGGTGTGACGATGTATCGATGGGTGTACAACGATATACTCAAATATGTGAAGTACCCATTCCCGCCAATATATTACACACGTAAAGCTGAAATTGTGCAGAAGGAAAATCCGCAGCTTCGCGTCGTGGGTTCAGAGTTGCAGATGGAACCATGGTTACCTGAGCGCTCATACAACAATGTGTCACTTGATGAACAAAGACTCACGATGAGTATTGATCAGTTTAAGGAAAACATTGAGTTCGCAAAAAAGACAGGGTTCGATGAGCATTATCTCTGGGGAGTTGAATGGTGGTATTGGATGAAAGAGGTAAAGGGGGATGATAGTTTTTGGGAGGAAGCTAAAGCTTTGTGGGCAGCTGAAATTATTGAAACGGAGTTATAGTATAAAAAAATACCCACCTGAGTGCACGACCGTAGTCGTACACCCAAGAGGGTACCTAGCCTGCGCTCTATGCGGCGCAGGTTTGTGGTTTCGGAGCTGCTTCTTCCAGCTGCATAACCTCTTCAGCGAGATCGAGTGCTTCACGTTCGTAGTCTCGGGCGTTCTGCTCGAAATCCTCGAGTGTGTCATGGAAGTGAAACAGTGAGACGAGAATGACTTTGTAGTTGTCATTCTCATGCATCACGCGTTCACATCGATACCAGAAAGTGCTATTGAGTACACTCGATCGAACATCCGCATGTCGCAGTACATACTTGCGACGATGTCGTCTGCCGATGTACTGGGTTTGGTTCCGATGTAGTTCAGACTCCATGATTAGTCGCACAAGACGACCTTCGTCGACCTCAGCTTGCTGTGCTTGTCCACGAGCTCGTGAGCCCGAAATGAGGCTGGGGAGTTCAGCGAGACGCAGTTTCTTCTTCCGAATCTCGTTCAACCGCTTCATCTCGTCAGTGCTCGGTAGAAGCTCTCGAGCCTCACGAATCTGCTTTTGAACTTTGAGTATGCCTGCTTCACCCCCGCCCCATCCTGGATAAGGAACATATGCTGAAAGCGGAACCCTGATCTTTCTCATGATGGCAGGCATCGTTTTCGACACATCATGTGTGTGGGCAGTGCGAGATAGTTGACGCTGTTCTTCCATCACGGTCACTCTGAGCTTTTTCAGGCGCTCGATGTTGGCATCGTATGCCGCCTTCATTACGCTAAGCTCTTCCTCGTTCGGAAGCTGTGCAATGGCCTCCTCAAAAGAAGCTCGTGCTTCCGCAATGTCTTCTTCGTTCAGCGCGACGCCTCTACTCGCCAGGGGATGATGTTCCACGTAAAGCGTGTCATCTCCTTGGTATCGACGCGCACGGCGAATGGTATGCTCCAGATCGCGACGCAGTGTGAGCGCTTCACCTCTGAGACGAGTAATACGCTTATGGTGAGATCGCACTGCACTGAGGGATTCATCGCTCAGCTCATGCTGCAGTGATTGAAGTTCCTCAAGGTACGTGCGGCATGCGCTGACCGACATCGGAGGAGTCCGATCGATCGAGTTCATCACACGCCGGCGCAAATCCTGAAGGAAGTCCTCAGGGTGAGCCTTCATCAGTCGAGTTCGTACGTTCCCTTGGGCCGTACGAATGACCTTCTGCATGTCCAGCCAACCTTCGTTGGTCGGAAGTGCCAGAAGCTCATGAGCCTCGGTGATGTATCGCTCAAGTCGACTTTGCGTGAATGGGACAAGATGACCGCGCGCAAACGTTGCGCGAGCAATATTGTAATCCCGAACCACATCCGTCGGCCACGACTCGTCAGCTTCAAAAGCCAACGCGACGTTACCTCGTGACTCCTGTGCAGCAGCGTACGTAACGCGCCACATATCATTGACGGTGACTTTGCGACATGGAGCTATCCATGCGTCCACCTCTCCGGCTTTAGCTAGTGCGCGTCTCAGTGACTGCGCTTTCGCAAGAACTATTGAGATGCGCTTTGAGATGCTTGATGCGCGTCGGCCAGGTGTGTTTCCGCCACTATCGGCAATCCACTTGAACGACTTGAAATACGTTGGCATGAAGTGCAAACGGAAACGCTCAAAGTTGGAAACGCGTCCGCACAGATCGTAATACCACTCATCAAGAGCAACCGCATGCGGAAGCACCTGATCAAGTTTAATCTGACCCGCGACGTGCGTCTTCTGCTTACGAATCTCCGCAAGAAGCTCTTTGAACTTGTCACGGATCGCATCAACGAGACCTTGCGCATTCATGACCTGAAGCCATGGCACAGTATCCTCGATGCAGGAAGAGCCAATCACGATACGTCGTGTGACTTTCGGATCAGTATGCGCCAGAATGAAGTTGTACAGAATAGCCTGACCACAGGTGCAGTTACCACCATCGGTCGTAATGTCCACCAGCTTCCACATGGAAGGGTCCGGCGACATTTCCGCAGCAATCTTCTCGACGTTGCCACGCCGACGATCACTCAATCCATCAAAAACTCCGTCCATCATGTCCTCCTCAGGTGTGAATCAAAGACTTTTCAAACTCAAAATAATTGTAAATGAACTATATAAAATAGCATATTTTAGCTTATTTGTCAACCCTAAACAAACGAAAATGACTAAAATATGGTATAATACGAGAACCCACAATTGAAATATTTTCACACATCTATACTCGCTCTATTTCCCTAAAATTGCTTAGAACTCGTCAATGATGCGCCGACATCACTTCCTCGTTCATGCACATTTTTAGTGAAGTATATCAAGCATGTCTGCGTAAAAATATTTCAGCTGTCGATTCTCAACTTATGAAAAGGAGGCTCAAGCACTTACAAACAATAGCAAGTTTCGAAGCAATTGCCATGATGGTTGGTGCTATTATTGGCGCCGGCGTTTTAGGTATCCCGTATGTGGTTGCACAAGCTGGTGTGGCGATCGGTGCTTTTTACATTGTCTTCCTTGGAGTCATCATAACCTATGTTCATTTGATGGTCGCAGAAGTGGCACTGCGGACCAAAAAGAGATTGCAGATCCCTGGGCTGGGCAGAAAATACCTCGGAAAATTTGGAGGTACAATCATCGGACTCAATTTTGTCTTCTTCAGTTACATGGCGATTTTAGCTTACATCATCGCATCGGGTGATGTGTTGGCGAGCATCGCTCCGATACTATCAGAATTTTGGTGGAGTATGATCTTTTTTTCGCTGCTCTCATTGGTTGTGTGGAAAGGGCTTGATGGTGTGAAAGTGGCGGAGCTATTCCTAGCTGGCATTTTATTTCTTTTGCTCATCTCGCTTGCTCTGTTTGGTCTTCCTCACGTTGATCCAGCAAACTTACTCGTCGTACAATACGCGAACATTTTCGTTCCATTTGGTGTCATCATGTTTGCGATGGGTGGTGTATCTGTTATTCCCGAACTAGAAATTTTGTTGCGTGAAAAAGGAAAGAAGATTGAGAATACAGTGTTGCTTGGAACTGCGATCCCAATGACATTGTACTTGGTATTTTCAATGGCGGTTGTTGGGGTGAACGGATTGAATACGACAGAGGTTGCGACTATCGGTCTCGGGCAGGCAGTTGGCCCTCACATGATCATACTCGGAAGTCTATTTGCGATCATTGCGATGGGAACGAGTTTTTTAACGATTGGATTAGCATTGCGTCGCGTGTATGAATGGGATTTTAAACTTCATAAGCTTATTGCATGGGGGCTTGCATTGGGAGTCCCGTTGGGGTTATATCTTATTGGAGCACGAGACTTTATTAAAACGCTCGGACTAGCTGGAGCACTCGGTGGTGGGCTTGAGGGAATCCTCTTTGTTCTCATCTTTTGGAAGGCGCGTAAAACAGGAGATGTGCAGCCACGTGGTATGCATGTATCATTTCCTCGTATCACCGGATCAATAGTTATTGCAACATTTGCACTCGGTATGATTGTCACATTATTCTTATGAACTTTTTCTCAAACATTTGGAGCACATATCTCTATGATCCACTGATTAATATTTTGGTGTGGCTATACAACGGCCCGGCCGGAGAGAATATCGTATGGGCGGTTATTTTGCTTACGGTGTTGTTGCGCGTATTGCTTTTGCCACTTTCCATTATCACAGAAAAAAACAAAGCGAAGTTTGTGATGTTGAAGGAAAAGTTTGACGCCATTCAGAAGAAATTTAAGAACGATCCGGTACAGCGAAAAATGGAAATCCGTACACTACTGCGAGAAAATAAATTCTCACCATGGGCGAAAGCCGTATTGCTAGGTATTCAAGTGCTCGTCTTCATCGTTTTGTACCAAGTCTTTATCGGGGGAGTAAAAGGAAAAATATCATCTGCAATTTTATACTCATGGGTAGATTTTCCTGTGGCGATTAACACAGATTTCTACGGTTTTAATGCAGCAGAGAAAAGTATGTTCTGGGCGCTGGTCGTGGGTGTATTCATTATGTTTCAAGTACGATCAGAATTCAAAAGTCGTCGCGGAAAACTCACCAAGCGCGACATGTACTACTCGATTTTGTTCCCTGGGTCAGTCGTAATTTTCCTATTATTACTGCCTATGGTGAAGTCCATGTTCATATTGACAACATTAGTGTTCTCTGCTACCATCGCTCTTCTAGGTAAAAACCTCAGAAAACCAGCAAAATAGACTAAACCCTACACCCTCTACCCTAAACCCTATTTATATGGCTGAATCATCAGATTCAATCGACAAACTAATGTATACCTTCGTCGTTGAGGATGTCCTCAAGGGCGTATTTGTGTACGTGCCACCAGGTTACGTTGCGTGTGTGTACGATCTCGGACGAGGTGTACTTAAAAAGGTATATGCACCAGGTCTTCATTTGAAGATTCCATTTTGGCAGAAAGCCAAACTTTTCAATACACAAACACTCGAATACTCTATTTCAAAAGACATGACATTGGAAAATCCACGTGCACTCGGCGATATGCCTATCACGTGTTTAACATCCGATGATAAAAAAGTTGTTCTTGAGGCGACAGTTTTGCTTCGTCTTGATGTACATCAAATCCCTGCTATCTGGCAGGCAATCGGAGAGGATTTTGTAGAAAAAATTGTTCGTCCAACCATTCAGTCTCGTGTGCGCATGACTGCATCGCGTTATACAGCTGCGGAAATTTCGCAGACAAGACGAGAAGAGGTGGAAGAAACAATCAAAACAGAATTGGAACGAATTTTCTCACCACGTGGTATTCATGTTGAGAATATTTTGTTGTCTGAGATTTGTCTTGCGTAGGAGGTTAGGGTGAAGGAGTTATTGTTCGTTGTTATCATTGTCATGTTTATGGTCTTGGGTGAGGTATTGGTTGATATCCGCAATGAAACAAGGATTGCAAATGCAATTGAGTTACATCATCTCAACGCTCGGGATGATAGAGCGTGTGTGGTGAAAAAAGCGGACGATGGTACGTATCGCGTTGAGTGTATTCTGTAAAGAAGTAGGTAGGAGGAAAGATGGATAATCTAAAGGTTATGTTGCTGATATTGATCACTGCTTGTCTGGTCTGTTTGATGGTACAAATGATGAGTGCTGTTGGTCATCTCAGAGTTATCGCAAGTCATGCACAAGCCACAACTGCAATGGAGGTGTGTAAGCAGGTTGCGAACAATGGACAGTCCTGTCGATGTGAGGGTAAGGAGGTTGATGGCAGGATTCTCCAATTCACATGTGAAATAGTAGAGAAGTAAAACGGATCCCACATGTCGGGATTTTTTAATTGCTCATTGACAAGCAGACATTATATGCATAGACTGCTTTTGAGTAGTTCAATTCATGATATGAGGAGGAAATATGCAAGAGGGTGATAATGATCAAGAGGAAGCCGAAACTCTCGGTAAAAAAATGGCGAGACAGAAAACTGAGTTGGTTATATGGAGGATAGCATGTGCTCTTATGATGTGTTTGGCGGTACTTGCGACATACACGAGTCACCGAGCATCAGTACTGACGTCTGATGTGCTTACTACCTCGCGTAGTTACATGAGCGCTAATGAAGTTCTCGTGGATCAACTTGAGGCTTGTAAGGAGCGGACAACGACAGTGCTCAGCACATCAGAGCGCTGTGTTGGTTTGGCAGGAGAAGCCCAAGATCTGGCAATAAAGTCTCAGGATCAAACGAGAGAGACTGTGGATATTGCGTCAGAGGCAAGTAAGTCCGCCGAACGATGCCTGGAAGCATGGAATGATTTGGAAAAAAGACATGGCATATGCAAAGCACTTCTAGGAAATGCGACTGGGCAACAGGAAGAGAAGGCGGTCCTGCCTAAGGTAGAAAAGCCAATAAAAAACCGATCGCCTACAGGCTAGGCGCAACCCCTCATTGAGGGGTTGACATATGCAAGAGAATGGCATATGATATATCGACACTTAAAAACGAGATCCGGAGGGCCGGTCATGTCGGCATGCGGGGTTCAACTCCTCTTACCAGTGGGCTGGGTATTGTTGCGTGGGGGTTCGAGTCCCCATTTTCGACCGAATGATAGGATGATTCTGAGTACTCAGTCCATCTTAAATGGTTGAAGCATGCTCTGAAAAGAGTGTGATTCAGCGTTCACTGGGTTCTGTGCTGCCTCTTACACCTACGCGGTGTAAGAGGTTTTTATTTTCCTCAATGACTATTGACAATAATAAGGCGATATATTATACTTCTAGCACTCACATAGGGAGAGTGCTAATTGGTCATTCTGGAGCCGTAGGCGATAGAATCCAGTCAATACAACGACGGGATCCTTCGACTAAGACGCTCAAGATGACTTAGCTCAATTATGCTAAATCAACGACGTGCACATGTCCTTGGGTTGTTAATCCGAGACTATATCGAGAATCCACGACCAGTGGGATCTTCGTCATTGGTGCGAAAGCATAACCTACAAATTTCTCCTGCAACGGTTCGAGCGGATTTTGCCATTCTAGAAAAGAATGGATTTATCACGCAGCCACATACGTCAGCTGGTCGCATTCCGACCGTTCGTGGGTACAAGTATTTTGTGAGATATCTCGTCCACGAAAATGCACTAGGAAAACGCAAAGCATTGCGACTGAAAGAGGCGCGTGAAAATAATCGACGTATTCTAGCACAGCAGCTTTCAGACAT
>Ga0114932_10002449_pt1 | contig 19504 bp, 17 predicted proteins | sample 2SBtaG_2_FD_87286 | JGI IMG/M metagenome (GOLD analysis project Ga0114932, IMG submission 87286) | Deep subsurface microbial communities from Kolumbo volcano to uncover new lineages of life (NeLLi) - 2SBTROV12_ACTIVE470 metaG | ecosystem: Environmental > Aquatic > Marine > Volcanic ... | reverse complement strand
GTTTGAAGGAACGGAACCTCCTCCACCCCAAGTAGAGGCCACCGCTCAAACTCGAAAATTTAAAGAGTCAGAAATAACGTTCAATCTTCCAGACGAACTGAAAGCAGAATTCGAAAACCAACTCCAAAGACTCAAAGAAAGAGAAGAAGCCACAAGCCGACGAATAAAAGAAATACTTGAGAAAGAAAAAAGCCTAGAAGAATCCAAAGTGAGAATGGAAAAAGAGACTTCTGAGTTCAGATTACAAATTCAAAATTTACGAGATGAAGAACAAAAACACATTGAACAAGCTAAAGAGCAATCTGAAAAGGAAACATCCCGAGTCCGCACAGAATTAGAAGAGTCTCAAAAGGAATTAAGCAAACTTAGAGAAGAAAGAAGTCAATTTCTAACAGACCATGAATCCAACCGTTCACAATTGGATACAGACTTTTCCAGAAGAGATCAAATTTTCAGGGCCAAGTTTGATGAAATGACTGAGTTAATGGAGAAAATAGCTGCCGATGAAAAAGAAGTTCACAGTTACAAAGAAAAAGCATTTAAATCAGCAAAAGAAAAACAAATCCAATTAAAAAAGACATCAAACCAACAAGCCAAAAAAAACCAACAACTATTAAAACTTTCAAAGTCTCTTGAAAACGAGAAAAAATTGTTCAAAGCACGGCTCAAAGGGGACTTCGACACAAAAAAAGAAGAGCTGGAGCATGAGTATCAAAGACGATCGGAATACCATATCCGGCGACTTGAAGAGTTTGAAGCCGATGAAGAACGCTTGGGAACTGAAAACGAAAGGCTAAGAGTCCGCGAGCAAGGACTCGCTTTGGAAGCCCAAAAGAAGGCTGACGAACAAACTAAAAAAAGGTTTGCTGAACTGGAAAAATTGGAAAAAGAACTCTCCAAAAGGCAAAAACTGATCAATAAACAAGAAAAAGAAAATGGGCTGGAAAAAGCCTCACTCCTGAAAGAAATGAGCGGCATTGAAGGCGGAAAGTTTGCCATCGACCAAATTAAGACTGCCGCTAGCACACAAGATGACTTGTTAAAAAGAAAACGAAAATTATTCAAGGCTATGGAAGACGACCGACCCAAGGTAGAAGAGCAGATCAAAGAAAAACTTGAAGAACTTGAAGGAGAATTTGAAGAAGCGCAAAAACAGTTGGCCGAAAAAAACCACCTCCTGCATGAAGACCAAAAACGTCTTCGAGAAAAAGAGAAAGTACTTTTAGAAAGAGAAACCGAAGAACTCCAAACCATCAATCAGGAATTCGAAGAGTTTAAGAACTCATTGGAAGTAGACCAGATTGAAAAAGAAATGGCCTTGGACAGAAAGGAAGAAAAATTGGAAGCTGAGGAACAAAGAGTTCTTGAGCTCCAGCAAAACCAGATGGCGGATGAAAAAGCCAACCAGGAAAAAAACGAAGGAATTGAAGCCGAAATTATGTCCGAGCTACAAGAAATTCAGCTCGTAAAATCTGACGTTCTTCAACACCAAATGGAAGTAAAAAACTTCCTTGGTGATTTCAAAACAACTTACGATCAAATCCTTCAATCACAAGGGTCTGAATACGAGAATTTCAAAAAACGCATTGCCAACATGGAAGAGGAGGCCGCACGTCTCACCACCAGCTTGAAGGACAAAGAAAAGTTAATAACAGAAGAGACGGTGGAAGCAGAAAAAGTCCTTCAAGAAAGATTAAAGCATCGTGAATCCATGGTGGACGTAATGGAAAAAGATTTGCGCGGTCGGGTTGAGGAATATCAAAACTTCGTCCGGGAATTAGCTGAAGTAAAAAATTCCATGAATGAAGAAGATGAGTCGCGTAAAGCAGAACTATTGGAAAGCCTGACACATTATGAGGACAAGTTAACCCACCTTGGTAAAGCATTTGAGGAGCTTTCCGAAGCTTTTCAAGTAGAAAAAGAAAAAGGACAAGTTGAAATTGTTCCGGAAGAGGACGATAAAAAACCTCTGGAATATGATGATGCTTTAGCCAAAGCAGAATGGCCTTTGGCTATCCGCCAGCGTCTCGGCTCTGCTACCGTTAGCGAACAAAATGCTCATATCTCCGAATATCTATACAAGTTTGGTGAAAAATGGGATGAATGGATAAAGGTCCCCGCGGGGAAATTCATCATGGGGCATCCCCGACAAAAAGATTCAGCACCACATAAGGAAGTAAAAATTGATAAACCATTTTTAATAAGAAAGTATCCGGTAACAAATGTCGAGTTTTTCAAATTCGTCAACGAAACTCAATACAAAACAGAAGCAGAAACTCTTATCGATGCAATTGTTTACCACAATGGGGATCTTGCTTTGCATGGTACCAACGAACCAAGATCTTCCTATTCAAACCCCAGTCTCACACCAGAAAAAGATGCTTCCTGGCTTTGCCCAAATGGACAACCTGACTCTCTTTACGGAAAACACAACCACCCTGTGACACAAGTCACCTGGAATGACGCCAGGGCATTTTGTAAATGGAAGAGTGAAACAACCGGACAAACCATTCGTCTTCCATTCGAAAAGGAATGGGAGTATGTAGCCAGTAATTTTGGGAAAATAGCCGGCGATCAATTTTTCTGGGATGAAGACCGCGTCGTCGAATTTTGTAATATCGAGGAAACCGGAGTTTATAGCACCTTACCCGTTGACCATTTCCCTGAAAATGAATACTCCGGAGGAGTAGCCGACTTATTTGGAAATGTGTTTGAATGGGTAGAAGATAACCACGAAAAAAACCTTCGTTCAGAGGGAAGAAACGGTTCCTCAAATGGTTTAACTTATAAAATCGCAAGAGGAGGAAGCTTTATCACTCACTTTAAGCATATTGCTCCCTGGCGCCGTATTTCTTTCATTCAAAGTTATTGCACATCCTTTCTTGGCTTCCGTACCGTTTGCGAAGACTAGTTTTACCCTGCACCTTGATCCCATGCGTAAAAATTGATATAAAAGTTGCTCCATATTATCAGTTAATTTTATTCAGGAGGTTATCGTTTTGAGTAAGCCTTTGGTAGGAATTGTAATGGGGAGTGACTCAGATTTTTCCATCATGGAGGGAGCCAGTAAGATTCTAGAAGAATTCAATGTTGCTCATGAAGTATTGGTGACTTCTGCCCATCGAACTCCTGAGCGGACTCGAAAATATGTACAAGGTGCAAAACGAAGAGGCCTTCGTATTTTTATTGCAGGAGCCGGTGGTGCAGCGCATCTTGCCGGAGTGATTGCTGCTGAAAGCACCTTGCCTGTAATTGGAGTTCCTATCAACTCCACTCCCCTGAACGGACTCGATTCTCTTTTATCAACAGCTCAAATGCCAGGAGGAATTCCTGTTGCAACAGTGAGCATTGGGAAATGGGGCGCAAAAAACGCAGGCCTGCTTGCGGTTCAGATTCTGGCACTGGGGAATGAAAAACTTGCCAGTCAACTGGTAAAATACCGAAAACAACAGGCCAAAATTATTGAGCAAAAAAGTAAAAAATTGAAAACTCCTCATGCCGCAAATTTTAAAGGTTGATTCTTCCGATCCCAATTCCTGGGAAAACGTAATTGCGAAGACCCAAAAGATCTTAAAGGGTGGAGGGGTAATTGCATTTCCTACCGACACATTTTATGGGTTGGGTGCCGACCCTTGCAATCAAATTTCTGTTGATAAAATTTATGAAATAAAAGGCCGCGACTCGAAAAAGCCGCTCCTTCTCCTCATTGACTCGCTTGCAAAATTAGACAAACTTGTGCAAGATCCCTCAGATGCCAGCAAGAAGCTCATAGAAACCTTTTGGCCTGGCCCATTAACAATGCTTTTTAAACCAAAATCCTCCATTCCAAAATACATCACAAAAGAACTAATAGGGATAAGACAGCCGGGGAACCCCATAACTAGAAAATTACTATCCAATCTGAATCATCCCCTTACAGCACCGAGTGCAAATGGAAAGGGCGAAGCCCCAGCCACCACTGCCGAACAAGTGAGGGATCGACTCGGAAATAAAGTGGATCTCATTCTGGATGCAGGAATCTGTAAGGGAGGAGAACCTTCTACACTGGTGGATACCACTCAAACCCCTGTCCGACTGATTCGAACTGGAGCTATAAGCTTTCAAAGTATTCAAGAAGCTCTAAACGGAGCTCTTCAATCCCAGGAGTCCTTATGATTTTTGGAACGGGGCTGGACATTATTGAAATAGAGAGAATTAAGAATTCCATAGAAAAATATTCTCCAAAATTTGAACAAAGAGTTTTCACTTCTAGTGAGATAAGTTATTGCCAATCCCAGGGAGACCCGGCAAAACATTTTGCGGCACGTTTTGCTGTAAAAGAAGCAGTTTCAAAATGTCTGGGTACCGGGATCACGGGAACTTTGGGTTTTCAAGATATGGAAGTAATTAACGAAGATTCCGGAAAGCCTATTTTAAAAATGATTGGCAAAGGTAATGATCTATTTCAAAAACTCAAACTCAAAACCATCCACATCTCAATTTCTCACGACCGCACCCACGCAATAGCTCATGCCATTGCAGAACAATAAACCAACCGAGGAGCCTTGAGATCCATCCGGCATTTTCTAGAATACATTCTGGTCTATTTGCTCATACTAATGGTGAGGCCTCTCTCACAAAACGCAGTAGTTGTTCTTGGAAGAAGCCTAGGGGCTCTAGTTTTCCGTTTTTCCAAAAGAAGAAAGAAGTCCGCTCTGACAAACTTGAACATCATGTTTTCCGACAACAAATCCTCAGACGAAAAAATTCAAATTATAAAAGATTCATTCCAAACCCTTGCAGTTTCAGCTTTGCAATCTATCTGGGTCACTGGCAATACTGAGAAAAGGATTCACCAGTTAATAGAGGGAGAGCCAAAAGGGCTGGATACTCTAAAACAGTGTCTTGATAAAAAAAAGGGGATTTTTTTTCTAACTGCGCATTACGGCAATTGGGAGGTTATGGGTTTGCACCACGGTTTAATGGGAGTTTGCCCCTTATCTTCTATTGTGCGAAAACTTGACAACCCTTATTTAGATAAATTCGTTACCAAAATGAGAACCGCGACCGGAAACCAAATTTTTTACCGGGATGATTCTCTTTTAAAAATTGTTCGAGAACTAAAAAACAACAACAGTGTAGCCGTAATGATGGATCAGAACACGGCGCGAGGTGGCATTTTTGTCGACTTTTTTGGATTGAAAGCTTCTACTCCGCGGGCCGTAGCACAACTCAGTTATCGTATGGGAACTCCCATTCTGCCTCTCTTTTCCTATCCCACCCAAAAAGGAACTTATAAGATTGAATACGGGCCTCAACTCCTGTTCGAAAAGTCAGGAAACAAAGATCAAGATATCCTTGATTGGACTCAGAAAATGGAAACATATATAGAGTCTGTGATCCGCAAAAACCCGACGCCCTGGATGTGTGGACATCGACGCTGGAAAACACGGCCACCCGAAGAAGAAGGCACTCGAGTTTATTGAGCCATGAAATGCCCTGCCTGCGAAAACGAACTTACCGAGCATAAGGTTTCGGGTGTTCATGTCAATGTTTGTCGCGACTCGTGTGGAGGATTCTGGTTTCATCTTTCACAGGTAAAAAAGATTGAGCGGCTTAGGCCAGGTGCGGGGTCTGAACTTCTTCATTTTGAAAAAGCAGAGGGAGTAAAAATTTATCGCGGCGCGGAACACCCCTGTCCCCAATGTCAAACGACACTTTTGTATCGCCATTTTTTTAGCAAAAAATACGACACAGAAGTAAATCAATGTTCCAAATGCAGCGGATTTTGGATTGATGCGGGGGGCCTTATCGACTTAATGAAAACATCACAAAAAGAAGAATTGCTCAAAAAATATTTCGCGGCCATAATTAACGAAAAAATTTCAGGTATGAACTTAGCCAACCATGATTTAGCCGAGGCAGCTAATAAAATAATCACAATTTTCCGTTTTTTAATTCCAATTTAAAAATCTACATAAAATTTATTCAAACTTTCATTTTTGAACCTGGCAAAACACAATTTCTGGGGAATACAATAATCTGGTAGGCCCTTTTGAACCTAACAGTAAGTATTTTTTCAAAACAGCCCTTCATCTAATAAGGTAAGATGGTATAATCCTGCCTATTTGGTTATTTGGATTTTTCCATTTTTCAGCAATTCATAACCATCAAAAACTATAAAATTCCTAGCACCAATCCATCGCAAGACTTGCGCAGTACCTATTAAGAAAGGAACAAATGACCAAAGGAAAGAATAATATTAAAGTAATAATTCTTGGTGCAGGTATTACAGGTTTATCGGCCGGTATCCGTTTTTTAGAAGCTGGGTGTGATGTTTGTCTTATTGAAAAATCCAAGCAGGTTGGTGGGCTAGCCAAAACCGTTATTCGTGGCAATTACCTTTTGGATCTGGGCCCTCATCACCTCTACAGTAAAAATGAAGATACTCTGAACGAAATGCTGAACCTTTTTGAAAGGGATGAACTCGTCCCTCTTTCTCTTCATGCAAAAATACTCTTTTATGACCGCTTTTTAGATTATCCCCTTACTGCCAGAAGCGTAATATCACAAATGGGTTTAAAACACGCATTTTGGGGGTCGCTGAGCTATATCTTAATGGGTATTAGGAATTTGTTAGGATTGAGGTTTAAAGAAGATAATTTTCAAGGGTGGGCCAGAAACAACTTTGGCGATTACATGTATAAAATATTTTTCAAGCCTTATACAGAACAGTTCTGGGGTGTTCCCTGTGAAGAATTATCTACAGACTGTGTACCACAAGTCACCAAAACATCTTTTATGAAAACTTTGAAGAGGGTTATTTTTGAAAAATATGCAAACGAAAGTCTTGCAATCGAAGAAGTCGATGTTGGATACGAAAAATCTGTGAACTATTATCCAGCACAAGGGTTTGGTGCTGTTGCAGAAAAACTAAAAGGTTCTTTTTTGTCCAAGGGTGGGGTACTTAGGCTCAATTGCGATATTTCAGAACTAGTTAAAAACAAAAATAACACTTACACTCTACATTATAGTAGTGGAGAGGAATCATTCCAAGATGAAGCGTTTTTTGTAGTGTCTTCAATTCCAATTTCCAGTCTTTTCCAAATTCTGAAACCATCCCCTTCAGAGCTTGTACAAAAAAGCGCAGAAAGCTTGAAATATTTATCGACAGTAATTTTATATATTGTGATCCATGATCGAGATATTTTGGATTGTGGATTTCTTTATATGCCAGATCGACCTTACAACCGGATAAGCAACTCCAATCGATTTCACCCAAACCTATGCCCCGAAGGAGAAAATATGCTGGCGTGTGAAATTACTTGCTCTTTTAATGATGAAACCTGGAACAGTAGCGATGAAGATTTATTCGAAAAATGCATTACCCACCTTGATTCAGACAATTTAGTTTACCGAAAAGAGGTTAAACAGTTCTTTACTATTAGAGTTAAAAACGCTTACCCATTTTACCGTGTAGGATACAGAGAAGACCTAGACGCTGTATATAAATACTTCGAGGATATGCCAAATTTTTATCTTGCAGGACGCGTAGGAGCTTTTAAGTATATGGCTATCGATGAATGCATGGAAGATGCAGCTAACCTAGTGGATCGGTTAAAAAGTGAAGGATCAATTAATGATGCATAGTTCCCTTTTATTCCTTCTAAGATTTCATGCGCCTGAAGATAAGGTGCACACCATACTTTAATTGATACTGGGAAGGAAAATTTTTCATAGGCAGTGGCCCTCCTATTTTGCCTAGAAAATTTTGAGTACATTGAGACTTGCAAATCAACTCATAGTCTAAAGCTTGAACCTCCGCAATCAACTCGTTGATATTTAAAAAACGCGAACGAACTTTTTTCCCATAGAAATTTTGAGTCGTGACAAAGGTTGGAATATTTCCCGCTGGAATGTCTTCAAGAATTAAAAGTTGCGGTCGATAACTAACGAATTCAGACAATAAGCCCTTCCAATCAGGAATGTACTGAATGGAACTTCCAGCATGTACAATATCGACTGGTTTTAATAGCTCTGGCAATTTTTCGTGAAAATGAAGCTTGGAAAATTCCCCAAATGTTTTTTCGGCTAGATTACATATTGTTTTTACTTCAACGATGTGAAACTCGACTCTATCTGGATCTAAAACTGAAGAGATTAAAGGAAAATAACTCGCCGCCATGCCTCCCCCAAAATCTACAACGCGCAAATCATCTTCAGTCGAAGAAAGAAGAACTCCCCCCGCCAAAGATAAAATGAAATCTTGAGTGGAGGAAGCTAAAGAAACGTTTTCTCCTGAACGATAGGCAGCAAGTGCATTGTTGGCTTGACTGCTTACTTTATTGATCCAAATCTTTTCTTCGAGGACATCGTCATCCTGAGGAGCATCTTCCCAAGAACTATAAACGCCATCCCAAACCTTTAGGACTCCTAAATAAACTAAAAATTCTATTAAGGGGGATAAATACGAAGAAATCCTAGACGTGAATATTATCTCTATTAATCTATGCATTAAATTTTGAAAATTATTTTTAACACCATTTATCCAATTTTTTAATATCCATATATTGATTTATTTTTCACACAATATTCTATACTTTTCTTAGTCGAAGCAGATTTATTGTCTCAACAATATTCTCTTTAATATTCCCTGTTAGCTCAAACCCTGTTTTAAGGATTTTTTGGCTGGACACCTCGTAAGACAGTTGATTCATAATTTCAGAGTCGACATAGTCAATGTCAATATTCGGAATGAATTCACCAATGGTTTCTACAATTGAATTAACAGTCAAATTGCTTGTGAGTACATTGTAGACTTCTCCATCATATAGTTTAGATTTCATAAAATAAGTAATTGCCCTAATGGCATCGGATAACGCAAGATAAGGTCGCTTCTGATTTTTTGCTGTTGACCATACAGTGAGAGGTTGACCGATAACCGCTTGCCAACAAAACTTATTTATAGCTGTGTGAAATCTCATACCAGGAGAGGTTCCACAAATTGTTCCAAAACGAAAAATGACAAACCGAAGTTTTTCTTCCGAACTTAACGAGCGAAGATAGTCTTCTTCTCTTAGTTTTGTCTCAGCATATGGGCTTTGGGGTTTTAAATCGTCGGAGGAACAATCTTCATCCACAATCTTTTTTTGAGTCCCATAAACGCTGGTCGAAGAAATATGAATCATTGGACAACCTACTTCCCTGCAGGCATCCGCAACTTTGACCGTTCCTTCATAGTTAACGTTTTCAACCTGATCTCGATTTTTAAAACTACCCGCCGCATCGGTTATGGCTGCCAGGTGAAGAACCGCATCCGCACCTTCAAAAACAGGCCTCAATTCTGTCTCGAGAATATTTGCTTCATAAAACCTATAACTCCCCTTATCTGGCATATCAAAAAGGGATGTATATCGTTGTGTAAGAAGGTTATCAATCATGATTATTTCCGATTCGGGAAAAACCTCAGGTAATACCCTCACAACTTTGGAACCAATATGTCCCAGTGCACCTGTAATTACAATTTTCAAAGTTTTACCTTAAATACTTATCAAGACACTTTTCATAATATGCTTTAGTCTGGGCAAAACCATTTTCCATGTTAACTCCTGGCATCCAATTTAATATGTCTTTTATTTTTTTATTAGAAAGAATAGCATCACCAACATCAACAGATTTAGCTCTGGCTGGCCAATCCACAAAAACAACTTTTCCTTTACCTATATTCTTCACTGTTGCCTCGGCAACTTCTGCCACGCTAAAATGTTCGTCACCAACCGCAAAGAAAACCTCGCCTGTAGATTTTTCAGATTGAGCGGCTAGCACCATGGCAGAAACGGCATCATCTACATACAGTACATTTCTTATCTGCTTCCCGTCACCATAAACTGTTATATTCTTGTCTTGTAGAGCAAGACCGACAAAGAAATTATTAAAAGTGAACTCTGGGCTGTGTATAGACGCCCTCGGCCCAAACACATTGGATAACCGTATTACCGTTGAGCGTATGTTAAAAGCTTTGGAGTAGATCAGGGTATATTTTTCGGAGACGCTTTTATTAGCCGAATAAATATCAGTAGGAAATTCGGGGTGTTTTTCATCTGCTGGCTGATAAGACAGTTTTCCTAATTGAGTACTAGTTCCCAGATGAACAAATTTTGCATTTGAGTTGAACCTTCGCACAGCCTCTAATAGGTTAATTACACCTTTGCTGTTTACATCGGAATCTATCCATGGTTCACGCATAGAAAAAGCGTGCGATGTGGAAGAAGCACAACTGAAAATAATATCTTTACCGGGAACCACCTGCGACACCTGATCAAAGTCAAGAATGTTATGGTAGGAAAGTTGAACGAGCTCAGAAATACCTTCAATATTGTAAAGATTGCCACCTGACCTTGGATCTAAACAATCAAAAATAGTTACCTCGGCCCCCAGCCTTACACATTCGTGGGCCAGATTGCTTCCTATAAAGCCTAGACCTCCCGTTATCAGAACTTTTTTTCCTTTCATTGTTTCCATTTAGATTCCAGAAAATGTAGTAATTGAGGATATTTTCAAAACCAGAAAAAAATTCTCCAAGCACATCGCCAAATGGCGCAGGCTCCAGTTATTGAAGCTCGCTTTTCAATAGAAATTGTGCATTGACGTAGTTGATTTGCTCTAGGTAGCCTCAGTATGTTCTAGGGCTTCTATTTACACTATAGTATTTGGGCAGATTAATCTTTATAACACTTTAGATACCCATCTGGATTATTAGTAAATAAAAGTTTTTTGTCAATTCTATGATCTGTTTGAAACCTATCATTTTCCTTTAAAAACTGGCGCAAAGCAGTTTTTGGATTATTCCCGGGGCCCCAAGGTCTAACTCTATGCGTTTGTGTTGGAATGTCTTCCACAATAGTGTCACCACAAATCATATATTGACCTTTACCGACTAGCGGAGAATACATATTAAGCTCATTCAATACATGCTCGTGAGTATGAAAGGAATCCAGCAACACTAACACATCTCGAGATTGACCAATTAAAGACTTGACCTGATCAATCGTTTGAGGATCAGTTGAAGATTGATTGATCAAAACCAACCTATCTGAAATTTTTCCATGCGAAAAGAGTCTCTCTTTCAAATCATCGGGGATATACACATCAATTCCTATGACTTTTTCTCCTCCCAGCGCTTCCATCAATGTCGAATAAAATAGTAACCCACCCCCCCAAGCTACACCCACTTCAACAATATATTTTGGTTTGGTCTGAAAAATTATCTCCTGAATTGCAAACATATCTTGCGGCAAGTTTAGGACGGGTTCTCCGAACCAATTCGTTTGATGGATCCAGGAATACTTGTCTGCGCGAACAAAAACATCTAAGGCATCCTTACAAAGAGAACTGTCCTCAGACATATTTTTAGCACTATCGGTTCGCATGTTTTCAAATTCAGAGCGAGTATATAGTTTTTTATCCGTCATCTTTTACTCTTTCAGTGTAATCGGTCTATTGTTTTGAAATTTTCGAAAATACCTTGTTGGCCTGCTAATCAAATCTATCATCGCAATGATGCTTTTCAATGCGAAATAGTTTTCTCATCCACCATTCTTTTAAATTCAAATCACACACTATGGGCATTAATTATTTTTTTAATTCCCCCGCATATCCAATCTACCTGATCTTCTGTAAGCATAGCTGAACCTGGAAGATTAATCCCTCTAGATGAAATATCGTAGGCTACCAGATTCATGTGCTCATATTTTAATTTTGCATTAGGATAAGCTGGTAAGGAAGAAAGAGGATAAAAAAAAGGGCGCACAGGGATATCCATTTTTCCCAATTTTTCAATCATCTCTAATTTGGTTTGCTTATGAGACTTTCCAAAAACTATTGTGGTTATCCAAGCACCATTGACACCCCCGTCTGGTTCGGGATTAAGAAAAACATCTTCAATATCTCCCAACCGCTCCCTGTACATTTTCAACTGTTTTCGTTTCAGTCCTACCAATTCTTCAATTCTTTGGAATTGGGCATAGCCTAATGCCGCCTGGACATTAAAAGGCATATATTTAAACGTAACTTCATAATTAAAATACATGGCTCCATCTGGACGACGACCATGATCCCTTAAAAACATACATCGTTCGAAAAGTTTATCATCGTCAAGCAAAAGCATGCCTCCTTCACCTGTTGTCAATGTTTTCGTTCGATGAAAACTAAACACAGATCCAATACCAAATTTCCCCGCACGCACCCCTTTATAAGTTGACCCAATGGATTCGGCTGAATCTTCTATTAACGATATTTTGTTATCAGCACAAAGCTTGGTTAACCTGTCATAATCTGGCATATTTCCAAACAGATCAACCGCGATAACAGCTTTAGTCATAGGAGTGATCAATTTTTCAATTGAATTGGGATCAAGGCACCAATTTTCAGAATCAATATCGCAAAAAACTGGAGTGGCCCGCAGATAGGTTATCCCAGCACCAGTGGCAATCCAGGTGCACTCAGGCAGAATAACCTCATCTCCCTCTGAAACCCCCAAAGCCGTAAGCAATAGATGAATGGCCGTAGTGCAATTTGGGGTCATAATCCCATATTTTCGATCATGGTAGTCCGCAAATTCGCCCTGGAATTTTTCAACGTAGTCGTAGCTGTTTTCATACCAGCCATTCCGCATTGCATCTTCCACAACTTTTATTTCGTGATCAGTAATCCACGGTCCTGCCATATGAATGGGTTTCATTTCTAAATCTCAAAATCCTTTAAAGGTTTTGCTGGAATGCCTACCACCGTTTGACCTTGTTCAACATTTCTTGTAACAACAGCACCAGCACCAACGATTGCATCTGAACCTATTTGCACTCTGGGGAGAACAGTGGCCCCTGCACCTACAAAACCGTTAATACCAACCTTAACGAGACCACACAAAGTTGCGCCGGGGGCAATTTCTACACCCGATTCCAGAAAACTTTCGTGATCCACAGTAGAATTAGTATTGACGATGCAATCTTGACCTATTTCAACCTCTGGGGAAATTACTGATCCGGCCATAATTTGGGAGCCTTTTCCTATTTTGGCATTTTTAGAAATAAAAGCGGTATGATGAGCTAAGGTAATAGGAGTCAAGCCTTTATCTTTCAATTCCTGATGCAGTTTAATACGAGTTCTTCCATGAGGGTTTCCAATCGTTATACAAAACCCTAGCTCCTTCCCTTTTCTGACTTGAACCCACTCATCAAGTTCACTCCCAGGATATAAGGCAACATCTTGAAAAGGTTTTTTAAGGTTAGGTGTGTCATCAAAAACAGCGACTAACTTGGAGCCAAAATATTCAATAATAGGTCGAGCCACTTTAGCTTGACCAGTACCCCCATAAAAAATTATTTCTGAGGGAAATTGATTAATCTCGCTTTTCATATTATGGCCCTAGTCCTATTCCCATCAAATGCTTTTATACGCCTTCCTCTTTGCAAATACAAGTCAGCCAATTCAAAGAACCTCTTTTAAAATAGTAACCTAAGGCGTTTTTTTCTTGCATAATATACCATTAAAAAGAAGCGTAAAAAGCCAAAAGAAAAAAACATTTAAACCATTAAAAATAGGGTATTATTCGACAGCCTTAGAAAACATTCAGAAACATTTAAACAAACAAAATAGAAACATGGGACATTTTTGATGACGTTAAATAGCAATTGGAAAATGATTCTCTCTAATTTGGCGGGCAGCCTGACAATCTTTTTTGTTTTGGTTGTTCTTAGGTTACCTATCTTATTGAATGCCGACAGACTTCTAACCACAGATGAAGCCATGATGGCTTTTGAAATTCTTGAATTGTATAACGGTGGGCCCTTCTCTTTTTATTATAGTATTACAACCTATTTTGGAATTTTAAATGGTTTAGCCGCTTTTCCTTTTTTCAAACTTTTAGGAGTTGGTGCTTTGGCATTTAAACTCCCTGCAACACTTTTTTACGCTCTTTTTATTCTTTCTTCATACTGGCTAGCAAAAAAGATTCAGCCTAAAGCAGCGTTAACAGTAGTCCTGCTAATGGTTTTTACCTCACCTGCTGTTTGGAAATTAACCTCTTTAAATTACGGGATTGGACTAATTTGTTTTTTAGGCAATCTCATTTTTTTAAGCTTCTTTAAGGTTAAAGAATCTGGAGGCACCAAAGCTTCTTATGCTTTTCTTTTAGGTTTTTTTGCAGGTTTGGCAATTTACAGCTTTACATATTCAATTGTATATATTGGGTCGGTAATAGTCCTTTTTATTCTAAGCAATAATTACTGGGAAATTTTACGAGATAAGATTTCGATTAAAGAAGCCGCATCCTGGTTTTCTGGAAAAAAGAATGGCCTGCAAAAATTTGTGGGAATACTAGACTGTATTATTTTATTTTTTATCCCCATAGTTTTGTTTTCTTATATTTTTGGCGGTTTTGGTATAGACATAGCTCAATATTCTATTTTACAAAGCAACGAACTCCACAAACCTTTGGTGCAATTAATAGCCTTGGTGGTTATTCGAGTTTGTCTTTCCCGATATGAATTTCGAGACAAGTTAGATTCAATCAAATCGCTAATTCTATCGGTAGATCCTTTAATCAGACGTTCAAGTCTATTCGGTCTTTTAGGGTTTACGGTCGGAATTTCACCTCGCATATTCAGCATTCTGGAAGGCCAGATAACCAAAGGCGGACAGGGTTTTGATGTAGATTTTGTACCAACAAACTTAGTTTACCATTTTTGGCAAGTGATGACCCATTACCTCCCGGAGGTTCTTGGACTTAGGGAGCCAATAGACCGATTGTTCAATGATGAGATTCCATTCTTTTATGTTTTGAATAGTTTATTGGCTGTAATGATCTTATTTTTACTTGGCAGAGCTGCAATATTTTTTATAACGCCAAGGTGGGATGAAATTAAGAGGATATTCAAATTAAAACCACTGGTTTTTAACCCGGCTCAGTTTTTTTTAATTTTGCCCATTTTGATCTGCGCCGCTGTAATAGTTAGTCAAGGCCCTCCCGCAACACGCTATTTATTGCCTGTGCACGGAGTTTTTTGCGTTTGGACTGCCATCTACCTTGAGAATAAACGACAAAAATCTAAATTATTTTTCACAATTTTCTTGGTTGCCTGGTTCATATTTAGCTCAGTAGGAATCTACCAAAGCTATTCAACTAGAGGAATCGTCCAAAATTTTTCAATCGTGGAAAAGCCCATTTCCTATATTAATATTTTAGAATTTTGCAAGAAGAACAATATTTCCTATGCTTACTCTGATTACCCCATCTCCAATCTGGTTACTTTTTTTAGCAAAGGGAATGTGAAGATGGCTGAATACACCAAAAATGTTTTTCTGAAGAAAATGAAATGGCGCTTGGCAAAAGAGGAAAACTTTGCAATCATTGTTGATGGGGGAAAAAATGATTTAGCTATTTATCAAAAGTATTTAAATGAAAATTTGGAAAACTACTCTAAAAACACAGTAAAAGACAAAAACGAACCCAGTCATCTTTATCATATATTTTCAAACTTTAAAGGAAATCGAGAAACTATTAACCGACTTCGCTCTCTAATTGCAAATTAAGAATTACACACCCAAGAATGGATCAGGTTTAAAGCTATGCTGCCAGGAAAGTCTTTTCTCATTCTCAAAAAAACTTCTTTAAGGAATCGACGACCTTTTCTTGATCCGGTTGACCTAACTCAGGATAAATTGGCAAGCTAAGAATTCTATCAACAATTCGTTCCGTTTGAGGCAAAGCTTCTTTGTGATATTCAGAAAACGAAGGCATCCTATGAACGGGTACTGGATAATGTATTCCCACCATCACACCCTTTGAGCGGAGATAGTCGACCAATCCATCTCGATGATCAACCTCAACAACATATAAATGATACACATGTGAGCATTCAGATCTTTTTCCGGGTAACTTAACAGGTAAAGAACTCAATTCTTTTTCATATTGATCCGCTAACAAATTTCGCTGGGTGTTATTCGCTTCCAAATGCTTTAATTTTACCCTTAAAACAGCGGCTTGAATCTCATCAAGGCGGCTATTGTAACCTGGAGATTTGCTAATGCGGTTCTCATCCCATCCGTATTGTCGAAGCTTTTTAAGTTTATCTTCCACTTCAGGATCCGAAGTGGTTATTGCCCCTCCATCACCCAAAGCTCCCAGGTTTTTAGTCGGGTAAAAGCTAAAACATCCCAAATCCCCAACACTTCCAACTCGCGAGCTTTTATATTTCGCGCCTGGTGCCTGGGCACAATCCTCAATCAACTTCAATTGGTTCTGCTGCGCAATTTTCTTAAGGCCATCCATATCTGCAGGTTGCCCATACAAATGAACCGCAACGATTCCCTTTGTCTTTGAGGTGACCATTTTTTTTACAGATATGGGATCCAAAGTCCAATAATCGGGATCCACGTCAGCAAAAACCGGTATGGCCCCCGCTAGTTTTACTGCAGCTACCGTTGCAGTAGCAGTGTGGGACGGGACGATTATCTCATCACCGCTACCAATACCAAGTGCGCACACACCTATACAAAGAGCATCCGTTCCGCTACCAACCCCCACAGAATAACGTGTCCCAATATAATCAGCGAATTCTTTTTCAAAAGCCTTTACATTTTCCCCTAAAACAAAATTACCAACTGAGAGCACTTCTTGTATTACAAGATCAATTTCTTCTTTATGGGTCAGATACTGTGCTTTAGGGTTACTGCAAAAAATCATTTTCGGATTATTTCAACTTGAGGAACATAAGTAATCCATTCACCACCAGATTGCAAAAAATCAGATTCTTTCTCCATTATTTCACCCTTGTGATTCCAAGCAAAAAGTAAAAACCCATCAGGGTATCCATCACGTAAGGTTTCATAAGGGCGAATAGGAATGTGCATCCCGGGGCTGTATTTACCTTGTTTAAGAGGAGTTGTATCAGAAATAAATTCAATCAGTTCAGGTCCAATATTGCAGTAGTTGAGAACGGTTGTACTTTTGGATGTAGCAGCGTAACCTACAATGCTGCGTCCTGCATCTTTTTGTTCTTTTAAAATTTTCACTAAATTTGTTCGTGACAACTCACATTTTTCTCGAAACAAATCGTAGGTAGCCCGGAGGACCAGTCCTTTTTTTTCTTCATATAATAGTTGGTTCTCAACAGCTGGAGAGACTGGCCATTTGCCTTTACGAGCAAGAACATAACGCATAGAACCCCCATGCGTTGCCTGAGGTTTCACATCTATTAACTCAAAATTATATCTTTTAAAAATGTTCTGCACAGAACGAGCAGAAAAAATAAAAACATGCTCATCATAGATTTGGTCATATGCTGTGTTTTCGATCATATCGCCAAGATAGGGTTCTTCAAATATTATAACCCCTTCTGAAGTCAACAAATGGTCTGCGCCTTTTGCCACTCCATGAAGGTCAGGGATATGACACATAACGTTAGCGGCAATCAATGCATCGGCAGAACCTTTTTCAGAGACTATTTTTTTAGCCGCATCCAAATTAAAAAAAGAACAGAGGGTTTCAACCCCATGTGTCCTAGCTTTCTGGGCAACATTTGCAGAAGGCTCCACGCCCAGTTGTCGAATATTATCTTTCGCAAAAAATTCCATCATCAAGCCATCGTTGCTACCGATTTCAACCACAAATGGGTCTTCGCTTGTAAGATAGTTTTCCTTCACCCATTCTGCATAGGATTTGAAATGGATAGCCATTCGTTTTGATGTCCGTGAGAAAAATGCATAGTTTTCATGAAACATTTTTTCAGGGTCGGGCTGCTCCAAAATTTGCACTGTGGAGCAATTCCCACAAAAACCAGGTTTCAACTCAAAAAAATATTCTGAAGGGAAGTCATTTGGAGTGAGGAACCCATTGGCAATTGGCATTTTCCCAAAAGACATAAATGGCTCAATTGCAGTTTCACATATACGGCAAGCAGATGTCATAATTATTCCTGATTTGTTCGATTAAAAACGGGGTAATTGATTATCCAAAATATCTTTTAGAACTGGAAAACTTCCATCTCGGTTATTAATGATGGGCTCATCGATCGGCCACTCGATATTTAAGTCGGGGTCACACCATAACAATCCGCCTTCATCATCAGGGTCGAAATAGTCCGTACATTTATATAAAATATCTGCTTTATCACTCAACGTACAAAACCCGTGCGCAACACCTTCAGGCAAAAACAATTGCTGCGGACGAGACTCAGAAAGCCTGAAACCCAGCCATTGGCCGAACGTCGGGTAGTCTCTTCTTAGGTCTACACCCACGTCAAATATTTCTCCCCTTACAACGTAGACTAGATGTCCTTGTGGCTGATTTATCTGGTAATGCATGCCGCGCAAAACATTTATTGTAGAATGAGAATGGTTGTCCTGTACGAATTCAACATCAATACCATACTCTTTACACCGTTCTTTCTGATAGCTTTCCAGAAAACTTCCTCTTGAATCCCTGAAAACATCCAAGTCAATAAGTAACATTCCTGGAATTTTGGTTTCTTGAATTCTCATGGTTAAGATCCCTAAAAATAATCCAATTTAAAACAATCGTATTTGATGTACAGGCCTCTGGTGAATCCTCAAAACACCTGCAATGAACTAGACACTATATTATATTTTTCGGAAGGAAAAAACTAACCCAAATTGGAGACTTATATTTAATCGTAGAAATATTTGAAGAGGTTACCGAATTGCAAGAAAACTACATTTCTTCGGCAATGACGACTTTGAGCTTGGACCGTAGTCTGTAGACAGCTTTGGAGTGGATTTGGGAGACCCGGGATTCTGTAATTCCAAGAACCTCGCCGATCTCTTTCATGGTCAGTTCTTCATAATAATAAAGAGATATCATCAATCGCTCTTTTTCAGGAAGTGTATCAATTGCCTTGGCAATAATTTCTTTTAGCTCATTGAGGCGGAGTGAGGTTTGCGGATCAGTATCACCCTTACCAGCAAGACAATCCAGCAAGCTTTGTTGCTCTCCAGACTCCTTGGCGATTCCTAAATCTTCCAGGCTGAGAATGGGCATGCTTTTCGTTTCGTTCATGGTATTGAAAAGCTCATCCATGGTAACGCCCATTTCACCGGCCACTTCGTCGTCTTCCGGAGGACGTCCCAACTGGTTCTGCAGTTTTTGAACTACCCCATCTAAAGCAGAAGCTTTCTGGCGCACAGATCTCGGAACCCAATCCATCGATCTCAGCTCATCAAGAATGGCTCCACGTACCCGGAACTCTGCATAAGTTTTGAACTTGGCACCACGAGAGGCATCATACTTATCAATCGCGTCAATCAAACCGAGCACGCCGACACTGATCAAATCATCTACTTCGATATGGGGAGGAAGGCGCATTGCGATTCGGTTTGCAACATACTTGATCATCGGCGCGTATTCTTTAATAACGGCTTCCCGGTTCTCTACCGAAATCTCAATTTGATTTATTGCATGTCCTTTAGTAGCCATCTTTTATTTCTCTCTTTAAGCCGTTTGATCCAACTG
>Ga0114932_10002447_pt1 | contig 19507 bp, 17 predicted proteins | sample 2SBtaG_2_FD_87286 | JGI IMG/M metagenome (GOLD analysis project Ga0114932, IMG submission 87286) | Deep subsurface microbial communities from Kolumbo volcano to uncover new lineages of life (NeLLi) - 2SBTROV12_ACTIVE470 metaG | ecosystem: Environmental > Aquatic > Marine > Volcanic ... | reverse complement strand
GTCGACCTCACCCGGGACGGCTTCAACGAGGCAACCGTCACCGACACGCCGATGAAGCCCGAACTGCTCGCCACCATCAAGTCCAACAACTACCTCCTCAACGTGCTCACCCACATGGAGGCGGTCGACCGCGGCGGCATGTTCGGGATCCTGGTGAAGCCAGACGGATTCCTCGCAGAGGCCTGCGTGCTGAACACCACCTTCGTCACCGCCGATGGCGACCTGGTGACCCCGCCATTCGTCGGGATCCTCAGCGGCACGACGGTCCGCCGAGTACTCGAGCTGGCCGAGAGTCACCTGGTGCCCGAAGGCCTCGTGCGATCGGTCTCGCAAGAGCCGGTTCGCGCCGACGATCGCCGCGGAAAGGGTTCGCGGGAGATGTTCCTGAGCGGGGGCGACACGCACATCTTCCCAGCGACGAGCTGGGACGGTGTCGCCATCGGCGACGGAAAGGTCGGCCCCGTCGCGACCCGGCTACTCGAGCTACTCGAGAGCGAGCTCGCAGCGGGCCCCGCCGCCGGCGAGCAGCGCGACTTCATCGAGGTTCCGTACCCATGACGCTTCGGGTGATCGGCGCAGGGCTCGGCCGGACGGGAACCGCCAGCCTCAAGATGGCGCTCGAACTCCTGTTGGACGGTCCCTGCCACCACATGTTCGAGGTCCTCGGCAAGAGTCATCAGATCGCCTGGTGGCACCAGGCGGCCGAGGGCGACATGCCCGACTGGCACGAGGTGCTCGACGGCTACACCGCGCAGGTGGACTGGCCGGGGGCGTCGTTCTGGCCCGAGCTGATGGAGGCGTTCCCCGCCGCGCTGGTGCTGCTGTCCGAGCGTGATCACGAGCGCTGGTTCGAGTCTGCCAGCAACACGATCTTCAGCCCTCCCGATCCCACGCTGACGCCGTCGGACTCCGACAAGGCGCTCGGGAAGATGTTCGCTGCCATCTGCCGCAGCAGGTTCACGACCGAACTGGGCGACAAGGAGGCAGCCATCGCAGCTGCGCAGCGCCACAACGACGAGGTGAAGAGCACCGTCCCGCCGGATCGACTGCTGGTGTGGAGGGCGTCGGATGGATGGGAGCCGATCTGCGACCGGCTGGGCATCGAAGTACCAGACGTCGAGTTTCCGCATCGCAACACCCGCGCCGACTTCGCGGCATACCGCGAGTCCAGGCGACGTGAGCAGGAGGGGAGCTGATGGAGTTCGCTGCCCGCGTCGAGTCGCTGATTCACTCCCCCATCGGCGCAGCGCACGCACTGGTGCCACAGCGCACCAATGAGCGACCGCTGCTCGATCTCTCGCAGGCCGCACCGTCGTTCCCTCCGGCCGACGTGGTGGCGGAGCGAATCGCGAGCGCCGCGCTCGAACCAGACACCGGCCGCTACGCGCCTCAGCCCGGCCTTCCTCAGCTGCGTGAAGCCTTCGCCCACGACCTCGAGCAGAGCTACGGCACTCCCTTCGGTGCAGGCAATGTGTTGATCACCGCCGGCTGCAACCAGGCCTTCTGCATCGCCGCATCGGCGCTGGCCGGTCCTGGCGATCACGCCATCCTCGTGTCGCCGCACTACTTCAACCACGACATGTGGCTGCGGGTCGAGGGCGTGGAGGTCTCCCACCTCATGCCCTCACACGCGCTCGTCCCCGACGCCGAGGCCGCCGAAGCGCTCGTGCGGAGCAACACCCGCTTGATCGTGCTCGTCACACCGGGCAACCCCAGCGGGGTCACGCTCCCGCCTGCCGTGATCGAGGCGTTCGGAGAACTGTGCCGCCGGCGCGGGATCGTGCTGGTGGTCGATGAGACCTACCGGATGTTTCGCGATCACGAGCATGCCCCGCACGGGTTGTTCGCGGATCCCGACTGGGGCGATCACGTCGTCAGCCTCCACAGCTTCTCGAAGGACTTCGCCATCCCCGGGTACCGCGTCGGAGCACTGGTGGGCGGACCTGCGATGGTGACCGAGGCCCTGAAGGTTCTCGACTGCGTGGCGATCAGCGCGCCGCGCATCGGTCAGGAGGCGGCCCTCGCCGGGCTGCGTCACGCCACAGGCTGGCGCGACGAACAGGTGAGCCGTATTCGCGACTTGGAGCGCCACTTCAGGGACGCACTGGCCGGCGGGCCGGGCGGGATCGAGATCGTCTCCACCGGCGCGTACTTCGGATGGGTTCGACACAGCGTCGACGCGCCGACGGATGAGGTGGTCCACCGCCTCGTGCTGGATCACGACGTCCTCGTCATCCCGGGCACCGCGTTCACCACCGGAGACGAGGCCATGCTGCGGATGTCGTTCGCCAACCTGACCGAATCAGAGATCGCTGAGCTCCCGCATCGACTCGCGGAGCTCGACCGGAGCGACGCCCGACCCGCATAGGGTGGCCAGGTGGCTGCTCCCTACGACCCGCGACCGAGGGCGGACCGGTCACCAGGCGATGTTGCACTCACCTTCGTCGGGCCACGCCAGTTGGACGAGCTCAGGGAACATCTCCTCGGAGCAATCGCGTGCGCCATCGACACCGAGACCGTGTTCGATCCCCGCGGCGTCGACCGCGGACCTGGCCCGCTTCGGGTGATCAGCGCCGCCACCCGCGCCCCCGACGGGACCGAGAAGGCCTGGGTCATCGACGTCGGCCTCGTCGACCGGATCCACGTGGCGAGGACGCTCTCGGGAGTTCGAGCAGATGCCTGGAACGCGGACTTCGATGCGCGAGTGCTCGACCGTGACGTAATCGATGTGGCCCGCCGGGCCGGCGAGAACGTGGAGTCTGTGGTCTGGTGGGATGCACAGCTCGCGGACGCGCTCATCCACCAGGGGGTCAGCGGCTTCGGCTTTTACCACGGGCTGGCCTGGGCGGCGGAGTGGTACCTCGGGATTCACGCCCAGGGCAAAGGCACCACTCAGCTCTCGTACACGGCGTCGGATCGGCTCTCCGACGAGCAGATCGCCTACGCGGCAGCCGACGCCGTCGAAACGATGTGGGTCGCAGACGTCATTCGCCGCCGCATCGAGGATGAGGGCCTCAACAGAGTCTGTGGGTTGGAACAACGGGCTCGGCCGTTCCTCGACCACATGGAACGAGCCGGACTGCCGTTCGATTGGGACGGTTGGCAGCACCGGCTGAGGGAGATGGACGAGCGGCTCCGAGCGGTCATGGGCACGCTGGCCGAGCGAACGGGCGGCGGGCAGGCGTCGCTGTTCAGCGAGCATCTCGAGCCCACGTGGAACCCGGCCAGCGAGCGGCAGGTGAAGGAGATCCTCAACGAGCACTCGACGGACCTGGTTCGCGGGTGGGCCATTCGCGAACACGGCGAGCCCCGGCTGCTCCTCCCCACCGACTCCCTGACCGCAACCGCAATGGCCGGCATCGGCGGTGACCTCTGCGAGCTCCTGCTCGAACACCGGGACCTCACCAAAGTGCTGTCCACCTACGGCGACACCATCCGCGAGCATCTCCACGCCGACGGCCGCCTCCACCCCGAGTACCTCCAAGTCGTCGGAACGAACACCGGGCGGTTGGCGAGTCGAAATCCGAACGCGCAGAACTTCACGCCGAAGATGAAGCCGCACATTCGTCCCCACGACCCCGAGCGCGTCTTCGTGTACGCCGATCTGAGCCAGGCCGAGCTGCGATTCGTTACCCAGGTCGCCGGCGACCACAACCTGCGCCAGGCCTTCATCGACGGACTCGACATTCACGAGGCGACCGCCGAGCGGATGTTCGGCGTGACGATGGCCGGGCTGCGCGACTCGGACCCCTCCGCGTACGACGAGTTCCGCGCCAAGGCCAAGCGGATCAATTTCGGAATCGTCTACGGACAACGCGGCGCAGGACTGGCGAGAAGTCTGAGCCACAGTGGCGTGGAGACCACCAAGGACGAGGGCGAGGGTCTCCTCGACTCCTACCTGGGCGCCTACCCACAGATCGCGGGGTGGGTAACCGAGCGCGACGACTTCATCGAACATCTCTCGGCCACGCTGCCTGCCATGGACTGGCCGCTGACCCTGCAGCTCCATCGGCTGTGGCCTGTCGTCCGGGCTGTCCGGAGGACGTTTCGAGACGAATCTCACCGCTGGCCGACCGCCGATGAGGTCCATGATCGACTCCGCGACGAACACACCCTCGACGAGGTCGCTTGGGTTCTCTCGTTCAACGCGCCGGTCGCCCTCACAGTCGACGGAACGCCCTTCGGGTTCGCATCCCACACCCTCGCGGGCCGCCGTCAGCAGTTCACGATCCACACCGAAGGGCTCCTGGCGACCGCCACCTCGATCGCAGTGCGCTCCCCCAAAGAGGGACCGACCCGTGTCCGTGCGAACCTCACGGCGCGTCTCGGCACCCGCTTCGAGGACGACGCCGGCCAGCTGTTGAACGCAGTCGCGGCCGACAAGCTCCTCGAGGACCGGAGTCTTCGACGGGCCGTGATCGATGAGGTCACCCGAACAATGGGCGAAGACGCGACCGCGACGCTGCTCGACCGTTCGCTTCGAGAACGGGTGGGACGCATGGGGAACGCATACCGCAATGCCCCCATTCAGGGAGGGGTCGCCGATGTGATGCTGGAGGCGTACGGCCTCCTCCACGAACGGTTGAGCGAGCGACACCCCTCCGCCGTCGGCGTGCAAACGGTGCACGACTCTGTGCTCATCGAGTGCGATCGCTCCGAGGCAGCAGCCGTGGCGTCGACGGTCAAGGCGACCCTCGAGGAGGCGATGCGGATCTGGTGTCCCGACATCCCGGCCGTCGCCGACACAGACATCCGGACGAGCCTCTCGGACTCGGACGTCATCGAGCTGAACGTGGTCGGAGCGGCGCAGCCCGCGGCGGGCGTGCTCAACTGAGTCGGGCTGAAGGGGTCGAGATGCGCCAACTCACGCAGGACGAGATCGAACGGTTCCGGGCCGACGGTGTGGTGCACGTTCGCAGCGCCGTCCAACCCGCCACCGTCGACGACATGGCCGAAGCCGTCGACCGCCTCATCAGCTCGCCATCGCGGCGAGGCGGCTCGATGACGCCGAGCGACAAGCCCGGCATGTTCTTCCAGGACCGCCATCTGTTTCCACGCGACGCCGCATTCCGGGGATTTCTCGAGGACCCGACGCTCGCCCAGATGGCGGCGGACGGCATGGGTTCCGACGTGGTCCGCTGCTACTTCGAGCACGTGTTCGTGAAAGATCCGGGCACCGAAGAGCAGTTCGCCTGGCATCAGGATCGGCCGTACTGGGCCGTCGACGGCACGCAGATCTGCTCGTCGTGGGTCGCGCTCACCTCCGCCGATGCCGAGTCGAGCTCTCTCGAGTTCGTGCGCGGATCGCACCTGTGGGGCACGACGTTCCGCCCCGAATTCCCGGCCATGGAAGGACGCGATCCCGACGAGGTCGAAAGGGCGCTGTGGTCCGGTATCGCCGACTACCTGCGCTCGTTCGACGACGTCGCACCGGCCTTCGAAGACCACCCGGACGAATACGACGTCCTCGCCTTCGCGGTCGAGCCGGGCGACGCGCTGCTGTTCGACTACCGCCTCGTCCATCGCAGCGGACCGAACGCCGGCCGGGCCAGACGGGCCGCGATCAGCTGGCGGTGGTTGGGCGACGACGCGATCTGGGATCCCAAGCCCGGGGCCGACCCGATCGTCACCGACGACGACACGACAACAGCGCCGGGGGATCGCATCGACGACGACGAGACCTTCCCCGTGGTGTTCCGCCGAGCAGGTCGATGAGACGGCCGAGCGAGCGAGCCTGAGGAGGGCCTACCATCGCCGCCCATGGCCATCGACCTCGCTGACCGCCTCGAACTGCACGAACTCCCCGGTCGCTACGGCGACTGCATCGACGATCGGGCGTGGGAGCGCCTACCGCGGATCTTCACCGAGGACGCCGTGTTCGATCTCACCGACCTGGGCGCGCCCCGCCTCGAAGGGCTCGAGGAGATCACCCGGTTCATGGACGAAGAAGCGGCCCACCCGCGGACCCACATGATGACCAACATCTACGTCGACGACACCGACGATGGCGTCAAGCTCCACTTCCGGATCGTGGCTCTTATCGGACAGGGTCGAACGGGCACGGCGTCGTACTACGACGAGGTGGTGAAGACCGCCGACGGGTGGCGGGTGAAGCACCGGGTGACGACGCTGCGCCGCCGCGACAAGCGCGAAGCCGCCGTGGACAAGAAGTAGGGCGCGGTCACTTCGTTCGCGTAAAGCCGACGATTCTTCGGCAGCCTTCGGCGAGTTGGTCGTCGCTGATGGTGAAGCTGATGCGCACCCACCCTCGGGCCGGAGCGCCGAAGGCTCCGGCGTCCAGCACGGACACACCGGTCTGGCGGTAGAGGTCCCACGCCCACTCCGTTGCATCACCGTTGTGCGCGCTCACGTCGGCGAGGAGGAACATGCCGGCGTCGGGGCTCAGCAGCGGGAGGTCGGAAGCCTCCTCGAGGATCTCGACGGCCAGGTCGCGGCGGCGTCGATAGATGTCGCGCATCTCGTCGACGTCGGCATCGTGGCCGTCGAGAGCTGCGACGGCCGCCTGCTGCATGAAGCCCGGAAGGCCGTAGAGCATCGTCAGACCGAGGTTGTAGAAGTGCGGTCGCAGCTCGGCCGGCCCGGCCGCCCACCCGACGCGCCAGCCGGTCATCGCGTGGGACTTCGACAGGCTCCCAACGGTGATGGTTCGATCGGCCATTCCGTCGAGGGACCCGACCGCGACATGCTCGCCGTCGAAGATGAGGTCTGCGTAGACCTCGTCGGTGATCACCCACAGGTCGTGACGACGGGCCGCCTCCGCGATCACCTCCAGCTCGGCCCGGCTCATCACCACACCCGTCGGGTTGGCCGGCGTGGTGAGCATGATGCCGCTGGTGCGTGGCCCGACCGCTGCTGCCATCGCCTCGACGTCGGGACGAAAGCGGCCGTCTGCGACCACCGGAACGCGGGTCACCGCAGCGCCGGTGGCCTGAATCGTCGCCTCGTAGGTCAGGTACATCGGATCTGACACGATCACTTCGTCGCCCTGGTCGAAGAGGCACAAACAGCTGGCGAAGAGGGCGTTCTGGGTTCCGGCGAAGGGTACGACATTGGTCTCGTCCACCGGAAGGCCATGCCGTGTCGCAAGTCGCCGGGCGATCGAGGCACGCAGCTGGGCCCTTCCGTCGATCTCTGCGTAGTGGGTATCGCCGTCGCGCAGTGCAGTGACTGCCGCTTCGATGATCGGGCCAGGGGTCGAGAAGTCGGGGTCGCCGACGCTCAGGACGATCACGTCCTCGCCGACCGCCTCCGCCTGCCGCGCGGTGAAGTGGATTTGCCACCCCGCCGCCCCCTCGCCCCCGATGCGTTGGACGAACGACGACAGCCTCATCGCGCCGCAGCGTAGCCCTGCTCGTCGGCGTCACTGTCTCACTAACCTGGTGGCACACCTGGCTGACACCGTGACCTGTGGGGGACCTGTGGCCGAAGCACCGAGCAGACCGCCTGTCGAGGACTGGAGGACCGATCTCGATCACCTCGACCCGCGCTTTGTCGCTGACCCGTACCCGATCTATGAGGAACTGCGAGAGCAGTGCCCGATCGCCCACAGCGAGCGCTATGGCGGAATGACCTGGCTCACCAAGGCCCAAGACATCTCGGCTGCAGCTCACAACACCGAGGCGTTCAGCAGCCGCCGGGTCGCGCTCAACGAAGTCTCGACCGACAAGAAGGGGCTCGTCCTCCCGCCGCTCAATTTCGATCCCCCGGATCACACCGAGAGCCGGCGCACGATGCTGCCGTACTTCTCGCCCAAGGCGGTCGCCGCCTGGGAACCCACAATCCGGGAGATCTGCGCTGGGCTGCTCGACGCGCTCGACGGGCGCACCGAAGTCGACGCAGCGTGCGACTACTCCCAGGAGCTCCCTGGCGACATCACCACCCGGATGCTCGGCGTGCCACTCGAGGACGCACCGATGTTCCGCGGGTGGCTCCACGACCTACTCGAGGTCGGTCCGGTCGACGAGGACGTCGCCCGCGAGACCACGAGCACGATGATGGGGTACATCCTCGAGCTGATCGATCAGCGCCGGGGCGACTCGCGACCCGACGATCTTCTGAGCCACCTCATGAACCAGGAGCTCGACGGCCATCCGATCAACGACAGCGACATGTCCAAGATGCTCCTCCTGATCCTGATCGCCGGGATCGACACCACCTGGTCTGCGATCGGCTCGTCGTTGCTCCACCTGGCGACCCATCCCGAAGACCGGCAGAGGCTGGTGGACGACCCGACCCTCATTCCGGCGGCTGTGGAGGAGTTCCTCCGCGCGTATGCACCGGTCTTCGTGGCCCGTATCACCAACGAAGAGGCCGAGGTGGGCGGCTGCCCGGTTCCGGCGGGTGAGTGGACGGTGCTCGCGTTCCCGTCGGCCAACCGCGACCCCGAAGCCTTCGACCGCCCTGACGATGTGATCATCGATCGGCAGGAGAATCGTCACGCAGCCTTCGGGCTCGGCGTTCACCGCTGCCTCGGGTCCAACCTGGCCCGACTGGAGATGCAGGTCGCGATCGAGATGTGGCTCGAACGCTTCCCCGACTTCGAGCTGATCGACCCCGACGCGGTGACCTATTCGGCCGGCCTGATTCGCGGCCCGAGAAGAATCCCAGTGAGAATCCTCCAACAGGCCTGAACCCACAGGCGGCAGAAGCCGGGCGTGCCATGGCAATCCGCAGACGAACCGAGCGCAGCGAGGTGAGGATTGCGGCCAATCAGTGCAGGCGGCCGGCGTAGCCGAGGGCGCGGCGCACGATGCGGTCCTGGCCGCCCGTCATCTCTCCGGAGACGGCGAGGCCCGCCGCTTCGACGTTGGTGACCCAGGCGAAATCGAGAGCGTCTTCGCTGGGCTGGCAGTCGCCTTCGATCGGCACGATGTAGGCGAGGCTCACCGCGTGCTGCCGGGGGTCGTGGAACCCGGTCTTGGTGGGGTCCGGCATGTATTCGGCGATCGTGAAGGGGGTCGGAGCAACGGGGAGACGCGGAAACGCTGACGGCCCCAGGTCCTTGTCGAGGTGCCGCATGAGGGCCTGGCGCACCGTCTCGCCCCACATCACACGTCCGCTGATGATGGCGTACGAAATGGTGTCGTCGGGCATGGCGCGCAGCAGGAGTCCGACGTGCGTCAGTTGGCCGACCTCGTCGACTCGGACTGGCACCGCCTCCACATAGACCATCGGCACCCGACCACGAACGATCTCGAGTTCGACGTCGTCGAGCCAGAGCGACTTGGTCTCCGTCGTGTCGGCGCCGAACTCGTCGGTCGTGTCAGCCATCGAGATTCGAGTATGCCAGGGGTCGCCCGAGCCTCAGGTATCCCGGTCGCCCGGTCTGAGCTGGGCCCCGCCACGCAACTAGCCTGAAGGAAATGGATCCCGTGCGTGACTGGGCCACCGACTTCGACGTCGGCAACCCCGACTACGAGTCGAACCCCTACCCGATCTGGGACGAGCTGCGCGACACCTGTCCGGTGGCCCACACCGACCGGCGCGGCGGTGCCTGGCTGCCCACTCGCTACGAGGACGTGGCCGCCGTCGCGTACGACACGGAGAACTTTTCCTCGCGTGACGTCGGCGTGCTGCCACCGATGGCCGGCACGAGCGCGCTCTCCGCTCCGCCGATCACGAGCGACCCGCCGTTCCACACGGCGGCACGGCGTCTCGTGCTGCCCTTCTTCAGCCCACGGGCGGTCGAGAAGCTCGAGCACACGACGCGTTCGATCTGCCTGGAGTTGCTCGACGCGATCGCCGACGCGGGGATCGGCACAGCCGACGCTGCCGGCGACTACGCGCAGCACATCCCGGTTCGGGTGATCGCGCACATGCTCGGCATCCCCGAAGACGACGAGGAGACGTTCACCGACTGGGCGATCCGCATCTTCCAGAACACGGCCCGCGACCCCGAAGATGGGCGCGCCGCGACCAAGGAGGTCCTCGCCTACTTCGAGGGACAGGTGGAGGAGCGGCGCCGCGAGCCATCCGACGACTTGATCTCGTTCCTGCTCGAAACCGACATGGACGGCGATCCGCTCACCCAGAACCACATCCTCGGGACCTGCTTTCTCCTCCTGATGGCCGGCATCGACACCACGTGGTCGGGCATCGGCGCCAGCTTGTGGCACCTGGCCACGCACCCCGAGGATCGCGACCGGTTGGTCGACGAGCCCGAGCTCATCCCGAGCGCGGTGGAGGAGTTCCTCCGCGCCTACTCACCCGTCACGATGGCGAGGGTCGCGGTCAATGAGGCCGAGGTCGGTGGGTGCCCCGTCCACGCCGGGGACCGGGTGCTGCTCAACTTCCCGAGCGGCAACCGCGATCCCGAGCGTTTCGACCGGGCGGACGAGGTACTGATTGACCGCGAAGAGAACAGGCACTTCGCATTCGGCATCGGCATCCACCGCTGCCTCGGTTCGAACGTCGCCCGCATGGAGATGCGGGTCGCGATCGAAGCATGGCTCGATCGCTTCCCCAACTTCTCGCTGCAGTCCGACGCCGAGGTTCGGTGGGGAGGCGCACAAGTGCGTGGCCCGCGCGAGGTGCCAGTCGTTCTGCACTGATCCGACCTCGGCCCGTCAGACGAGCGCGACGTCGATCAGGTTCGTCGGGCCACCCGCGTTGCCGGAGAGGTCGGTGTCGTCGATCTCGATCTCACCGACGCCTGCATCCTCCTGCTCTGCCTGGATCCCCTGACTGTCGTTGCCGGTGATCTCGGAGTCCTCGACCTCGGCGGCGAGGTCGCCATCACCAGCTTCCTCGATCTTGAGCCCGTCTCCGTCGTTACCAGTGATCTCCGAATCTTCGACCTCGACTTCGGTGTCGCCGGCATCCTCTTCCTCGATCTCGACCCCGTCCGAGTCGTTCCCGCGGACGCTGACACGATCGAGTTCGACGACGTTGTCGCCGTTGTTCTCCTCGGAGATCTTGATGCCCTCATCGGTGTTGCCCGTCAGGTTGGTGCGACGCACGGTGACGTCCACGCCACCGTCGTCCTCCTCATCGAAGTCGAGGCCCTCGTCGAGGTTGTTGTGCAGCTCCGACCACCGAACGCGTCCACGAATGGATCCCGGCCCGGCTTCATCGATGTCGAATCCATCATCGAGGTCGAGAACCAACTCGCCGTCGTCGTCCTCCACGCACGGGTGCACGACTCCCGCAGCGATCGGGTCGAGCGGTGCGCAGTATCCACCGTTGCGGTCGAAGCGGCTGTCCCGCACGTCGATGACGACGTTGCCGGGCCCCCGCTCATCGAGCTCGACTCCATCCGCGCCGACCTCGACGTAGGTGTCTCCCCGGCTCGTCCAGCGGATGTGACCGTCGCCCGTCTCATCCACACGGATCCCATCACGGTCGAAGTCGCCGATGCCGGCCCGATCGATCACGACATCGCGCGTCACGAGACGAATCGATGCGGGTGATGACAGGTTGTCGTCGATCCAAACACCGTGACCGCCAACACCCCGCACCGTCAAATCTCGCAGCACCACGTCCACCGCGCCTGTCCGGGTCGCCGGAACCGCGACGTGGATGCCCGGCTCGCCCGAACCCGAGTCGAGAGTCTGCGCACCACCATCGTCGAATCCGAGGTTCTCGATCGTGACGTCGGCTCCTTCGCTGATCTCGAGCAGGGTGTCGTCGAGACTCCCGCCGTCAACCGTCTGCCCCGTGCCCACGATCGTGAGGGGCGCGGTGCCCGAGTAGACCAACGTGCTCGCGATGGCGATGTCACCGACGCTGCTGTCGATCTCGATGTGTGTGGCTCCACTCGCCAACGCCTCCCGGAGCGACCCGGGACCGCCGTCCGCGCCAGTCGTGACGGTTGCGATGTGGGCGGCCGCCGCTGGAACCGCGAGCCCCGCCACCAGGAGAACGAGCGCGCCGAGCGCGCCCCCCAACTTCTTCATGTCCACAGTCCTCTGTTTGTCCAACTCATGTCGATGTGGACCGTACGAACCTCAGTTAGCGGCCCGGCGACGAGCGATCGACGGCGGGGCAGCAACCTCGTGAACGGTCGGCAACTGCGCCGCCCACGACTACCGTGGCCGCATGACACCCGACGAAACGGTCACCGCGTTCATCCAGGCGCTCGAGCGCATGGACATGGACGATGCGATGGAGATGCTGGCTGAGGACGTCACATACGACAACGTTCCGATCGGCGCGATGCAGGGTCGCGATGCGGTGAGGAAGACCCTCGACGGAATGATGGGCGCCACCGAGGTCGACTGGCCTGTCGCTCGCCAGGCCGCCACCGGCAACGTCGTGATGAACGAACGAATCGACCGCTTCAAGCTGGAGAGCGGCTGGCTGGAGATCCCCGTCGTCGGCGTGTTCGAGGTGGGCGATGACGGGCTGATCAGCCTGTGGCGCGACTACTTCGACCTCGAGACGTTCAAGAACAACCGCAAGGCTCTGGGCTAGGAGACCGAAGTGACCTACCAGCGCATCACCGTTCGCAACGCATCACCGACCATCGGTGGCTATGTGGATGGAGTCGATCTCGGTGATCTCGACGACGAGACGTTCGCGGAGATCCTCGATGCGTTCCACGACCGAGGAGTCCTGTTCTTCCAGGGACAAGACATCGACGCCGAAGGCCAATTGGCGTTCGCTCGGCGCTTCGGAACCCCCGAGATCTACCCGTTCAAGGCCGGCAACGCGGTGTTCTCGCCGAGCCCTGCAGGCGACGAGGTGGTCCGCCTCGTCCACGACGGCGACCGCCCTGGCTACGAGAACGAATGGCACACCGACGTTCCCTGGATGGTCGAACCGTCCATGGGATCGATCCTGCGAGCGCTCGAGGTTCCACCGTCGGGCGGGGGTGACACCCTCTTCTCGGACTGTCGCGCCGTGTACGACTCGCTCGATCCGTCGGTGCAGGAGTCCCTCGCCGAGCTCACCGTCAACTACGACTGGCTCAATTCGTTCGGCACTGCGCTCGAACCCGAGGTTCTCGCGGAGCTCCGCAAGCAGCACCCCGGTGCCGAACACCCGCTCGTGCGCACCCATCCCGTGACCGGCCGCAAGGCGATCTACCTGTCGCACATCTTCTTTCTCAGCATCGGCGGCGTGCATCCTATGCACGGGCGTCAGATCCTCGACCATCTCACGGGCCTGATCGCTCGACCCGAGTTCCAGTGTCGCTTGACCTGGGACGTGGGCACCCTCGCCGTGTGGGACAACCGCTGTGTCCAGCACTACGCCGTCAACGACTACTACCCCGAGCGCCGGGTGATGGAGCGGGTGACGATCGCGGGCGACAAGCCCTTCTAGGTGCCTGGCACTTTGTGTTACGAATCGTAACGTTAGGTGCCAGGCACCGAATCGGGGGTGACGCCGGCGCTCACCAGCCCGTCCACTTCGTCGGCGGCGAAGCCGAGCTCGGCGAGGATCTCGCGGGTGTGCTCGCCGAACTGGGGTGACGCAGCAGGATCGACGTTCGGGGTCGCGCTGAACTGCAGTGGCATCCCCGAGGCGGTGTAGCCGCCGAAGACCGGGTGGTGAATGTCGACCACGTAGTCGTTGGCCCGAATCTGCTCGTCCTCGAGCCCCTCGTACGGCAGGTTGTACGGGCCACACGGATACTCGACCGCCCCGAGCGCGGCGAGCCACTCGGCGGTGGTTCGAGTCCTGAACAGCTCCTCTGCCTCGGCGACGATGCGGTCGAAGCGCTCGCCGTAGGGCTCGGCGAGGTCCACCTCGTCGAGGCCCGTGACCTCGTGGAACTTGCCCCACAGACCGGCACTGAGACCTGCGACGCTCACAATGCCGTCGGCGGTCGCGTAGTGGCGGAAGTAGAGACGGAACGCCCCGGCACCCGGGATCACCCGCTGCTCGTAGATCTCGCGGATCGTGTCGAAGTCCACTCCCGCGGCGCGGGCCGCGTCCAGGTCGTTCCGCACTTCTGCGAACACCGGTTCGTCGACCTCGAATCCACCGAGGACCGGTGTCCCGAGCGCCATCGCCGTCCCGAGAAGTGACGTGTCCACGCGCTGACCTTCGCCGGTTGCGTCACGGTGTCGGAGCGCCGCGACCACCCCGAGCGCCGACACCATGCCCGTTCCGAAGTCGTTGACGGCCGGCCGGGTCGGGAGGGGGACTCCGTCCGCCGAGCGGTTCATCACGAACCCGGTGCCGCTTCGAGCCTGCACCAGAACGTCGTACCCGCCGACATGGGACTCCGGGCCGTGGGGACCGAGCGCGTTCGACGACAGGTACACCAGCCGGGGATTGACGGCGCGCGCCCGCTCCCACTCGAGCCCGTACCGCTCCTGGTCCTGCTGCTTGAGCGCCACCAGCGCGATGTCGGCCCACGCGAACAGACCCTCGACGACCGCCGCCGCCGCCGGCTGTTGGAGGTCGAGCGCCATCGCCCGCTTGTTGGGATTGATCAGAGCGAAACCCCGCGCCTCCATCGGACCCAGCCCTGCGAGCCCGCGCATTGCGTCCCCACCGGGCGGCTCCACCTTCACGACATCAGCGCCCATCCCAGCGAGGAGTCGACCGCAATGCGGGATGGCGGCGTTCTGCGCGAACTCGACAACTCGTACCCCGGCGAGCGCTCCGCGGTCGGTCATCCTGGAAGACCGCCAATGGACTGCTCGGCCTCGTTGACAAGTCCCGCCATGATCTCCGCGACCGGCCGGATCTCGGTCGCGTACCCGATGCCTTGACCGGCGCCAGAGTGAAGGAGCGGTGCGACACCGTGCTCGTCGATCGCGCCGAGCAGGTCGCCAACCAGGACGTCCTGATACGGCATCTTGAGTGGGCTCGGCGCACCTTCGGCCTCCCACTCGTCGCTCCACGCGCTCCGGATCTGACGGAAGGTCTTCCCACTCTCGCTTCGGGTCACCACCGTGTCCGCCGAGGTGGCGGCGAGCAGTTTGTCGACGAGGGCAGGTTGCATGTGGCCAGTGTGTTCGGTGGAGGTGAGCCAGGCAGTTCCGAGCCACACGCCCTGCGCCCCCATCGCGAGAGCGGCGGCGACGTGGCGACCGGTTGCGACTCCCCCGGCGGCCAGGACGGGCACGTCGCCGGCCAGGTCGACGATCTGCGGGACGAGGGTGAAGGTTCCGATCGGGCCGGTGTGCGCGCCGGCGTCGTAGCCCTGTGCAACGATCAGATCGACACCGGCGTCGAGGGCGCGCGGCACATGCCGTGGGCTCCCGATCAACGCTGCCGTGGACTTGCCGAGCTCGTGCGCTCGGTCGACGGCGGCGCGCGGCGCGCCGATCCCGCACGCGAAGAGATCAACGTCGGACTCGAACACCGCTTCGAGCTGTTCGGCCTCGATCTCGGTGGAGCGAATGAAGCGCGTGCGCATCCCCGGGCCACTGGGTTCTGGGACGTCGTAGCGATCGATGATCCCCCGCACGAACTGACGATGCGCGTCGGGGATGTGAGCCTCGATCGCCTCGCGGCTGTTGTGTTCGGGCATGCCGGGGGGCAGAACGAGATCGACGCCGAACGGCCGATCACCCACCAAGGACCGGATTTCAGCCAGCTCGGCACGAATCTCGTGCGGAAAACGCCGCGTCGCCCCGTAGACGCCGAGGCCGCCCGACCTGCAGATGGCAGCGACCGTCGCGATGTCGTGGGCGAAGCCGAAGACGGGAGTGTCGATGCCGAAGGTGTCGCAGACGGGAGTGCGAAGGCTCACGTCACCACGATGGGAATCGACCGGGGGCCACGGATCTGGCCGCGGGACCACTCGACGGGCTGATCGGGCGCGAGCTCGAACTCGGGCATGTGACGCAGCCAGGTCGCGAGCGCCACATGCATCTCCAGCCGGGCGAGGTTGGACCCGAGACAGCGGTGGATGCCCGCCCCGAACGCGATGTGCCGGTTCTCCGCGCGATCGATGATCACCTCGTCGGCCGCGTCGAACTGCTCCGGGTCGCGACACGCCGTCGGGAAGGACATCATCACGTACTCTCCCTCGGCCATCTGCACACCGCCGATCTCGACGTCGCGCGTGACACGCCGTGTGACGTTGACCGGCGCGTAGGCCCGCAGAAGCTCCTCGGTGGCGATCGGAAGCAGCTCTGGTTCGTCGACGAGCCGTCGACGGTCGGCGGGATGACGCGCGAGGTGGAGCAATGCTGCACCGATCGAACTCCAGGTGGTGTCGATTCCGGCCACCAGCTGCAGCACGAGGATCCTCTGGATCAGGTCGTCGTCGAGGGGCTCACCGGCCAGCTCGGTGGTCACGAGGTGGCTGATGAGGTCGTCGCCCGGCTCGACCCGCCGCTTGGCCATGACCTCGGCCATGTATTCCCGGATCTCGCTCATCCCCTGTTGGAGCGCCGTCGGATCGGCGGGGCCGACCTCGAGCAGAAGATGTAGCCACCGGCGGAAGTCGTCACCGCGTTCGGGGTCGATGCCGAGAATCGCCGCGATCGCGCCGACCGGAATGTGCTGGGCGTAGTCCACCGCTGCATCGCCACGGCCGCGCTCTGCGATGACCGCAGCCAGTTCCTCGCAGTGCGCTGTGATCGTCTCGCGCCACCGCTCTGTCTGGCGTGGAGCGAAGAACGGCAAGATCGCGCGTCGGATTTCCAGATGATCGGGCGGATCGGAGTGGATGGGCGGCAACTGGGCACGGGGCACCGGCGCGCCTCGTTGGATGCCATCGTGGTGCGACGAGAACGTTTCTGTGTCGGTGGCGATCTCCACGAGGTCGTCGAACCTGAGCGGCAGCCACATCCCGTCGTTGAACCGCTTGGTGTGCGCCATCGGGCACTGACCGCGCAGCTCCTCCCAGATCGGGTACGGATCCGCGACCCACTCCGGATCGGCGAAATCCCAGTCGGTCGCAAAGTCTCGCTGCGAGTTCGCAACGCCTTCGGCATCGCTCATGCGCAGACCCCTCGCCGCGAGTTCGCAACGCCTTCGACATCGCTCACGCGCAGATTCACACCGGCCGGTCTCCGGCCAGGGTCACCCGTTCGACCCGTCGCGGGTGGCCCCCGTAGTCGGGAACCGCATAGTGCTGGGTGCAGCGGTTGTCCCACTGGGCGATCGAGTTGGCGCGCCACCTGAAACGGCACTGGTATTCGGGCACCAGCGCCTCCTCGAACAACCGGTGGCGCAACGGCCGACTCTCCTCGGGCGTCATTCCGTCGATCGTGAGCGTGAAGATGCGGTTGACGTAGAGACTCTTGCGCCCCGTCACCGGGTGGGTGCGCACCAGCGGGTGCTTCTGGTCGGGGAACTTCTCGTAGGTCTCCGCGAGTCGCTCCTCGCTCATGCCGCGCCCGAAGGCCTTCACGTAGGAGTGGATCGCATACCTGCCGTCGATCTGCTCCTTGATGTCGTCGGGCAGCCGTTCGTAGGCGAGCTCCATGTTCGCCCAGCAGGTATCACCGCCGTAGGGAGGGATGACCCGACCGAGCAGAACCGACCCCAGCGGCGGGCACTCACGGAAGGTGACGTCGCTGTGCCACTGCTCGGCGGCCGTGAACTTCTCGGGCGTCGACTCGAGGATCATCACCTCCTGATGCCCCTCGACGTGCTCGACGAACGGGTGGACCTCCAGAGGTCCCAGCGCACGGCCGTAGGCGATGTGCTGGTCGTGGGTGAGGTCTTGGTCGCGGAAGAACAGCACCTTGTGGTTCATCCACGCGTCGTGGATCTCCGCGATCAGTTCGTCGTCGATCTCTCGCAGGTCGACGTTGCTGATCTCGGCGCCGATCGAGCCGGTGACCGGCTCGACGCGGATGCGGTTGTAGTCCCCGATGTCTGTCGCCTCGACTCGCATCGAACCCCCTCGATTCGGCGCCACCGACGTTCTGTAGGTTAGCGACGACGTCGACAAGGCGAGGAAGGCCGTGACACCAGACGAGTTCAGGAGCCACGTCCGTCACTTCTTCGGCGTGACGACGCCGACAGTTCTCGCCGAACCAGGCGACGGTCTGGCCCGGGCCAAGGCCTGGAGGGCAGCCCTCTACGACGCCGGGCTGGCGGGGTTCGGGTATCGGCCCGAACACGCCGGGCACGACCACCCGCCCGAGTTCGCCGCCGTCTACGCCGAAGAATCGCGACGCCGGGTGCCCCGCGAGGACTCGGCGTTCGGGATCGGCGTCGGGATGGCGCTTCCCGTCATCCGCGACCACGGCTCGGCCATGCTCCAAGACCGGTTCCTGCGCCCGGGCCTCCGCGGCGAGGAGATCTGGTGCCAGATGTACTCCGAGCCCGGCGCCGGTTCGGATCTGGCCGGGCTACAGACGCGGGCCGACCTCGACGGTGACGAATGGGTCGTGAGCGGTCAGAAGGTGTGGACGTCGGGAGCTCAGCACAGCCAGTTCGCGATCCTTCTCGCCCGAACCGATCACGACGCACCCAAGCACGCCGGGATCACCATGTTCGTTCTCCCGGTCGAGCAGCCAGGGGTGGAGGTGCGGCCGCTGCGGCAGATGACCGGAGATGCCGAGTTCAACGAGATCTTCATCGACGAGGCGCGTCTGCCCCGCGACCACGTGGTGGGAGAGATCAACGACGGATGGCGCATGGCCGTCGCCCTGCTGGCTCACGAGCGGGTCCAGACCGGCGTCGCCTCGATGCAGAACTCAGGCGATCAGCGATCCAAGTCGGGCCGCGTGCCGATTCCTGTCGGCCAGCTCGTCGAGCTCGCGGGCGATCGGGGACGTCTCGGCGACCCGCTGATTCGGCAGGACCTCGCTCGCCTCACCACCGGCGAGCGCATCGTGAACCTGCTCGGTCAACGGCAGCCGCATCCATCGGTCGGAAAGCTGTGGCGAACCCGGCAGGGACGGGCCGCAGCCGACATGGCTGCGGCGCTCGCCTTCCCCGCCGGTCCAGCATGGCGGGACGAGGCCGACGATCCCGAGCACGAGCACGACGACTACTTCAGCTTCCACATCCTCAACTGCCGGGGGATGAGCCTCGGCGGCGGCACCGACGAGATCCAGCGGAACACGCTGGGCGAACGCGCACTCGGCCTGCCCCGCGAACCGGGACCCGACCGCAACACGCCGTTCCGGGAACTCCCGAAGAACTGAGTTTCGCAGCTGTTTTTCGCCGCACTCCTCGCTCGCTGCGCTCGCTCATCTGCGGACTGCCACGGCACGCCCGGCAACGCTTCGCCGCACTCCTCGTTCGCTGCGCTCGCTCGTCTGCGGACTGCCAAGTTGAGCAGGCCAAGTTGAGCAACATCGGTGCCTGACACCAAAGTTGCTCAACTTTCAGGCGTGTGGGCGCTTGGTGATCTCGACCGGGGTCGATCCCTCCGGCCACCACGCTGTGGAGCTGACCCGGGTCCCTCGGTCCGAGCGTCCATCGAGCCACAGGGCCAGCCGTCGAAGCCGCGACCCGGCGAGCCGTAGCCACCACCGGTTTCGGCGGTCGGTGTAGTCACGGGTGTAGGGGCACACGCGGATACACACCGAACAGTCGCTGTTGATCGCCGCCCAGTAGCCGAAGCACTTCTCACCGTCGACGGACCACTTCGTGACGCCCGCGATGTTCGACTGGTTGT
>Ga0114932_10002445_pt1 | contig 19510 bp, 16 predicted proteins | sample 2SBtaG_2_FD_87286 | JGI IMG/M metagenome (GOLD analysis project Ga0114932, IMG submission 87286) | Deep subsurface microbial communities from Kolumbo volcano to uncover new lineages of life (NeLLi) - 2SBTROV12_ACTIVE470 metaG | ecosystem: Environmental > Aquatic > Marine > Volcanic ... | reverse complement strand
TCATGGGCCGGTGTGCAAGCAGCGAATGATGTCTGCCACGGCAAGACTTGCACGGTCGTCGCGAGTTCGTATGCTCGAAACCCGAACTCGACTCGGCCGGAGTGGGCTGAATCAGACGTGACCCTCGGGAGAAATCGATGAGTGCTGAAGCCAGGATCGTTGAATTGGGACTTGAATTGCCCACACCTCCGTCCCCGGGTGGGACCTACATGCCGGTCGTGCAGGTTGGCGACATCTGCTATGTCTCCGGACACGGGCCGGTGCAGGTGGACGGCACGATGCTCACCGGAAAGGTGGGCGAGGAGATGGGCGAGGAGGAGGCCAACGCGGCCGCGCGGGTCACGGGCCTGGCCATCCTGGCAACTCTTCGGGCCCATCTGGGCAGCCTCGATCGTGTCACCCGCTTCGTCAAGGTACTGGGGATGGTCAATTGCACTCCCAACTTTGGAACCCAGCCGAAGGTCATCAACGGTTTCAGCGACCTGATGGTTGAAGTTTTCGGAGAGAGCGGGCGGGCGGCTCGCAGCGCGGTGGGAATGGGTGCCTTGCCTGGAAATATTCCTGTCGAGGTTGAGGCGATCGTCCAAGTCAGCGACTGATCTTCCCCCGCAGCGACGTGAGGGTTACAAGATCGTCGGAGGCAGACGTGTCGTCCGCCCTCGAGGACCCTGGCTCATGGCTTGTGCGGACGTGGTTGTTGTCGGAGGCGGCGTTGCCGGTCTCTGGGTTCTCGATGAACTTGTCCGGGCCGGCCACGAGGCCGTGCTGCTGGAAAACTCGCGGTTGGGTTGTGGCCAGACCGTCGCCGCGCAGGGAATCATTCACGGTGGCCTGAAATATTCGCTCTCGGGCACCGCCACCGGTTCGGCGCTGGGAATCAAGCAGATGCCGGAGGTCTGGACCGAGTGCCTGGCCGGACGCCGCGAACCAGATCTCCACCAGGTCGCTGTCCGCAGCCCGTCCTGCCTGTTGTGGCGAGGTCGCTCGCTGGGATCCCGGCTTGGGTTTCTTGGCGCACGTCTCGGGCTGGAAGTCACTCCGCGACCCCTCGAAGACGACGATCGTCCCGCCGTCCTGGCTGATCATCTTGGCCCGGTGGCGGTGATGGATGAACCGGTCATCGACCCGGTCAGCCTGCTGGAGTCTCTTGCCCGCCGGCACCGTCACCGGTTGTTTCTCTATGACCCTGAACACGCCAGTTGGCAATTGGATGGTCCTGGGCAGGTCACGAGCCTGAGCATCAGGCACCCGTGGGACAGTTTGCCAGGATCCACGCTGCAACTGGTTCCCCGGGGCGTCGTGTTGACCGCCGGAGCCGGCAATGCCAGGCTCCGCGAGCAACTGGGACTGTCGGCCGCGGCGATGCAGAGGCGGCCTTTGCACATGGTGATGGTGCGAGGTGAGTCCTCGGACTTGCCCGAACTGTGCGGGCACCAGGTGGACGGGGCACACACTCGCATGACAATCACCTCGGATGTCGATTCCCGTGGTCGGACGGTCTGGCAACTCGGTGGCCAGGTGGCCGAGGACGGCGTGGCGATGACGAGGCAGGAACTGGCCTGCCATGCCGCTGCGGAACTGGCGGCTGTCCTGCCAGGCCTGGATTTCGATGGGCTCGAGATCAACACGTATCGCGTGGATCGGGCCGAGGCAATGACCGAGGGTGGCCGTCGGCCGGAGACCCAGAGTCTGCGGATCGATGGCAATACACTGACGGCGTTTCCCACCAAGCTGGCGCTGGCACCGGTGCTCGCCCTGGAGGTCGCTGCCGCAATCGCTCAACTTGTGCCTCGAGATCCTGGCGATGTTTCGACCGACATCCAGACGCTCGAGTGGCCTCGCCCGGAAGTGGCTCGTCCTCCCTGGGAGTCGGCCATCGACTGGTTGCCATTGGCGGGCGTGTCGGCCGCACGTCGGGCTGCCTGAGCACGCCGTTGGCCACGAGATCACACCATGAACATCCGCCCGCTGGGACGCACCGGTCTGGAGGTTTCCCCGTTGGGGTTCGGAGCGTTCAAGATCGGTCGCAACCAGGGGATCAAGTACCAGCACGGTTACGAGTTGCCCACCGATTTGGAGGTCGAGGAACTGATGGCCGAAGTCCTCGGTTTGGGCATTCGCTATATCGATACCGCTCCCGCATACGGGGTCAGTGAAGAGCGTCTTGGTCGCGTCCTGGATGACAACGACCCGAGACTGGTGATCTCGACCAAGGTGGGTGAGACGTACCAGGACGGGGTGTCCCGATACGAGTTTTCTCCCGAGGCGACCCGGGCGAGCGTCGACCGGAGTGCCCGGAGACTTGGCCGGGACGTTCTCGACGTGGTGTTTGTTCACTCCGATGGCAATGACCTGGAGATCCAGGAGTCCAGTGGAGTGGTCGAAACGTTGCTGTCTCTGAAGGCCGAGGGCCGGGTGCGTGCTGTCGGGTTTTCGGGCAAGACGGTCGCGGGGGCCCGGAGGTCACTGGAGTGGGCCGACGTGGTCATGATCGAATTCCATGCTGAGGACCAGTCGCACGAGCCGGTGATCCGGGAGGCACATCGACTGGGGATCGGGGTCGTGGTCAAGAAGGGCCTGGCTTCAGGGCATCTACCGGCCGCCGAGGCGATTCGCTTCGTGGTGGGTCACCCCGGTGTCGATGTGCTGATTGTCGGAAGCCTGAGCGCTGACCACCTGGCCGAGAATGTGGCGGTGGTCAGGTCACTGGATGGGTGAACGGCGGAATGCTCCCGGGTTGTCCCGCCCTGTTGTCCACGACGTTTCTGTCAGTTGGCGGCATCCGCATCCAACACCAACAAGCGATCGGCCAGGGCCACCTCGGTGCCGGCCAATCCCATTGAACAGAACAGGGTGATCTGTTGGGAATCGGTCCGCCCGGGGTCATCGCCGGAGACCACGCTGCCGAGTGAGACAATCCGGTCGACGTGTGGAGTTCCGGCGACCAGGAATCGGTCTCCGTAGTCGGCCAACTGGGCGGGCGCATCGGTCACGAGCACGTCGGCCGATTCGAAAAGTTCTCTGGGCAATTCGCTGCTGTCCTGGAATTTCGGGCCGACGTTTTGCACGTGAGTCCCTGGTGATATCCAGTCGGTCTCGAGCACCGGTGTGTCACTGATGGTTGAGCAGATCACCACGTCAGCCTCTGCCACCGCGTCTTTTGCCGATGTCGCCGGCTGGATTTCGACACCGGTTGCCATCGACATCTCGCGGCAGAACGCGTCACACCGCGATGCGTTCCGGCTGTAAGCCCGGATAGTCTCGAAGGACCGTACCTCGCAGGCGGCCTGCAACTGGGTGCGGGCCTGCTTGCCGGTTCCGATCAGCGCCAGCGTCACGGCGTCTTCACGGGCCAGCGCGTTGACGGCAACTCCCCCGATCGCTCCGGTTCTCAGCGGTCCCAGTCGGCTTCCAGCCACCAGTCCCACCAGGGCCCCGTTGCCGGTGTCGAAGACGGCCACCAGTTCGTCTCGCATCCCGCTGCCGAAGTGGGCCGAGTCGTAGACCCGGAAACCGATCCGTCCACCCGTTTCGTCACTGTAGGCACCGGTGGTGAAGATCAACTGGCCCCATTCCAGTGGCGAGGCCAAGCGGGCCGGAGCGGCCAGGTGACCGGCCGCGTGGCGACCGAATGCCTCGGTCATCACCTCGACGGATTCTCTCATCGTGATCAGGTTCTTCACGTCCGTGTCGCCGAGTACTCGCACCGTCATCGACCTGCTCCCCGCTATCTGTCCCAATTGCTACACTCACCCGGGAAGATTCTAAGCCTCCCACGTTTTCGTCTGCCAGTTCGAGTGATGTGTCATGAGATTTTTGCTGACCAATGATGACGGAATCGGGGCTCCAGGACTCGAATTGTTGGCCGAGGTCGCCGCCGAATTCGGCGAGGTCGTGGTGCTGGCGCCCGACGGTCCGCTTTCCGGATGCAGTCACCGTGTGACGGTCGAGAAGCCGTTGACGCTCACCACGCATGGTCGCGATCGTTTTTCGATCAACGGCACGCCCGCCGACTGTGTGCGGATCGGGCTGGTCGAGCAGCAGCAGGAGATCGACTGGGTGCTGTCGGGGGTCAATGCCGGAGCCAATCTCGGGGTGGACGTCTACATGTCGGGGACGGTTGGAGCGACACGCGAGGCTGGACTTTTTCACGTCCCGGCGATCGCCCTGTCGTTGTTCATCCACCACTATGGTCCCTTTGACTGGGCGGCGGTGGCTCCGATGCTCCGCAGTACGATCGAGACGTTGATCGCGCGGCGACCGGCTGATGGAGGCTACTTCAACGTCAACTTCCCCGACCCCAGGGATGTCGCCGAATCCGCCCGGCTTGTCGAATGCTCACTTGACCCGCACCCGCTGCCGGTGTCCTATCGCCCGGCCGGCCAGGGAGTGCTCTACGAGATCGATTACTACAACCGGCCTCGTGATACCGGGACCGATGTGGATGTCTGCTTCGGAGGTGACATCAGTCTCACCGAGGTGATTCCGGTCTGTGCCGCGCACGCGAGCACAGACTCGGGATGGCGGTCGAACTCCAGCGGGAGCCAGGCACGCGAAGACTGAGGGCGGGCGGTTTTACTTCTTCTTCGCCTTGGGATCGACTCGCACGCCCACCTTCTTCAAAGCGGTGATCTGGCCGCCCTTGGCGGCATCCGAGAGCGGGTTGCCCGAGACATAGAGATTCCAGTACGGAGCAAACCGTCGGTCGCCCTTGGCGTCCTTCTGGGCCATGGCAACCAGTGGACCGAGGTCGGTCACCTTGTTGCCTTCCAGGAACGTGTATCGCAGTTCGGTCATGTTCGCCAGGGCTCCGACGTCCTTGACCTGGTTGTTCCGCAGGGCGAGGTTGGCCACCCATTTGAGCCCCTTCAGCGGCCCGAGGTCGGCGACCTTGTTGTTGTCCAGGTAGAGGCTCGAGAGTTTTTCGAGTCCCTTCAGTGGTGCGACCGAGACGACCTTGTTGTTGCTGAGATAGACAGCCGACAGTTTCTTGAGTCCGGCGAGGCCGTCGAGTTTCTCGACCTGGTTGTTCTCCAACTGCAGGTACTGCAGTTTCTCGAGTTTGGCCAGCGGTGTCACGTCGGCGATCTTGTTGTTCGAGAGGTCCAGGGACTGCACGTTCTTCAGGCCGGCCAGCGGTTTCAGGTCGGTGATCGCGTTCTTCGAGAGATTGATCAGGGCCAGGTTGGGGCACTTCTCGAGGCCAGACAGGTTGGTGATCTCCTTGCCGGGCGCCTCGAGAAAGAAGATCGTCTTGAGATCGGCTTCCTGGATGGGATCTGTCTTGGCCTGCTTCTTTTTCAGAATGGCCTTGATGACCGCCTCGAGTTTCGCATCGGTGAAGATTTTCTTTGCCGCCGGGGCCTTCTTGGCGGCTTTCTTCTTGTCGGCTTTTTTGTCCTGGGCAGTGGCAGGTCCACCAAGCAGGATGAGCAAAACGGTGGTGAGGGCAAGGAGGCTGGTCAGTCGGCGCATGATCGTGGTCCCCGGAGTGACTCTTGAGGAGTTGTTTTGGAGAGAACGTGCTGAAACGTGTTCATCAGTGTAATCGGGTACGCGAGTCGCGGACAAGCGACGCGGGGCCCGGGTCAATTGCCTTTGTGGACAAGCAACGACTGGAAGCCACCGTCGGCCGGTTGTCCTGGAACGTGTTCCTGCCGTTGGGCCTGCTCAAAATCGGGCCGGTTGTCGAGGAATCGTGACACCACCTGGTCATTTTCAACCGGCTCGACGCTGCAGGTCGAATAGACCAGTCGGCCACCGGGTGCCACTGTTCCCGCCGCCTGTTCCAGCAGTCGCAACTGCAGCTCCGCCAGTCGTGTCGGCTCGTTGGAGTCGAGCCGCCAACGGGCTTCGGGGCGTTTTCCCAGGACGCCGGTGTTCGAGCAGGGCACATCGACCAGCACCGCATCGAAGGGGCCCGATGGCAGGTCCTCGCCCGACTCGTCCACCAGGACCGGTTCGATGATCGAGAGTCCCAGTCGGTTTGCTGCCGGCGCGATCCGCTCGAGTCGTTCGGGGTGTGAGTCGACGGCCACCACCTGCCCACGGTTTTCCATCAGTTCGGCCAGGTGAGTCGACTTGGTTCCGGGCGCGGCACAGAGGTCGAGCACTCGTTGGCCGGGAACCGGTGCCAGCAGTCCGGCTGCCGAGGTGGCCGAAGGGTCCTGCACGGTGAAGTGTCCGTCGTTGAAACCGGGCAGGCTCGGCACGTGGGCCGTGCCTGCCAGTCGGACCATGCTGCCGTCCTCCTCGAGAGTGGCAGCGATGTCGGCGGACTCCAGGGCGGCGATCACCGTGTCACCGTCGGTTCGCAGCGGGTTGACTCGTAACCAGGTTGCCGCCGGAGTGTTGAACCACATCGACATCCTGAGCATCTGGTCGAAATCCATTCGCTGCGACCAGTTTTCGACCAGCCATTGCGGCAGGCTGCCGGCAGCGGCGACATAATCCGAGGGGTCCGTCGAGGGGTTGGGCAACAGCGGCTGGGCCAGTTTCAGGAAGTGTCCCGGTGAGACGGGAATGGCATCGGCCGCGGCCGCCGTGACGACCTGGTTTCCCAGGTCCCGCTGCACCGATCTCAGGACGCCATTGGTGAAACCCGTCCAGTGGGCGTTGTTCAACCACTTGGTCAATTCGACCGTTTCGTGAATCGAGGCGTGTTGTGAATCGATGGCATGGAACAGCAACTGGTAGGTGCCCAGTTGCAGCAGCGTCCACAGGGAAGATTCGACCTGTTCGCGAGGACGCTTCATCCGCGGTTTCAGGACGGCGTTGAGTGTGGCCTGGCGGCGAATGACACCATAGGTCAGTTCGCTGGCCAAACCGCGGTCCGCCGCACTGAGGTCGTTGTTTCGGCTGAAGATCGATTCGAGCAATGGTGCGGCGAATTGGCCTGTTTCACGCCATTGTTCGAGGACCGTGTAGGCGATCTGTCGTGCTGTGCGTATCGGTGGTGTCATCGAGGAACTCCGCAGAGTCGGGCCAGGTCTTCAAAGAACCCGGGATAGGTCTTGGTCGTACAGTCGGGGTCGATGATCACGACACCCGGAGAAACCAGGCCGGCCACCGCGAAGCTCATGGCCATCCGGTGGTCGTCGTAAGTCTGGATCTCGGCCGGCACCAGTGGTCCGGGATGAACCGTCAGGCCGTCTTCGTGTTCCTCGACATGAAGTCCCAGCCTCGTGAGTTCGGTCACCGTCGCGGAAATCCGGTCGGTTTCCTTGAGCCTGGCGTGTGCGATCCCACGGATGCGGGTCGGCCCCTTGGCAAAGGCGGCGACGACCGCCAGTGTCTGTGCCGTGTCACTGATTGCGTTCATGTCGACATCAATCCCGACCAGTTCTCCTGCCTCGACGTGCAGCCCGTCGGGAGTCTCCCGTACCGAGCAGCCCATCCGTGCGAGGCAGTCGGCAAAGGCCACGTCTCCTTGCAGGGCCCCGTGGCCGAGTCCTTCGACGGTGACGTGACCGCCGGTCACGGCCGCCGCGGCCAGGAAGTAACTGGCTGCCGTCGCGTCGGGTTCGATATCGAGCGTGACGGCGTCGTAGCCGGTTGTTGGAATCGAAAATGTGCCTGCGGGATCTTCTGTCACGGTGGCTCCGAATCGCGACATCAACGCGAGTGTCATGTCGATGTAGGGTCGCGAGACCAGGGTGCCGTCGATGGCAATTGTGACGGGTGCGGTCGCACATGCAGCTGCCATCAGCAGGGCGCTGAGATACTGGCTCGAGCTGCTGCCCGAGAGCCTGGCCTGCCCGCCATCCAGTCGGTTGGCAACCACGGTGACCGGGGGACATCCGGTCTCTTCCGGACACGAGGCCTCGACTCCGAGTTCTCGAAGCGCCGTCACCAGGTCGGTGATTGGACGCTGTCGCATGCGGGCATTGCCGTCGAGCGTGAATTCGCCGTGGGCGAGGCTGGTGAGTGCAGTGAGAAACCGGATGCTGGTGCCGCTGTTCTCCAGGTTCAACGTGGCCGACGTGGCCGGGATGGTGCCGTCGCCACCGACGATGTGTGTCTCGCCGATCGCCGGACCCGCGCTGGTTTCAAATCCCAGTGTGGCCAGTGATTCCAGCATCACTCGCGTGTCGTCACTGTCCAACATTCCCGTCAACCGGGTCGTGCCTCGTGCCAGGGCCGCCAGCACCAGCGCGCGGTTGGTCAGGCTCTTGGAGCCCGGCGGGCGGATCGATCCGGTGATCGGTCGGGTCACCGGTTGGATGGGAAGAGGTGGAGAGACCATCGACGGGCTTGCCGCGGCAAACGGCAGTTTCCAGAATCGTTACTTGGTGTGGCCCACGGTGGTGGGCCGATCGCGGTCGGAGAATCAAGTATGGTCGGGCGGTCCTCAGGCGGGAAGAGTAGCGGACGGGCGAGTCGCAATCGTCCCGGAGACTGGATCTGGGGGCGTCGTGTCGTGATCGAGACGTTGCGGGGGGGGCGTTGGCCGATCCGGGATGTGTGGCTCTCGGAGCGTGTCGAGGCGAAGGTGGCCGAGGAGGTGCGACGATTGGCCGACGGCCTGGGCATTGGTGTCCAGCAGGCCGACTCCGATTCGATCCGGGCGCGGTGTCACACCGACCAGCACCAGGGCCTGTTGGCCCGGGTGGGCGAGTATCCCTTCGGATCCCTGGAGGCGATGCTCGAGGACGCCGGTTCTACGCCACTGTGGTTGTTGCTGGACGCCGTGCAGGATCCACACAACCTCGGTGCCATTCTGCGTTCGGCCGAAATCCTGGGTGTCGACGGGGTCGTGGTTTCCGGAGACCACGCGGCGATCAACGGGCACGTGGCTCGCAGTTCAGCCGGGGCGGTCAACCATGTTCGCATCGCGCGGTCGGAGAACCTGGTGGCGCTGGTCATGCGGTTGCGTCGCGATGGTGTTGCCGTGCTGGCGGCCACGGCCGAGGAATCGGTGGCTGCCCGGGGTTGCGACCTGGCCGGGCCTGTGGCACTGGTTGTGGGCAACGAGGGTGACGGCGTGGCCGCGGATGTGCTGGACGTGTGTGATGGACGGATTGGAATCGAGCAGTCTGGCCGGATCGAGTCGCTCAATGCGGCCGTGGCCGCCGCCGTTTTGCTCTACGAGGTCGATCGCCAGAGACGGGATGCGGAGGACGGGACGGTATGCTCGAACTGAAGAACCCACACAGCGTGCTGGCTGCGCTGGCCACCCGGGCTGGCGATGTGCTTGAGATACGTCTGGGGGATCAATCGCCTCACGGGGCCTGGCAGGATGTTGCGGACTCGGCACGAAGCCTGGGTGTCCCGGTGCGGACCGGTCGCATGCCCGGTGGCTCTTCGAAACGCCGAGACGCGAGTGGTGACAAGGGTGGGCAGGGGCGGCGAACGCCGCTGGCTGTGGCGGCCGTCCGTGACCGGTCGGATGTTGGGATCGACGAGTTGTTCTCGTCGGCCGGTGGGGATGAACACGGCGTGTGGCTGGCCCTGGATCGCCTGCAGGACCCTCACAATATCGGCGCGATTTTTCGTACGGCGGCGTTCTACGGGGTCCGCGGCGTGTTGCTGACCACCAACCAGTCGGCCCCGCTTTCCCAGACCGCCTACGATGTGGCCTCGGGTGGCCTTGAGCATGTTCGCTTCACCCGGGTTGGCAACCTGGCCCGGGCACTCCGCCAGGCGCGCGACGCCGGCCTGTGGGTGATGGGGACCAGTGAGCGTGGCGAGAACAACCTGTCGGAGACCACGTTGGACCGGGACTGGCTGGTGGTGATCGGCAGCGAGGAGCGGGGTCTGAGACGGCTGACCATGGAACACTGTGACGTTGTTTGCCAGATGTCGCCGCACGGCGAGATCACCTCGCTCAACGCCTCGGTTGCGGCGGCGGTGGCGTTGACGGTGTTGAACCGTTCCTAGGCAAACAATTCGTGGACCACGCGGACCTCGTCGGTCCCGGTCAACCGCTCACGGAAACCGTGCCGATCGAAGTAGAGATCCTCGTGGTGCATGCCCAGGGCGTGGAGCATCGTGGCGTGCCAGTCGGCAACGCTCACCCGCTTGTCGACCGCCTTGTAACCGATCTCGTCGGTGGTCCCGTAGACGGTTCCTCCACGGATGCCGGCTCCCGCCATCCAGATCGAGAATCCCGCAGGCCCGTGATCCCGGCCGGCTTTCTTGGGATCGGCACCCGGCCGAATTTGTGCGATCGGCAACCGTCCGAATTCGCCGCCCCACACCACCAGTACGTCGTCGAGCAATCCGCGTTCGCCCAGGTCATCCAGCAGGGCGGCGACCGGCTGGTCGGTGTGCTGGCAGGCGCCGACCAGGCTGCTGCCAATGTTGCTGTGGTTGTCCCACATCTGCCCTCGGGTGTAGATCTGCACCAGGCGGACTCCCCGCTCGACCAGTCGCCTGGCCATCAGGCAACGCCTGGCGTAGTTGTCGGTCGTCTTGTTCCCGATGCCGTATCGCTGTTGCGTGTCCTGGGTTTCCTGGCCGAGGTCCAACGCGTCCGAGGCGGTCATCTGCATCCGGGCGGCCAGTTCGTAACTGGATATTCTCGCATCAAGTCGCAACTGGCCGGGTCGTTGCGTCTTGTGGATTCGATCGAGCCGGGCCAGGAGTCGACGGCTGGCCTCGACGACCGGCTGGGGACGTTGTCGAGATTTTTCCGGTGTGAGGTTGAGGATCGGCGAGCCGGTCGGCCTCATCCGGGTTCCCTGGTAGACGGGGGGCAGGTAGCCCGACTGCCAGTTCTGGATCTCGTTGACCGGCAGACGTGACTGGGGATCGTCGAGGACAACGTAGGCTGGCAGGTTCTGGTTTTCTGTGCCCAGGCCATAGGCCACCCACGAACCGAACGACGGCAGGCCGGGCAGCAGCTTGCCCGACTGGATCTTGTAGAGTGCCGGTTCGTGGTTGGGATGGGTGTTGTACATCGAACGGACGACGGCGATGCGGTCGACGTGCCGCGCGGTGTGCGGCAGCAACTCGCTGACCCAGGTTCCACTCTGTCCGTGCCGGGCGAACTTCCAGGGACTGCGCATCAGTCCACCGGCGGCCTCGGGACTGGACACGTCGGCCGCCAGGTCCTTGAAGACCGATTGGCCGTGGTGTTTGGTGAGAGTCGGCTTGGGGTCGAAGAGGTCGACCTGGCTGGGTCCGCCCTGCATGAACAACTGGATGATCGCCTTGGCCCGGGGCCGGACATGCGGTTGCTTGGGCGTGAGGTCGTACAACCTGGGCGGCGGTGGTGCGTCGGCGGCCAGCAGGCCCGAGCCGCCATAGAGTTCGCGGCCGAACAGGTACGCCAGGGCGGTGCCGTGAAGCCCGTCAGCAGCACTGCGGAAGAAATCGCGTCGGGCGATGGGATTGGTCATGTCAAACTCACCGGTGGGAGGACCGCTGTGTGTGGGTGATCGTCAGTCGATAAACAGGAAACCTGCCGAGTTGATCAGCGTGTGGCAGTAGGTTGCCAGGGCCCGTTGGGCGGGTGGCTGGGGTGGTGTTTTGCCCGTTCCACCGGGCTTCTGCTGCCACAGACGAGTCAGTTCTTCGAGAGCCGCCAGCCCAACTTCGCGTTCGGTGTCGTTGGGCATGCGGTTGAGTGCCAACTGGTAGCTCCGCTCGATCTGCTTGTACGGGGCGTTGCCCGCTTCGCGAGTCACCCGTTTGGCAAACGCATCGGCGAGAGTGCGGATCATGGCATCGTTGAACAGGTGCAGTGCCTGGCTGGCGACGGTCGAATCGGGACGCTCGACACAGTTGGGGATCATCTGTGGCAGGTCAAAGGTCTCGAGAATCGTGGGCATGTGCTTGCGGCGATGACGGATATAAATCGAACGTCGCCAACCCTCGCCGGCTTCTCGCGAGGTCACCAGGCCGTCGGGCCGGACATCGACGGGGTCGGGTGGCCCGAAGGGGGAATCGTTCAGTCGACCGGCGACGGCCAGGATGCTGTCGCGGACCACCTCGGCATCCATTCGCTTCAACGGCATCCGCCACAGCAGCCGGTTCTCGGGATCAACCGCCTCGGCTGCCGGACGAATCGCCGAGACCTGCTGGTAGGCCGAGGAGTTCATCATCACGCGGTGCAGCTGCTTGATGCTCCATTTCTCTTCGATCAGTGTGCGAGCCAGCCAGTCCAGCAGTTCTGGATGAGACGGCCGAGTCCCGGTGTTGCCAAAATTCGAGAGCGTCTCGACCAGGCCGCGTCCGAAGTGGTGGAACCAGATCCGGTTGACCATCACGCGGGCCGTCAACGGGTGATCGGGATCGATGAGCCAACGCGCCAGTGCCAGCCGGCGACCCGTCGAATGGGCTCCCGGCCACGGTGGCTTGGCGGCGAACGGGGTCTTGCCGTCGGTCAGCACGCTGGGAACGCCCGGGCCAACCCGGTGTCCGGGCTTGTTGTACTGGCCACGTCGGAACAGCCACGTGGGGGAGGGGTCCCCCCGGTCCCACAAAGCCCGGATCCGCGGCTCGACGGGCATCTCGGCTGTCAGTTCCTTGACGCGGTTGTTCGTGACGGTGGTGAGGTTCTTGAACGAGGCGTCCTGTTTCTTGAGTGCCGCGACGGTCACGGTGAGCCGTTTTTCGAACTTGCCGGCCAGGTACTTCTGGACCGCGTCACGTTTAGTCTTGGGGGTGGCCAGCATCTTGCGGAGGTCCTGACGGAGGACTTCCGGCAGGGTGCCAAGTTGCTTCTCGGCGTGCTGCTTCTGCAAGGCGGCCTGGCGGTCGGCCAGTGTCTTCTTGACGGTGGCAATTTGTTTCTCGACCGCGGCGCGAGCCAGCCGGTGCTGCTGTTGTTCAGAGGCGGTCAGGTACGACAAGACGCGACCGGCCGCCTTGCTCTTGGTCTGGCCCGGGACGAATGACGGCTTGAGCCAGTCGTAGACGTCGTAGGCGCCTTGGAAGACCGCGACGAGCCGGTAGTAGTCCCGCTGGGGGATCGGGTCGTACTTGTGACTGTGACACTGGGCACATTTGACCGTCAGGCCCAGGACGGCCGAACCGAGCACGTCGATCTCGTCGATGACCACCTCGAACCGTTCGACCACCGTGTTGACGATGTCGCTGCCGGTGCCATCGGGAGCCTGTCTCAGGAAGCCGGTGGCCACCAGGTTGTCCTGCAACTGCGGGCTGATCGTCTTCGCGGTTGCGAAGTCGGCGAGTTCGTCACCGGCGATCTGTTCCAGCAGGAAGCGGTCGTAGGGCTTGTCGCTGTTGAACGCGCGGATCACGTAGTCGCGGTATCGCCACGAGTGAGGCCGGATCGGGTCGGCCGAGCGTTTGCCCTCCGAATCGGCGTAGCCGGCCAAATCGAGCCAGTACCGTCCCCAGCGTTCACCGTAGTGGTTGCTGGCCAGGAAGCGGTCGACCATCCGGGCGTGGGCGTGCGGTTGCTTGTCGCCCAGGAATGTCTCGACCTCTTTCCACGTTGGCGGCAGCCCGGTCAGGTCGAAGGCCACTCGACGAATCAGTGTCAGGCGATCGGCCTTCCGGGAGTATCCCAGGGATTTCTTTTCGAGCTGCCTCAAGAGAAACGCATCAATCGGGTTCGCGACACGATCGGCCAGCGACTTGGTCGTCACCCGTGGCACCGCTGGTTTGCGGGGCGGTTGGAACGACCAGAAGTCGCGGTCCTTGGCACTGACCAGTGGATCGTCAGTCGCGGTGGCGACGTCGGGCACCACCGCGACGTGGGGCGCTCCGGCAGCGATCCAACGCCGGATGGTCTCGAGTTCGCCCGCTTCAACTGGCCGGATTCCGAAATCGACCAGCAATTTCGGGGGTGGCATGTCCCGGTCATGAATCCTCTTGATCAGCAGGCTCTTGTCGGGTTTGCCCGGAACGATGGCGGGCCCCGACTTGCCGCCCTTGAGCATGGCGTGTCGGGTCCTGAGGTCCAATCCACCTTTTCGTGTGCGGCCGCCGTGGCAGACGACACACCGGGTGAAGAGGATCGGCAGCACGTTCTCCTGGGTCAAAGCGGCCCCGGCAGAGAAGTTGCCGGCGCGGGTTTTTGCCCCGTTGCGAATCCAGTCGGTGATCCGGGTGATCTCGGATTTGCTGGGACGGTTCTTCCCATCTGGTGGCATGGCGCCTTCGGAGAGTACCTCGACCAGCAGGCTCTTCTCGGGCTTGCCGGGCACAACGACTGCTCCCGACTCGCTGCCGCGGCGGATGCCCGCCAGGCTGCCCAGGTCGAGTTGCCCCTTTTTCTTTCCCCCGGCGTGACAGCGGCCACAACGAGCGACCAGCAACGGTCGAATGTCGGTCTCGAAGATCGACGCACGGGGTGGGGCTGCACTGGTCACCGGTGTGGGCAACAGGGTCGCTGCCAGTGTGATCAGCGGAATCACGTGCCGAAAAATCCGCATGCAGCACCTGCGTGGGGAAAGAGATCCGTGGACCAACTCTCAGACTAGCGGCCGACGTCGATGCCGGTCAATTCGGACCAGCGTCGGTCAGCGTTGCATCACCTTGGCCAACTCGGCCTGAAACGTCCGGGCAAACTTCTGGTCGCCCGACAGGTGTCGATTGGCCATCGCCAGTTGCTTGCGTATTCGTTCGACGGCTTGCACCAGTGGCGTGATCACCCGATCGGTGATCTCCTGGGGGCTGAATTCCTCGAGATCCTTGAATGTCTGGACATCCAGGAACTGGAAAATCTGACGGGCACCAAAGTCCCCCTTGAACTCCATGTCGAGTTCGGCCGACCCGGCGATTCTTGGCCGGCCCAGGGATCCCTTCCCGGGAGTGGTCTTCTTCCTGGCGACCGTCTTCTTGGCCGCCTTCCGGGGCGTCTTCTTGCCGGCCTTCTTGACCGTCTTCTTGACCGTCTTCTTGCGTGCCATGAGACTTGGTCAACGGTTGAGGTCGGGGCGAAAAACGTTCAGTCCGAGACGACCTGCAGGGCGTGACGTATTTCCTGGGACGAGAGCAGCCCCTTGAGCCGATCGGCAAAACCCGGAGTCACTCGCCAGCGGCCCAGCACGTCGAACAACTCGTCGAGTCGTTCCTCTTCCAGGCACAGTTCACTCTTGAGTTGTTGAGCTTCATCCGGCGGCAGGTCCTCGAACTGCGAGATGACCAGGAAGTCTCCTTCGCAGTCCAGTGCCATGTGCAGTTGCTTCATCGCCTCGGCCAGGCCGTCGTGCACGTCCCGGATCAGTCTCTGGGGCCCCTGTTCGAGCAGGGTGGTGAACTCGTCGGAATTGACTCGTGCCACCCGGGCCGCGGTTTCGCAGGCGGCAAAGATCACAGCTTCGTCGACGAGTGTAGCGACGTGGGTTTCCGAGCAGACGTGTCGGTACCAGGTCTCGGAGAGCAGGTCGAGTTGGACCTGGGGTGGGACGGACTTCAGGAACGGCACCTGGGTCAGGAAGCCAAAGGTTTGCCAGGGGTCGTTGTCGAACTGCCGGGCCAGTACCAGTCGTTCGAGCGTTTCGTGGAAACTGGCTCGGAACGCTGCGTAGGTCAGGTCGGTGCGGGGCAGGGGATCACTGCAGATAGTCAACATGGTCAATTCATGCTCACACACGCGAGGTGACGTCTCAACAGTTTTCTCGCCACGGTGGTACCGGTTTCCCTTGGTTTCTCCTGGTGGCGCCACAGACGCGGCACAGGCGGTACTATCCGACCAATCCGTGCCGGCGGTCTCTGGCATCGCGCCGCTACCCGCGGGCGGTCAACTCGCGGATCGGGTTGCCGTCGCGGAGCACGGGGATGGGGCGACCGGCAAAATCGGCCAGGGCCAGGTGATCCGCGTCGATTCCCAGGTGGTGGTAGATCGTGGACAGGAAGTCGTCGCGACCAACGATCCGGTCCTTGGCGTCCTCGCCGCGACCGTCGGTTGATCCGATGACCTGGCCGGCAGGAATCCCGCCACCGGCGAAGAGGATCGAGGTGGCACGTGGCCAGTGATCCCGTCCGGGTTGTACGGTCCCCTTGGGGGCACTGGCGACGCCCTTGCCGGAACTGGCCACGTGAGAAATCTTTGGCGTCCGACCGAACTCTCCGGTCACCACCACCATCACCCGCTGGTCGAGCCCGCGTTCAAAGATGTCTTCAATCAGGGCGGCCACGGCCTGGTCATAGAACGGGCAGCGGTGCTTGAGTCCCTCGAAGACGTTGTGATTGACCGCGTGGTCGTCCCAGTTGCCCACGCGGCCACACAGTGATCCGTTGAAGGTGGTCGTGACCAGGTCGACTCCCGATTCGACCAGTCGCCGGGCCAACAGCGCCTGTTGTCCCCAGCGATTTCGACCGTAGCGGTCTCGCGTGGCGACCGATTCCTGGTTGATGTCAAAAGCCCGCTTGGCGGCCGGACCGGTCAGCACGTCCAGGGCCTGTGTTTCGAATTCGTCCAGGGCCTTCATGCGGTGGTACTGGTCGGCTTCGCGGCTGAGCCGATCGAGGCTTTGCCGCAGCCCGATCCGTTCCTGCATCCGGGCCAGCTTCTGCTTGTCATCGAGCCCGATATTGGGGACCTGGAAATTGCCGCTGTTGGGGTCTCCCGTGACGGCGAAGGCCTCGTAAGCCGGTCCCAGGTAGGCCGCGCCGGCGTAGGGCACCGGGTTGACGCCAACATAGTTGGGCAGGCCGCTGTGGGGTGCCTGTCTCATCCGATGCGTGATGGAAAACAGGTCGGGGTGATCGGGTTTTTGCTTGAGAATTCGGACCGGGTGTCCGGTGAGCAGTTGCTGGGTGCCCTGCTGATGGCAGAACCCGGTGTGCACCATCGACCGGAGCAGGCTGAACTTTCCGGCCACCCGTGCGTGGTGGGGGAGCAGTTCACAGATCTCCATCCCGGGAACGTCGGTGGCGATGGGATCGTAGGGACCCCGGTAGGCCGATCCCGAGAGCGGCTTGGGGTCGTAGGTTTCCAGGTGGCTGGCTCCACCCTGCAGCCAGACCAGGATCACCGCCTTGCGGTCACCGGCGGACGATTGGTTGGCGGCGGCCCGCGAGGCGAGCAATGCCGGCAGGCTCAGGCCGCCGAGGCTCATCCGCAACAATTCACGTCGCCTCAACGTCGGCCCCGGCGAAACGCTCGGTGTCGGGCAATTGCGTCGGTCGGATGTGGTGGTTGCTGGAGGGATCATTACAGGTGTTCGGTACCATCCGATTGCCGGGCTGGTCAAGCCCGGCGTGTGTTTCGTCACATCGCTGTTGACCAGCGTCGCAGTTGTGGAATCCCCCACCGTCCCTGTAGTCTAGCAGCACTCTGAGTGCGGTTCTTTGTGGTATCGGCACGAATTGGCGGCCCGTTTCGAGAGTTTCGGACAGGATATGGCAAGTCCCGAGTCTCCAGGCGGTCACAAGAAGTTGGGGCAGTTGGCTGCGACGGCCATCTGCGGCAACGACATCACGTCCAGTTGCCTGTATGTCTCGGCGTTGGCCACGATGGCCGCCGCTCATCTCTCGCCATTCTCGCTGCTGATCGTTGCGGCGGTGCTGTACCTGTTCCGCAAGATCTACGCCGAGGTCGTGGGGGCCCTGCCACTCAACGGCGGTGCCTACAACGCGTTGCTGAACACCACCAGCAAGTCCCGCGCGTCGGTCGCCGCCTGCCTGACGCTGCTCTCCTACATGGCCACCGCGGTCATCTCGGCCATCGAAGCGGTGCACTATGTCCGGTCGTTGTGGGATGGGTTGCCGGAGATCGCCGGCGCGATCGGGCTGTTGGCGGTGTTCATGATTCTGACGATCGTGGGGATCACCGAGAGTGCCAAGGTGGCCATCGGGATCTTCATCACACACCTGGTCACCCTCGGCCTGTTGCTCATCGCGGGACTCGTCTGGTTTCTTTCCAACGACGCGCACCTGGATGACAACTTCGATTTCCAGGCTCCCATCCAGCGGCAGATGATCATCTCGGGCAAGGATCTCGATTCCGAGGCCCTGTCTACAAAAAAGAAGAATGGGGTCATCGGCGGCATCGAGACGCAACTGGGCAACGGCACGCTGCCCGAATCGCTCAAGGTGTACCTCGAGGAGAAAGGTGTCGAACTGGCCGGCGAGGAGGTGGCTCCGGTCGAAGGAGATCCCCATCGCTGGCGAATCGGCACCGGTGGCCTGGAAGTGCTCGTCCAACCCGAGTCGGCCGGTGAAGGTGGCCACGAAGAGGAGCGGGGGTTGGCGGTGTTGACCGAGACGACCCTGTTGGTCGGATTGTTCTTCGGATTCTGCGCGGCGATGCTGGGGATCTCGGGGTTCGAGAGTTCGGCCAACTTCGTGGAGGAACAGGAGCCTGGAGTGTTCCCCAAGACGTTGCGGAACATGTGGATTGCTGTCTCGATTCTCAATCCCAGCATGGCGCTCCTGACGCTGGCGGTGTTGCCCGTTGACGAGGTCGGATTCCACAAGAACCACCTGCTGGCCCACCTGGGGGACCTGACCGCCGGTGGTTGGCTGAAATTCCTGATTTCCATCGATGCCGCGCTGGTGCTCAGCGGAGCCGTTTTGACCAGCTATGTCGGGGTCACCGGCCTGGTCCACCGCATGACACTGGACCGGTGCCTGCCCCAGTACCTGCTGAAGAAGAACAAGAAATTCGGCACGACACACCGCATCGTCATCGCCTTTTTCATCCTGGCCGTTTCGGTGCTGCTGGTGACTGGCGGAGCTCTCGAAGCCCTGGCGGGTGTCTACACGCTGTCGTTCCTGTCGGTGATGGTGTTGTTCGCGGTGGGCAACATTTTGCTGAAGGTGCGTCGCCGTCGACTGCCCCGCCCCGACCGGGCGTCCTGGGTGTTTGTGGTGGTTGCCACCGTTGCGGTGGCGTCGGCCCTGGTGGGGATCGCCATCGATCAGCCCGAGTACTTCATGGTCTTCCTCTACTACTTCCTGCCGGCTCTGGCCGTGGTGATGGTCATGCTGTGGCGGGTCGGATTGCTCAAGACGGTGCTGGGAATCGTGCAGTACCACAGCCGGTGGGTGTTGCAGTTCTTCGGAGGCATCTCCAAGGGAATCGAGAAGAAGATCGACCAGATCAATTCCCAGCAGGTTGTCTTCTTCACTCGCGGTGACATGGTCGACAACCTCAGGCGGGCCGTCGAATACGTTCGCGACAATGAACAGACCAAGCGGATCAAGGTGGTGACGGTTGCCGAGGACATCTCGAAGATTTCCGACAAGATCGAGCACGACCTGCAGGTGCTCGATGAGGCCTACCCCAACATCGATCTCGAGTTCGTCAAGATGGAGGGGACATTCAGCCCGGCGTTGATCGATCGACTGTCCGGTGAATGGAAGATTCCCAAGAACCTGATGTTCATTGGTTCACACGGTGAGAAGTTCAAGTACGACCAGGCGACCCTGGGAGGCGTGCGGTTGATCATCTGAGTGGGGTTTTCAGCAATCTCCGTACATTGTCCCGGCAAATGCCGATCCCGCGACGTACCAACACCAGCCGATCCCGCAGCTGTCCCGTGCCATGACCGATCGCTACTACGCCGCCTGCTGCCAGACCGATTTCCCCTGTCCGTCGGATCGGGACGAGATCGGCGAGCGGACTCGTCGCATGTGTGCGATGGCC